>Ga0163153_10003607_pt1 | contig 20457 bp, 22 predicted proteins | sample OliLakLV19MP6IB1_FD_148629 | JGI IMG/M metagenome (GOLD analysis project Ga0163153, IMG submission 148629) | Freshwater microbial mat bacterial communities from Lake Vanda, McMurdo Dry Valleys, Antarctica - Oligotrophic Lake LV.19.MP6.IB-1 | ecosystem: Environmental > Aquatic > Freshwater >...
GAGAAAAAAAAGGGTTTTAGTAAGCCCCTTCGCACTCACTAGGAGCCCCTATCATTCCGGAGCACATCTTGGCTGGGGAGCTAGGATTCGAACCTAGAGTCGCGCCGCTCCAAAGGCGGGCGTGTTGCCATTACACCACTCCCCATTATTCCTCCTATTATACCAACGATTGGGTGATGCCAGCGTCCGTGTGTTAAAATAACATGATGGAACAAGCTAAATTCAAGGCGGGCACGGTACTGTTAATAGGCCGTCCTAACGTGGGAAAATCAACATTTGTCAATAATCTTATTGGTCAAAAGGTCGCAATCACCTCCCCTAAGCCACAGACCACACGCTTCCCAATTCATGCACTGCTTGAGGAGGAACGAGGAACAATTGAGTTCGTAGACACCCCAGGAATATTTGACAGAGTACGAGATACGCTTTCAAAAAGAATAAACCAGCAAACTCTAAATGCCGCGCAAGAGTTCGTCGATGTAGTTATCTACATGGTAGACCACACGCGAAGACGAGACTTTGAAGAGTCAAAAGTGCTTGGAATAGTGCGAAAGATAAACAGGCCAAAAATTCTTGTCATAAACAAAGTTGACCTAGATGAAACTACGTACCTTCCACAGTACGAGTTTCTTAGAGATGAGTTTCCATTCGTTTACAAAATCTCCGCTATAAATCGTACTCATGTAGCTCCTCTTCTGGACAAAATCTTTGAACTTTTGCCTGAGCGTACTCCTGAGCAAATTCAACACAGTCCATCTGGCCATCCTCTACTTAGCATGGACAGTAAGACATTTATCGCCGAACTTATCAGAGAAAAAATCTTTCTTCAGATGGGAGAGGAAATCCCCTACACAGTTATGTGCGTCGTAGATGAGATTGAAGATCGCGATAACGGAATGAAGTACATCAAGGCAAGAATCTTAACAACGGCTGACAGATACCGCCGAATGATAATTGGGTCAGAGGGTAGAAAGATAAAAGAGATGGGAAGCATGGCTCGTAAAGAAATTGAGTTAGCGATAAATAAGAAGGTTTTTCTTGATCTGAGAGTCGAGGTAGATCCACACTGGCAGGCGCTGATGTTCTGAATACTCGATATTTGATACTGGATACTAGATACTGAATAACAATTAACTCATTAACTATTTCGGGTAAAACGAGTTTAGCGAGTTTATTTCTGGGTTAATAATTAACTATTTAATAAGAAATCAACCCCGATTTGATCGGGGTCAGCCCGTTTCACTCGTTTCACTCGTAATAACTAATATTTGAATATTAGATACGCGATACTGAATAACAATTGACTAATTGACCATTTCGGGTAAAACGAGTTTAGCGAGTTTATTTCTGGGTTAATAATTAACTATTTAATAAGAAATCAACCCCGATTTGATCGGGGTCAACCCGTTTCACTCGTTTCACTCGTAATGCATAATTCGTAATACGTAATTTGTATATAATGACCTATGGCGCAGACTTACTACAAGAGAGTACGAGTTCCCTACGATCCATCTTCTGACAAACCGTATCGCATAAGCCGATCTAAAATTGATCAATTTATGAACTGTCCTTTCTGCTCATGGATCGATCATCGAAAAGGCATAACTCAGCCATCTGGCCCAGCCTTCACCCTAAACTCTGCGGTGGATACTTTGCTTAAAAAAGAATTCAATATCCATCGTGCCAAAAACACCACTCACCCTCTAATGAAGGAGTATGGAGTCGATGCAATTCCCTATTCACATCCTCAGATTGAGACATGGAGAGCCAACTTTACCGGTATTAATTTTGTACATTCTCAGACCAACTTTGAGGTATTCGGTGCTATCGATGACATCTGGGAAACTCCTGAAAAGAAGCTTCATATCGTTGACTACAAGGCAACCAGCAAAGCTGGAGACATCGTTCTTGAGGACACGAAGTGGCATAACCAGTATCGACGACAGATGGAGATTTACCAATGGTTGTTTAGAAGAAATAACTTCGATATCTCGGACACTGGTTACTTCGTTTACGTAAACGGTCGAAAGGATCTTGAGGCATTCGATGGCAAGCTGGAATTTCTTCTTAAGATAATCCCATATGAAGGAAAAGATACTTGGGTCGAAGGAGTTCTTTTTGAGATGAAGGAGGTCTTAAGTGGTGGCACGCCACCAGCTCCAAAGTCCGACTGTCCTTTCTGCATTTACAGAGCTTCAATAGACGCTTTAGATCTTAAATCTTGATGCCCTGTCATCCTGAACTAGTTTCAGGATCCCAAACGAGATGCTGAAATAAATTCAGCATGACAAATTGACGTAACAATGTCATCCTGAACTCGCCTGTCCTGAGCCAGTCGAAGGGTTTCAGGATCTCCTGTATTATAAAACTGATGAAATACTGTATCTATATACTTACAAATAAATACAATACGACTCTCTATATTGGGGTCACAAACAACTTATTAAAAAGAACTTACGAACATAAGCAAAAAATAGCCAAGGGCTTTACGGAGAAATACAATGTAAACCGATTGGTTTACTACGAAGAATATACAGAAGTTAAAGACGCGATTGCTCGAGAGAAGCAACTGAAGAACTGGCATCGTGAATGGAAACTAAATCTAATTAAAGAAAAGAATCCAAAATTTGAAGACCTGTATGAGATGCTGAAATAAATTCAGCATGACACGAAGAACTAACTTAAATTTTAAAACGCTTTAGAGTCTCTTTCTTTCCTAGTAGCTCTATCGATTCATTTAGTGGTGGAGAAATTTTCTTACCCGTGAAGACCACACGAGCAATCATGAAAAACTCACTGTTTTTCACCCCCTCCTTCTCCGCAAGCGCCTGTAGCACCTCTCCAATCTTATCCGCCTTCCAGTCCTTCAGCTCCACAAGAACTTCATGCATCTTATTAACAAGAACCTTATGCTTTTTGACATCTACCTCATACTTTTTTGGCGCCTCGAAGAAAAACTGACACATCGGTACGTACTCTGAAAGTTTTTTAATTCTATCCTTAACCAACGGTACTGTTTGCTCAACCATTTTCTCATCCAGATCTTTTTTTTGGTGCGTTTTATAAAACTCCAAGATTTTAGTTTTGAGCTCACCATTCTCCATTTTTCTCAGATACATTCCGTTCATCCACTCAAGCTTTACAATATCAAAGGCTGGACCTACCGGCTTCATGTCCTTTAACTCAAAGACCTTGATGAACTCGTCCATATCAAAAATTTCTTTTTGTTTGGGGTGTGACCAGCCCATCAGAGATAAATAGTTGAGAACCGCCTCCGGTAAAAATCCCTGTTGTAAGTACCACGATGCCCAGACAGGATTCTTTCTCTTTGAGAGCTTTGACTTATCAGGATTTCGTAGAAGCGGAACATGGGCAAATAGGGGCTTCTCCCATCCAAACGCTTCGTAAAGCAAAATGTGCTTTGGTGTTGAGGATATCCATTCCTCACCTCGAATAATGTGTGAAATTTTCATGAAATGATCATCAACCACCACAGCCAAGTGATATGTGGGAAATCCATCCGACTTCATCAACACCTGGTCATCCAAATTATCCGAGTTGATAATAATGTCTCCATGGATGAGGTCGTTAAACTTGACCTCGACCTTCGGCTCGATGTTAAGTCGAATAACGTATGAGTCCCCGTTCTCTACTTTTTTCTTCATCTCCTCTTGTTTTGGTAAACAATGTTTGTCATATTTTGGCACCTGCTTATTCTTCTGTTGAGTCTCACGTAGCTTGTCTAGACGCTCCTTTGAACAGATACAGTAGTATGCTTTACCCGATACGATTAGCTCCTTCGCGTACCTTCGATATGTGTCCAGTCTCTCGGACTGTCGATACGGACCCACATCGCCCTCCTTGTCCGGAGCCTCATCATAAATGATGTTATAGTCCTTCAAGGTCTGTAAAAACTTCTCCTCCGCCCCCTTTACAAAACGTGCTTGATCGGTGTCTTCGATACGAATGATAAACTCTCCACCATTCTTTCTGGCAACCGCGAAGTTTATGAGAGCGGTATAGATGCTCCCGATATGTAGATCTTCACCCGTTGGAGATGGAGGGATTCTTGTTCTTACGTGCATGGAGTTATTATATACGAATTACAAATTAACGAATTAACCATTTCGGGTAAAACGAGTTTAGCGAGTTTATTACTGGGTTAATAATTAACTATTTAATAGGAAATAAACCCGTTTTACTCGTTTCACTCGTAATAGTAAATAACGAATATCGTACATCTCGTATCGTATTCTTCCGACCTTACAGACCTTATAGACTTTCGACTACTTAGACCTGCTTCGTCTGATCAGGACCACCAGACCAAGTAACGTAAATATTGCTGGACCTAAGAAGATCTGCAGATACTTTATGGTGTTTTTTACGGGCTCTGAGAACTTAGGTAAAGGATAGTATTCAACCGAGCGACTTCTAATGCCACTCAACGTCCCTCCTGAAGCATACTCGCTCAGCGCATTCATCACCAGCTCAATGTTGTCATTTGTTCGAGACAGAAATCCATCCTGCACGAATCGTGAAGATGGAATTACCATAAACTTTCCTTTTCCATAGACTCCTGAGGCCACAAGAGGATATGTCTGCTCCTTAACATTCTTGGGCTCTAGCCCTGAGCTTGTCGAACGGGTCTGCGGACTTAGGTTATAGTCCTTCGTCTCAATCCACGATTGCTGTTCTGACTTAACCAGCAGACCGCTATTTTTAGAGATTTGAACTGAGGAGCTCCACGGAAAAACAAGCACCGTAACGTTTGAAAGCACAGACTGTTTGGCAAACTCATTTGTCTTAATCCAGTATGGATACTGTAAAACCGCTGGCAAGGAGCTCCGCTCCTGACCAAAACTTACTAGCTCAGAAGCTTTGGATAAAACTAAGTTTTTATTAAGCTCAACTCCAATTGACCTGAGTAGCCCGAACAGCCCATGTGTCGCATCCTGTGGAATCAACGACTCGTTCACACTTACTCCATCAACAAAAAATACCGCAGAACCTCCGTCCTTTAGATACTGTCGTAGCTGTGATGTTTCATCTTGGGTGTACTGCTTCGCATCGGTACCAAACACAATTAAGGTCTTGAACTCGGCGCTTACCGAAGCTGTTTCTTGAATCTCAAACTGTGACTGGGAAACCGTAACTAGAGACTGTAGCTGCGCCAAACCATCTGGGGTTCCCAGCACTCCAACCTTAGGTAATGATGACATACTTAATTTGTATAAAATGCTAGTCAGGTTATACTCCAGATCACGAATCTCGGTAACCTGAGGAAGCGATGCGTACTTTCCGTTGTAAGAGATTCCAACACCAAAATAAGCCTTCTGCATAGCGAAATTATCCTGATCCTGTTGCGAAAACTGTAGCTGTGGAATTGTGTAGTTTTGTAGTTCTTGTTGAGCTTTTGTGTCACCGTCTGGATCCTTAAGAACGTAGGTGATTTTTTTACCTCCGGTCTGTGTACTGTACTCCTTAAGAAAATCATCGATCTCCTGACGAACAACCAATAATGTTGACGGAATATTTTTTGAACTAAAGAACGTAATTACGACCGGTTTTGGAAGCGATTTCACAATTTTTTTAGATGGGGTTGAAATGCTGTATGCTCGGCCGTTAGAAAAATCGGCTCTAAATGAGATCTGTCTGATTAGTAAATTAGCAACCACGCAAAGACCTAAAATAATTATGGTAAGTAGTCGTTGCGGAATTGGTCGTTTCATATTAGTCTCTGTGCTCCAACTGCTTAATAACTGCGTACATAAATACAGCGGTGAAAGAAACAAAGTAAAAGACAGATCGCAGATCGATAATTCCTTTAGTAAAGTTTTCTAAGTTTGCCAAAGGAGTTAGAGGCATGAACATATCCGAAATGTACCGTGGAATGAAGGACGCCAAAATATCTGTTGAGAAGAATGAAAGACAGAAAAGTATTAGTGCCGAGATGAAAAATGCGAGAACTTGATTCGAGGTCTTCAAAGAGATGTAAAGTGATAGCGTACTAAACATTCCGCTCACCAAAATCAGACCAAAATATCCTACAAACACCTCCGGCAGATACAAACCCGAGATCAAAGCAAAGGATGCGGGTAGAACCAAACTTAGTATAAATATCGCTCCTATTAAACTAAGCACAGCAAAAAACTTTCCAAATGCAATGTCTTTTTCAGAGATTGGCATTGTAAGAAGCGTCTCCATAGTGCCAGACTTACGCTCCTCAGCAAAGCTTCTCATACAAAGAGCCGGAATCAGAAGAACAAAGACCCAGTACATTGTAACTAAAAATGAGTTCATGGAAACAAGTCCTACAGAGTAAATATCGCGAATGAACAAAGCATTTACTATTAGTGTTGCCAGCACAACAAGAATGTATCCAAATGGGTTGTGGAAATAATGTTTAAGTTCTTTTTTATAGACGTTTAACATATTGTTTATTAATTATGACGGGTGAAACGCGTAAAACGGGTTTATTTCCTATTAAATAGTTAATTATTAACCCAGTAATAAACTCGCTAAACTCGTTTTACTCGTTTCATAGTAAATTACTTAATCATTCTCTTAAAGAGTTGTTCCACTGCTCCTTTTCCCTTTGGTTTCTTACCATCAAAAACTATCTTTCCTTTGTGTAGGATGATTATCCTAGATGCGATGTCCTCAACCTCGGACAGTATATGTGTCGAAAAAATAACTGAGTTTTCTTTGGAAGACTTTTTAATAACCTCTCGAATTTTTCCTTGCTCTATCGGGTCAAGACCCGAAGTTGGTTCATCAAGAATCAAAAGATCAGGTTGTCCCATCATAGCAGCAATTAAACCCACTCTCTGTTTGTAGCCTCTTGATAGAGTTTCAATCTTAGATCCAAGCACATCGCGAACTCCTACGGACTGGGTTAAGGAATCGTAGTCGCTAACTCCCTTTATCTTTGCTACAAAGTCCAGATACTCACGAACCTTCATGTCTCCATACAGTGGATTGTTCTCGGGTAGATAGCCAGTGATTTGCGATACTGCTTTTCTTTGATAAACGGGATCAAGACCACAAAGAGCGATTGCTCCTGTGTGAGTTTTTAGAAACCCGGTTATGAGCCTCATTGTGGTTGTTTTACCAGCACCATTAAGTCCCAGAAAGCCAATGATCTCTCCTCTTTTGACGCTGAAGGACAGAGAATGAAGTACGGTCTTTGAATTGAAGGATTTAGAAACTCCCCTTACAGATAAAATCATAGTGAGTTATTTACACTGACAGTTGCCTCCGCAGTTTCCACCACATCCGCCACCATCACCATCGCCACATGCAACCGACTGAAAGTTTTCTACCACATTGTCCCAGTTGAGATTCTCGAAAAAGGAGTCGATGTACTGAGCTCTGTTTACACCGTAGTCTATGAAGTAAGCGTGTTCGTAAGTGTCTAGCGCAAGGATTGGTTCTGCTCCCCAGACAGGAAAAGTATTTTGTGCATCTCCAAGATAATTGAACAGTCGTTCTTCACGATAGTTCCACGCAGTCCATACCCATCCTCGTGCGGCTATGCCGGTCGCCTTCATGTCCATTTTGTATTTTTCGAAGCTTCCGAAGTCCTTTTTAATCTGAGTTAATAGATCGCCCTCAGGAACTCCGCCTTTGCCTCCTAGATGCTCAAAATAAATCTCGTGATTTATAACTCCTCCCCAAGCAAAAGACAGATCTACCTTAAGTGATCTAACTGCGGAGAAGACTTGATTAGCTTTTGAGTAGTCATCCTCCGTAAGCTGTGAGAGTTTCTCGTTGATCTCGTTATACTTATTCACATACCCTTGATAAAGCTTGAGGTGCTCTTCAATGGTTTTTTCGGAAATCCCCTCCATCTTCAAAAGAGATGGGGAGAATGTTTTTGGCTCTGCTTTAATAATGTTCATGATTATTTGATACTAGATACTAGATATTTGATTATGCAATTGTCATTCCCGTGAAAACGGGACTCCAGCTCTGGATCCCCGCCTGCGCGAGGATGACCAAGCAATTTACTCAACGACGAGATTACCTTTCATTCCATTTGCGCGATGTGCGCCCACTCCACAGTAGTACTCAAAAGTTCCTTTTTTATCTGCAATGAACTGAACTGTTTCGGTTTTGCCCTCTCCAATTACCTTCGTTGCAACCTTAAACTCATCGAGTCTCCAATCGTGGAAACCTTCTACGTTGCTGAATACCACCTTCACAGTATCTCCTTGTTTTACCCTCATCTCTTTCACAGAGAATGAAAAGTTTCCACCGGATACATTGAAAGTCTTAACAGCGCTTTTTTCCATCTGGTCAGCCGTAACCTTAGGCGAAGGAGGAACCTTGTCCGCCGTAGCTGTAGCCGTAGGCAAAAGAGGAGATTTTGGTGACACTTCTACCACTTCCTTAACCATCTTGTCCTCTGAGGACTTTTTCTGAGAGTTCATAACGAAGAACGCACCACCACCAAGAACAACTAAGACAAGGACGCCAATTAAAACTTTATTCATATGACCACAAGTGTAGCAACACTAGCCTTACGAAGTCAACCTCAGCAGATCTGGACGTTTTTTTAGAGTCTCCTCATAGGATTTTTGCAGCCGCCATTTTCCAATGTTGGCATGGTTACCAGAAAGTAGAACCTCAGGGACGGCTACCCCCTCAAACTCCTCAGGACGAGTGTAGTGTGGGTACTCCAGAAGCTGTACTTCCTTGACTCCAGTTTTCTTAAGTTTGTTCAAAATCTCATTTTCTCCAACCGCAGTTATTACATAGTCCAATAGATACGTATGAAAGGACTCGATAACCGATGCCTCGTCTTTTTTTAAGACTCCAGGAATAAGTCGAACGACCGAATCAACAACCGCGGCAGTAGCAATCTCTCCTCCGGTCATAACGAAATCGCCCATTGATAGCTCCTCGTCAACCTCATTTAATATGCGTTCATCAACGGCTTCATAGTGCCCAGCGATAAGAACCAGATGCTCAAGTTTAGAAAACTCTTGCGCCTTTGCTTGGTTGAATGTTTTGCCCTTTGCTGAGGTAAGAATAACTCTGGTATTGGGTATTGGGTATTGGGTATTGGGTATTTGTTTGATAATTGATAATTTAGAATTGAGAATTTTTGCGAGTGCGTTATGAAGAATATCCACTCGCAATACCATCCCTGCTCCCCCTCCATACGGTTTATCATCAACTGTTTTGTAGCTGTCCGTTGCGTAGTCTCTGAGATTGACGACCTCAACCTCAACTAAGTTTTTGTCCTGCGCACGTTTAATAATACTCTCCTCAAAAAAACCTTCAATCATCTTAGGGAAGAGCGTCAGAACAGTAATTTTCATGTTAATATTGTACTATGAAATCCGTAGTTTTATTTCTTATTAGGGTTTACCAGTCGCTTCCGTTCCCCAGCTCATGTCGATATAGTCCTACATGTTCATACTACACCTATGGGGCTGTTGAAAAACACGGAGTGCTAAAAGGCTCCTGGATGGGAGTGAAGCGCATTCTTACCTGTCACCCTTGGAGTAAATAGATTAGATAAAACAGCTCTTCGCGACTTTATTTTTTTGAAAAACAACTCCCTCTTTTTCCAACATCTGTCTTTGCATACCAGGACCGCCAAAAGCATATCCAGAGGCAATTGTTCCATCGGACTTAATCACTCGATGACATGGAATCTTAGGCGCGCCTTTGTTCACATTAAGAATTTGACCCACATGTCGGGGATTTAATCCTAATTGTTTGCCGATTGCTCCGTAGGTAGTTACCCTACCTTTTGGGATCTTTAATAGGAGTTGGTAAACAGGATGCAAATTCGTCATAGCGCTTTTCTAATTTTCTCCGCTATTTCCTCAAACTCTCGCTTCATTAACTGCTTAGGCTCTTCCCATTTAGCCAGAAAAGGCGCAGTTGTGACATCGTCTGAACGAGGAGTAATATGGATGTGAGCGTGAGGAACCTGTCCATGTGTAAAAAACTGCACCCAAGTAGCGCCCACTGCTTTTTGCACCGCTAGTCCTAGTTTTCTTGCTGTCTCAAAATACTGACCAAACTGAGGAACATCATAGGTCCAACGATAATGAATTTTCGGCAACAGAAGCGCGTGACCGCGTGCAACTGGATTGATGTCGAGAATACCAAAGAACAGTTCATCTTCATAAACTTTGTTCGAAGGTAACTCTCCTTTGATTACTTTACAAAAAACGCAGTTGTCCATTGGATTATTATATACTAAGTAATTCTCATGAATAAGATAACAACGCTTACTGAGTTTGTTCTTCAGGAAGAACGTCATATTCCACATGCGACCGGACGATTCACTCTCCTTCTTAATCAAATTGCAGAGGCCACTAAGATAATTGCATCTCACGTCAAACGCTCTGGGCTAGCGGATATCATTGGTAAAACTGGTGAGACAAATGCTTCAAGCGATGAACAACAGAAACTAGATGTCTACAGTGACAACTCGATGATCGAAACGCTCACAAACAGCCAACAGGTTCGATTTATTGCATCTGAAGAACAGGAGGAAATAATAGAAACAGAGCATAAGGACGCCGAATACTCGGTTTTTATGGATCCACTCGATGGCTCCTCAAACATTGACGTGAATGTAAGTATTGGAACGATTTTTTCGATATACCATGCACACAAAGGAAAGATACAGAAAGGTAGTCAACAAGTTGCTTCAGGTTATGTACTTTATGGATCAAGCGTCATGTTCGTCTATACGAGCGGTAAAGGCGTTAATGGCTTCACGCTTGATCCGGCAGTTGGGAGCTTTCTGCTGTCCCATCCTGACATGAAAATCCCCGAACTGAAGAGCGAGTACTCCTTCAACGAGGGAAAGTACTATTTGGTCGATGAGAATGTTAGAAAATATCTCGATTCAATCAAAGGCGAAGAAAAACCCTACCAACAGCGCTACATCGGCTCAATGGTGGCCGATCTACACAGAATACTTATCAGAGGTGGCATATTTTTACATCCAGCGGACAAAAAACTACCAAACGGTAAGCTACGTCTAATGTATGAGGTCAATCCTTTCAGTTTTATTGTTGAGCAGGCCGGAGGAACGGCTACAAACGGGAAAGAAAGTCCTCTGAACATAATGCCTACCGAGGTACATCAGCGCATGCCTATTATAATAGGTAGCAAAAAAGAAGTAGAAAAGTTCTTATCGTTCATGAAATAATCTCCCGCTTGATACTTCATGGATTCGACAAGCTCACCATATGCGTTTATACTAAATGTATGAAACGCATTCGAGTTGGTCTCAACGGTTTTGGCAGAATTGGACGTGCCTTCACGCGAATCGCTCTTACTAAAGATGTTTTTGAAATCGCGGTCATCAACACCCGCAAAACAGAAGCTTCTATGATGGCCTACCTCCTCCAGTACGACAGCACATACCGAACCTTTAATCAAAAAGTGGATGTGAACGGGGAATCGCTTATGATAGGAAACAAAACAATTCCTACCGTAAAAAACGCTGAGATTAGCACAATCCCATGGAGCAAATACGACGTGGATGTTGTTATCGATGCTACCGGTGCATTTGAGACCGCGGATGAACTTCATAAACATCTTAATGGTTCTGTAAAAAAAGTTATTCTTACCTCTCCGTCCAAAGATGACATTATTCCCCATGTGGTTCTTGGTGTAAACGACATGGAGTTTGATTTTAAGAATCAACATGTTATTTCCAACTGCTCCTGTACAACAAACTGTGCGTCCCCACTTTTTAAGGTTCTAAACGATAGTTTTACTATCATCAAGGGCGAGCTTACAACTATTCACGCAGTTACGCTGACACAGAGTCTTCTTGATGATACCGGAGGTTCGTTTGACCGAGCCCGGGCAGCCTTTCAGAACATTATCCCAACAACATCGGGAGCCTCAAAAGCTGTCGTGAAAACTATACCGTCGTTAAAAAACAAAATCGAGATAATGTCGATTCGGGTTCCCGTGCCAACCGTTTCGCTCTGCGATACTACGGTAGTTGTAGGAAGATCTACAACGATTGAAGAAGTAAATCATGCCTTCAAGATAGCATCCGAAACTAACATGAAAGGAGTGTTGAAATTCACGACAGAAACTCTTGTGTCCTCCGACTATATCGGCAGTCCATACTCCTGCATCTTTGACTCCAACTACACAAAGGTTATCGATGGAAATATGGTTAAGGTTATAGGCTGGTACGACAATGAGTGGGGCTACGCGAGTCGACTCGTGGACTTGGTAGAAAGACTGAGCCACTTCGTCTGATAATTTCAAATCTCAAAGCTCAAATGTCAAACAAAATCCAAAATCCAAAGTTCGAATTTAGATTTTGAGCTTTGTACTTTATTTGATATTTGAATTTTGACATTTGAATTTTATGATCAAATACATAGACTCTATTGAGATTGTTAACAAAACCGTACTACTGCGCGCCGACTTTGACGTTTCGCTAAATGACGATGCAACAATTGCAAATGACCTCCGAATTCAGCAAAATATTCCAACCATCAAGTACCTCCTTAGCCACGGAAACAGAATAATCTGCGTCGCAAAGCTCAACAGGCCACACGGGCGAGATAGAGATACAAAGCATTCTCTAAAGATGGTGGTTGAGCGACTAAGACAGTACTTGCCAGACAACACAATTGCGCTGGTTGATGATTTTTTGACCGCTGGTGTATCTGTGTTCAAAAGTCAGATTTCAAAGGAGATTCTTGTTTTAGAAAACATTCGTTTTTATAAAGAGGAGCAGCAAAACGACCATGAGTTTGCAAAAAAATTAGCCTCCCTAGCAGACGTTTATGTTAACGACTGTTTTTCAATGGCTCACCGTGTAGAAGCCTCGGTTGTCGGAGTTCCTCAATATATCCCAGGGTATGGGGGCTTACTTTTGAAAAAGGAGGTTGAGACCATTTCCAGAACAATAAGTGAACCACGAAAGCCTGTTGTGGTTATTCTTGGAGGATCGAAAATCTCAACGAAAATTAACTTGATCGGAAAGTTACTAAGCATCGCCGACTACGTTTTGTTGGGTGGTGGTATTGCTAATACATTTTTGGCAAGTCAAAACATTGAGGTTGGCAAAAGCATATACGAATATGATGAAAAGGAAAATGCACGCAGACTCTTATACGAAGCCCGACTTAAAAAGACTGAGCTTGTCTTGCCGTCGGATGCGGTCTGTGGGGATATGGACGATAGAGTGCATGGTGGCGTTGTAAAAAAAGTTGGAGATATACAACGTGAAGACAATATTCTAGACATTGGTCCCGAAACTCAGGCAAAATGGGCATCAATTATTCACAGTGCAAAAACAATTATCTGGAACGGTCCTGTAGGATACTTTGAAAATCCGCAGTATAGACGCGGCACAGATTTTGTCTACTACACGGTCACCCACACCGAGGACTCTGTCTCAATTGTTGGCGGTGGAGATACCTTAGCCGCTATTTCTAAAAAAGAATACTTGGATAACATTACCCACATCTCAACTGGTGGCGGAGCAATGCTAGAGTTTATAGAAAAAGGGACGCTTCCGGGGTTGCAGGCGCTAGAAAACAACTGATACTGGATAAATAGATACTTGATATTAGAATTTGCTCTTAGCCTTGTAAACTGCACTTATCCAGCCATTTAGTTTCGGTACCAATACTTCATAAATCTCTAAATACTTTTTTAAAGATGTCTGGTCGGCTAAAAGTTTACGTTCGCTCATGAGTTCTATCCAGTGTTTAGATTCTAATAATGACCCACGTGCATTGTAGAAGAATTTAATCCTATCTAAGTAATGGTATCTGCCATAACCTTCGGCAATATTCGCACCGACTGAATCAGTGGATTCTATAAATTGATCGCCGATTACTTTTTTCGTTTGCCAGGTGAGTTTCTCATATATGCTCCACACAACCAAGGATAACCTTCTGGATAACGAATAGACTTCTAGTTTTTGAAGCTCGATATGTGGTGCTGCCATTATCTTATATCGTATATCAAATATCAGTTATTTTCTTATTATTTCCACTACTCTATCTACCGGAACGTCTGAACTAACGGTTACAGGAGCTTTAGTCTGATTAATTGAGGGTAAAAAACTCTTCCCTACTACTTTGTCATCTTTCATCCAGTATAGATCCAGATCAACCAAGGTGTCCTGATTCCAAAAAGTTCTCACTGCTGAATCCTCGAAAATAAAAAGCATTCCGTCTGCATTATCTAGATTACTTACCCCCATCAATCCTTTCGTATGTTCTGTCGGATCATCCGCAACAAGAAGTTTATATTTCTTCCCCTCTATGACGACGTTTTGCGTGTTTGAAGCAATATTAGATCCATTAAAAAATCCTTGAAAATAAATAAAGATAAGAATAACAACGATGAAGATAGGAACTATATTTTTTTTAATCATTTTGCCCAAGCATTAATTTCATCACGAAGCTTTTCTTCATATCCGGAAAGGTTGTGTAGTGCTCCATCAATAATCACACCTTTATATTTATTTGAGTTATTGTTTGCCTTAAACCAACTTAAAAGTTCAACAGCGGGTCTATCTAAATATTCATCGGATCCAGCAATTATCGGCATCAAAGGAGCTGTGACCGACTTTAAAATAGCGGGCTCTTTGCCTTTTTGAGAGTAACAAAATACTTCTTCAGAACTATCAGGAGTATAGAGACTAATAAATCTTTGAGCATCTAATAGTTCATTTGGCCAGTATTCAGTTGGGATTAATGTATGAGCCCTACCCTCCTCAACCTCTTTTTGCGCGAATTTTAAAGCATTTTCATACTGGGTTTTGTCGGCTTCAATAGAGGTGGTTGTATAGTCGCTAACTGGGCAGATAAGAACTGCACCAGAAACCTTCTGCTTGTTCTTAGTTTTTGAAAGATAAAAAACTGACTTCTGGCAACCAGTTGAGTGGCCTACGAGATAAACTTCTTTTACATTTCTGCTTTGAGCGAATGAAACCGCACCTTGAATATCATCGATACAGTCCTCAAATACTTCATGAGCTGTACCGGCCACTTCACTGTCGTATCCTTTTGGATGGCTCGGGTTAAGATGTTTTAGTTTTGAAATGATGTCACGACCTCTGTTGTTAAACGAGAGCACCGCAGTATCTTTATCAACCAATGGAAAAATCATTCGACCTGAAAAAAGATTTGAAGTAAGGCCATGAACAAAAATAAAAACCTTTTTTGGATTTGAGGGACCAACCCAAACACCATGTAGTTGATAGCTATTTGGTGTAACTAAATCAATTAATTCTGTCTGCATTGTTATTTTTTTAGCTGAACTTCCTGACGTTTGTCTACATAATTACCATCGACTTCTCCGTCGTCATTCATCCAGAATGTTTCTGGAGCAGCTTTATATACTCGTCTCGGATCTTTCATGAAGAAAGTATATCAAGAAAGATAAAGTCGAAGAGTCCCCCTTCGCTCCCGTTTTCATCGGAGCTTCGGAGGGACATAAGAAATCGTAATTACTCACAAAGTTCGCAAACGATTTCTAATGTCGGGGTGACAGGACTCGAACCTGCGACCTCTCGCTCCCAAAGCGAACGTTCTAGCCATCTGAACTACACCCCGTTAAATAAACCTTGCCTAATTGCTCTTTCTAAAGCGCCGAGACTCCGTTTATACTTTTTCTCTTGTACCGCCGCTGCTTCCACCGTATCAGTAATTCTGTACGCGATTAAAAGCATCGGTCTCCTAAATTTTGTTGACTCAACCTTACCGTCATTATGCTCCTTAAGTCTCTTTTCGATATCTCTACTTGAGCCTATGTACTGTTTACCGTCCTTAACACTCTTTAATATATAGACTCCAATCGTATCTTAACTACACCCTCCGGGCAGAGCCCTCTGGGCGGCGCCCCGAAAAACTCTATCTAGCTTGATAGATTAAGATATTATACCATTGAACTATGCGTAGAGATTTATTTACCTACCTCACCGTCCTAATTGTCTTCGTCGGTGCTTTTTTCTTTTCCCCAAAACAACTAAGAATGGTGCAGATAGCGCTTACAAATCTTTCACCATCCGTAACTCCAGCCGTACAAACATCTGTGCAGACCTCCAACGTTAAAATTGCTCGTGTGATTGATGGTGATACTGTTGAGCTAGAAACAGGAGACAAGCTCCGCTACATTGGTATCGACACCCCAGAAACAAAACATCCTTCAAAACCAGTGCAGTGTTACGGCGAAGAAGCCTATCAGGTGAATAAAAAATTAGTTGAGGGGAAAACCGTGAGAATTGAAAAAGATGTTTCGAACGTTGATAGATATAATCGCCTTCTTAGATATGTATATATAAGCACACAGGCATCGCCGTCAGGAATTATGGTAAATGACTACTTAGTGCGAGAAGGCTTTGCCTTCGCCACCACATTCCCACCGGATGTGAAATTCAGTGAACATTTCCGAAATGTACAAGCAGAGGCGCGATTACAAAACAAAGGCCTGTGGAAATCCTGCACTTCACTTTAGTTATTTCGCTCGGTGACCGCCGAACTGATTTCGTAATGCGTTGATTACTTTTCCTTGATAGCTTGGTTGCTTCACACTTTTCACTCGTGCCTCAATTGAATTTGCGATAACAACCGAAGGAACCTTGAACGCATTAGCGGCATCAACTGTCCAGTCGGCCTCACCCTTAATTCTCTGGCCCGCACCTCCACCACCAGAACCGGTAGATCCTGAAAGTTCAGTTAAGTCATTACCGTACATACTAAATGCCGACTCCAACCAGTTTGTAAGTCGCGACTCAATAACGCTACCGTGATTATATATCCGTGCTGTTTTTTTGAGATCTACATTAAACGGCCCATCATGAATGACATGAAATCCTTCAGCTATAGACTGCATCATGCCGTACTCAATGCCATTGTGAACCATCTTAATAAAGTGTCCAGCACCAACTCCCTCAAAAAACATGACCCCAGATGCTACCGCCAAGTCGTAAAACAATGCCAAGTTTTGCTCATATATTTTTTTAGTTCCCCCAACCATAAGACAGCCTCCCAAAAGTGCACCCGATGGTCCTCCAGAGAAGCCTACATCTATAAAGTTGAGTCCCAGTTTTTGTAGTTGAGCTCCTCTTCTTATCGTATCTTTGTAGTTTGAGTTTCCCGCATCGATAATCACGTCTCCTTTTTTGAGATACTTCAAAAGCTCAGTGAGAGTATCATCGACTACTTTTCCGGCAGGCAACATTAGCCAAACTATTCGAGGTCTATCGGATAGTCTTGAAACAAGTTCTTCGATAGTATGAGTTGCAATCATGCCATCTTTTTTCAGATCTTGCGCAACTGAGTAGGTACGGTTCCATCCAACGACCTTCCATTTTTTTCCAAGTAAGTTGCGTACGATATTCGCCCCCATCTTGCCAAGGCCAATAACGCCAATTTCATTTTCTTTAAGAAACTCCGCTCTTGTCTCCTCTGTCGCGGATGACTCATACCTAGTCTTAAGTTGCTTAATCATGTCATCGGAATCTGGCTTATATGTCTCCAGTGGGACTTTATTACTCTCCCAAGCTCGAGTAATTGGATCGATGAATTTCCACATAGACCTCACCTCATTCGTGCTCAAAAATAAAATCTGATTTCCTTCGATACTGTCCAAGAGCAACTTCTCGTACTCCTCTACGTACTGACCAGATTTTTTTCTTTTTCTGAAGGTAAGTTCAAATTTACGCTTCTCTATCTCCATCTCAAGCCCTGGTTTTTTGGCAAGGAAGTGAAGCTCGATCTTTTCCTCAGGCTCTAGCGAAAATATTATTTTATCCTTTATGTGCTTTTTACCAACTGGGCATAGACAAGGAGTAGAGTGCTTGAATGTAATGGTGATATTTTTTACCTGATGCTTGAGCAGTTTGCCTCCTGTCATTATTATTGGGACCCCTTGCCATCGGGCAGAGTCTAGATAACCTCTGACTCTAAAAAATGTTTCTGTCTTTGAGTTTGTCTTAACTCCCGCAATTGCCCTGTATCCGTCATGCTGCGCACGAACTGACTGCTTTTTTATTTCGCTCAGCGATGGAGGAATTAAGCAGTTGAGTAACTCTGTTCGTTTTTCACGAATCTTTTCGGCACTAAACCCTGTTGGATGCTCCATCGTCACAAGCGCCAACATCTGAAGTAAATGATTCTGACCAACGTCTCGTAAAGCTCCGACTCCATCGTAGAACATTCCTCTTTGCTCAACCCCAATCTTTTCCAATAGTTTAATTGAGATCTTTTCTATGAATTTATTACTCCAGCTCTGCTCAAAAATATTATTTGAAAATCTAAAGCTTAAAATGTTCTGTAACATCTCTTTTGCTAGATAATGGTCTATCCTATATATCTGCTCTTCCTTGAAAAGTTGGGCAAGTTTCAAATCAAGACGCTCTGCGGTTTTTGCGTCTTTCCCAAAAGGTTTTTCCACAAGTACCCTTGTCCATCCCTCCTCTGGACCACAAGGTATCGTCAGACCAGAATCGTGCAGGTTCTGAAAAATTACTTCGTAGTACTCCGGAGGAACCGCTGTGTAGAATAACTTATTTGAGCAAACTCTCCACTGCGTATCTACTCTACCCAGATCTTTTGCGAGTGACTCGTAGTCTTCAAACTCTTCGAACCTCCCTTGTTTATAAAAAAAGCAGTTTAGAAAAGAGTCTATTTCTTTTCGATTATGTTTGAGGTGCTTGTTTGCACGTAAAATCTGGGAAACGTGATCGCGAAACTGCTCATCTGTAAGTGGGCGTCTTGCGTATCCGATTAATCGAAATAGTTTAGGAAGTTTATTTTTCGTGAATAAATTGAAAAGAGCTGGCGTAATTTTTTTGGTCATTAAATCTCCCGTTGCGCCGAAGATGACAAGTGCTGTAGGAATATTGTTTGCAACCATCGCAGTATTATATCTTACCGAATCGTGCAAGGCTACATTGCTTAGCGGCATTGAAGTAGGCCTTCTGAGCGGATTCCCTATGAACTGGGTCGTCAAGTTGCCCATCAAGAGCTTTCAGCGTTGCCTGTTGTAGTCCGCGACCAAATGAGAAACTCAGTTCCCATGGTTTTTCATCTCCTTTATTCATTTCATTTAGATTCTGCGTAGCTTGCTCCTCACTCTGCCCGCCCGACAGAAACACTATCCCTGGAACCTCACTGGGCACAGTCTGTTTAAGGCATGCTACCGTCATCTGAGCGACCTGTTCTTTTGTCGATTGTACGGTAGCTTCTACTCCAGAGATTACCATATTCGGTTTTAGCAGTATTCCTTTTAAATTTACTTTGATATTTTTCAGTTCCTCAAAAACAAACTGCAATGTTTTTGTCGTCACCTCCATACACCTCTCCATGGTATGATCGCCGTCCATCAAGACCTCCGGTTCAACAATTGGCACCATGCCAGCATTCTGAGTTTTTAGAGCGAACTTCGCGAGAAGCTTTGCATTTTCGCGCAAGCACTCATCTGTTGGAATATCTGCTCCAATTGTTATTACGGCTCTCCATTTAGTAAACTGTGCACCTAACTTTACATACTCAGCTAATCGCTCATCTAGTCCTTCAAGACCCTTAGTGAGAGTTTCCCCTTTGCCACCAAACTCTACGACTCCTTGATCTACTTTAATGCCTGGAGCTATGCCTTTTGAAAGTAGAAGTTTGGGAAATGGAACGCCATCAACGCTTGACTGACGAAGAGTCTCATCAAATAAGATTACTCCGCTGATAAACTGCTCCGCACCTACAGTTGTGAAAAGAATGTCCCTGTACTTAAGTCTATTCTCCTCTATATTGGGGATGCTATACTTCTCAAAACGCTTACCGATGGTTCCTGTACTTTCGTCCGCCGCTAAAATTCCTTTTCCTGTAGCTACAAGTTTTTTTGCAATCTCCTCAATACTCATAACGGTGTCTTGCCGAAGTCTCGCCAAATGCGGACGTAGGCAGATTGAACTGATTATAGTAGCCTGATATACTCAATATCAAATGAAGATACTGATAGTATTTGCTACGTACTCGGGAAGCACGCGAATCGTTGGCAACATCATCGAAACCGCTCTAAAAAATGACCATGACGTCACATCTTGTAGCGTTTTTGATTTTGATCCAGCTGGATTCAGCGACTTCGATTTCATAGTTCTGGGTTCAAATTCATGGTTTGAGAATAAAGAGGAGGGACAGATGAACAGTGGCTTCCATGCACTCAAGGAGAAACTAAAGCCCGATAGTTTTAAGGGTAAGAAATTTGCCATCTATGCTCTTGGCGACTCCAATTTGTATCACAATACCTTTTGTAAAGCGGCGGACCATCTTGAGAAGCTGGTTAGAGAGTTTGGAGGAGATGCTGTAGTACCACCTCTCAAGGTCGATCGTTTTTATTTTGATGAAGAAGGTAGCGAACCAAAAATTATTGAGTGGGCTGAGGAATTAAATCAATTTTTGAAGCAACTACAAAGTCATTAATTGAAAGCCCCTTAAT
>Ga0163153_10003609_pt1 | contig 20453 bp, 15 predicted proteins | sample OliLakLV19MP6IB1_FD_148629 | JGI IMG/M metagenome (GOLD analysis project Ga0163153, IMG submission 148629) | Freshwater microbial mat bacterial communities from Lake Vanda, McMurdo Dry Valleys, Antarctica - Oligotrophic Lake LV.19.MP6.IB-1 | ecosystem: Environmental > Aquatic > Freshwater >...
CTTATTTTAAAGATGGACTAAAAGATCTGGCCCATTTTGAAAATTGGATAAAACAATTAGAATCGGCAAACGGAAGGGTTTATCCTGAAGAAGGGTGCGGCCCGTTGTGGTTTTGACTCAGACTTGGTTATAACTCTCCTCCACTAAAAGAATATGTGGCAGCGTGATACAGGAGATCAAAATAAAAAAGAGGCTGATCAGGGATATATTTGAAAATAAATAGGACTGTCCGAGCATCAGAGCCAGCAATCCTGTAACAGATAACAAAGTATAAGGCGCCGCCTGCCGATAGTAATGCAGCAGGGAAAACGAGGGCCACTGTCGCCGGAAAAAGGTGATCTGATCCAGTAAAGAGCCCAAAGAATGCCAAAGCGTAAAATAAAGGGTAAATCCAACCAGCAGGGGCGTAAACCAGAGCATAAACGACAATACCACAAAGTTGGTCATCTCCCGCAACAGTTGCTGCTTATGGATGAGTTGAGCGGCCCAAAGGCCAAATAGCAAGACAACATTCAGCAGCAGAATGAGCCACTGCACGGCAGCCATGGCAGCGTTGGACCAGGGTGGAATATGTCCGACCAACTGACCGATGATAACGCTGCTTTCATCCCAGTGCCACAACAAAGCCCCCCCAAGCGCAAAGGCCCCCCAGGCTATGTTCAGTATAGAGGATATCCAACCCTGCAATTGCGCATATTGCCAGTTAGACTGTCCAAAATGATAGCATGAAATAACAAGAAAAAGCAACAGCGCAACCAGCGGAAAGAATAGCCAACAGCCCAGGAAGCCCACAACAGAACTTAGATAAAAAAGAAAAAAACGTATGATCTGTTGCTTGCTCAAGCCAGGTCCGCGCAAGCGTCGGAAGAGCAGGAAATCAGTAGCGCCATGCGGAAGTCCGATCAGCAGAACGAGCGCAATAAGCAGCGTGTACTGATTTTTTTGCAGGAATTCGGGCCAAAACCAGCCTATAACTCCAAAGGCAAACGTGATACACACGATGGGTGTATAGATATTATTGTTGCGAATATCAAACATAAGTAGGTGTGCAAAACTGGCTAATACTAAATCTTCTGTCACTCATTCATTTACATTGCTTTTTGCCCTTTGCAATTTTGCCCTTTTACTTAACATGGCCCGGTCTACCAGGTGCTGTGTTGCAGAAAAAGAGAAAAAAAGGGCTAACAGTAAATTGATTACCATTAGCCCTGGAGCGTATTTCAACGTAATTTTTTAAGCATTGCTACGCGATGAAGAACTCACCGCAAGGCTGTAGATAACCAGACCAAACCCAATCTTATTCACCGCATCACCAATGTTGTAGATGAGATCCATATTGCGCACGTCAATCACATTGCGCAACCAGCCGTCAGTTTCAATCGCCATGTATCCGATCGGATAAATAGCCCAGCCCACCAGCACAAACCAGGACAAGGCTTTGAAAGCGGCCTGCAGTTTGGGGTCTTTAGAATTGCTCGCAAGTTTACGTGCTGAACCCAGCCATACTTCGTAAACAATACCTGCATAACCTACTGTAGAAATGATACCCCAAAGCACACTATTGGAGCGGAAAGCTGTTTCGCCGAGATAACCGGCTACCAGCATTACCAGAGAGTACCCGATCATTTTCCAAAGTAAATCGATCTTGGCACCAAAGGCTTTGAGGATCAGGTAAAACTCCACACACATAAGCGGCACCGTCAGGATCCAGTCGATGTAACGAAACTGGGTAGGCGATTGACCTGTTGTCAACCACACATCGCGCATGTAATAGTAATGCACGGAAGCAATCATTGTGATTAGACCGGCAATAAGCAGCGACGTTTTCCATTTACCTTCTACTTGCTGACGCTCGAAGAAAAAGAAAACGGAAGCTGCAAACATGGCCATGTAGCCAATAAAGAACGTGAATCCAACATAATCATTGGCGCCAAGTCCGGCAAAAAGGAATACTGGTTGTGAAAAAAGCGATTCCATAAAATATTGATTGGTTAACCGTCGAAAATACAACGAATCACTATAACAGGTTGTTTGATGGTTGGTTCACTTCTTGTTTAATTTTTATTGTTTTTTTTTGAAAAAAATTAAACAAAAAACTGAACGATTTTTCTGCTACTGTTTTGCTACCTTTGATCTCATGTAGCTCGTGTGTCTGCCTCCACACGACTGGATATTTTTCAATTTGCTGGTCAAGGTACTGCCGAATCCTGTTCGGCGATGGATGCCGAACAGGGTTCGGCAGTAGATTTCGGCACTCCTCTAAAAAATGTTCAGTAGTGTGGTCTGCCTCTCTTGGTGTTCTTACTTCTCTTTTTCCATCTCACCCAAGCGCCGCAGCAGGTCTTTTGGCCTAAGGTATATACTCATTTCAAAAATACAGGCATTTATTCAAAATCAGCGCTGTACTACATTATCGCCCATTTTTTTCGCCAAAATCCCCTACTTTTGCCCCACATTTTATCTCACGGCACATGTGAAACGATGTGCATTAAATTTTGAACGAAGCTATGGAAGTCCTGACCGCCACCACCCTTTCTTCCGAACTCATGGAACTGGAAGACCGCTACAATGCCCATAACTACCACCCGCTCCCGGTGGTGCTGGAACGCGGACAAGGCGTCCACGTCTGGGACGTAGAAGGAAAACATTACTACGATTTTCTGTCCGCTTACAGCGCTGTGAACCAGGGGCACTGCCATCCGCGTATTATCCGGGCGCTGACCGAACAGGCGCAAAAACTGACGCTGAACTCGCGGGCTTTCTACAACAACCTGCTGGGCGGATACGCCAAATTTATCACGGAATACTTTGGCTACGACCGCGTGCTGCCGATGAATACCGGTGTGGAAGGTGGTGAAACAGCCATCAAATTAGCCAGAAAATGGGCTTATGAAGTGAAGGGCGTCCCGGCCAATCAGGCAAAAATCATCTTTGTGGAAGGCAATTTCTGGGGACGTACCCTGGCAGCCATTTCTTCCTCCACGGATCCCAGTAGTTTCAAAAACTACGGCCCCTACATGCCGGGTTTTGAAATTATTCCCTACAACGACATCCCGGCGCTGGAAAAGGCATTGCAAGACCCCAACGTGGCCGGCTTCATGGTAGAACCCATTCAGGGTGAAGCGGGTGTGTTTGTGCCTGATGACAACTACCTGCCCGACGCGTTCAAATTGTGCCGGGAAAACAATGTATTGTTTATCGCCGACGAGGTGCAAACTGGTATTGCCCGCACTGGCAAACTGCTGTGCTGCGACCATTTCGGTTTCAAACCCGATATTCTGATCCTCGGAAAAGCACTTTCCGGAGGCGTGCTGCCCGTCAGCGCTGTACTTTCCAGCGACGAAGTGATCCTGACTATCAAACCCGGCGAACACGGCTCTACTTTTGGCGGTAATCCGCTGGCCTGCGCCGTAGCGATGGAAGCCCTGAAAGTGGTGACCGATGAAAAATTAGCCGAAAACGCCGAAGCCATGGGGCAGATTTTCCGCAAGCGCATGGTCGAATTACAACACAAACGCCCCGACCTCATTACCCTGGTACGTGGCAAGGGGCTGCTCAATGCCGTAGTAATCAACGACACAGAAGACAGCCATACCGCCTGGGATATTTGCCTGAAAATGGCGGAAAACGGCCTGTTAGCCAAACCGACACACGGCAATATCATTCGTTTCGCGCCGCCGCTGGTGATCGATACCGCGCAACTGCACGAATGCTGTGATATTATTGAAGGGGTTTTTTCCAGGGCTTTATCACCAGCCTCAAACTCTGGTCATACGTGAAATAATTCCACACCCAGTTCATAAAAACAAACACCTTGTTTTTGGTACCGATGATGGCGAATAAGTGTACAAAAAGCCAAGCAAACCAGGCAAATATGCCCTGAAAGCGCCAGAAAGGTAAATCTACCACGGCTTTGTGGCGTCCAATGGTAGCCATGGAACCCAGGTCTTTATAGCGGAATGCGGCAGGTTCCCGGCCATTTTCTGCGTTCAGCAGGTTTTGCGAAAGTAATTTTGCCTGCTGAATAGCCACCTGCGCTACCTGTGGGTGACCGTCGGGCCATTTTTTTTCATGCTGCTGACAGGCGATATCGCCCAGCGCATAGATGTTAGCCGTGCCTTCAACTAAGTTCATCGAATCGGTTTTCAGGCGGTTGCCACGTGTGAGCGCCGCATCGGGAATGCCGTCTATTTTGTTGCCCGTGATACCCGCCGCCCAGATTACCTTGTCCGCGCGGATGGTGGAGCCGTCATCCACAAAAACATGGACGCCATCATAGTTTTTTACCACTTTGTTCATCCAGAGTTCGACGCCCAACTCACGTAAAAACGTTTCGGCTTTCGCCGATGCCTGCGGCGACATGGTATTCAGCAGGCGCGGGTCGCCATGGATCAGGTGGATATTGATCTCTTTGCGATCCAGATCGCTGTAATCTTTCGGGATAATCAGGTTGCGCATTTCCGCCAGTGAGCCTGCCACTTCCACACCCGTCGGGCCGCCGCCTACCACTACGATGTCGAGATAACGCTGGCGCTCGTCGTAATCGGCAGTGGTCACGGCCCGTTCGTAGTCTTCAAAAATGGTATTGCGCAGGTACAATGCCTCGCTCACCGATTTCATGGGAATGGCGTTGGCGCGCACTTGTTCGTTGCCGTACCAGTTGGTGTCTGCGCCGATGGCCAGTACTAAGTAGTCGTATCGCAAGGTACCGATTTCGGTGTTGATCTTGTTTTTTTCAGGATCGACGGACAGCACCTTCGTTACCCGAACCAGCACATTTTTATTATTCTGAAACTGGTGGTAATTGTTTTTGTCGATCAAAACGATCTGGAATTTGGATTTGGCTAATTTGCGGGCCAAAGTGAGTCCGGCAAAACCGCCGCCCACGATCACGACGCGTTTTTGATCTGTATCAGGAATATTGAATTGCATGATATGGAAAGAAGGTTGGGATGGTTTGAAAGTTGGATGGCTTGAAACACGTGAAGCATCAACCCAAATGATGTTCTGAAATATCAAAACGGATAACTTTCCATATAGTTTTTATTCTGATTGTTTACTTATTTTTGTCAAATCAATCCACACTCCCGATATGAAGATACTTGATCGCTCTATCCTGATTTATTCGATTTTTCTGCTCGCCAATACCGGCGCCTTTGCCTTCCAGTATGCCGACGCTACGGCGCCCAGACCCGCACAGGCCGCCAAATATATCTTCTACTGGGGCCAGCAGCAATGCGACCTGACCGCAGAACAAGAATATAAAGGCCGCATGAACATGACCCCTTCTGCCTTCCGGCAAATGCTGTTGAGCACGCCCAAACTCTGGAACGGCTCGGGGTTGATCGTGGATTTCAGTTTTGATTTGCAACAATTCAAGGTGCGCAGCAAAGATTATCTCACTCAAATCGCCTCATTGGATCAGCAATTCGGGCAAAAGGCACAGGCCGGCCAAGTGCTTTCTATCTACGGCCTGTATCTGGGCAACGGTATTTCGGCGCACATAGAGTTGGAATTCACGGAACCGGACAAAGAAAAAAAACAATTGTTCGGCGCGCAAGGGTACGCTCCTTTTTTGAATGGACAAATGATGGACGCCATCGTTTGGGGCCAGGAAGAAAAGTTTGAAATTTCGGAGCGCGATTTTTTTTCCGTAGATGAATTCTGGCAAATCCTGGGGCAGGAACCATATTTGGAGTGGAAATCCTGGCAAAAAGCGCATCCTGTCAGCGCGGAACTACAAATCATCGACGCGGAAGAAGTAACCCTGTCGTTGCGTTTCAGGCTGGAAGAAAGCGCATACAGCGAATTTATCAATCAGGTGCGCATATACCGGCACCTGATTAAACCGGGCATCCGGGCCACACTTTTGTTGCAAACCAGCAACCGCTACGAACGGCTTTACCAAAAAAGTATGCAATTAGTGGCTGAAGGAGACGAGCGTTTGAGGCTTCGGCGCAACCGAGATTTTCACACCTTGAAATTCCGCTGGCGCGCCTGGAATGAAAGTATGGAAAACCTGTATTTGAAAGGCGTTCCCAATGGGCAGGGAATACTACAACCCATCGACCAGCCGGTCAACCGATGGGCGTTTCCCTCTGCCGCAATGGACATCTTACCCGTCTGGGCCATGCAGGCGCCGCAGTTCTGGCTCGACCACGAACCGGTGGAGAACGCATCCTATACGCTCCTCACCCACGACAGCATTGCTTACCGGGTGGAAAACGGCCAATTCGATCCTGCACAATTCTTGAAGATATTCACGCAGAAGCATCTGTGGGTAAATGGCTGGAGAATTACCAATATCGAATTGCCGGGCCATCAGCTGCCCTTTATCCAATTAGCCCTGCGGAATAATTTTTTTACCAGAGAATAAAAAAGTAGCGTTTGAAGTGCCATAAATCAAAACAACATGGAAACAGTCGCCAACACCCTTATTATCGGCGCCGGCCCTGCCGGAATGGCTGTCGCAGGCCGACTCGGTAAAATGGGCATTCCATACCTGTTGCTGGAAAAATCCGCTCATGTGGGCCATACCTGGTTTGCACATTACGACCGGCTTTGCCTGCATACGACGAAGGAACATTCCAACCTGCCGCACCAGGAATTCCCGGAACACTACCCTACTTATGTGCCGCGACTGGATTTGATTGCCTATTGGGAAGATTATATCCAAAAAATGAATATAGAACCGCTGTTCGGGCAGGAAGTGAAACATATCCGGCGGGTAGAGAATGCCTGGGAAACGACGACAGCAACAAACAAGTTTCGCTCGCAATGCGTGGTGGTGGCCACTGGTTACAACAGGATACCTTTCCTGCCGAACTGGCCCGGGCAGGAGCAGTTTCAAGGGCCGTTCATACACAGCAAGGATTACCGCAATGCACTTCCGTACAAGGGCAAAAAGGTGCTGCTGATCGGCATGGGCAACACCGGCGCCGAACTGGCACTGGATTTATATGAACACGGCGCTTTCCCTACAATTTCTGTGCGCAGCCCGGTCAATATCATCCTGCGCGACGTCCTCGGCAGACCGGCACAGCGAACCGCCATCATGCTCAGCAAACTGCCCGACTGGGCTTATGATTTTATTGCCAAAGCAGTACAAAAACGCACCATTGGCAATCTCACGAAATACGGCTTGCAGGCTTCTCCATACGCGCCTTCCGAGCAGCTGCGCCGCTTCGGCAAAGTCCCGGTAATCGACATCGGCACGGTGGATTTGATCAAACGAAATAAAGTCAAAATACTGCCAGACCTTGAATCTTTTCAGGAAAATAGCGCCACGTTCACAAATGGCGTGACGGAGACTTTTGACGCCGTTATTGCCTGCACGGGTTACCGCGCACAGGTGGAAGATTATTTTGAAAACGGGCAGGCGCTGCTCAATGCAAGGGGGTATCCGCGCAGCCTGTGGTTCGAGGAACCGGAGTATGAAGGACTGTGTTTCTGCGGTTTTTCCATTCCACTAAGCGGTATTCTGCGCAATATCAAACTGGATTCTGCGCTGATTGCCGAGCATATTTTGCAGCAGTCGGAGCAGGTCGTAGCGTAATCAAGCGACCACGTCCGCTTTGTATCCCACTTTTTCCAGGGCTGCAATCACTGCATTTGCCTGTATCTCTTCTCCCTGGATGGTCAATGGCTTGTCAGCAGATTGCAGATCGACCGCCCAGTTACCGGCGCCGACGGTCTCATCGAGGGCCGGAGTGACGGCGCTGACGCAACCCATACATTTGATATTGGTTTTGAATTTCAGTTCTTTTTTCATGATTGTGTGTTTTTGTGTTTTTGTGTTTTTGTGTTTTTGTGTTTTTGTGTTTTACCAAAACACCTTATGTCCATTTTAAACGCAGACTATTGCTCACCACGCTCACCGAACTCAGCGCCATGGCCGCCCCGGCAATCATGGGATCGAGCAAAAAACCGTTGAAAGGGTACAGCACGCCCGCTGCGATGGGGATCCCGATCACATTGTAAACAAAGGCCCAGAACAGGTTTTGCCGGATGGTGGTCACGGTGCGGCGCGACAAGCGGATGGCTGCCGGGATTTTATTCAAATCACTGCTCATCAGGGTCATTTTCGCTACTTCCATCGCAATATCCGAACCTTTTCCCATGGCAATACTCACATCGGCGCGGGCCAGCGCCTGGCTGTCGTTGATACCGTCGCCGACCATGGCTACGATTTTTCCCTGCTGTTGCAGTTCCTGTACGAACGCTTCTTTGTCGGCGGGCATTACCCCGGCCTTGAAATGCTGAATACCAACCTGTGCAGCCACTGCGGCGGCTGTCTGGGGATTGTCGCCTGTGAGTAAATACACCTCGATGCCCATATCGTGCAATTCCCGCACAGCTTCAGCAGAAGTGGATTTAACCGGATCGGCAATGGCTGCTACGGCCAGCACCTGGCGATGATCGGCAAAATAAACAACCGTTTTGGCTTCAGCCGCCCAGGTAACAGCCTTTTTTTCAAGCGTTTCTGAAATGGCTAAGTGATTTTCCTGCATCAGCGTCGCATTTCCGGTGAAAACCTTTTGCCCCAGGTATTCGGCCACGATACCTTTGCCCGTCAGGCTTTCCACCTGCTCGAGTTTGACAGGTACGGCCTTTTCTTCAAGGTGTGCCGCAATAGCATCCGCCAAAGGATGTCCGGAGTTTTTTTCCAAACTAAACCAGACATTTTGCCACGCTTCAGCCTCCAACTCATTCGCCCAGTACAGGGCCTCCACTGCCGGTTTCCCGTTCGTGATCGTCCCGGTTTTGTCTAAAACAACCGCCTGAATGCGGTGGGCCAGTTCGAGGCTCTCAGCGTCTTTGATGAGAATGCCTTGTTCGGCACCTTTTCCTACACCCACCATAATGGCCGTCGGCGTAGCCAGACCGAGTGCGCAGGGACAGGCGATGACCAACACGGTTACCATTGCCAGCAGGCCCTGCGTCAGGCCGTTTTCGCCGCCGAACAGCCACCACACGCCAAAGGCCAGCACCGCAATCAGTAGCACTACGGGTACAAATACCGCCGCAATGCGATCTACTAATTTTTGTACCGGGGCTTTGGAGCCTTGCGCTTCCTGCACCATTCTGATAATTTGGGCTAACAGGGTGTCGCCGCCCACTTTTTGGGCCGACATTTGAAAACTTCCTTTCTGGTTGATGGTGCCGGCCAATACGCGGCTACCGGTTTCTTTGGCCACCGGGACGGGTTCGCCGCTGAGCATACTTTCATCTACATACGAACTACCGGATTGCAACAGACCGTCCACCGGTACTTTTTCACCGGGTTTGACCAGCAATACATCGCCGATACGCACTTGCGCAATGGGAATTTCCATCATGTGCCCACCCGTGTGGACAATCGTGACAGTTTTGGGCTGCAAACCCATCAGTTTTTTGATGGAGGAGGATGTGTTGGCCTTTGCGCGTTCTTCGAGCAATTTTCCGAGCAAAATGAAGGCGACCACAATGCCCGCGGCTTCAAACCAGACATGGGCATGTAAACCCCTGCTGTGCCAGAATTCCGGAAAAAGTGTATTAAATACGCTGAAAACATATGCAATCCCTGTGCTCAGGGCCACCAGCGTATCCATATTAGCCGAACGGTGACGGGCTTGTTTCCAGGCATTGATAAAAAATGACCTGCCAAGCCAGAGCACCAGCGGCGTAGACAAAGCCCAAAGCACGTATTCGATGTAGGGCAGGTTCATAAAAAACATACCCAGCACAGCCAGCGGTACCGCCAAAACAACGGCCCAAATAGTGCGGCGGCGCAAATCTTCATAGTGCTGCATCTGAATTTGGGCGACTTCTTCCTTCGCCTCCTCGCTGTCTGAAATGACCAGACCGTAGCCGATTCCCTGAAGTGCCTGTTGCATAGCCGTCGGCTTGATAACGGCGGGTTCGTATTCGACTAAAACGGTCTGGGTAGCAAAATTGACCGAAGCAGAAACAACACCTGGCTGGCTACCCAGAATGGATTCGACACTGACCGCACAAGCAGCGCAGGTCATATCGGTCACGGGAAATTGTTTGCGGACGGTATCGGTGGCAACAATTACGGTTTCCATAAAATTGAATTTTTTATACTGCAAAGTTCCGCCCGTAATCGTTCTGTCGTGTTACGTTATGTTGGCAAAGAGTTGCGAATTAATGGGAATGTACCTGGTCCAGCGCTTTCCTTCGTCCGGCGTGATTTTTTTTGAACGCACTGGGAGTCATGCCGGTCACTTTTTTAAACTGGCTGCTCAAATAAGCCACACTGTTGTATCCCAATCGAAAGGCAATTTCCGAGAGGGTAAGTTCATTATAAACCAGCCATTCCTTTACTTTTTCGGTTTTCTGTAAAATGTAATACTGCTCCAATGTAATGCCTTCTACTTCTGAAAAAAGTTTGGAAATGTTTGAATAGTCGCGGTGAAACGCAGCGCTGACATATTTGACTAAGCTGAAATCTTCCGGCAATTCGCCCGACTGTACTTTTTCAAGTAGCAAAGTTTTTACTTTTTCAATCAGTTGACTGCGTTGGTCGTCCAGCAATTCAAAACCGACTGCTTCCAGGTCGGTACGAAGGTTTTCCGCTTGCAACTGGCTGAGCGCTTCCGTCAGGACTATTTCACCCAGTGAGACACTGGGTGAAATAATCCCGTTTTTCTGCAATACCTGCTCCACGGACAGTATACACCGGTGGCAGACCATATTTTTGATATAAAGATTCATATTGCTGAAATAGAACAACAAAATTGACGCAATTTAAAAAACAGGCGACGCGGTCTTAATGACCCGAGTGATCTTTTTCGCCTTTCTGGTGTTCATGCCCGCCATGGCCTTCCGGTTGTACCACGTCACCTGGCTTGCCGGCTTCTACTTTCAAGACAAAATCAGCGGTATGCACTTTGCCCTTTGTCTGAAATTGTAACCAGGCGCGATAGATACCGGGTGTATTAAATTCCGTGTGCAGGTCGAACGTGTTGCCTTCGATGCCCGGATGCACATGTTCGTAATTTTTGTCGGCCAGACCAACCATAACGACATGAGCCTTAGCGCCGAGATAATTTTCAAATGCATTTACATCCAGCGGTTTTCCACCTTGTTTAACGGTGCCTGTAATATGCATTTCATTGTTGGTCAACCACTTGCCATCGGCAGTGGAGAGCGTAACCTCATAACCGTCTACTTTGACCGTAGTTTGAGGCGTGTTGTAGACAACTGCTTTGGCAGGCGTCCCACTTACTGCAACGGGAATTTTTTCCACCTGATGTCCGCCTCCGGCAGGCGCATAGTCGGCAAAAAGAAGGTATTCGCCTCCTTTTGGAAAAGAATAGCTCAGATCGAGGCCTGTGCCGTTGTATTCCGGGTGCTGGTGGTCAAACCACGACAAATCGCTGCTCACCATAATAAGGTGCAATTTTTTCTCATGTACGACGTCGAGCGGAACGGCTTCACCGGGTTTTTCCACGATAGCAGGCGTAAATGTCATCTTGAGGGATTTACCAGCGGCAGGCGCTGCGGGATCGGAAGTATACATCACTTTGTATGTTTTCGGATCTGCGGCATTCGGCGCTTCTACGGCTTTCAAATCCATTTTGCATACGGGGCATTGACCCGGCTGATCGTACAGTTTGCCCTTTTCGCAGTCCATTGGGCATTGGTACTTCACATTTTTACTATCGGCAGTGGCTGCCGGTAATTTTGATGCAGGAGCGTCGTTTTTGCAGGCAATAAAGAAAAGGGCTGTTATCAGCGTCAGGCTAAAAAAAAGTTTGCGTTTCATGGTTGAAAAAATTTAGTTAAATTGTTGAAATGAAATGTTTTATGCAGGGTTATTGATTGAAATACACCATTTTTAACTGGTAGGTTCCGGCGGTAACAAACCGTTCTCCTTCTTCCATACCTTTTAGTACGACCGTTGAAGAACCATTGTCTTCTCCCGTATTCAGGTATCGCAGCGTATACCGTTCTGCGCTTTGTTTGATAAAAACCGCAGGCATTCCGCTGATTTCGGTAATGGCGCTGTTCGGGATCGTCAGTTGGCGCTGTGATGTTTGCCGGAAAAGTTTGATGTTCACAAACTCACCGATCTTGAAATCGCCGTCGGGGTTGTCCATTTCGAACAATACTTTTTGCGATTGATTGGTGGGGTTGATACTATTGGGCAAAGCCAGCAGGCGCACGGCGCGGCTGAGGTGATCGTTGTTCGAGCATTCGATCTGGAACTGTTTTGCATCGCGCAAAGCATCGGCGTCCTTATCGTATAGTTGCGCCTCGACAATCACTTTAGCCGGATTGAGCAAAGTAAACATGGTTTCTCCAGCAGCTACCATAGCGCCCTGAGCCAGGTTAAAAGGTTCCACGCGACCAGTAATAGGCGCTGTAAGGGGAATAAAACGGGCATTTTTTCCAGCGCTGTCCTGGTACAAACGGTTAAAAAGATTCCGGTTTTCCGTTGCCTGTTGCAGACGGGCGGTCGCTTCATCCAAATCGCGTTTGGCAACGATATCGCTCAGGTTGTTCAACCGGTCGTAATCTTTCTTGGCTGCTGTAAATGCAGCATCTACGGCATTGCGTTCGCTTTGCCAGTTGATGCTGGTACCGGCATCCACACTTTGCTCCACGATCGCCAGGACTTGTCCGGCTTTTACCTGTTCACCCACTTTTACCCGCACGGATCGCAACTTGCCTGCAAAGGGCGACTGAATCGTCGCTTTTCCCATGGCTCCCGGGATAATCGTACCAAACAAGGTGATAGAAGGTGCAAAAGCATCGATACCCGATTTGGCGATAGTCACATCGAACAGGAACTGCGTTTCTTTGGGAATCAGAATGTCGGAGCCGATATGGTTGCCCTCAGGGCCATGCGGTTCGTCGCCGTGCGCTTCGGCAGGCGGCAGGTTTTGCGCAGGGAAACCGCTGAATAACAAGACTATAAGTACTGCGGCGGCGGCTTTTGGGCGTTTGCGGGCAAAAAGGATCGTCAAAATCACGCCGGCCAGAAAAGCCAGCAACATCCAGAGTACCGTCCAGGCGCCGGAACCTGAAGATGATTGTTCTTCCGAGTGTTCGGCAGAAATATCCTTTCCCGGCTCGATGGCCTTGAGCTGGATTAAATCCGAGCCAAGTCCGCCGCGAATCGTAACATTCAGATCCGTTGTCAGGGTATCTGCAAAAACGGTTTTCAGTCGGTAAATGCCCGGTTCTACCGCAGTAATTTCAAAAACCTGCGCAGCATCCCGGGTAGACTTGACACTGATTTGCAGGTCTTTTATCGGTCGATTGGTGTTGATATCACTGACAAAAAGGGTCAGTTCTGCCGGTTGGCCGGGATCAAGATGGGTGTATTTCAACAACAACTCGTATTTGTCCGATACGTTTTCCGTACTGAAATAACCTGCCGTGGCAGATTTTCCACCGGTGGCCACCTCGTCGCCATGCGCCAGCAGACGGACAGTAGCCAGGAACAAGAGGTGTAAGAAAAGGAGTGGCTTTTTCATGTTGTAATTTACTTAATATATTGAAAATCAGGAGATATCGGTGAGTTTTCCGGTTTTCCCGGCAAAATATTCTTTGAGCGCCCGTTCGCCGATCAGCCAGAATACGGCAGGCGTAACGACAATATCCAGCAGGGTCGAACTGATAAGACCACCCAGGATGACGACCGCAACGGGGTGCAGTATTTCCTTGCCGGAAGCCTGTGCATCGAGTGTAAGCGGCACCAGCGCCAGGCCTGCCGTCAGAGCGGTCATCAGCACCGGAACTAAGCGTTCGAGCGAGCCTCGTACAATCATCTGCCGGGAAAACTGTTCCCCTTCTTGTTCCATCAGGTGGATATAATGCGAAATCATCATAATGCCGTTGCGCGAAGCAATGCCGGTCAGCGTGATAAACCCGACGAGCGTGGCTACAGAAAAAGTGCCGCCGGTCCATAAAACAGCCAGCACCGATCCGATCAGTGCCAACGGAATATTTAACATGATTTGCGCCACGATAAGCGTCGAGCGGAAATGATGGTACAACGCCAGAAAGATACCCAGCAATGCAAAAATACTCAACAATCCGATAAGCCGGGTTGCCTGTTGCTGGCTTTCAAACTGTCCGCCATAAGTAACAAAATACCCCTGTGGCATTTCCACCTGCGCTTTCACGGCGGTTTGCATTTCCTCTACCGTCGAGCCGAGGTCGCGCCCCTGCACATTGGCGGAAACAACGATACGTCGCTGCGTATTTTCGTGGTAAATGGCGTTGATACCCGGGTTGTATTCAATTTTGGCGATCTGGTGCAGCGGAATCATCGATCCGTCCGGGGCATCAATGAGCGTGTTGCGAATATTGTCTAAGTTGGTGCGTTCTTCTTGCGTCGTTCTTAACAGAATATCAAAATACTGCTGCCCCTGTACCATCTGGCTTACCACTTTTCCGTTAAAAAATATCTCCAGGTCGCCTGATACTTTACCGGCCTGGATGCCGTAGCGTTTCAGCGCCTCGCGGTTTACCCTGATCTGTAGTTGCGGGATCATGGTTTGCCGTTCCACCTGTACATCTACAACGCCTGGTACGCCACGCATGACATTGGCGGCTTCTGCTGCTTTCCGGCGCAGTTCCGTCAAGTCATTTCCAAATATTTTAACCGCTACCTGTGCCCGTACACCGCTGAGGAGGTGGTCGAGGCGGTGTGAAATAGGCTGGCCGATATTGACAGAAGTGCCTGCCAGCGCCGTCAATTCACTCCGAATATCCGCCAGAACAGCATCGCGCGGACGGGTGCCCGGCTTGAGTTCAATTTCGATTTCCGAATTACTCGGCGGCTCCACGTGTTCGTCGAGTTCGGCGCGCCCCGTTCGTCGACTCGTATAAGCCACATCGGGTACTTTCATAATCAGTTTTTCCGCGACCAAACCGATTTTATCGCTTTCTTCCAGCGATGTACCCGGCGGCGACGAAAGATTGACCGTAAAAGAACCTTCATTAAACGGTGGCAAAAACTCCGTACCGAAAAACGGTACAATAGCAATAGCCGCCACAATCATAGCGCCGGCAGCCAATACGACCGGCCGCGGATTGTCGAGGGCAACATTCAGCACCCTTTCGTCCTGTTTTTTGAGCCAGCGCACCAGGGCGCCGTCCTGTTCCTGCTTTTTTCCAATGTTGTTTAATAAAAAAGAGCAAAGTGCAGGCGTTACAGTAAGTGACACCAGCAAGGAAGCCGCGATACTGGTAATATAGGCAATACCCAACGGCGCAAAAATGCGGCCCTCGATGCCTTGCAGGTAAAACAGCGGGATAAATACCAGAATCACAATAACGGTAGCATAAACAATAGAATTACGCACCTCCGAACTGGCTTCGTAAACCACTTGTAAAACCGGACGGGGTGTCTCCATATGGCTATTTTCCCGCAGCCGCCGGAACACATTTTCTACATCCACGATGGCGTCGTCGACCAATTCCCCCACGGCGATGGCCAGTCCTCCCAGTGTAAGCGTATTGATGGATATGCCAAAAATATTAAATACGATAGCCGTTATCAACAGGGAAAGTGGAATGGCCGTCAGCGTGATCGCCGTTGTCCTGAAATTGAGCAGAAATAAAAACAGGACGATCACCACCAGGATAAATCCGTCGCGCAGTGCCTCTTCTACATTTTTTAATGAATTGACAATGAAGTTTTTCTGCTGAAAAATTTTGGAATTCAACTGTACATCCGGCGGCAGGGAGGATTGCAGCTCAGCCAAAGCCCGTTCCACTTCATCGGTCAATGCAACGGTACTCGTGCCGGGTTGTTTTTCGACGGTCAGGATAACAGCAGGTTTGCCGTTCACACCGGCATCGCCGCGTTTGACAGCGCCGCCCAGTCGTACTTCGGCCACGTCTGAGAGCAGCACCGGTAAACCTTCGCGGTTCGAGACCACGGTATTTTTAAGATCGTCCAGGTCATCTGCGCGTCCGAGATTGCGAATCAATACTTCAGAGCCGTGCCGATCGAAAAAACCGCCGGTACTGTTCCCGTTACTCTGCCGCAAAGCTGCATCCACCGCATCAATGGACAGGTTGTATTGTTTGAGGCGTTGCGTACTCAGCAACACCTGATATTGCAAGCGCTCTCCCCCAATTGGAATAACCTGACTCACACCCTTGATACTCATCAGGCGTCGGCGGATCGTAAAATCAGCCAGGGTGCGCAGATCGGAGGCAGGTGTGGAATCTGCTGTCACCCCGATCAGCATAATCTGCCCCATTACACTCGAAATAGGCCCCATAACCGGCGTGATACCTTCGGGCATGACGACGGTTTGCAGTTTTTCGGAAACTAATTGCCGGGCACGGTAAACATCCATATCCCAGTCGAATTCCACAAATACCAATCCGATCCCTACACCCGAACTGCTTCGTACGCGTTCGACGCCAGGCGCTCCGTTCATGGCAACCTCCACAGGCGTAACGACCTGTGTTTCAATCTCCTCCGGCGCCATACCGTTGGCTTCCAGAAAAACCGTCACCTGCGGGCGATTCAGATCAGGCAATACATCTACCGGCAGATTCCTGATTGTAAATACCCCGTACACCATGACCAAGGCAGCAAATGCCACTACCAGCAATCGGTTTTGGAGGGAAAATTTTATCAGAGCATTGAGCATAATTTTTCTTTTTCTTTGATAATCAACATTTTGACTACAAATCACCTGCAATAAAACGCAACTTTAACTGTGCTTCCCGGTAGCGCGCAAACAAATCCCAGTACCCCAGTTCCAGGTTCAGCACTTCGATGCCATGGCGCAGGTAAGTGGGTAGGTCGCTCAAACCACCCTCGAACATTCGCCGGGAAGCGTCTGCCAGGGCTTGCGCATTGGGCAGTACCTGTTGCGCATAATCTTCAAGCGCCTCACTTGTTTGTTCGATTTCATCTACGGTTCTGCTCCATTCCGCTCCGGTCAGCAGCGATTGTGCGGCTAAGTTTTGACGGGCTATTTCCACACCTGTCTGAGCGGCGTCTATCCTGGAACGGTATTGTTTTCGCCAGAGCGGTATGCTCAGGCCTGCGTTGAAACGGTTTGCGACAGGGCTGTTGCGCTCCCCTTGATTGATATAGCCGAGCGTAATTTGCGGCCAGACTGCGCTCTTCTCCACCGCCACCTGCTGATCGGCGATGACCGTTTCCTGCTGAAGGACCTGCAGGGCCGGATTTTTTTCCCATTGCAGTGAGTCCGGCAAAAGCCCCGTCTCCTGTTTCACCCAAGGTTCCGGGACAATCGGGCCGGCGATGCCGGTCAGCAGTTGCAGTTGCAGTTCGGAAATAGCGACATCCCGTTCCGCCTGGCGCAGTTGGGTATGAAGTACAGTGGCTTGCAGTGTCGCAAACCGGCTCGCAACAGCATCTATCTGTCCTGCTTCAAATTGTCGGACGGCAGCCTTAGCAATCGACTGCAGGAGGCTGTCCTGTATGTTCAATCGTTCCAGACGTACCATTCGGTATTGCAAAGCATTGTAAGCCAATGCGGTAGCATAACGCACACCCTGTTGCGTCGCCAGCACGCCATGCTCAGCCTGAACAACATGACTGTTTTGTAAACTTTTCCGACGGCGATAAGCGCCAGGCAGTTCAAAGGATTGTGTCACCCCGATGGTGTAAAAATTTCCGGTAGGACTTTCTGCCGTCACCAATGGATCGGAAAGCCCAGCCGCAGCGGGCAGGAGTTGTTGTTGCTGCTGTACTGACAAGATAGCGCTTCGGGACGCAGGGTGGTATTGCTGAGCGGCATCAAGTGCCTGCGCAAGTGTCAGTGATTGTGCCGCCAACCACACGGGCACTCCGGCAACCGATACCAGCCACAAGAAGGACCGGGCGATAAATCGAACCATAAAATCGTACATAAAAAAAAGTAAATGTTCGGAGCATTCGGTAGGATAGCCTGACGCCAGCCGGTTGATGCAACACGACAAGGGACGCGTTCGATGATCCGCAGTAATAACTGTTGTTCACGCCAAAAGCGCTCCCGATAAAAACAGTTACAAGATCAATAGAACAGGAAACCTGGTTCGCAAACGGGCATAAAAAGGGCTATCAGGTATCAGGCCCGGATATTCGGCGGAAGCCAGATGTCCAAACTGATGTTGGACATAAAAGGAGTAATGTAAGAAAAACCGGTGTGGTGTGGTTCAGGCAAATGGAAATTAAAAACCAATGCATCCATCATGATTGCGCCGGCATGGGCGGCTGGGCAACCACAATTTGAACCGCAATTGCCATTACAGTTGCCATTACAGTTGTCATTACAGCAGGAGCCACCGCAATCCTGTTCTTTGGAAGCGGGATCGTCTATGGATTTTTCACAACACGCGGACGACTGTACATCTTTGCCATGAGCAGACGAGTGGGTGGCAACTTGTTCCGCTTCTCTGCCACAATTGCTTCCACAAGCGTATGACAAACCCGGTGCAGTAGCACCGAGCAGCATAAAGGAAAGAATGGTGTACAGCAGATGTTTCACACGGAGCAATTTAGAACCCAACAACACAATCCATACGAGTTTATTGTATTGTGGAATTATTTTTTTATATACTATTTTACAAACATTTCAATCTCATCGATAAAACCAGATCATTGCAAAAGCACGTCACAATGGCACATTCCCATGCTTTCTCCTGGGCCTGTTCACCACCTTGTGTTCCAGCATGGCGAATGCCTTGATGAGTTTGCGGCGCGTCTCCCGGGGCTGAATGACTTCATCGATAAACCCTCTGGCAGCAGCCCGATAAGGATTGGCAAAGGTGTCGGCGTATTCACGTTCTTTTTCTAACAATTTTGCGGCGGGATCGGCTGCGGATTCTATTTCTTTTTTGAAAATAATTTCAGAAGCGCCTTTCGCGCCCATCACGGCGATTTCGGCGGTCGGCCAGGCAAAATTCATATCCGCGCCGATGTGTTTGGAGTTCATCACATCATAAGCGCCGCCATAAGCCTTGCGGGTAATGACTGTGATACGCGGCACCGTGGCTTCCGAAAAGGCGTACAGCAGTTTGGCGCCGTTGGTGATGATAGCGTTCCATTCCTGGTCGGTGCCGGGCAGAAAACCTGGCACATCTTCGAGTACTAATAAGGGAATATTAAAACAGTCGCAAAAACGGACAAAACGAGCCGCTTTTTTAGATGAATTGACATCCAGCACTCCTGCCAGATTCATTGGCTGGTTGGCCACGATACCGATACTGCGACCAGCCAGGCGGGCAAAACCGATCACAATATTCTCCGCATACTGCTCCTGTATTTCAAAAAAAGAATCCGTGTCGACAATGCCTGCAATGACCTCTTTCATGTCGTAAGGCTGGTTGGCATTTTCGGGAATAATATTGCTGAGTTCTTCGCGGTATTCATGCCCAATGGTGTAAGGCAGTTGCGGCGTCTTGTCTTCGCAGTTCTGGGGAATATAGGAAAGCAGGCGTTTGATTTTATCCATACAATCCACATCGTTGGCAGCAACCAAGTGGGTCACGCCCGATTTGCTGGCATGGGTGGTAGCACCGCCCAGTTCTTCTGAAGTCACTTCTTCGTTGGTAACGGTTTTTACCACATGCGGCCCTGTTACAAACATATAGGAACTGCCTTCCACCATCATGATGAAATCCGTCATAGCCGGGCTGTACACCGCGCCGCCGGCACAGGGGCCGAGGATGGCCGAAATTTGAGGCACTACGCCACTGGCCTGCACATTCCGGTAGAAAATATCGGCATACCCGCCTAAGGAATTGACGCCTTCCTGAATCCTGGCCCCCCCGGAGTCGTTGAGACCGATTACCGGAGCGCCGTTTTTGATGGCCAAATCCATGATTTTGCATATTTTTTCGGCATGTGTCTCGGAAAGGGAACCGCCGAAAACAGTGAAATCCTGCGCAAAAACATAAACGATACGACCGCCAATCGTGCCGTAGCCCGTTACTACTCCATCGCCCAAAAACTGCTGTTCGCTCATGCCAAAATCAGTACACCGATGGGTGACCAATGCCCCGATTTCTTCAAAAGAACCTTCATCGAGTAAAAAATGTACCCTTTCTCTGGCCGTGAGTTTTCCTTTTTTGTGCTGCACTTCCATACGCTTCTGGCCGCCACCCAGGGCGGATTCAGCGAGTTTGGATTGAAGAATGTTTAGTTTATGATCCATATGTGTTAGGGATGAAGAATGTTTAGTTTATGATCCATATGTGTTAGGGATGAGAAATGAGAAATGAGAAATGAGAAATTATTGATTATCAATTTTTTAAATAAAAAATAATGCCAAAAAAAGATTGTGCCCCTCATCCCTCATCATTCATCCCTTTCTAAGCACCACCCCTTTCCCAATACTCCTGCTCGTCCAGCCAAACAAGTTGCGGTCGAGCCAGAGCAGTCCGTCCGTCAGAAAAGCGAGGGCCGGATCGTTGGTGGAGGCAGGCCGCACGATCAGGGAAGTGCCGGTGTCTTTGGTTAC
>Ga0163153_10003611_pt1 | contig 20446 bp, 17 predicted proteins | sample OliLakLV19MP6IB1_FD_148629 | JGI IMG/M metagenome (GOLD analysis project Ga0163153, IMG submission 148629) | Freshwater microbial mat bacterial communities from Lake Vanda, McMurdo Dry Valleys, Antarctica - Oligotrophic Lake LV.19.MP6.IB-1 | ecosystem: Environmental > Aquatic > Freshwater >...
TTTTACCTGTGCGAAGGGTTAAAAAGTTAATTCCAATAACTGGAATTATCCGCCCTTTTCTTATATCATAATTTTAATAAAATAAAAATTTCAGGAGATTAAAAAAATGAAAAACTTAATATTTGTAATAATTATATTTTCTGTATCAAACTTTAGTTTAACCTATTCACAATCACAATATGGGTTTGAATGTGGATTTACAGATTCTTCAGGTTCACTCAACAGTTCTATATTCAATAATTCTTTTACAGGTTTGAATAAACCTGTACGAACTGATATAAGTGGTGATAGTGCTTCTCCTTCTACTGCTTATTTTCCTATTATTGTGGTTTTCGTTCAATTCAAAGACGATGCCGATGATTGGCAATGGCCCACGAACCAACCACCAATATATTTGGACAGTGTAATTGCCGGAGACAAAAGTTACAATGCAGACTGGTGAGACGCGTATAATGAAAATACAGAAGCAATAAGCGATTATTGGTTAGAATCAAGCAGAGGGAAATTTCACGTCACCGGAAAAGCATTTTCTGTTGTTTTGTCAAAACTTGCAAGTGAGTATTCTTCTGATAGTGAAATAAATTTGGAGATATGGAGGAATTTAAGAACTCAAGGTCTTACGAACTGGCAACCTTATGATAAATGGAGAGACACAATTATAAATAATGAAGTAAAATTTTACTACCAACCTGATGGATATGTCGACATGATATACAAAATCCATAAAAATTATGACGGACCTCTTTGGGATAAACGAGGTTATGCCCATCTTACCACCAGCCAATATGATTTTTCATCTGTATTAGTCGATACAGCAAATAACGTAAAGGTTGGTTATGGCTACAGAGGTAAAGGTTCCGGGCTTATGGTTTCAATGACTCCCAGAAAAAACATAAATTATATGGTGACACAGCACGAACATGGACATTTCCTCTATGCAAACGGTCACATTACATACGGAAAAGTTTCCTACGGTCCGGGTGGAGACGGATATTTCAGTCCTTACGAAATGATCCTTCTAAGATATCAAGAAGCTGATACTGTTAATTTTAGTTCTCAGACAAATTATTATTTAACAGATTACTCAGCAAGAAATTCATCCAATGGAGAAATCCTGAGAGTTCCAATAAGTGGGCAGGAATGTTTTTTAATTGCAAACCGGGGAAATGCTTCTAAATGGGACAAACCCATGCTTGGAGACACAACCCAAATAAAAGGGGCATTTGATTATACCGGCAATTATGGGAGAGGGATCTATATTTACCATGTGAATTCTTCAGGTATAATTTTTCCTAATGGATAAAACATCCATCCACAAGATGAAGAATGTGCAGATGGTGTATGGTACTGGAGTAATAAGGGCGAAGCACAAAGATATGCATGGGATGCCGGCTATTGTTTTAATGCAGGAATGTGGGATTATTATTTAAGGGATAGTGTGTCTTATAGTAACGATGGAGGATGGAACTCAAGTCCCGCTGATGCAAGAAGTTTTACATCTTCGGTATGGGCAGGAGTAGGAAAAATAAATACAAGTGATCCTTGCTTAGCAGGAATAGATAGAACATTTACAAATTCAAATGATATATATGCAAATGAAGAAGTATTAGGCGATAGATATGATGCATGGAATATAGGTTACAATGAAGTTTTTAATCCATACTCAAGTCCCAATACTAAATCAATGGGTAATGATAGTACAGGAATTTTTATTTGGTTGTATTCAAACTCGGGTAGTGGTCCACAGAATTCAGCGGCTCTCAAAATTTTCAAAACAGGTCAGGGTGGTTTTTCCAGAGACTCAATTCTTCATCTCACTCCTCCCTCACGTCCGATGGGAATAGTAGTAGATTATTATCAACAAACTGAAAATATAATGTGACCTATCATTACCTGGAATCATAACAAAGAACCAGATATGCTGAGAACAGATTTGAAAAAAAGATATAAAATCTGGAGAGCAACTCACACTACAATGAACTCAGTTCCGACAGCATATACTTTACTTACGACTTGCGATGTGGATTCAGGTACAGCTCCAAGCTATATTGATACTTCAGTAATTGCGCAGGGAAGCGGCTGGCCCGGAATGGGTCCGATGGTAGAATATCCTGTCAGGTATAAAGTTCAGGCGATTGACAAGTATCAGGATTCATCAGTCAGATCGGACTTCGGAAGTATTATCGGAATTTACAATTGTTCGATCTGTGAGGACGGTCCCGACAATATTATTCTTGATCCGTCACTGCCGACGGAATACAGTTTGTATCAGAATTATCCAAACCCGTTCAATCCTGAAACAAGCATAAAGTTTGACTTGCCACAAGATAATTTTGTAACGATAAAAGTTTATGACATTCTTGGAAAAGAGATTTATACTTTACTGAATGACTTCAGAAATGCAGGAAGATATAGCATAAACTTCAACGGCAGTAACTTCGCGAGCGGGATATATTATTACAAAATTAAAGCAGAAGAGTTTGAGTCAATAAAGAAGATGATTTTGATAAAATAAAAAAGTTTATGCTTATGATATGATCTATCCATTATCAGCAACTATAAAACGAAACCCTGACAATTATTTTACTTGCCGGGGTTTTTTAATTTTTTATTATCCCGGATTTGATACAAAAAATTGGAATCAATCTTAGTAGAAAATAAAGCATAAAAATATTTTACCTTATTACATTATTATCAAAATCGTGAAAATAGAATATAATAGTCTATATACATCAAAATGAAAGTTTATACCCCTGCTTCATCCTGCGTGTTCCTTCTTAAAAACAATCTGTACACCAGGTAAAAGATCGGATCAAGATATATAATGAAAAATGCCGCTCTTAAATTTATGAATGAAATTATGTACGACAATATAAAAATGAAAATCGGGATGCTTGTCAATATTAAAAATGTCTTCCGGTGTTTTTGAGAAATATCTATAGCCGATATCTTTTTTGATTTGCCGATGAGTATCCACTGGTAGGTCATGACTATACTTATTAAGATAAGGTTGATCACATAGATCCTGAAAGGCAGCACTATAAGAGGATAGCGCATCATTATTCCCACCGTGAACGGTACAAATCCGATCAGAAGCAGAAAGATCATGTTAACAGATAAGAGCATACGGTTAGTCGAACGGATGTACTTGAACTGGATCTGATGTCTTAGCCAGAATACTCCGAGTATAATAAAGCTTATCGCGTACGCTTCTATTGACGGCAACAGATTTACAAGTATCTCCGGCAATTCCTGTTCAGCAAGATTATACGGAATGTTCTCCGGGGTTTTAAGATCGAGAATTATCAGTGTCATTGTAATTGCAAAGATACCGTCTGTCAGTGTTTCAAGCCGGTTCTTTGGCAGGAGAGAATCGTCCGTTAATTCATGCATATTAGGTTTTCAGTAAATGGTTTTGTTCGTAGTATAATATATAGTATTTAATGCCTCGTCAATTTTAAGTAAATTTAAAATTATAAATTCAAAACAAAAATGGGAAATATTATAACAGTCAAAGACGGGATATTGAATGTACCTGATCATCCGGTGATACCCTTTATTGAAGGTGACGGCATCGGTCCGGAAATTTGGTCGGCAGCGAAATTTGTATTTGAGGCGGCAATTGAAAAAGCATACAAAGGTAAAAGAAAAATTGAATGGCTGGAAGTTCTTGCAGGAGGAAAGGCATTTGAAAAAACGGGTGAATGGCTTCCGGAAGAAACAGTGAAACAGTTTGATAAATATCTTTTGGGTATCAAAGGTCCGCTTACAACACCTGTCGGCAAAGGCATCAGCTCCATTAATGTCGCGTTAAGACAAAAGCTTGATCTTTATGTTTGTCTTCGTCCGGTTAAATATTACGGCGGTATTGAAACTCCCGTCAGAAGACCGGATAAAGTTGATATGGTAATTTTCAGAGAGAATACCGAAGACATCTATACCGGAATTGAATTCAAAGCCGGCACAAAAGAAAATACAATGATGCTTGATTTTTTGAGGGAAAATTTTCCGGAGAGATTTGACAAGATTCGTTTCGGTACACTGCAAAAGACTAATGACTTTCTCAGAGCCGAACATCTTCCTGAAACAAAAGAGGTCGAGGTTGGCATAGGCATAAAAGTTATTTCGCGAGTCGGGACTCAGCGCCTGATGATCGCTGCGATGAACTACGCTGTAGAATACAAGCGCAAATCGGTAACGATCGTTCATAAGGGAAATATCATGAAGTTCACTTCAGGCTCATTCAGGGACTGGTGCTATGTTGTGGCTGAGGAAATGTACGGAGACAAAATTTATTCAATGATGCAGTATGAAAAAACTTTTGAATCAAAAGGAAGAGAAGCTGCTGAAAGTGAATTGGATGATGCCGTCAAAAGCGGTAAGATAATTGTAAAGGACGCGATCGCTGATAACGCATTGCAAAAAGTTTTAACAGACGCGGAGGATTTTGATGTTATTGCAACAGAGAATCTTAACGGTGATTATATTTCCGATGCGATCGCTGCAGAGGTGGGCGGTATCGGCATTGCGCCTGGAGGTAATATCAACTACATAACAGGTCACGCGATATTCGAAGCGACACACGGAACAGCACCCGCGTTTGCAGGGCTTGATAAAGTAAATCCATCGTCAGTAATTTTATCGGGAATGATGATGCTTGATTACATGGGCTGGAAAGAAGCTGCTGCTATGATCGACAAAGGAGTTCGTGGTGCAATAGAGAGCAAGCATGTTACGTTTGATTTTGCAAAGCAAATGGTAGGAGCAATTGAAGTAAAATGCTCAGAGTTTGCCGGAGAGATCGTAAAGAATTTTTGATGTCAACGATGAGAATACATCAGCCTTTCAACAGGGACATTCACTAAGCAACACAACAATCATTGCTCAAAGATCTCAAACATACCATAAGGCAGTCAGCCGTTTACGGATTAAGCAGGGTTGCAGCCAAATTAGTCTCATTCGTTTTAATTCCGCTATATACCGCAGCGTTCGTTTCCGACACGATCGCTAACATAAATCTGCTCGAATCATTCTGGCAGTATTTATTCACCATCGTGATGTTCGCATTTGAAACCGCCATCGTAAATTTCTGCGCGCGTGAAACGAATGTTTCCAAACGACAGAAGATACTGTTCAATTTTTTCATAATGATGCTCTTCAATTCCGCGATCGTATTATTCTGCGGTTTCATTTTCTCATCAAAATTATCAGACATAGTTCTCAATCAGGCTGGCTTCGGCAATGTTATCTTCTACTGTTTTCTGATCTCCGTTTTCGAAGCGCTGCTGATAATGCCGCTGACGATCGCGCGCATTAACAATAAGCCCGTTCTTTATACGATCATTACTGTATCAAGTCTTTTGATCAATTTAGCTTTACAGATAATTTTCATTGTAATGCTGAAATACGGATTTGAATTTATCTTTCTTGCAAAGTTCATCGCGCCGGCTTTGATGTTCGTCATTTTCATTCCTTATGTTATCAGAAATTTGAAATTGAGCATAGACTTTACTGAAATAAAAAACATACTTAAGTTTTCCTTTCCGCTGATGCTTGCAATGCTTGTATCACTGATGCTGAATACAGTCGACAGGTTCATACTTTCGGATTTTGTATCTAAGACCGATGTCGCCATCTATACTACCGGTTACAGTCTTGGCAGCGTTACAAACGCGTTTATACTATCACCGTTTACGCTTGCGATAAATGTCATCTTCTGGAAAAAGATAGATGAGGATAATTTCAGGAGGTTCATGACGAAGTCATCGACCTATTTATTCACGGGAATGATCTTTGTATCACTTGTGATCTCGCTTTTTATTTATTACGCGATAAAGATATTCGTCCGCAATGAAGCATTGTGGCCTGCAGTAAACATTATCCCTTTCATTCTGTTTGCGAACTGCTTCGCTGCATTGTTCACTTTTCATTCACTCGATTTTTATTACAAGAGGAATACCAACGTGATACTTTACATAATGGCTGCCTGTCTTGCATTCAATTTCGCGGCGAATATTATTTTCATAAAATATTTCGGCATTTATGCTTCAGCGGTAATTACTATCCTGTCATATATGCTTATGCTTTTACTCGGACATTATTCCACAAAGAGCTTCTCCTTCACTAAATTTGAACTAAGAAAGGTGATAATGCTTTCTGTACTGTTCGTGATCTTTGTAAGCACTGCTTTTCTAATAAGACCGGGGAATGTATATTTAGATGTATTATTAAAATTGATAATGATATTTTTGTTCATAATTACACTTTACTTCTTAAAATTTTTTGAACCGATTGAAATCGAGCGAACAAAGGGTTTCTTTAATAAATATTTATTCAGCAAACTGAAATGACACAAACCAAAACCAGTGATGAGCTGAAGAAAGAATCCAAAGAATTTATAGATCTTCCTGTCTGGGACACTTATTATTATTCGTCAAAGCTTCTGAGAAATAAGATTGAAGAGAACATTCCTAAATTTTTTGACAGGAATAAAAAGTATAAGATCCTCGATTACGGCTGCGGGGTAAAGCCGTATGAATATGTCTTTGATAATTTTAAGGAAAAGTATGTCGGTGTGGATGTAGGTGATAATCCTCACGCCGACTTCAGGATAGAGCCAGATGAAAAGCTTCCTTTTGGAAATGATGAGTTTGATGTGGTCTTGTCTTCACAGGTCCTCGAGCATGTGGGTGATGCAAATTTTTATCTGGATGAATGTCACCGAGTTCTGAAAAGCGGAGGCATGCTGATCCTTTCCACTCACGGCACCTGGCAGTTCCACTCAGCGCCTATCGATGTTCAGCGCTGGACATCTTACGGTCTAAAAAAAATAATTGAGAAGTCAGGTTTCATGATCAAAGGATTCATACCTGCTCTGGGTCAGCTTGCTCTTACATCTCAGTTGAGACTGACGTTCTATCATTCATTTGTAAAAGAAGTTCTGAAGCCGCTTCAGATAGTTTACTATCCGCTGTCGTTTCTGTATCAATGGAAAATGAAGATCGAAGATGCCATCACTCCGCAGAGAGTTAAGGATAGGGATTCCGCATATTATCTTGTGATTGCAAAAAAGAATTAAAATAAAACTGATGTTAAAAACTTTAGGCAAAAGTATCTTAAAAAATAATTTAGGTCATAAGATCTTTAAAAAATTTTATTACCTTTCCGTTGAGATGGATCTTCTGTATCCGGATCTTGATGAAGAGTTTGTAGAGCTTAAAAAAAAATGCATACCGCATACCATGACAACTGTTGACAGTCTTTTTTATACTTACCGTTCAACAAAATATATTATCGAGAACAATATTCCGGGCGACTTCATTGAATGCGGCGTTTGGAAAGGCGGCAATACAATGATGGTCGCACTGACACTTATGAAGATGAAAACCACTGACAGAAAAATTTATCTTTACGACACGTTTGAAGGAATGAGCGAGCCAACCGGCAAAGACATAAGCTATAAAAATGAAGACGCCGATATTGAGTGGAAGGAAAGCGAGAAGAACGGTCATAACGAATGGTGTTATTCACCGATCGATGAAGTAAAGAATAATCTGTATTCAACAGGTTATCCGAAAGATAAATTGTTCTTTGTCAAAGGAAAGGTTGAAGACTCTATTCCCGGTACAATGCCCGGAGACATCGCTGTGCTGCGCCTGGATACCGACTGGTACGAATCAACTTATCACGAACTTATTCATCTCTACCCTCTTCTTGTTAAGAACGGCTTTCTTATAATTGATGACTATGGATACTGGAAAGGCGCGCGTGAAGCGGTCGAACAGTATTTCAAGGAGAACAATGTTAAAATATTCATGAACCGGCTTGATAACTCTGCAAGAGCCGGAATAAAAATTTAAGCTTCATATTACGTAAATCAGTTTTTAAAAAATTGTCCCGTCCCGGAATATTATTTATCAAGCATTATTCAACCAATGCAAAATTCATTTTAAACGACAGGGATATTTTAGAAAAAGAATATGATGTCGAAGTTTACACTGCATACACAAAAAAAAATTTCCTAATAGTATTTTCACTTCTGAAACAATTCTTTCATCTTTTATTTCGTGCCGGCAGATACAAACTTTATTTTGTATGGTTTGCTGATTACCATTCTTTCATCCCCGTTCTGTTTGCAAAGTTGTTTGGTAAAAAATCAGTGATCGCCGTCGGAGGTTATGATGCTACCGACATTCCTGAAATTGACTGCGGCGCTTTTAATGAGAGCACATTCAAAAAACGGATGCGGAGCTTTGCGGTAAGATTCAGTCTGAAGAATGCAGATAAGATACTGGTAGTCGATGATTCGCTTATCGAGAACACGAACACTTACGTTTATTCGGATATCCCGGGAAAGAAAGATCTTAAAGACGGCATACTGAATTTTGTCCCGGAAGTGAAAAATAAGATCGAAATTGTTTACACCGGTTTCGATGAAGGTTTTTTTAAACTTAATAAAGACATTCCAAAGGAGAACTTTGTTCTCAGCGTCGGCTACTCACCTAATGATAATGAATTCAGACGAAAAGGTTTTGACATGCTTATCAAAGCGGCGGAGATATTGAAGGAAGTCAGCTTTGTCATCATCGGTGTGAATGAAGAGCAATTGAAGAATCTTTTGGTAATGAATTTAAAAAATGTAAAGTTTTTTACTTCTGTCAGTATGGAAGAGCTGATCGGATATTACAACCGGGCAAAAGTGTTTGCACAGCTTTCATTGTTCGAAGGACAGCCTAATTCACTTTGTGAAGCGATGATGATGGAATGCATTCCCGTCGGCTCTGACGTTAACGGCATCCCGCGTGTCATTGGTGATACCGGATTTATTGTGCATAAAAAAAACGCTAAGGAGATCTCTGAAAAAATATTGCTCGCGCTTGACTCGCCATTGGAGAAAGGTGCTCTTGCAAGACAGCGTATCATTGATAATTTTTCTCTGGTAAAGAGAGAGTCAAAAATTCTTGAAACCGTGAGAAGTCTGTTGAATTAAAAAATCCCGGATATAATAAAAAAGGTCCTGCCTCATTTAAGAGACAGGACCTTTTCAATAACTGTTAACTATTTAACTACTAACTATTTTACAACCACCATCCTCTTTATATCAACAAACTCACCCGCGTCCAGTCTGTAGAAGTAAACTCCACTTGCAAGATTGGCGGCATTAAACTCTACCGAATAACTTCCTGCATTCTGTTTCTGATTTACAAGAGTCATGACTTCTTTACCAAGCACATCATAAATTTTCATGTTAACATTAGTATTCCTGGCAAGCTGATAGCTGATCACTGTTGTCGGATTGAAAGGGTTTGGATAATTTTGTGAAAGCGAGAAAACATCCGGTACAGAATTCAGATTATTAGCGATGCCTGTTTGTAAGCTTATCTCAAATTGTATGTTCGCTCTGTTATAACTTTGGGTCAGGCTTGTCGGATATTGTGTATCACTCTGACCTCTTCTGCTCCTGTAATTGGTAGATGTGCTTGTAAACGCGTATCTCGGATAATCAGTAACATATTGCTGGAAATCTCTACCGATGGAGATCATCAGATTCTGTGATGGATTAAAAAATATCGGAGTTGTTAATTGTATTTCCTGCCAGCCCGGAGCTGCAAGACTTGTTGTCGTACCTGAAAACACAAGTGTCATTCCTGTGGTATCCCAGTTGCCTGTCGGAAGCAATTGCTCTGTAGTTGACTTCATGAATATCCTGAGATTTTCACTTGCGACTCCGCTGACCGAGTTGTTCTGATAAAATTTAATTTTACGGATCGTCCCGGTTGTTACTATTTCCGAGCCAAGATACATTCCTTGCCATCTGCAGTAATTATAAAATCTGTTCAGCGGATATGATTCATCTGCTGAGCCGTTACCTATTGTTACTGTTGTGATCGGCAGTCTTCTTAATTTTATGTCAAATGTTTGTGTCGAAGCAACCGAGTCATTGACACTGTAAGCGTAAACTCTCCATTTGCCTGCAACCGAATCATTGTTACCCGCTCCCAATGACGCGGCAATTGAATCAAGTCTTGAGACCCTTACTTTTGCAATGCTGTCATAGCCGCCATTTTCTGACTGAACGATCGCTTTAATGTTTGCAGTATTACTGAAGTCAGGCGATGCGAATATCCATTTATATTTTGCGCCCTGTCCGGATTTTGTCCAGTTTATATTTAAATTTGAAAAGTCAGTTGGAGTTGTCTGAACTGTCGTTCCCGTTGGCGGTGAATTTAAATTAAACGCCGACAGAAGCGGCTTGTTCCTTTTTAATGTTACTGATCTCGGACCGTTGTTTGCTTTGAGTGAATCATTAATCGGAAGCTGTCTGTATGTCCACGCGTCCCATTGTCCGACCAGCGAGTCACCCTGATTAAGACCGAGGTTTGCTAAAATATTATCAAGCTGTCCTGATGTAAATGTTATGTTGTTTAGCCCGGTAGGCAGATAGATCTTTCTCGGTGATGTTGTCGGACTTCCGAATACGAAGCTGTAAGTAGCGCCGGTGGCGGATGTATCCCAGTTGAAAGTGTATGTATTAGTTGCAAGCGGAAGTGTTGTTATCCTTGATCCGGCTGAAGGCAAGGTAAGATTAAAAGCATTCAGTACAGGAACATTGGTAACCTTAACCTTTTTCAAAAGCTTGTCAACATTGAGTCTGCCGTTTGAAACAGTGACGCCATTCATTGAAGGAATTGTATCAACGCTTGATAATAAAAATTGTTTAAATAAAAGTGCTGCCGAGTCGGGATCGTTCTTAGCAAGATTAATGAAGATGCTGCTTGCCCCTGCATATATTAATCCAATAGCTCCTGCAACCTGCGGTGTCGCCATCGATGTTCCTGTGAGTAATCCGTAAGAGCTTGTCGGAACTGTCGAAAGGATCGATGTTCCAGGAGCACCGAGATCCATGTTGATTGGTCCGTACCCGGCTCCGCTGTTCCTTGCATCGGTGTTAGTTGTATTGGTAACAGCGATCATGAAATTACTCGGACAGGTAGTAGGCATATCACCAACTACGTCAATGTTTACATTATTATTAGGACCCGCGCCCGCGCTTAAAATTCCGACTGCTCCAAGTGAGTCATAAAACGCGCACCATATAGGATAATTCGACGGCTGACCGTTATCAATTCCCCATGATGAATTTGTAGAAACAACAAATGCACCCTGTAGTCCGTTTGTTGAATTGTAAAGCTTTCTCATTTTGTAAGCGTAACCATATGCTTTTACAGCGGCGGCGTCAGTAGCTGAGCCGTACATAATAGGCATTGTCTTAACTCTCCAGTTAACTCCTGCAATGCCGATACCATTATTTCCGATTGCTCCTGCAATACCTGCACAGTGTGTTCCGTGCTGATTAGCGGAGATCGTACCATTGTTACCGCCTGCATTCCATCCGTTAATGTCATCGATGTATCCGTTGTTGTCGTCATCAATTCCGTTACCGGCGATCTCATTCCAGTTGCGGTATGTATCAAGATCAGGATGATTTACCTGCTGTCCCCCGTCAACGATCGCAACAACTATGGTGTCACCAAGGATAGTAGTTCCTCCGGTCGAATTTTCCCACGCTTCCGGACCATCAATATCGGCATCGGCAGTACCGCCGGTCTGTCCGGTATTATGTTTATCCCACTGCTCATTGAATCTTGTATCATTGGGAATTACTCTTTCTTTGAAATGGTGATTGAACTGTGCAATGGCAACCTTATCACTTCTTAAAACCGACATCAAAGCATCTACCGGCTGTGATCTTGTTACATCATACTGAAGCAAATAAATATTCATGTCCGCTATAAGCACTTCTTTAACTCGCAGATCTATGCTGTTATAATTGTTCACAAAGGACTGAACATCGACATTACCTTTGAACATGACCATTATGTCACCTTCAATATAATCTTTGTCTTTTTCAAAATGCGAAAGGTCGTTCTGGCTGGTTATGGGATTGTTCGATGTCACTGTGATCAGCACTATCAGGACGATCACTGCCAGTAAGGAAAAAATTTTCATGTTAATTTTTTATTTGTTTGTGAATGTGTTTAAAAATAGTTATTAAAATTTTAAAAAATAACTTTAATAGTCTGTAGTTACATATTAAAAATAATTCGTGTCAATATGTGAAATTCGTGGCTGATGTTCTTGCTCTTTGCCGATCATTAAAGCTGCCATTAATTACACTACGTTCACGAATTTCTTTTTTTGATTTCAATAGTTGGATACATAACAGAAGCATTCGGGAATAAGAGTTTAGGTTTTTCAGAAGTTTATAGTTAAAACTTTTCAGTTTCTAGTTAGCAGTTAAGAATTCAATTTCAATATAACTGTTAACTGTTTTCCAGCCACTTATTCAGGAACTTCTGCTGCTGTTCCGACTTCTCTTCGATTTCCTTTATCTTAAATTTAGGAAGCGGCTTCAGAAGTTTTAATGTTATCTCGGAAATTATTCCTTCACGGCTGATAAGAAGCTGGACGTCATCTCCAAATGCTTTATCCTTTAATAAAGCCAATGCAACATTTTCATCCGCGCGCATCCCATCAATTGCAATTATCTCATCTCTTGAATTCAATCCCGCTTCGTATCCTGAACCTCCATCGAAAACCTTTGTCACGATATACTTTCCATTGACACCGGTTGCCTCTATATCAAATGTGCTTTGAGCTGTTTCATTTTCATCAACAAGCTGTAAGCCGCAATCCTCAAGGTAAGTACCGAATGGAAGCTCGTCTGTTCCATTGATATATTTTTGCCAAAAACCGTCAAGATTTTTTCCGGAGACTTCTTCGCAAATTTCTTTTACCCGTTCAGGAGTATAACCTTTTGAAGTATCTTTTTTGTAATCTTCATAGAGCATTCTAAGTGCATCATCCAGACTTCTTTTTGCATCGGTGCTTTTTATGATTTCAATGTTGAGCATTATGGCGACCAAAGCTCCTTTGGTATAATAAGATATTTCGGAGTTATTTGAATTCTCGTTTCTCCTGTAATATCTTATCCATGCGTCAAAGCTTGATTCGGCAAGCGATTGCCTGTACTGACCTTTGTATCTCATGACATCATTCACTTCCACATCGACAAACTCAAAATACTCTTCGTTGTTTAATATTCCGCTTCTTCTTAAAAATATATTATCATAATAGCTCGTCCATCCTTCCACCACCCAAAGACTTCTGGTATGATTTTCATTGTTATAATCAAAAGGTCCGAGCTCGACAGGTCTGATCCTCTTTACATTCCAAAGGTGAAAGAATTCATGTGATACTAGTCCCAGAAATTTATTGTATGACTTTTTATCATTAAAGCTGTACCTGCTCACCTGCGCGACAAATGAATTCAAATGCTCGAGACCACCGCCGCCGCTTTGAACAACGTGTATGATAAAAGTGTAATGCTTATAAGGAATGTCGCCCCCGAATAAGCTGATCTCTTCTTCGGCGATCTTTTTAAAATCATATACTATTTTTTCACGGTCATAATTGCCTTTGCCTGACATGCAAATATAATGCTTCACACCTTTGATCTCAAATTCCAGGACCTCCTGATTACCGATCTCAATCGGTGAATCAATAAAAATGTCGTAATTATCCGCCGAGTAAATTCCTTCGGATTCCCTGTTCAATCCTGTGGAAATATTTTTCCATTCCGGCGGAAGATTTATTTTAACAATGCACTTCTTATTTTCAAAACCATTAACGAACATGAATATTCCGCTGCTGCTGATAAAGGCATGCGCGCTGTTGATCTCACTCGTGCGGACTGTCAGCTCGTTGCAATAAACTTTATACGAAAATTTGATCCCGCTTTGTCCTTTGGTAACAACTCTCCATGAATTCTTGCTGACCTTTTCAAGCTCAAGCTTATCCCCGCCGGCATTAACCGCCTTCACATCTTCAACATTTTTTGCAAACTCCCTCACAAGATACGAGCCCGGAGCCCATACAGGCATTGTAAATAACAGCGAATCTTTCCCCGGATCATTTACATAAATTTCCACTTCACAATAATGAGTGAATGGCTTTTCAAAAGATAATGTATAATTAACTGCTTCCGGCAAGTGAGGATTATTTAAATTTTGGGAATAAGTGTCGGTGAAAAAAATTATGAACAGATTAGAAATTATAAACAAGGATTTGAAAAACATCTCTGTCGCTGAGCGCTATTAAAAATTTCAAAAAATAAATATCCTTGACTTTCTAAAGACGTGAGATAAAGTAATTACCTGAAGAAAATTCTATTGCAGAAAAAGTAAAATTATCCTGTAAAATTTTTACGCGTCAAAATAAGTCTGCTCTTCATCCCTGAAAAGTTTCAATACTTCCGCAGAAGTTTTTGAATCCTCAAGCTTCTCTCTGAAATCATCTTTATTCATAAGTCTTGAAATTCTGCTGAGTAACTTTATGTGGGCATTCAGCAAGCTCTCTTTTCCTACAATTAAAAAAATGAACTTAACCGGTTCAAGATCAATAGAATCAAAATCAATTGGCTGCTTAAGAACAGCGAAAGCGGCTACTATGTCTTTTATCTCATCAGTCTTTCCGTGAGGAATGGCAAACCCTTTGCCCACGCCTGTTGACACAAGTTTTTCACGTTCAAAAACACAGTCTCTCACTTTATCAATGTTAAGCATTAGCCCGGAATTGTTTGCAAGGTCGATGATCTTATTTATTGCATCGTCCTTATCCACGCATTCCATTCCTACCGAAATTATATTCTCATTAAGGATATCGCTTATTTTCATTTTAATTTTTTTCTTTTTTGATAAATAATCTTTAGGGTAATTCCGGATCTTACAGCAATTAATTTAATCTCAGGCGCCAATATAACTTTCAATCTTTTTCTTAAATTGTTTTAGATATTTAGTAGTCTTTGCTTCCGTAGTGGACTCTACATTCAGATGAACAAAATTTCTGTCCTTATCCGGTATGCAGAGTATGACCGTATCTTTATCAATAAATACTCTCACCCCGTCAATAAGCTGCTGTCTATAATCAATCGTATCTTCCATGAATCTGCGCATGATAGTTCCTTTCTCATCACGCGAGCATTCTATGTTCAGCTTCTGCAAAAACAATTTTGGAGTATTCTCATCAAGTTCATCAATAGACTGATTGCTTGTTGCAATAAGTTCAAGTATCTTTGCTATCGAAAACATTCCGTCTGTAGCATACAGAAACTCCGGAAACAAAAATCCGCCTCTTACACCACCGACAAAGCTTACATCGTTATCATCGCAAGCCATCATCATTGAATAATGAGTATCTTTCACCCTCAACACCTCAACACCGAATTCATTGGCTACAAGATCAACCTCACCGGTCGCTGAAACCGGCACAGCAATTTTCTTAATGCCATCATTAGAAATTAAGAACATTTTCAGCACCAGTACAAGAAACCTGTCACCTTCAAGCTGCTTGCCGCTTGAAGTCGCAAGCCATACCTTCTCGCCTCCGGCATCGATCATAAAACCAATATCATAATGAAGCGACTTTACAACATAAGAAAAGTGGTCAATTGAAGCATGAAGTTCATCAATGGAGCGGACAGCTTTTTCGGAATCCAGATGTGCAGAAAGTGAAACAACATCGCAATTGAATTCACCGAGAATGTTAGGGAAAATTGTAGAAGTGATCCCGTAAGAATAATCTATAACGATCTTAAATTTCTTTTTCCTGACCGCCTGAAGGTCAAGACAACTTAGAAAATGTTTCGTATATTTTTCATTTGTCCTTTCCTGATACTTGAAGGATCCCACTTTATCAAAGTCCGCTCTGCGGTATTCTTCGCTGAAAAAAATTCTCTCGATAGTTTTCGTTTTATTGCTTGAAAGGTCACGTCCGTCCTTGTCAAAGAAAATTATGTCAGTGGCTCTTTTGTCGAAAGGTGACTTTCTTACAAATACTCCGCCGGCACCGCCTCCGCTTTTTAATTCCTGCCTGAGTAACGGAATAGGAATAACCTGCGCATCGATGACATTCACACCTGCAGACATTATACCACTCGACACCGAACGCTTAATCATATTGGAAATATAATCACTGTCTCTTGCTATGATAATCTTGTTACCCTGACCGACTGAAGATGCATATACCGAACCCAGCTTCGCGCCGAATTCAGGATTGATCTGAAGATTTGAAAGACCTGTAATACGTGAGTCGGTGAACAGGTCGCTGAAAAATCTGTCGTCATAGATCACGCTTCTGGTGATCTTGTCATTGTTCTCGATGACCTTATTATCCCAGATCTTTATGCTCGAGCTTATGAAGACATTTTTTCCAATGTAACAATTATCGCCAATGAAAACATAATCATTTATTCGCGTGCCCATGTCAATGAAACAGTTGTTGCCTACAACATCAAACAATAATTTTGAATCGCTTTTGATCTGGACATTATTCCATATCACTGAATTTTTTATCGAAGCATCTTTGTCGATCATGACGCCGTCACCAATTATGCTGTGTTCGATATTGGCTGACTTATGGATCTTTGCCGAGCGGGAAATACAATTTCCCTTTGCATCGGCAGCCTTAATATAGCTGAGCTTACCTCGCAGCGTATCCATGTTCGCTTCAATATACTCTTCGAGATTACCGACATCGCGCCAGTAGCCTTTGGTTTTGAAACCGTAGATCGGAATATTGTTTTTTAATAATGAGGGGAAAAGGTCCTGGGAAAAATCAAAGCTTTCGCCGGGAGGTATATGATCAAAGATCTCTTTATTGAAAATATAAATGCCTGTATTAATGGTATCGGAAAATACTTCCGATGAGGAAGGCTTCTCAAGGAAGCGAACTATGCGGTGCTCGTTGTTGGTTAAAACTATTCCAAACTGAAGAGGATTCTTTGAACTGTATAATGACAGCGTTGCTATTGTTTTTTTCTTATTATGAAATTCCTCAATTGAACTAAGATTGAAATCCGTAAGAACATCACCGCTGATAACAATGAACTTATCCTTAATATATTTTTCCGAAAGCTTAACAGCTCCTGCAGTGCCGTAGTCCTGATCCGGTACAATATACCTTATCTTAACACCGAACTTGCGTCCGTCACCAAGATAATCGCGGATAACGTCGGGCATATAAAAAAGCAGCACTACATAATCTTTAATTGAATGTGTCTTAAGAAGATTTATGATGTGCTCAAGGATCGGCTTGTTCACTATCGGTACCATCGGCTTGGGAATGTTGTTCGTGAGAGGTCTGAGCCTAGTCCCGAATCCGCCTGCCATTATTACAGCTTGCAAAGTCTAAGTAATGATTTTAATGAATAATTATCAATGATCAATGAACAATGATCAATGATTAATTTATTTTTTAATTCGTGTTGTCTTTAATATCGAGAAAAGAATTTTACAAATTTCATCACAATTTTTAAACAATGAATTGAATAAATCCTCATCGATAAAATTTGTTTCTTTTAAAAGTCTCAACCAGTAAGCGGTTTCCTTTGCTTCTTTATACGATATTGAAATTTTATGAGAGAAATCCATTTTTGAAATTCCTCCATTGGCCTCTTCAATATTTGCTCCGATCGAAGTACCACTTTTTAAAATTTGTTTTGAAAGAACAAATTCATGCTTTTCCTTACATAAATATTGATAAAGCTTTACTATTCTTACAGCAAATCTAAATGATTTTTCCTTCACCACATTCTCTTTTTGTGTCATACGTAATCAGTTTAATATTCATAAATTCCATAAAAATTATCAATTGCACCCAACTATTACAACTCATTGTTCATTGCTCATTGCTCATTGTTCATTGCTCCTTGCTCATTGCTCATTGCTCATTGCCAATTACTTCTTTTCATTTTTTTTGAAATCGAAATTAACATCAGGTGCTTTTTCGCTTCCGGAAACCGATTTGAAATATTCTTTTTCTTTAAATCCGAAGATCTTAGCCATTATCAATGAAGGAAAACTTCTGACTTCAGTATTAAAACTCTGAACTGTCTCATTGAATCTTTTTCTTTCGACAGCAATCCTGTTTTCCGTCCCTTCAAGTTGTGACTGAAGTTGTAAAAAGCTTTCATTGGACTTCAGCTGAGGATAATTTTCAGACACAACAAGCAGTCTTGTTAAGGCTCCTGATAGCTGATCCTGCGCCTGCTGAAACTGCTGAAATTTTTGCGGATCGCTCAGATCTTCTGAATTAAGTTTCATCTGCCCTACACGGCTTCTTGCGTCGGTGACTTCAGTAAGAACACTCTTTTCAAAATCTGCCGCACCCTGAACCGTGCTTACAAGATTCGGAATAAGATCCGCGCGTCTCTGATATTGATTTTCCACCTGTGACCATGCAGATGTTACCTGCTCATCCATTGTAACAAGCGTATTATATCCGCATCCATAAAAATTGGAACACGCAAGCAGTAAGAATAATACTGAAATAAACCTGTAGTTTTTCTGATTCATATTTTACTATTAATTTTTGTCAAAAATACTATTACAGGTTAAGAAATACAATCCTTAATAGATATTAATATGGACAATGAATTCAATGAACATTCTTATTAGAAATATTTTCATTTGTTTCTCCTTTTTTATATCCTTCCCGTCCCCGCTGTGTCTCCCGCGATTTTTTAAAATTCAAAATTACGATATATTCTTTTGCGGGGACACAGCGGAGTCGAGAATGAAGTGAGGCATTTTTTTATAATCAAAACTCTTACCTAACGCACTCGTCATACTTTTAACCTTTAACTTTTAACTTTTTTGTGAAGGGTTGACTTTTAAAATCATTATTAAGTTTGTAAAAGCAGCACCCCCCCAATATGTTTTTTAATTTCCCCAAGGAAGAATACAATGAAAAGAATTTATCTCTTTCAAATTCCATTTCTCAATTTTATATCTGCAATAAAATATTGTAATAATTCAAATCCTGAACTGTTTTTATTTAATAGTTTTGTGAAAACAATTACTCTGTCTTTTTCAAAACTTATAAAACAACATTCAGCCCGGAGGCTTGTACCTAGCAGGTATAAATCTACTCCCAACCGGGTAAGATTACGGAGAGGGTGTTCCACGTTAAAACTACTATCTGTTCAATTGAAAATGTGATAACGAAGTAGTATGTTCATTGTAACTTAAATCAAGAATTTATGAAAACATATATTTACATTACCCTTACAATATTACTTTTCTCCGATTGCTTTGCTCAGTCTTACTTATGGCAAAGATATTACCCTGGTCCTTTTGATGATGATGATGTAGGATATGACATTTGTGCTTCAACCGATGGGAATTATTACTTAGCTGGTGGTGCCGCTGGTAGTTCATATCCACCGGGTTTTTATGTTATAAAAATCAATCAATATGGTCAGAAATTATGGTCGAAGTTAATCGGATCTGGAACAGGATTTGCATTCACAGTTGCTGCGACTCCGGGTGGCGGATGTGTAGTCAGTGGTGATCTGGCTCGCTTCCTTAAATTAGATGCAGATGGAAATATTTTGGTGAATGTACCCTTGCTAAGTGTTTTCAGAAGAATTAATGATATTCACAAAACCATTGATAATTTTTATATCGGCTGTGGGACTTATGACATAGATTCATCTTTGATGATTAAATTTGATTCTATTGGAAATGTTATATGGCAGAAAATCTTTCCAACCACTGACAGAAGATCTTTGCATCACATCGAAGAAGCAATAAATGGTGGCTATATTGCTGTTGGTAGAAAATCTAATTTTTTCAATGATTCGCTTAAGCTAAACATCATCAGAACAGATACCAGTGGAAATACAATTTGGGAAAAGGATTATACCGGAGCGGATGGAGTTACTTTTCAAAAGACTGAAAATAATTATACAATTGTTGGACAAAGACATATTACAAAAATTGATTCCAGTGGCAGAAGATACCAAACATTTCTGTTAATGGGTTTAAGTCCCACTACTTATGAAGCAGTTAGAGATATGGAAATTCTTTTAAATAACAATTATTTGTTTTGCACTGAAATAAAGGAAGGTGGTGATTCATATACAAGAATATTAATGTCGGATTCTTTGGGAAATCCAATTAGGTGGAAAATTTTACACAAATCAGAATTTACATTACTTACATCAATTGAAAAAAATAATGATAATGATTTCATCTTCTTTGGATCCACATATTATGATACTATTCCAAAAGCAAATTTTTACGCAATAAGGACAGATTCAGTATTAGAGATTGCTCCAGTCGGAATTATAAATCAAAACACTATTATTCCGAAGGAATTTGTTCTTTATCAAAACTATCCAAATCCTTTCAATAGCTCCACGATAATAAAATTTGATATATTGAAAAAGGATTATTACGAATTAGAGGTTTATTCACTTCTCGGCAAGAAGATTTATAAATTGTTCGGAGAAGTTAAAAACATTGGTAAATACGAAATTAATTTTAATTCTGAAAATTTTCCTTCTGGTATGTATGTATACAAGCTTAGCAATAAAAATAAATAC
>Ga0163153_10003614_pt1 | contig 20440 bp, 16 predicted proteins | sample OliLakLV19MP6IB1_FD_148629 | JGI IMG/M metagenome (GOLD analysis project Ga0163153, IMG submission 148629) | Freshwater microbial mat bacterial communities from Lake Vanda, McMurdo Dry Valleys, Antarctica - Oligotrophic Lake LV.19.MP6.IB-1 | ecosystem: Environmental > Aquatic > Freshwater >...
GGCCTCGCCCTGGCGCGCCTGGCGGTTTCGCTGCCCGGCGTCTACGCATTCGTCCGCCCAAGTCTGCCGGTGGCGGCGGCGCACATCCTCGCGACGCCGTTCCCGGAGCTGGGTCAGCGTGGGAAACCGGGCCATTGGTGATCGCGAAGGGACTGCAGCTTGGTCAGCGATTCATCGTAGCGCGCCCAGCAGCGCTCGGCTTCTGGCGAACGAGCACGATGCCTCCCCAATCCATCGCATCGACGGTGCCGTCGGCGCCGAGCGTGAACGAAAACTCGTCACCGCTGTCCTGCACCACGAAGCTCGCCTTCGACACGAAAATCACCAACGAGCTCAGGCCGAGCTTGTTCGACTCGATGTAGACCCTGTCGTCTTCGCGGCGCACACGCGCGTCGATCGCGGTGCGGTCGACCGTCGCCCCGTAGATACCGACGACCGCCTCCCGGGTTCGCGCGTCGACGACGACTGGCTCGATCGTGTCCGGCGCGAAGCCGGGCCACGCATATTCCGAAGCGATCGCATACAGGATCTCACGCACCATTGGACGGCCGGAGACGCCATTGACCATGACGGCGGCTCCCTTGCCGAGCTCCGGGAAATACACGAGCTCCGAGTGAAAACCCTCGTCCCACCCGGGGTGGCCGAAGCGGAATGCGGCGCCCTCGCCACGTAGGAACGGCCCCAGGCCAGCTGGACCCATTTGCGGAGTCAGCATGGCCTGCGCGGACGCTTGTGTGAGTACGCGTGAGGAGCGTCCCGCGCGCGCATCGGCGATCGCCATTGCCCACGCGAGCAGATCGCTGGGCGTAGACCACAGCCCGGCGGCGGCCATCTCGGGGTAGACATGGAACCGGCCAGGGAGCGGCACGCCAGATGCGTCGTGCGCGGAGGATGCGCGGGCCGCGACGGACGGCGGCAGCGGCTGATCGAAGGTGCTCTCATGCATGCCCGCCGGATCGAGGACGAGCTGTTTCATGAGCTCCGGGAACGACTCGCCAGTGACGTCGGTGAGGACGAGCTGCGCGATCGTGGTGCCGCCGCCCGAGTAGCTGAGCTTCGAGCCAGGGACGACCGTTACGCGGACGGGTGGTGTGTTGGCGGGCCGCTCGCCGTCGAGGATCTGCGGGACGGTCGGGAGCGGATCCGTGCTGAGATAACCACGGAGGCCGTGCACGTTGGTGCCGGCGGTGTGGCTCAGGAGGCGGCGCAGCGTCACCTTCTCGATCGCCGTGAGCTCGCTGTCCGGCACCTTCCACGAACGAAGGTAGCGGTTCACGTCTTCGTCGATCGATAGCTTCCCTTGCTCGGCAAGCCGCAGAGTGGCCGTGGCGGCGACCGGCTTGCCGATCGAGGCGGCCTGAAACAGAGTCTTCGCCGTGATGGGCGCACTTTTGCTGCGCTCGACGACGCCATAACCACGAGCCCACACGACCTTGCCGTCGTCGACGACCGCGACGCTGACGCCCGGAACGCGAAAGTGCTTCATTCGCTCGTCGATGCGGTGGCGGCTCTCGGGCGCCCCCTTGATGCGGACGACGGGCACGAGCGAGTCGACGACGCGCGCAAGGCGATCCTGCGCCACGGTCGGCGCCGCCGGGCGTCGTGGTGGGCTGGCGGGCGTACAGGTCGTGAGGACGAGGACGGCGACAGCGACGGCGACGTTGCGCATGAAGTCAACGTAACCGAGCCGCGCGCATTCTCGCGGCCGCCGCTTTCGGCGCATCCTCAGGCGCCCGCGAACTGAACGCCGTCGAACACGAAGCTCGGCGAGCGCAGCGCGGCGTAGGGGTAGGGGTCGTTCCCCACGGCGCTGAGCTTCTTCCAGAGATCCTTCTGGTTGCCCGAGATGTTCATCTCGGCAATCGGCGTCGTCCGAACCCCCTTCTCGATCCGGAAGCCCTGGATGCCGAAGGAGTAGTCGCCCGTGAGACCATTGGAGTTTCCTCCGAGGAACGCCGTCACGAGCACTCCGTCTTTCACGTCGCCGAGGAGCGCCGCGAGATCCTTCTTGCCCAGCGCGAAGACGAGGTTGGACGAGCTGCCCGTGGTGGGCGCGATCTTCAGCTTGCGACCATAGTAATCGTCGACGTAGAACGTCTTCAGCACGCCAGCGTCGACGACGGACATCTTCTTCGAAGCGAAGCCTTCGCTGTCGTAATGGCGCGACCCGAAGCCCTTCGGTACATGCGGATCGTCGGTGATGCTGAGCAGCCTGCTGGCGATCGTGGAGCCCAGCTTGCCCTCGAGGAAGGACTGCTTCTGCTGCAGAGAGCGAGCGTTCATCGGCCCGAGCAACGCCCGCACGAGCCGCCCGGCGACTCGGTTCTCCACGATCAGGGGCACGACGGCGCTCGGGATCTTCCTGGCTCCGATCTGCGCCAGCGCTCGCTCGGCCGCCAGCCTGCCGATCGGCTCGGCGTCGCCCAGCTCCGCGCGCAGACGAACGCCCGCGCTGTGGTAGCCGTCGGGCCTCCGACCGTCGGCGTCCTTGGCCGTGACGTTCGCGTCCATCCAGAACGAAGTGCTCTTGTTCTCGCCCTCGAAGCCGTTGGACGTCGCGCGTGCGCTCCTGGACTCGGAGTCCCATACGCTGGTCGTCACGCTCACGATGGCGCCGCTATCCTTCACGCTGCGCGCCGCTGCCTCGAGTTGCTTCGCGAGCTTGAGCCGGTCTTCGGGCGCGACGCTGGCGTGCCCGCCGTCGAAGATCTGGAGATCCATCGGCGAGCGGCCCTCGTATAGCTTCGGATCCGGTAGGCCGCGGTGTGGATCCTTGGCCAGCGTCCGAGCCATGACGATCGACTCCTCGACGAAGCTCGCCAGGGCTGCGGGCCGGAGATCGCTGCTCGAAACGGCCGAATAGCGCCCGTCGACGAAGAGGCTGATCGATACCCCGCGCGACGTCGCCTCGCTGACCTTCTCCACCTTCCCATCGCGCCACACCAGCTCGACGTCGCGGCTGCGGTGGGCGCTCGCGGCAGCATCGTTGGCGCCTTTTTCTCGCGCCAGCTTCACGGCGTTCCTGGCGGTCTCGAGCAGATCGCTCATGACTTGCGCCCTCCCACCGTGATCGCCGATACGCGCACCGTCGGCATCCCCTGCGAAACGGGTACGCTCTGGCCATCCTTGCCGCAGGTCCAGCCGCCCTCGTCGATCTTCAGGTCGTCGGCCACCATGTCGATCCGCTCGAGGACCTTCGGCCCGTTGCCGATGATGTTGACGTCCTTGATCGGCTTCGTCAGCTTGCCGTCCTCGATCAAGAAACCGTTCTTGACGTAGAACGTGAAGTCGCCGGCGCCGATCTTCACCTGGCCATTGCTGAAGTTGCTGCAATAGATGCCCTTCTTGACGCTGGCGATGATCTCGTCGCGCTTGTGCGGACCATTGAGCATGTACGTGGAGCGCATGCGCGGCATGGGCGCGTGCTTGTAGCTCTCTCGTCTGCCGTTGCCGGTCGGCTTCAGGCCATAGTGCTTCGCCGAGATGCTGTCGTGGATGTACGTGGCGAGATTCCCGCCCTCGACCAGGTTGATCTTGTCGGCGACATTGCCTTCGTCGTCGACGTTGATGGCACCCCTTGCGCCCGCGAGCGTTCCGTCGTCCACGATGTTGACGAACGGCTTGGCGATCGGCTTACCGAGCTTGTCCGCGTAGATCGAGACGTTCTTTCGGTTGAAGTCGGCTTCCATTCCATGCCCGATCGCCTCGTGCAGCAAGATCCCCGAGGAGCCGGCGGCCATGACGACGGGCATCTCCCCGGCGTCGGGCTGCACGGCGTCGAACAGGATCATGGTGCGGGAGACGGCTTCCTTGAGGATGCGGTTGAGCCGATCCTCGGAGTAGAAGCTCATGTCCTCGCGGCCGGCGACGTTGTAGCCGTTCTGCTCTTTTCTCCCGTTGTGCTCGGCGACGCAGTTGAGCCACATCTGCGTCATCGGCTGCACGTCCTCCACCAGGCGGCCTTCCGAGTCCGCGATCAGCACCGCGCCGAACTCGTCCCCGATGCCGGTCGATACTTTCTTGATACGCGCATCGGCCGACAGCGCGCGCTCGTTCAAGCGCACGAGCATCTTGAGCTTCTCTTCGGGGCGCACCTCTTCCCACGCGCGCTCGAGCTTGTAGCGGGACGGGAACGCTGCGTGGCTGCCCGGGTCGGCGCGAAACCCGGTGGGCCCTTGCCGCGCCGGACCGCTTGCGATCGCGGCCGCCATGGCCGCTGCGTTCTTGAGCGAGTCGAGCGTGAGGTCTTCGGTGTAACCGAACCCGGTCTGGTCGCCCGAGACGACGCGCACGCCGACGCCCAGCTCCACGGACGCGAACGCGCGGTTCACCTCACCGTCTTCGAGCGCCATATGGTGCTGCACGCGGTGCTGGAAGAACACGTCAGCTCGCTCGCCGCCCTTGGACAACGCCACCGCCAGCGTCTCTCGAATGAGCCGCTCGTCGACACCGAAACGCGAAAAATAGCGGATGGTCGCCACCGCTGTCTTCGGTGGCTCCACCGGCGGTCCTGCGGTGCTGCCGGTAGGCGTGGTCGGCACGCCGTCGGGCGTGCACCCGATCATCGTCGCTGCGGACACGGCGCCCAGGGCTCCTATCTGGAGCAGATCGCGTCGATACATGGGTCAGACTTTAACCCACCATGCGATCCAGTTGTTCCCGATGCGCCAACTTCTCCCGTCCGCTGCGAAAGTGCTCGGCAGCGCCGTGATCTTCCTTGATATCCCGAAGGCTCCCAAGCTCCCCCGCGATGATCGGCCTGTCGCTGAAGGTCAACCTGGCGCTCAAGTAGCGCGGCCGCCACGCGCCATCTCCGCCAGCTCGCGAAGCAGCGCCGGGAAGCGTGAGGCCATCGGGACCTTGTCCCGCTTCCACTGCGCGCGCAACTGACGCGCGCGCGCCACGTACTCGTCCGGCGGGAGCGCTCGCTCGATCACCTCCCGTACCAGTCGCGTGAGGGCCGGGGCTGCGCCGCCGCTCGAGATGGCGATGGTGAAGGGTGGCCGGCGTACCAGCGATCCCCCATATGCGCTGGCGTTCTCGACATCGTCGACGGCGAGGCAGAACATCCGTCGTAGCTCGCAATGGCGGGCCACGTCGCGTTGTACGGCCGAATCATCGGTACACGCCAGGACGAACCATGCGCCCTCGAGCTCGGCACCCTCGAAGACCTTCTGCCGATGATCGATGCGACCCTCCGCGGCCAGACTCTCTAGAGCGGGGGTTGCGGCCTCCGCCACCATTCGAATCGTCGCGCCGGCAGCGAGCAATGCGTCGATCTTTCGCTCGGCGACTTCTCCTCCGCCGACGACGACGACGAGACGCCCACGGAGAACGAGGAACACGGGATAGACGCTGACGTCCTTCACTTCGCCGTCAGGCCCGCCAGACGCTTCACGTGGTCGGTCAACACCGCGTCGATCTCGCCGCGCGTGTGTCCCTTGTCCTTGAGCGCTTTTTCGCCGATGCCGAGCAGATTGTCGAGCTCGCGCGGATCCTTCTGCAGGTCGTAGAGCTCGGCCTCGTTCACGCCGTCCTGACGCACCGCCGCCGTCCTTCGCTCCCGGTCCTCGTAGTGCTGCATGTATTTCCAATGCTTCGTACGCACGCCAGCCAGCGTCATCGGCTCTGCCTTGTGACCACTGCCCCAGCGCTGGATGAGGAGCTGGTCGCGTTCGAAGTCGCCCTTGCCGTCAATCAACGCCTTGAAGCTCTTGCCGTCGTCGGTGGGATCCGGAGTGAAGGGGATGCCCGCGAGATCCGCGAGCGTAGGCGCAAGGTCCGCGCTTTCGACCAGCGCGTCCACACGCTTTCCCCCTCGCGCCGGGGTGCGAGGGTCATAGACGATCAACGGCACGCGAATGCACTCCTCGTAGCCGCAGTTCTTCCCCAGATACCCGTGATCTCCCCACGAGTGGCCACTCTCGGCCGAAAAGACGATGATCGTCTCGTCGTCGATGCCGAGCTCTTTCAGCTTCTTCAACATCGCCTCGAGCGCGTCCTCGACCGCAAGCACCGACACGAGCTGCTTCTGCCGCGTCCTCTCGAGCTGGTCTTCGGTGGTTTCGCCCGCCAGCTGGCGCACCCATTTCGGTTTGTCGCTGACGTCCCGCTCGAGATAGCTTGCAGATTTGTTCTTCCATTCGAAGAACGGGCAATCGCCCAGCCGCTTGATCGCTTCTTCGGTGAACTCGAGCTTGGGACCGACGGACTGATAGCGCCGCGGGGAGTCGTACCCGTTCAATGCCCTGGGAGAGAAACGGATGAAGAATGGTCTGCCCTCCTTCTGGGACGCCTGAATCACGGCGAGGGCCTTGTTTCGCAGGATATCGGTCGCGTAGTTCTCGCCGCCCTTCCTGGTGTCGTCGGCCCCGTCCTGGCAGTGCTTCCGGCCCTGCGTCGCAGGTGCGTCGGCCAGGTAACAGATGGTCCTGGCCGATTTGGCGCCTTTGTCGCGCTCGATGAGTCGAAAATCAGGCCCCTGTGCGCGGGGAAGCGCATACCAATCATCCCAGTGGGCGGGAACGTACCCGGGGTGCTCGCGCAGGTATTCGTCATAGCCGATGGCGAAATCGCCGATCAGCGCCGTGCGATAACCGGCTTGCCTGAACCACCTGTTGACGGCACGTTCTTCAGCGCTGCTCCTGGCGACATCCCCTGCAGCGGGGCTCGGCGATGAGCTCGCGAACGAGCTGGTGAACTCGACGCCGTCCGTCCCGATCAGGGAGCGCAGCTTGGGCATGCACAGCGTGCCCTCGGAGCGCTGATCGTCGACCAGGACGAACAGGATGTTCGGCTTTCCGCTGGGCCGGGCGATGATCGGTGCAGCGTCCGCCGCGGGCCTCCCGGACGGACCTTGCGCGCTCGACTGCGGCTCCTGCGAGCCGACGCTCCAGCTGCTTTTACCTCTTCCGTTCGCTCGTGCGCTGCTGTCGTCGCAGGCCGCCAGGACCATGACCAGCATCAACGCGCGGGCGGCGAGCCGGCGCCAGATCATGGCAATCGCCGCTTTCGCCTCGCGACCCAGGTGCTCACCAGCAGCGCGAGCGCGAAGGGCAACGCACGACCAGAAGCTCTGCCATCGTCCGTTACGCGGCATCCGCAGCCGTCCCCGGAACCGGCGTCGTCGGCTGCGTTGCCGCCTCCGCTGCTTTCGCCTCCGTCGCCCGATCCCGCGCCAGAACCCTGGGCGCCCGCGCCATTGCCGCCGGCACCCCCGCCGCCGGAGCCGGTCGGCCCTGGGCCCGGAGGAGCGCCGGTCAGCTCGTCGGCGAGCCCATTGATGTAGTCCTCGATCGCCGTGTAGCCGGAGGGGCGCACGCTGGAGTGGTCGCTGCCGTTGTTCGGGTCGAGGCCGTTGTCCGTTTCCCATTCGTTGGGCATCCCGTCAGCGTCGTCGTCGGCTGGAGGACTGCCGGCTGAAAGCCCTTGCATGAGATCAGTGGGGGCGTCGACGCCCCAGTCGCCCCCACGCCGCGTCAGCTCGCTCACCATTCGAAGGGTGACGACGTCCCTCGGAAAGGCGCCACTGCGTTCGACCACCAGGTCACGCGCGTCACCGGCTGTTTGCGACGAGACCGGCACGTAGTCTGCGCTGGCGCCGGCGAAGTCGAACTTCGTGGCGCTGCGGAACGACGCCGGGGCATTGATGTACTCGAAGCTCGGATGGGACTGCTCGACCCACGGGTCGTCGACGGTGCCGACGAAAACACCCGGGTCATCGATGTAGTTGTCGGCCAGAAAGTAGCCGAGGTCAGGCGCGCCGAAGTCGTTCTCGTCGTCGAAGAAGAACGGGATCAGATCGTCGTCGGGCCCGGCCAGGTAAGAGTTGCCCACGATGTTGAACGGACCGGACGCAGGATTGTGGTGCACGAATCCGTGGCGCACGTTGTAGGCGACGTTGTTGATGATCTCGGCCGGGCCATTCGCGACCGCGGGGTTGCGGTTCTGGTGGTGGACGAAGAGGTTGTGGTGAACCGAGAGGCGGAAACCATCGGGCCCGTTGATCATGCCGTAGTTGTGCACGCCCTCGGGGTGACTTTCGGTCGCGCTCTCCTCGATGCTCGACCACTGCACCGTTGCGTCGTCCGTCTCGTACAGATCCAGCGTCTCGTCCACGCCCCAGGAAATGCTCACGTGATCGAGGATCAGGAGCGAGCTCGTCGAGAACTGCGCGCCGTCGAACTGCTCACCGGGGCTGCCGTCGTAAGTGGGCCGCACGCGCAGGTGGCGGATGATGACGTTCGAGACCTGCGCGTCGTAGTCGGCGATGAGGCGGCCGGCGATCGTGATCCCGGCGCCGGGGGCCGTCTGGCCAGCGATCGTCACGTCGCCGTGCGGGATGACGACCTCACCGTCGATGACCCCGCTCACATCGAAGACGATGATGCGCGGTCCGCTCGCGTCCAGGGCCGCTTGCAGCGTTCCCGGACCGCTGGCCGCCAGCGAGGTCACCTTGATCACGGCGCCGCCGCGCCCACCGGTGGCTGCAGCGCCGAAGCCTTCTGCGCCGGGGAAAGAGGGCAGCGCCTCCGCCGCGGAGAGCATACCCAAGAGCGCCGAGCCAAACGCAGCGCAGGCTGAAGCAGCAGTACTGGTCCGCATGGGTGTTCCTCGTCCCGGAGTCTACCAGAGCGCGAAGTACTCCCCGCCGCGCATCCGAGCAGGTAGGGTGCGTCATGCTTCTGCAACGCTTGCTCATGGAAGGCCAGGTCGCGATCGTCACTGGCGGCTCCAGCGGTATCGGCAAGGCGACGGCGCTCCTGTTGTCCGAGGCTGGCGCTACCGTGGTCGTGGCTGCGCGCGGGGCGGGTCGGTTGTTCAAGGTCGCAGACGAGATCAAGAAGCTCGGGCGACATTCGCTCGCCGTTCCGACCGACGTGAACGTTGCCAACCAGCGCGAAGCGCTCGTCCAGCGCACGATCTCGGAATACGGTCGCATCGACGTGCTGATCAACGTCGCCGGCGGCGCGCCTCCGATGGCCGCTCTGGCCCTCAGCGACGCCGAGTTCGAAGCCGCGTTTCACCTCAATGTCACGTCGGTCCTGCACCTGTCACGAGTGGCCGCGCCTCACATGGCGAAGGGCGGGGGAGGGTCGATCGTCAACATCTCCAGCGCGATGTCGCACCGGGTGGACACGGGCTTCGTGGCCTACGGCACGGCGAAGGCCGCCTTGAACCACATGACGCGGCTGCTCGCTTACGAATGGGCCCCCAAGATCCGCGTGAACGCCGTCGCGGCTGGCGCCACCCTGACCGAGTCACTCGAGGCAGTGACCAGCATGGCGGGGGTCAAGCAGGCGATGGCCGATCGGACCCCGCTGGGCAGAATCGGTGAGCCTGCGGATATTGCGCTGGCCGTGCACTATCTCGCGTCGCCAGCCTCCAGCTGGGTGACCGGAATCGTGCTCGAGGTCGACGGCGGAGCGCCAACATCGGTCTGGCCGATCCCGATCGACAGCGGCCTCTGAGGCGCATTGTCCGAGGCGCGAGCCCTCGGCTCAGGGCTTCAGGATCAGCACTCGGATCTGCGCAGGCACCAGCGTCATGCCTGGAGCAGCGTTGATCGTGTTGTGAAGACCGAACGACGTCATGCGTGTGGCCGGCAATCCCATGAGCAGCATGGTGAAGGCCCCGATCAGGTGCTGGGTGGGCGACATCAAGAGATGGGTCACCGCGCCGAAGCCCATCACGCCCGGCGTGTCACCAAGGCTGAACATGGGCCGCGTCATCAGGTTGTGCGATGGCGTACACATCCAGAAGATCTTGAATGCCGGCGGGAATCCGGTCGGTCCAAACGACACGTTCGGGTACGGGATGGGCAACGCCACCGGCGGCGTGAGGCAGATGTCGGGGAAGCAGATGTTCACCCCGCCGAGTTGTGCATTACCGAACATGACGACCTCCCTCAACCAAAGTGGATCTGCTCGCCGTCGACCTTCACGAGCTCCTTGGCCGTCGCGACCATGTTCTCGCTGCGCAGGCTCATCGTCTCGCTCGCCTGGTAGTCGATCTGCTTCGACTTGACCTGGTCGATCTCCTCCACCGTGCGGTAGCTGCGCTTCACCCGCTCGCTGATGCGGTCGAACACGCTGTCGAAGATCCCGCCCTTGAGCTTGGTGGAGGCGAGGTCCGCGACCACCTGCGAGGCGATTGTGATCACCTCGCTCGCCGTCACCTTGAGCTGGTTCGCATGCCACGCGAGGGTACCCGCGAGCACGTTGATCTCCTTCGGGCTGACCAGGTCGACGCCGTCGCGCGCGACCATGCTGAGCTTCCCGTTCGGTAGCGAGAGTGACAGATCACCTTCGACGGTCATCGTTGCGCGCCCGCCTTCCCGCTCGAGCACTGCCAGCACGTACGCAGCGTTTCCCTGGGAGGCGACGAGAACACAATCGTGGAGCTCGGGCTCGATCAGACAGCTGACAGCGCGCCGGGTCCGGATCTCACGCCCATCGACCTGCACGACGAAGACCTGACCTTCGATGCGGGTCACCGACCCCATCGCCTCCATCACCGTCTCGCGGTTCAGCTTCTTGGCCAGGTTGTTCATGAGGGTGCCTTTCAACGTCTTTCTGGTTCTGCTTACGGTAATCAGGAATTGGGCAGAGTCGACCGAAGGGCGATCAATTACAGCGGTCGATGGGGTGTCTCGGTCATGGCTTGTAAACGAAGTTCTCGGCGTCCTGGATCTCACGATCCGTACCGATCGTGGTGGCCTTGCTGGCTCCGAAGACGGCGCTCTTCTCGATTGTTGCATGCATGCGCGCGAGCGTCATCGTGGCGCCGCTGAAGTCGGCCCCGGTCATGTCGGCGTAGGAGAGGTCGGTCCAGGTCAGGTTCGCCCCGATGAATTTTGCACCGGGGCACTGTGCACGTTGCCAGACCCCCATCCTGATGTCGGCATGAGAAAAATCTACGTTGGGCGCAATCGCTTCCACGAACAGCGCCTCGGAAATATTGGCGTGCACGAACGACGCTCCGATCAGGTTCGCCTGCGCGAACATCGCCTTGGGGGCCTTGATCTTGTCGAGCTTCGAGCCCTCGAGGTTGGCGCTCTTGAAGTTGCACTGTTCGAGGTTGGCCTGCCGTAGATCGCAGCCGCGCATGTCGGCGTCCTGGAACTGGCAGGTCTCCAGATCCATTCCGGAGAGATCCATCCCGGACAGGTTGGCGCTCAGGAAGATGCACATCTCGAACTTGGTCCCGCGCATCTTCGTCGCGCGCATGTCGGCCTTGTAGAAGCCGGCCTGCTTCACGAACGCCCCGGCGAACGTGGCGTCCGCCAGCTTCACGTCGTCCACGAGCTGGGTTCGATCCAGCGTGGCCTTGCTGAAATCAGCGCCGCTCAGGTCCACTCTCATGAACGCGGTGGCGAGCAGATCCGCTTCGACGAAGCGGGTGCGGACGAGCGACCCCTCGATGAAGCGCGCAGCGCCGGCTGCCGCACCATCGAACCTGGCGTCATCGAGCGTGCACGACTTGAACGTGGCGAGCTTCAGGAGCGCTCTCGACAGGTCACATCCGGTGAGATCGCAGTCGACGAACACGGTCTCCTTCAGGACCGCTGCGGACAGGTTGGCGCCCTTGAAGTCGACCTTCTCGAAAATGCCTCCGGACAGCTGAGCGCCGGACAGATCGAGCCCGGCCAGGCTCGAGCCCGACAGGATCTCGCCTCCGTACACATCTCGCTCGAGGGTGGCCTTATCCACTGAACACCCCCGCGACCAGCGCACGCTTCACGTTGGCGCCCGCGAAGCTCGTCTTGTTGTCGCCCCTCGCGCCGGAAAGGTCCGCGCAGAACAGATTCGCCTTCGACGCATCTGCGCCAGCCAGCTCGGCGCGGTGCATGATCGCCAGCATCAGGTTGGCGCCGCGTAGGTTCGCGCCGTTCATGATTGTGTCCATGAACATGCTCTCGGCCGCGACGATCCCTTCGAGGTTGGCGTCCGTCAGGTCTGCACCCGAAAGATCGCTGCGTCGAAGGCTGGAGAACGCCAGCGACGCGCCCTTGAGCTTCGCGCCCCGGAGGTTGCAGTTGAACATCGTGCAACCACTCAGATCAGCGCGCTCGAACGACGAGTTGACGATGCGCAGATTCTCCAGCGTCGAGCCCGAAAAGTTCGCGTCGTTCCCGTCGCACTCGACGAATGCGGCGAGCGAAAAATCGGAGTTGGACGCGTCGATCTTCGAGGCCTGGCATTGCACGAAGACCGCCTGACGCATGCGTGCGCCGCGGAAGCTCGCGCCCGTCACGTCCGATTTCAAGAACACCGGGATCTCGCTCGTGGCGTCCTGGAAATTGGCGCCCGCCGCTTTCACCTCGAGCGCCTGCATCCCGCCGAGCTTGGTGCGTGAGAGATCTGCCTTGGTGAAGTCGGCACCATACACGGCGGCGCCCGTGAGATCCGCCCCCCGGAAGCTCGTCTCGGTTGCGTGAACACGCCCCAGGTTAGCCCCGCTCAGGTTGGCGCCGTCGAAGCGCGCCTTGTCCAGCGTCGCGTGCGCGAGGACGGCATCCTTCATCCGGGCTCCCGTGAGGTCGGCCCCCGCCAAATTGGTGGCCTCCATGAAGGCGCCCTCGAGGTTGGCGCCCTTCAAATCCATGCCCGTGAGGTCGGCGCCGGTGAAGTCCTTGAGCTCGATGTCGAGGCCGTTGATGAGTGCGACCAGCGTGGCCTTCGCGTTCGCCGACCCCTGGTCGTCCCGTCCGGGCGCAGGCTTCTGGAAGTGCGCCGAGAGCCGGTAGGCAGCGTACAGCCGGTGCTGCATGTCGAGCATCTGGGCCCGGAAATTCGGGTCATCCATCTTCGCCCGCAGATCCGGCACGTCTTGCCCCATCTTCTCGGCGGTGGCGATGAGGTCGCTCAGCCGTTCGAGTTCGTCCTTGGCGGAGAATTTCGGCGGACCTTCGCCTTGCTGCGGCCCCTTCTCCAGATCCGGCATCGCGAAGTGGTGCTCCTGCGCCATCGCTTCCAGCTTTTCTGCGAGCTCGATCTTCTTCTCCTTGGCCAGCGCCTCGGCCTTGGTCTTCTCGGCGGTAGCATCGTCGAAGACTTGCGGCGCCTCGTCGAGGGCTGGGACCGGCGCTGGTGGCGGCGGTGGCTCCGGCACCAGCGCGGGATCAAGACCCGCCTCGACGAACTTCTGCCTCAGCTTCTCGAGCTCACGGACGGCCCGGCGATGACCGCTCTGTTGGGCGTGCCCTTCGACCGTCGTGACCTCCTCCAACCGGTCGCCAATGTGCAGGCCGCCCTTGGGAAGGTTGGCTGACTCCGGCATCAAGTCGCGGTCGTTCAGGGCCTCCAAGGCCCCCCGCTCCTTGTCCAGTCGCTTCTGCAGCACCCGCTCGAAGTGCTCGCGCGGTCGACGCCGCGCGGCATCCATCTCGTCCACACCGATGAACGCGAGCTCCACATCGGTCGCGTCCGTCGTCTGGATCGGGAGGACGCCGCGGCAGAACACAACGCCTCTCTCGCGGTTCGGAAACAGGTGCAGCGTGTCGATCTTGAGCGGCACCTCGACCAGGCCGCGACCCTCGTCGTACTTCGGCTTGAAGCGCAGGAAGCAACGACCCAGGTAGCCGGGCAGCTGCGTCTCCAGCACGCGCTTGTCCGGGTGCATGTTCTCGACCCGGATCTCCTCGTAGCCCGAGAAGCCGTCCTTCAGGCGCTGGTCCTCGCCGGCGACGTTGAAGAGCGAAAAATCGATGTCGTCGGCGAGCGAGTAGCCGCGCTTCTCGGCCCAGTCTCTGGAGTAGGTGCCCATCTTTTTCTCGAAGTGCGCGGGCCACTGCAGGTCCCACGCGGCGAGGCTCGCCGGCTGCGGCTTGTCCCCCTTCGACTTGATGACGTGCTTCGGATCCTCGACGTTCGGCAGCGGGTGGATGTCGGCCCCGCTCTCGTCTTTGAGCTGAGCCAGGCCCTTGCCGACCGGGTTCAGTGGGAACTTCTCCCCGCCGAACGCGTGCTGGTAGTCGATCGGCATCCTCGTGAACATCTCGGGCTCCGACGGCCCCAGCATCGTCCACTTGCGATCGCCGAAAACGTACAGGCGCTTGTCGATCGTCCGCTTGTCGGCCGGGCCAACCTGGAGGCGAACGAACTCCGAGCCCTTCGGGCGCTCGCCCGTGTAGCAGGAGCCCGTGACCAGCACCTCGGGCGTCGGCTTGAACATCCAGTAGTCGAGCACGCCAAAGCGACCGAGGTCGCTCGCCAGGAACTTCCACATCTCCGGGTCGGAGACGAGCGCCTTGGGATCGTCGAACGAGAAGCAGAAGGCCACCGTCACGACGAGGTTGTGCTGGTTCTTGTAGTCGAAGACCCGGTGGACGAAGCTGGCGCGCAGCGGTTTGATCAGTCGCAAGACCATGCCCTCCCGGGCGTGCGAGGCGTACTCACGGGCGCTGCATCATAGGAACAGCGCCAGGATCTTGCCCTTGATATCGATCCCGCCGAAATCTGCCTTGAATCCGGTCGCGCTGATCTTGAGCCCGGTGGCGTCCATGCCGACCCCAGCGGCGCCGATCTTCACGCCGACGAGACCGATATCGATGGCGGTGACCGCGAGCTTGAGCCCGGCTACGAGATTGATGAACACCCCGATGTTGAGGGACAGCTCGGCGGCGAGCTTCGCCTCGAGCTTCACGCCGACGAACACGTTGATCGCGCCCGCGATCTGGATGTCCGTCTTGAGCCCGACGAAGACCGACAACGCACCCCCGACCGCGATGTCCGTCTTCAACCCGACGAACGTGTTGAAGCTGATTCCGCCGATGTGCTTGGTCCGGATGGCCCAGTAGTTCTCGGTGATCGGCGCGTCGATCGTGACCGTCTGCGAACCGGTGATGTGAACGATCTGGCTGCCGTTGATGGTCGTGTTCTGCGTTCCGTTGACGATGATCGTGTCACCGGACGAGATGGTGAGGTCGCGCCCGCCGTCGACGATGTACGTCTCGTGCCCGACAATGTGCCAGCTGTTGGTCTGCGCGATGTCGACCTTGAGCAGGTTGTCGAACTTGAGGGTCGCGGACGCCTTGACGTAGAGATCGAGCGTCGCGTTCCAGTCGATGTCGACCGCCGCCGTCACCTCCCAGGTGAAGGTGTTGTTGAACTTCCAGGTCGTGGCGAGCTCGATGTTCCACTTGTGGGTGTTGTGAAAATCCCAGGTCGTGTAGTTCACGACGTCGACCGTCCACCACTGGTCGACGTCGATGTTGAGGTTGAGAACCGTCTGGATCTGGCCGCAGCCTTGCGTCGTCAGGTTGAAGTTCCACGTGCCGGAGCCCAGGAACAGCGTCGAGATGAAGATCGGGCAGTAGATGTCGATGTACATCGCGCCGGAGTTGTCCTCCATCACGATGTGATTGAGGCTGCCGGTGCGGATGATGTTCTGCGTGTAGTTGTTCTGCGTGACGACGCTCTGGTTGAGCTGGTTGTGCACCACGCCGACGATCACCGGACGGTCCGGGTCGCCGCCGAGGAACGAGCAGATCACCTCGACGCCCTTGCGCAGCGGGAAATGGAAACCCTCCTGCGGGCCGCCGTGCGGCTGCGTCATGCGTACGTACGTGGACGCTTTGCCGTCCTTGAAGGTGCCCTCGTCGTACTTGAACTTGACCGCGTAGCGACCCTGCTCGTCGATCTGCGCGTAGATGCTGGTGGCCGGTCCGTCGACGACCGCGTTCTCGTAACCGTCGATGCGCGGCCAGGGCGTCACCAGCCCATGACGGTACTGCGTCTCGGCAGGAACCGCGCCTATCTCGACCTTGTACACCTCGCTGTACTTCTTCTCGATGAGCTTGCCCCACGCCGGACCAAACTGCGCGTCGTACCCGTAGTGCTCGATGTTCACGCACAGGTACTCCATGTTGTAGGCCAGCATCGGGTGCCCCTCGACGCTGAACTTGTAGCCCGCTGACAGCTCCGACGCGGCGCCCGTGGCGTAGAACGTCGTCTTCTTGATCAGCTGCTCCTCCGCGCGGATCTGCGTGAGCCGTTGTGCGTCTTCTGGACCGAAGAACCTGCCGCCGTACTCGGCGATCTCGCCGGTGGCGTTCGCCTCGACGGCGACCGTGCTCGACACGTCGAGGAGCGGGCGTGCGTAGTCGTAGTCGATCAGCTTCACGCGCGCGGGCAGCGCGTTGTGCGTGGCTGCGAAGTTGTCGAACGAGTTCTTGACGGCGTTCTCTTGCGGGTCGTTCTGCGGCCAGTACTTGACGGGCGTCTCGCGCAGCGACGTGTGCGTGGCCTTCTGGTGCGTGATGATCATCACGTCGCCGTCGTCCGTCTGCTCGAAGAAGTAATAGAGACCTTCGCGCTCCATCCAGCGCGAGATGAACGCGAGATCGCTCTCCTTGTACTGGCTGACGTGCTCTTCCGTCGGCAAGCTCGGCATCGGCCGGAACTCGTGGGCGATGCCAGCCTCGTCGAGGACCTCGGTGATGATGTCCGTTATCGACTTCTTGGTCCAGATGCGGCTGTGCTTGGTCAGCGTCAGCTGCCACAGCTGCGGTACGAGCCGCGCGTGGAACAGGGCGGCGTTCTCGCCGGCGCGTACCAGGCGGACAGCCGCGAGGATGCCGCTGTAGAAGAACTCGGGCTCGTTGCCGAGGTTGATCGCAATCTTCGCCTTCGAGTACACCGCGTCGCTCAGGTCGATATCGAGCGGCAGCATCGGATCGAAATCGATCGAGAAGAAGATATCGAACTGGTAGGGCGTGGAGAGCCTCTCGCTGCCGCGGAAAGCAGCGACCTTGGCGTTCGATGGAATCGCGCTGCACGTGAGGTTGAAGATCATGAATGTCTCTCCGGTGCGGGGACGATCCCCAGGCATCGAAGCTAACAGCTCACTCGCGCGGACGCCGGGTGATGTAGGCCCGCGTAGTGATTTTGGTGGCAGGGTGTGCCTGGCCCAATGGATCCAACGCGACCAGGGGCTTCGTCTCGCGGTGCGCCCGCATCTCCCGAGCCGTGGCGACAGGTGTCAGATCACGTAATCCTCGACGAACATGGTCGCGTTGCGCAGCGATACCACAACCTCTGCACCGTCAGTGATGCCCAGCTCTTCCAGCCGATCTTTCGGTAGCTCGGCGGTCAGCGCTTGCCCGTCGGCGAGCAGCAGGTCCAGCTTCGCGACCCAGCCTACCCTCGTCACCCTACGTACGGTGGCATGTGCGAGGCCGGCCGCGATCGGCTCCTCGCCCGCCTTGGCGACCACCTCGACCTGGTGGTGACGAACGAACGCGCGCACGTCCGCGCCCTCGTGCTCGGAGGCCGCACCCACTTGCAGCTGGCCGAGCTCGGCGCGGCCCTCCTGCACCACGCCGGTGAGCACGTTGCTCGAGCCGATGAAGCTCGCGACGAACGGCGTCGCGGGATGGTCGTACACCTGCTCGGGGGCGCCGATCTGCTCGACTCGTCCTTTGTGAATGATGGCCACGCGATCGGCGAGCTCCATCGCTTCTTCCTGGTCGTGCGTGACGAAGACGCAGGTGATCCGCTGCGTGCGCTGCAGCTCGCGTAGCCACGTCCGCAGCTCCAGCCGCACCTTGGCGTCGAGCGCGCCGAAGGGCTCGTCGAGCAGCAGGATCGACGGACGGGGCGCGAGCGCGCGCGCGAGCGCGATACGCTGGCGCTGACCTCCCGAGAGCTGTGCCGGGAAGCGCTTTCCGAAGCCCTTCATCTGCACCAGCTCGAGCAGCTCTTCCACCCGCTCGTCGACGGCCGCTTTCGCCACCTTGCGTATCTCCAGGCCGAACGCCACGTTGTCGCGCACGGTCATGTGCTTGAACAGCGCGTAGTGCTGGAACACGAAGCCGAGGCCACGCTCCTGCACCTTGACGTTGGTCGCGTCGGCGCCGCGAATGAGCACGCTGCCGCTGTCCGGGAGCTCGAGGCCAGCCACGATCCGCAGCACGGTGCTCTTTCCGCCACCGCTCGGTCCGACCAGGGCAAGCACCTCGCCATCGGCGGCCTCGAACGACACATCATCGACGACGCGCTGGTCGCCGAAGCTCTTGGTGAGGTGTTGTGCGGAGATCATGGGTCTTCAGGCGCTGCTCTTGGCGTCCGCCTCGGCCTTGTCATCGATAGCGCTCTCGCCGTCGGCGATCGCCCTGGACTCGATCAAACGCTTGAGCACGAGCGTCACCGCCGCGAAGCTGAGCAGCAGCGTGGATACAGCGAAGGCGTCTGCGAAGCGATACTCGTTGTAAAGGGCCTCGATCGTCAGCGGCACCGTGTTGGTGTGCCCGCGAATGTGGCCCGAGACCACGCTGACCGCGCCGAACTCTCCCAGCGCCCGGGCCGTCGAGAGTACCAGGCCGTGCATCAGCGCCCACTTGGCCTTCGGCAGCGTGATGCGCCGGAAGGTGGTGAAGGGCCCGGCACCGAGCACCATGGCCGCCTGCTCCTCCTCGATCCCCTGCGATGCCCAGAAGGGGATCAGCTCGCGCGCCACGTACGGGAACGTCACGAAGATCGTGGCGATGACGATGGCGGGGGGTGCGAACAGCACCTGCATGTCGAGATCGGCGAGCAGCTGTCCGACGCCGGTCTGGCCTCCGAAGAGCAGGACGAACAGCATCCCGGCGATGACGGGGGACACCGTGACCGGCACGTCGATCAGCGTGACCAGCACGCTCTTGCCTCGGAACTGGTAGCGCGTGACAGCCCACGCCGCGGCGATGCCGAAGATCGCGTTGATCGGCACGGCGATCAGCGTCGCGGTGAGCGTGAGCTCGATCGCGGCCAGCGTCGTGGGCTCCGTGAAGCTCCGCGCGAAGGCGTCGGTGCCCTCGCTCAGCGCCTCGCTCAGCACGACCACCACCGGCAGCACGAGGAACGCTGCGATGAACACGAGCGCGATCACGGTGAGCCCGACGCGAAGCGCGCGCGGCTCGGTCGAAGCCTCGGCGCTACCTTTCCCGGGACGGCGAGCGGCGAGCGTGATGGCGGCGGCCATCAGGTCCCTCCCGTGCGCTGACGCGCCCACGTCTCCACGCGGTTGATGACGAGCATGACGACGAGCGACGCGGAGAGCATCACGAGCCCGATCGCCGTTGCCCCGTCGTAGTCGAACTGCTCGAGCTTGGTCATCACCAGGAACGGTACGACCTCGGTCTTCTTCGGCAGGTTGCCGGAGATGAAGACCACCGAGCCGTACTCACCCAGTGCTCTGGCGAACGCGAGCGAGAAGCCGGTGATCGCCGCGGGCAAGATCGCGGGCAGAACGATGCGCCTGAGGATCACCAGACGACTCGCCCCGAGCATCGAGGCGGCCTCTTCCTGCTCGCGATCGATCTCTGCCAGCACGGGTCCGACGGTCCGGATCACGAAGGGCAAGCCGACGAACGTCAGCGCGATGACGACGCCCGTCCGACTGAATGCCGTCGCCACGCCGAGCTCGCCGAAGAAGCCCCCGAGCCAGCCGTTCGGGGCGTAGATCGCGGTGAGCGCGATCCCCGCCACCGCGGTGGGCAGCGCGAAGGGCAGGTCGACCAGCGCATCGACCGCCGATCGCCCGGGAAAGTCGTAGCGCACGAGCACCCAGGCGACGATCGTGCCGAACACCGTGTTCAAGCTGGCGGCGATCGCCGACGCCCCGAACGACAAGGCGAACGCCGATAGCGATCGGGGAGCCGTGACGACCTCGACGAATCGACCCGGACCGACCTCTGCCGCGCGCAGCACCAGCGCGCCGACCGGGATGAGCACGACCAGGCACAGCGAGAGCAGCGTGATGCCGAGGGACAGGCGGTAGCCCGGCATCCTCCACGCCTTCGCCTTCTGCTTCATCGACGCACCAGCCCAGGGCTGTTTTTTGGAGATCCAGAGTCACCACGGAGACACGGAGGCACTGAGGTTGAGCGAGAAATACAATGTCTCCGGTCTCCGTGTCTCCGTGCCTCCGTGGTGAATCTCCATCTCGTCGGACGGGGCACTTCTAGGCCGCTACGCGCTCCTCGAACAGTCGCTCGAGCTGGTGCATTCCAAAGCGCTTCGCGAAGACTACCGGGTGACCATGCTTGCGCGCAGCGTCTCGCGCGACCTTGACCGCGCCGTGACTGTTCACGTCGGTCACGATCACCACGAAGTCTGCGCGCGCCACGATCGCCCGGATCTCCCCAGCGCCGCGCCCGCCCACGTGTCCGGGGTGGAACTGCAGCTCGTGGCCTGCCTGCCGCGCGACCGCTCCCAGCGTCAGCTCGCTCCGATCGTGACCACCGATGACGGCGACTCGCATGACCTGCCTCCCGAGGTGAATGCCTCAACGGATAGACTTGCCCATATAACGGACGTGCGCAAGATAGTTTCTAATATATTGACGATTCGTCTCTCATAACGGATGGGCGAAACGCTGTCAGAGCCGCGGCCGGAGCTCCGTGGTTAGTCTGGGAAATCCGGGCTGGCCTCTTCGAAGACACTCCCCTAGGTGGCGC
>Ga0163153_10003619_pt1 | contig 20419 bp, 18 predicted proteins | sample OliLakLV19MP6IB1_FD_148629 | JGI IMG/M metagenome (GOLD analysis project Ga0163153, IMG submission 148629) | Freshwater microbial mat bacterial communities from Lake Vanda, McMurdo Dry Valleys, Antarctica - Oligotrophic Lake LV.19.MP6.IB-1 | ecosystem: Environmental > Aquatic > Freshwater >...
ACAGAAATTAGAACTCAGAGAAAGCAAATTAAACGAAGCCAGAAGAAACAGAATTGAAATCAGAAATGCAGTCTAAATTACACCATAAAAATATTTGCAAAATTCCTCTTTCCGTTGAACCAATACATTCCGTTTCTCCTGACACAATTTTACTAATTTATTTCAACAGTTCTTATATCCATATAATACTTAGGCATTTCTCATGAGGTTGTCTAAATTTACCCTGTTTGTCTCTTGAGAAAATCATTCAAATATAACCTCTGTTTTGGATTCTTTTTAAATACTATTTCAACACTTTTCTCACGGGATTAACTTTATTTTCATTTCAATATAATTGAGAATAATTAATTTTACTAATATCGATATTCCCGCAAATTTTACCTTAACATCTTCTCATGAAGAATTGTCAAATTTCACTTAGGTTTATAGAATAGGGTTCACCATTTGAAAATATAAGGATTATAATTTGCAGTTTCATTCTTCAGATATTTTACGAAGTCCTTAGTTTTCTCAAAAATTAAATCGTTTAATGTCAGCTTTTTCTTATTGTAAGTGATTTCAGAATTCAGACGCAATAAAATTCTTTCTGCAAATTTTATCCTTGTTTCCTCCGAAAGATAATATTTCTCTGTTTTGATTTCAAACTTTCTGCTCAGTAAAGCGATAACTGTTCTATCCACGACCGGCGCTCTGAATTGCTCAATTAGGTCAAAAACTAAAGTCGGTTTCTGCTTCTGCTCCCTGTGAAGAAAACCAATATGAGGATTTAAACCTGCAATCATTACGGAGTTAAGAATTCTGTTGTATAAAAACCCGTAGCCATAATTCAACAGCATGTTTACAGGATCATTTGTACCTTTTGTCTGCCTACCGGGAAAATCATATCCATCGGGAATTAGCTGTCGAAAACAATTCCAATAAGAAACAGCACAGATTCCTTCAATACCGAGAAATACGTCGAGCAGGTAATTCTTCTCCTCAGCTAAATTAATATTATCGATTTTGCTTAGATTAGAGTTAATATTTTCAATCTCGGAATCAATATACTTTTTCACAGGATCAAGGTCTTCCCTGTTTTTGATAAAATACTTCAATACAGCTAATTGATTTTTCACCTTACTTTTTACAATGCTTCGTGCAACCAATTTCCCCTTATCGGAACTATTGATCTCCGTTTGAAGAATACTCACCGAAAAATACGGAGAATTATTTGATAGCAAGACACCGAATGGCTTTCCTAAAAAATCTACAAAGTTCATCGATATTTTTTTCTCACAGCAAAGCTTTATTGCGTTTGATGTTATGGATACTCCTTCGGTTGAAATTATCAGATTTTTTATCTTATCGGCATGAATTTCCTTTTTTTGATTATCATAAGATGATATTATGATTTTGTCTTTCGATATGCCGATCTTAGAACCTTTTTTTACAATCATTACATCAACTGATTTGTAATACTGCTCGATATATTTCTTTCTTTTTCTTGAAATGGACTTTTCAACAGATGCCGGTGATACAAGCTTATCCTGATAAATTCTTAATTTCCCAATGATAATGTTTTCCAAAATTAACTTTTCGTTTGACGTCCTTTCTTTTAAAAAATTGATTTCCCTGATTACCTTTTTTATAGTTCCGATTTTTCTTAAGTCTTTCCTAAGAAGTAGCTTATTAATATAATTTGAAAGTCCTTCTATCATTTTGTCTTCGAGTTCATTGAACTGATCACTGACATCAAATTTTGAAAAATAATATTTTATGCCTTTTACAGTTTCATTCATATCCTGAATATACTTATAAAAGTCTGTGCTTTCATAATTTGCGGATAGTTTCTCTTTAAGAATTTCTAATTTTTTATTATCAATTATCCTTTTCGCATTCTTGAAATGAATTCCGCAGAATGTAAATCCCTGATTTCTATGAATGATATGCAGTCTGTCTTCATTGATTCTTAATTTTAGTTTACTCTCAAGATAATCTTTACAAAATTTTATGCTGTTCGCCAGCATCTCCTGTTTCCTGTCAACGAGCAGAATGTTGTCCGCATATCTTATAAAAATAATTCTCTTAGTCAGGAGCTCTTTATCGAGATTATCGAGATAGATATTTGAAAGCAGTGGGGAGACTATACCTCCCTGAGCTATTCCCACAGGTGTATCAATAAACTGCTCCTTGTAAACTATTCCTGTTTTTACCCACATCTTCAGAAGTGTAAGTATATATTCATTATTAAAATGCTTTTTGCAATTATCAATTAAAATGTTTCTGTCTATACAGTCATAATAATTATCAATATCCAGATGAGCAAAGAAGCAAAAACCTTTTTTTAGCAATGACTGAACATTTTCTATCGCATTTAAGTGACTCTTAGACTTTCGATAAGCATAAGAAAACTTTGAAAATGTTTTATCAATCCTTTCATCATAAAAATTGAGCAGAGCTCTCTGAACTATCTTGTCACGAATTGTCATCAATGCGAGCGGTCTGAATTCACCTGACTCTTTTTTAATAAAAAATCTCAAATACGGCTCTGGAATATAAGCTCGTGTCACTACTTCATTCTGAAGTTTTACTAAGTTTTCTTTGACAGCGCCTTCGAACTGTTTGATCGAGACATTATCAATGCCTCCGGCTTTGTTCTTGCTTTTTACATTTTCCCAGGATTTAAAAAGTTGTTCGGATGAAAAAATATTATATAAGACATTTTGGTTTGTTTCCATTTTCAGATTATCACTGATTTCAATTCTCTGATTGTATATTCTACCCCGTATGATTTTTTATCCTTATAGCATCTTTTACAAACCGGGCAGTAAATTATAGAATCGCAGCCCTGATTGATCAGCTTTGATATTTTATAACTGACTTCAACCAATTGTTTATATGTAAGCTCACATTCAAAATAACTCAGCTGCATTCTTACGCCATGATTTAAAAGAATCTTTGCAATTTTCTCTCTTTTTTTGTCATTTGAAATGTCGTATGAGATGATGTACTTCATGTTCAATTAAATATTTATTTATTCTATTTTATCTCCAATCAATTATTAATTAGATCAAGAATGTCCCCGGATATAGCAGCCACATTTGTATTGTCTCTGAATAGTTTTCCCAATTGAAACTTTCTATCATCAGTTTTCCTGCAGATATTATCCATGACCGATTCGATTTCGAATAAGAGATTCAAATCACAGATCTTTATAGCTCCAAGCCATTGTTTTGCTTTTTCATCGTCACTTGAAATAATGATTGCATCAGTGCATTCATTAAATATTTTTTGATTCTTCTTATCAATCTTCCCTCCGCAATCTACAAGAATATAGTTCTTACTTTTCTTTGTATTGATGATGCTTTCAGTGATTTTATCTATGAATTCATCATCAAATGTATTCTTAAAACGAAGAATTTTCCCTAATTCAGATTGAATATCTCCAAACCAATCTCCTTCCCCGTCAGGACATGCCCTAATGATAAAATAGTCTTTCCTAAAATTAATTTCCTCTACACTGTTCAAAGACTTTCGAAGTTCTCTGAGAAAAACTGATTTCCCGCTGTTCGCCGGACCAACAAGAGCAATTACCTTATTTGAGGTTATTCTTGCTTCTTTTGTTGATTTCACTTTATCAGATTCATCTGCTCCTGTAATATACTTTAATATTTTTTCAATGCTTATCAAATCACCAATTTTGTAATCTTTGTTATCATTGCTGAAGATTACAATTCCGCCTTTTTGAGGAGCAAATGTTGCTATCCACTTAAAATCTCTCAGCATAATTACAAGAGCTGAAAAGAGAAAGACCGGTGATTTACCATTTATTATTACACCTGTGTTTTTATTCATATCATTAGGTAAATTCAAATCCTTTAAGTCAGAAGGGTCAATCAAACCATTTCCGGTGAGGCGAATGTTAAGTATTTGAAAATCCTCCTGCGTATTAATAAGACTTAGTTCTAAATTTTTTGACATTGGAAAGAGTAGTTTATTTTAAGAAATTTTTTAATTTTTCAAATGGTATTATGTCGCCTGTTTGTGGAGAGTTTTTATCATGGGATTGGACTACAATTGCCCCAATTCTCGGATCTAATGTAGCAACCCATTTACTAATGTGAAGTTTATGTACAAGAGCAGCATAGAACCAAACCGGCGCCTTACCGCTTATTAATACTCCTTTTGTGAAATCAATTTTTTCAGGAAGTTGTATTCCTTTGATGTCAGCAGGTTCGACAAGTCCGTTGCCTCCAATCTCTATCGTGAGAATCTGGAAATCTTCGGGGGTTGACTCTAAAATTAATTTTGAATTCATATATTTTTTTATTTTAAATTACTTCTTTCAAATTAAAATTGTGAATTTGGACATTCTGAACGTACACGATCCTGTACAAAGTTATGAGATGTGAAGTGAGAAATCCAGATAAAGCAAAACTGAAGCGTTTGGATTCTCCACTTCGCTCAAAGTAAAAAAGAAAAATATTTATTTGATTAACATTGTTTTCAAAATTAAATATTTTCTGCTCTTCTGATCATTATTTATTCTGCGAGGCTTTCAGTTTGTCCTGTAATACTGATTTGCTCCCGCTATCATAAGATATTAGTTTAATCGAATATTTTTCAAAATATCTTGACCAAAAGTTTTTATATGATTTGTATTTGTCTATAGTCAGGTTTGGCTGCTCGCCTGTGTAAACTATAATTTCGGAATGCTTTAATTCTGTGGAAGGAGATTTTTTAATTAACTTTTCAATATTTTTATCAATAGACAATTCCTTCTCCATATTTATTTTTCCGTCTGATTGTTCCATATCAGAAAAAAATAATATAAGATTGTTCATGTCATTATCCAGATATTGTGTTGCTGTCTGCAATGCTCCGAATATATCGGTTCCGTGAGAGTATTTTTCCCTTTCCTTTGATATGTTTGAATAATTTTCTGTAAGATTCATAATCAGACTGTCCTTTCTTAATTTCAGATTTGCTTTTTCTTTAGCCGGCTTTTCATTTAGCGGACTCATTTTAGATACATATTCTCTATCTGCGAAATTGGCTGAAAATATTTCTTTACTTCCTGTTTGTGTTCCATAGTCAATTGGTAATATCACGATTTTATCCTTTGCACCTAATGCCGGAATAATGTCTCCAAGAATAATATTTTTATAATCCTCTTTGGTAGATTCAGGAATACTTTGAGAAAAGTCAATAAAGCAGATTAAATTCAGATTCTCGGGTTTACCTTTTATAATGTCGGTTATTTCTTCCGCTTTTTTACCGCAGGAAAAAAAACTCATCGAAAGAAAAATATAAAATACTCTCTTCAGTAAGTTATGTCTCATGAATAACATAGGTTAGGATTTAACTTTATCAGAAATGTTCTTTAAGTGATTGTCAACTTCTATTATATGTATCTGTAGAGCAGCTATTCTGTAATCCCATTCGGTTAAATATTTATCATTTAGAATACCGAATTTAAATAATTGCTCGTCTGCACACTGAATTTCCTCATAGTGATTATAAGTATCTTTATCAATTACTAATCGCGAATTTTTCTTTCTATAATCGAATTCCTGAAACAGGTCATTTTGTTTTTGATCGTATTCTATTCCGAATATTTCTTTTAAGCTTAGAACAAGATGCCAGTTTATCTCCATGAGGTGATTCAATTTATTATAATGATTATTTATGATCTTCCTTGCATGCTGAATCATATTGTTTAATCTTATGATCGTATGACGCCATCTTTTATAAACTTTGTACTCATTTATAGTTTTCAGGAGCTCAACCTTCAAAGGACCGAGGTATAATGCAACCCCAATTGTGAAAGCTATGATGAGGTAATTGACCCACATCCCAAGTGTTTCAGTTTTTTCAATTTCATCCGGATTAAGACCTGTAGTATCAGTTCCATGAAGATAATAATATCTTACTATACTCGCTGCTATCATAAAGAATACGGCAACAAATAACGCGGCATAACCAATTATAAGTTTATCTTTATACTTCTTTAGATTTTTATCAGTAAACCCAAGTTCTTCCCTTCTTTCATTTACTTCACGGTTAAGAAAATGCGCCTTAAGAAAAAAATCAAACAACAGGAAAACAAGAACAGCCATAATAAGTCCAATGATCAGTTTTACAAACATACTGTCAATTGGAACAATTATCTCGGCTGTAAGATAGTAAAGAAACGTTTCACTAAGAACAAAAAGTACAAGCAGAAAAATATATAATCTTCTTTGAGATTTTATTTCCTGAATTTCATTCTCAGTGAAAATTGGAAAACTTCTGAGTTTTTCTTTCCCGAACTGATCCCGGAACTTACCTATGACATTCAGCTTATGTCTTTTTACATCAAGTTTTCTTTCTATCTCATCCAGCTTACTGAAATTCTTCATTTCGCTTTTCATTTCTTCAAGCACATCGCCTTTGATTCTCTTTGTAAGATTATCCATTTTGAAGTCAAGATTTCTTAACCTTCTCAATTTCCATCTTGCATATTTGTTAAATATCCAGAACATTAAGTAGTTTTAAGTTAAGTAAGTTTTATTATACAACAGTGGTTAGTTATGTTGCTTTTTATAGTTTCCATTTTATCTTACGCTTTCCAATTATTGCTCTTTTTTTTATTAAGTTCATATCTTAGAATACTTAGTAAAGACAGATAAGCATCCGCTGCAGAATCTGAATACTCTGGGTAATTTTTTTTAGTTATAACTCTGTACAGCCAATGAGATTCATTAAAGTCATATGAAGAAAAAATATCGATTCTAAAATAGTATATAAATTTATTACTATGAAAAGGTTTTATTCCTTCGTGTTCAGTTAAATGAAATTTGTCAATCAAATCGCCATGTGTTTTCAAAAACTTTTCAATTTTATCGATACACTCAATATAAACTTCCCTTACTTGCTGATAGGAGCTTGTAGTCACTTCATCAATTTCAATGGAGCCGGTATTGATTCCTGATTTAAAGACATGAATCTTAGAAAAATATTTCATACAATCTTATTGCTCATTTGAATAATTATTTGATTTTTTTTAAACCTTATTATTTATACATCAGTCGGTTTTGGCAGGACGCGACGAGTTCTGAAATCATTACCATTTTTTATTGTCATATAACTAATCTTATCTTCATCTATACCATGATTGAATGTTAACATTCTTCTCAACTCCCGCATTCTTTCTTCAGCCCATAAATTTTCTGCAGTGTACTTTACTGAGACATCTTTATTCAGTTGCTTCAATACATAATCCGCAAACTTATTTTTGAATTCTTTCACATTATCCGATTCAGGCAGTGAATCAGTCCATTCTGAGAATATCTCATTGTACCTCGTTTCTCTCTTTGATAAATGCAAAGAACAAGTAATCTTGATAGACCCCAATCCCAATGGTTTTCCCATCCCTATCTTGTGATTGCATCCTTCAGGTAAATCCAATGCAAACAATATTGCACCGAGTTCCTCATCGGAGAGGTTTTCGAATCGTATGCGTCCTTTGAAAATTGTATCTTTTCTTACTGGGTTAATTTTTGTATGTATATTATTATTTATTGGTACAGATTCATGTTCTTTCCAGTTATCAGCATTTTCTTTATGCCAATATAGTTTATTACCTCTAATAGCTGATAGTTTGGAATTAACAGGGTCATAATGTTTTAACTCATTTGCCTCGGCAGAATTCTGTGTTAAATAGTGCTGAAATGTTGTGGGCTTTGGTCCGGAAAGAATTTTCGGATGAGTTTCTCCAATTAATATTTCAGATTTATCCTCTTTGTCATTAAATGAGTCTTCGAAAAAGACACGCCCAGAAAATGTTTTTTCATTTCCAAATATTGCTTCAGCAAAATCATCAAGTTCCTTAAACTTTAAGAAATCAGGAATATGTTCACCTATTGTTTTTCTGTAAGGTAAGCGAAACATTCCGGTATGTCCAAATGTAGTTCTTGTCTCTCCATTTTCATCTTGCCATTGAATATAGAAACAAGGAACTCCTGTAGCTAACCTTTTTACTTTCTCTAATAGATTTACATTATCTGTTCTATTCTCATCGTTTCTATAGTCGTCAATATCTTCTTTCAATAAAGGATGTTCGATACAACCTGCCGGTGGTTTTGGAACAATCCAATTTCTATCTCTACTCATTCTACCGGGAACAACAATGTATTCAGACCCGAAATCATAAAATTCAAATTCATTTCCTCTATGACCAATTCGCGTTACTGTGTCAGCTTTTGTAATTTGAGTTGCTCTACCCGAATCCTGAATTTTATATTCATTCCCTCTTTTTATTAATAAACCACAATTCATGCTATATGACACAATTCCTCTTACGCGTGTACTCATTCCGTAGCTTCTATATACATCACCAAGTGTTCTATCAGCAAATCCTCTCATGTATAACCTCTTATCGTCAAAATTTTCAAACTTTCCGTATGATACTACTTCAACCATATTTCTAAGCAATCCTCTAATAGAACTTCCCGGGATCCTTGCCTTTCCATTTGCGGGTGAGAAGAAATCAGGATTTATGATTCTTTCATCATCATCTTTATTCTTATTATCTCTAATATACATTGACGTTAAAGTACAGATATTCAAATCTATATATCCTGTATTCCTTTTTGTGTGATATTTATCAAAAGGTACATCTGCAATTTTAAAATCTGATGTAACGACAGTTTTATTCAATGGAACAAAATTATATGGAGCTTTGGCTCTTCTTGCTTCATCTTCAATATGAGGTATTTGATCCATATAGAAATTTTCCAGAGCTGAGTTACTTTGAACTTCCGGAGTTTCATTTTCGTCTATTTCCATTCCAAAGTTCTCCTTTCCTATTTCATTTAATTGATCTTTGAAATCTTTTCTTTCTTTCTTTCCCATATTGTTATTCTCCTATACTTTTATTTTCTTTGCCAAAAGTAAACTTCACAAACCGACTATCAACATATCCGGCTTGTCCGAGTTCGTTATGATCAATGTAATTTATTGTTTTAATTTTGACTCTGTTGCTCTTATCTTTTTTATAATCATCACTGAAATTATTAATTTCAAATGGTAATTCTATTTCTGTTCCCCTGTCTTCCCTTAGCGTTATAAATCCGTCGTTAATTGTGCCTGTTGTTCCGAACAAAACCTGATTTGCTTCAACTGCATTTACCATTTCGCCTCCTTCTCCATCTACTCGCAATCTTGCTTTCCATCCTCTTTCAGTCCTCCAGAAAAAGATTTCCTTTTTATCGTTAAACATTCGCAGCTTTTGAACAAACTTCGGCTCAAATGTTTCTTCGTCTGATCTAAAAACTATTGCTCCTTTTTCAACTTTTCTAATTAATACTTTGTAGTCAAGATATACAATTACGAATCCATCATCTTTAAAGTTCTCTGAAAGAAACTTTTCTAATTCGCTGAATTCCTTAAAAAGTTGATTTCCAAAATCATTTTTGACGGATGATTTTATCTGAATTAATTTTAATCCATTCTTACTTTTTTCCATTTTCTACCTCACCGTTTAATGCTTCTACGAACTCCTGAAGCGTATCTCTGTTTGATTGCTCCTTAGGATCATTTATTAAAGTATCATTTATTTCAATCTTTAGTGCATTCCCATCATCTATACTGGCATGAACACCTTCAAGAACTCCTCTCCCCACACTCTTCTCTCCACCAATTGCCAGATCACCTGTCCATAGATCTTTTAAAACAAGAAGCATCAATCCTTTTTCATAATCTTTTGCATCTTTCAAAATAATTTTTATGTTAATTACATCTTCTTTACCGGATTTTTCTTTTCTGAATAAAGGCATAGAATCAAACAGAGCGCCTGCAATAGTCCCTCCGGTAAATCTGTCTATCTTTATTCTTGATTGAATCTCTTCTACAAATTTTCCCGGAGGAATTAAATATTCTTCAACTTTTACTCTGCTTCTAATTGCTTTAGAATCACGATCTTTATCATCTTCTACAAATCCAAACAAATCATTCAAAATTAAATTTGCTTTATCATCATCAAATTTAGTTTTCAATATTCTTTCAGCTCTTGCCCTGATTGCACCTTTTATACTTGTCCCGGGTAATACATTTTGCCCGTTTGATTTTATGTTAATCGAATCCGGTGAATTAGGATCAGAGGGATAAGATTTTACTATCAATGAAGTTTTTAAATCAAAAAAAGAATCAATCACAAATGATTTGTCTTTTATTTCAAATTTATCTGTCTCATTCATCTTACTTCCGTCAGTATTTGTTAACCAAGCCAATACATTTTTTTTATTAGAAAAATCATAATCATAAATTTGGGAATCGGAAAGTTCAACTTTTCCCAGACCATTGTTAGATTTAGCTCCTAAGCTAATTCTCCTTTCTGTAAGTAGAGACTTAATTGTTCCGAACATCCTCTTCGCAAATTCTTTTGTTACTTCATCATTATAATTTGCTGTCATACGCAGTTTAAAACTTACTCCTCTTTCAATTACTTCATAGTCATATTTACCTTTGTCTTTTGCCATCCCTTTTTTGCTGTCAATTCTTACACCGTCTCGGATAATTACTTTTGCTTGCTCTTCATCTAATGCCAGATCAGAGCATGATACAGAACTTCCTAATGATTCCTTTTTCAATGAATATCCCCAAAAGTTATTAAGCTTAGCTTTATCAATATGCGGTTCAAGATAATGTCTTAAAACTCCAATGAAAGAGGTTGCCGGTATGAAGGGATTTCCTTTTTTGTCTTTTATCACATCAATATCGCTTTCATCACTTTCACCTCCTCCGATCAATAAAGGCGAGATTAATTTTACTTTTCCTTTTAAAACTAATTTACCTGAGCTCATTTATTCTTTCCTCCTTTCATTTGTTTTCTCAAATATGAGAAAAATGTAAGATAATAATCTTTGAATAGATTCCGATTAAAATCTGTATCCGATTCCACATTATAGAGTTTCTTTACATCTTCTGATGCAATACTACTAAAAGCTGATTCAACGGTAATATTAGATGCTGTGATATTTTTATTTTTCATATATTCAAAAAAATCTGTACCGTCAAAGTTACATTTCTTAATATTGTCACTGGCGGTTTTTCTCAATCTATCAAGATTGCTTTTAAAATCTTCTATTGTTTGTCCAGTCTTAACAAATGATTCTAACCTGCCAATTAAAGAATTTGATAAAGCATCTTTTTTATTTTTAAAATAGAAATCAATTGAATCATTTATTGCTGAAGATTTTATTTGTCTTTTTATTGTTTCCTGAATTGAATATTCAACAATGTTCTTTACAATCTCTGGGACGATTTCAGGTGCATCATCATTCTTACTTTCACTTTTCAATTCTTTACCGGAACTAATTTCTCCCTGTAATCCGAATTTTATTCTGCCCAACCCTTCATTTCTTCTTTCGCCAATTCCGGATTTCTCTATTTCCTTAAGCTTTTCTATGTCCTCTCTATTTAATCCGGAGATAAAAAAACAAGAACCTGATGCAAATGCAGTTTCAGATGGCTTTTTCAACTTCCATACTGAAACATAGTTATCAATTCTGGATGTTTTTATGAAAGCTTTATCAATTTTGATTTCTCTTAATAACTTATCATATATGTATTTTTTTAAAACTGACAAATCAGTTGTTGATTGACCATTCTCATTGTATAAAATTACATCTGAAAGAAATGTCAGAGTATTAACGGTAGTTACTTCGGGATTATATTCTTCCACATTTCCCATTTCAACTTTAATTCTTCCGTATTGAGCGGTTTTTGATCTTCCTATGAATGCTTCGAATTCTTCTTTAAAAATGTCTTTGAAATCTTTAATTTTTTCCCCAATTAAATATCCTGTAAATTCCTGATCTTTGCCAATTGATTCATAATTGAAGATCATGCCTTCTTTAGAAGTATTGGTATTTTCATCTCTGGCATGATGGAAATTTAAAGATTTATCAACAGTTGCATGTTTCACAATACTATCTTCTTTCAAATTATATCCACCTAAATATTTGGTTTGTTCATATTCATCATCAAATTCCTTAAATAATAAATCACACAATACAGATTCGTCTTCCTTACTTTTTTGAATTGAGAAAGGAGTTGGTACAAGATCTTTATTATCTTTAGTCAAAAGTGCATTTGTAAATATGACATCATCAGTAAGAAAATATTTCACAAAATTATCATCATTATGTGCTGCATTGGTCAATTGTTTTGCTTTAATATACTTTGAGGCAAAAATCCCAAGCATCACTCTTCCGGGTATGTAATCGAATGTTTCGGTCATATTTCTATCTCCGGACAATTTAGAAATCAAAATTGGAGAGAGTGTGGTAACTGTATATCTTATTTTTTGCATTCTTCCTCCAGTTCTTTAAAAATACTTTCGTTTAAATCCTTGTTATCTTTATACAACTTACATTCAATTTCTCCTAATCCTCTGTTTCTCTTAGTTCCCATAGATTTTAAATTCTGACATGCAAAGACTAAAAGTTTTTCGAATTTCTGAGTATCTCCTTCACTATCAATCTCTACATTTAGCTTTCCCGTAAACACCGGGTCTTTACTCAAAACCCTGTAAGTCCTTAGCGAATGTTTTTTCGCAATACCTTTATCATCTACGGTTGTACTTTTTCTTATATTAGTAAAGTAATCCACTGTCAGATCTTTTGAAAGAAAATTTTCATATGCCGCCTGTTTTAAATAGTAATCAAGCCATTTGTAATTTGCATCATACTCATGAATATAAAAATCTGAAATCTTTATTGGACATGAATAATCTTTTCCCGGATCTCCAAACAATACTTTGTAATCAGGCAAGTCATATTTAGGAAAGGATTGACTAAACATTTTATTTATATTGCGAGCCGAATCCCTTAGCAAACCTTTAACTCTTTTAGCCGGTATGTATGGAATGCCGACATTATCAAAAATAATATCAGTATCTATTGTAGCGCCAAATCCTTCTCCTGATCCAATCAAAGTGTCTGACAGCATTTTTATTTGCATTATATACTCACACATTTTGATACCTCCGGTTTTAAAATGAATTTTGGATACAACTCTGAAAGTTCTATAATATCAAAGTATGGTGTTACTTTTTTTTCAGGATCAAAATGTGAATCCTCAAATAAATCTTCACAACCTGTAATTATGAGGGATTTATCTCTGTTTTTTAGTTCCTGATAAAATCTCTTGGTTGATTCTGAACCCATATTAAGAATTTCTCTCATTTCCTTTAATTTAGAATTTGGAAGATTATTAATTATTGTTTTGGAGTTTTCAATAAACTTTTCAAAGCTCACCTTAGATTCTTTAGTTGTAACATTATATGGTCTCATGAGAAGTGACCCTTGAGTTACTTTAAATTGTTTTTCTCTGATATTTTTTAATTCATCAGAGATTCCACCATAAGCAATATGAAAATCTAAATATGACCATTCAGTATTTTCTTTCTTGGAATCGATCCATTTCTTTCTTTGGATTTTTGCATTTCTACAAAGTTCTTCTGCAAGTTTGTATCCTCTGTAAAATGGATATTTTAATTTAGTAATTGCTATTCCGGCACAGGCAGTTAATTTATTTCCATCGGATACAATTTGTGTTTCGAAGAATTCAAGAAATTTCTGAGCGAAGTAAATTCCGAGACGACCATCACAGACAAATGTGATGTCATCTCCTCCGATTATTATCGGACGAATTGGTATTATTTTATCTTTAATATCTATCTCATCCGCTATTCTATCATAGTGCGAAATAATATGACACAACAAATTATTAAAGCTATCCTTTGTAGCTTTTTCAACACTATTAGAAAGTTTTGTTATTTCGTCTAAGGTTTTACAATTCTGAAATCTTTCTCCCATTCCATTTCCGTCTATATGAACTATCGCAATATGGCTATCCTGATTTTCACTGCTGCCTAATTTTTCAAGCTCATTTGTAAATTTGAATTCGGATTTCTCTGTTGCAGAAAGTTTTTTCGCCGATCCCATAAGTGGAAATTCATCATTCAATTTGTTTAGGGCTTTATCAACTGCTCTTTGCTTTGAAGCGGATACAGCTGAATAGTATCCGCTATCTTCATGATCATTTAACCATTCTTCCATTGATAATCCTGTATTTCTGCAATCCGCAGTGATTCCATGTGAATTAAGAATAACCTGTGAGTTAATAGAATTTTTGTTTTCCATTAATTTATAGAAAATACTTTTCTTGAATTTTCCAAACAGCTCTTTATCATTTAATTTGTCTTCATCAATAAAATCCTCATCTACGGAGATAGCTACTGCTGTAGTTAATCCAGGAGCTTCAACTAACAATTTTTCAGTCCATTCCTTCACAAAATCGACCGCCTTGTCTCTCTCTTTGAAGAAAAACAAAGCGTTCCCCCCTCCTATGAAACCATCTACATCACACTTTTTTTCGCAGGAATCAAGAGTTGATTTGTAAATATCCTGTACTAAAAATGAAGCTCCGAGATTTTCCGAAAGTTTATTACTTCCGAATACATATTGCTGTATTGAAGTTGTATCTATTAATACCCCATAAAGTTTGCTCATTTAATCACCTTTCAAAAATTTTTTTATTTTTTTTATTAGTACATCCTTCTTTAAATCTTTTTTCCCGAGGATTAATATATTTCCGGTTCCTCCTGTATCAGTTTCCAATTCCAGTTGTAATTTGTCAACGTTCTCCTCTGTTAACCGTGAAATTAAAACCGACTTTGCTTCATCACCACCAATTTGTTTTGTTCTTAGCAAAATTTCAAAACCTTTGCTCTTGCACATTCCTATTTTATCCGATGTAGTACAAGATATCCCGTATAGTTGATAGCCATTCATTAAGAGAATATCCAATTCAAAATTCAATTTGTCTGTCCATGTAGGCTTCTTAATTACCCAGTTTGCTAAGGGAGACATTTTGCTAACCTCATTGTCTTCATTTAATATTTTATAGACATACTCCTCGAGCCAGTCTCCGTCAAAGAATTTTATAGCATATTTTACTTTACTATCCTTTTCATTTGTGGTACCAACGAGATCACTCTTAAATTTTCCTTCTGAATCGAAAATCTTGAAATCTTCTTGAAAAGCATTACTAACTTCAAGCAATTTCCCTTGAATAACCATATCCGTAAACTGAGCATTGGCTTTTTTAAAAGTTGTAATTAATTGCCCGTTATCATCCTCAAAGTACAGTCTTGAGTAATCTTTATAATACTTATCCAAAATATCGCTAGATATAAAATCCTCAAATACTTTTAATGCACCGGAATAATGAGACGTCTTGTCTTCATTTATTCTCTTGAATCCATGAAGCTCAATCAAATCTTCGAAGATCATATTTACATTCTCATTTAAATTATCACAAATTACATTATCATCTCCTCCTATAAGTTTAAAATTTCTGGCTGAAAGATAAGACGTTTCAATTTCAACTGAATAATGTTTTTTAAAAACTTCACCTGCAAAAAATTCATTACTATGAATACCCATCTGTTTGGTTCCACCAGTGTAATTTAAATGAATGATACCTGATGGTACATTTTTACTTAAGAAAGTATTGATAGCATTGGTTATCGACTGCTTGTTTTCAATATTCTCAACTGGAATGTAATGAATATTGATCTTTTCGTTCAAGCCATTTTTTTTCAGGACTTTGGCAATATTTTCTGCATAATGTATTGTTGAACTCTGATGAAAAGTAGTGTTAGCAGACGAGTATATGAAACAAATATTTTCCAAAAATTTGTTTGTATCAATAAAATACTTTGCCACGACATAGTTTGGAAGAGGGTTTGTGCCTATTAAGAGAAATAAGTTTTTAAAATCACTCATTTTAATCTCCTTGCACCAAAAAACATTGGAGTAATTGTTTCACATTCAAAAATAATTTTATCCATTTATTTTATTTTTTTCTCAACAAATTTAATTAAAAGTTTTCTTTCTTCCCATACCCGCAATATTTTCGCAACCTTGCGAAATTTACAAGCAATAGTTTTACAGGCTCGCTGTATTTATCTTTTTTCGTAAAATGTATGAACTTTACTAATGGTATGTCAATTGTTTCAATAGGGACCGGGGATATTAATTCTTCTGTCGGGGGAATATAAAAAACTATTACTTACTTTTCATTACTTGCTCTGCTAAAACTTTTGAAAGTTAATCAATTAAATTCAATATTGAAAATTAATTTAGAGGACTTAGTGACAAAGGTAACAAAGTGTAACAATGCGTAACAATGGACACACATTGCTAAATCTGTGTCCATTGTTATTCTTGATTGTCACCAATCTTTTCCCTGCCTTAACAACTTATCTATTACTATTTCCCCGTCAACTTTATCTAACCTGAGTTCAATAGTTTTAATCAGCTCATCAAAGAGTTTCTTTTGTAATTTCTTATTGGTGTGTGTCGATAATTCCAAAACTATTTTTCCTATCTCATAAGCCCATTGTAATATTTCTTTATCGGATTCCGTGATTTCAGATTCACCGGAAATCATTTGTGTAACCTTTTCGCTTTTCATTCCGGCATATTCCAAGGCAGGTGTAGCAGCCAATATTTTGAGAAGACCGTTTTCAGGCAGAAAAGAAAATATTTCATTTATCTTATTTTCTTTCCCATCATTAGATGGCGGCAAAATTATCTCCGGAATCGGCTGAGTCAAATCTATATCCATATCTGCATACATATCCGTTCTCTCTTCTTCCGACATTTTCATTAAACTGTCTGCTTCAGGCATTATACGGTTTATCCATGCTGCTTCCATGTGCTTTAAAAAATTTATTTCTTCCTTTTTTGAAGAAAAGTTTTGTTTACTTTGTTCATCCAGGTATTTATACTTTTGGATAAAAACAAACTCTTCAAATTCATCCTGTATAAACTGAGTCATTTCGATTTTTTCTATATCGCCTTCTTCTAAAAGCAAGTTCTCTTTTGCCAAGTCGTGTGCAGGATCTATTTTAATTGCTTTCTTCCATAATTCTTTCGCTTTGAGTTTATTTCCCATATTACAAAACAATACAGCAAGATCGTTTAGGCAGTCAGCCCTTGCATCTCTGTACTTCTCAGGAGTTGATTTCAAGGACTTATAAAAATAGTCAATAGCATTATCATAATCTTCAAGAAATTCATAAATTTTTGCAATCTGAAATTCTATTTCATAACTATTTTTAAATTTCTTTTCGGCTTCTAAAAGTATCTCGAGTCCTTTTTCCGGTTCCCCCATTTGAGAATAAGCTATAGCAAGCGCATTCCGGAAAAACGGCTGATCGTCATACTTCTTAACAAATTCAGGGGTCTCGGAAATTAATTTTTTAAACTTTCCATGGAGCAAAAGCTTGTTTATGTAAAGAAGTTGTTTTGTTTCCTCAACATTCTCTTTCATTTGGTCAATTAGTTAAATTGATAATTGATTCGCCAAGGCGAATTGTTAATTGATATTTGTTAATTGATCTCCGCACATCCAAATCCCAGACTCCCGCTCTTTCCAAAGCCCGCCTCGTAACCTAATTTGAGTAAAGCCGGATTCCCTTTTATTTTGAAACCAAAATAAAACGCTTTAACCCTGCTTTCCTCTTTGCTGTCTTCTTTTATAGTAATAAGTTTACTCTTTATATTTCCTGTGTGCCGGAAATATTCTATTGGATTTGTGTCGGAGTTGATTTTCGTTTCACCCAAAAAACTCACATCTGTTTTGTTATCACTTTTCATTAACGCTATTAATTTTTCGGTCAGATTATTTATAAAGTATTTCTCATAATCCTCATCTTCGGGACCTAAATAAGTTTCAGAACTCTTTCCGTTATGATCCGATCTTTTCGAGATCACTATCGGCGAGATTGTACGGAATGACATCTCTTCTTTAAAAACGGGTTCAGGGATCATTTCAACCGTATTGATGATGAATGATGACTCTACATTCCTGTCAAATATTTTCAGGATCTTATTCTCAAACATCCCGATAATAAAATTCTCAATTGTTTTCTGGCTTAGCATACTAACGATCAATTCAGCTTTATCACCTTCTATCTTTAAATATTTTTTTTCATAAAGATCGACGACCTGAGATTTAGGAAGATAGAGTTTTGAAAATGTAAACATTTTGAATTTCTTGGTGCCGCTTACAAAACCTGTTTCATGCAACCACTTTGAATATTCGCTGTCGGATGTGGAGATCGTATTGTATATGAATGAAGAAAGGGCGTATTGATAGTTTATGGGTATAAGCTGATTTGCTCTTCCCTGCTTCAGAGTAAGTTTGATGCGCATTAAGAAGCTTTTTAATTTCGCATAATATTGAAAATTTCTTTGTTAAAATCCATTGTTAAAATTTTAATTCTTGCCGGTGGCAGTTTTTAACCATTAAAAGTTCAGTATCACATAAAGAATCTCACCACAAACACTTACTACCGAGTAAACTCCTCCGTTACGATTCAGGGATCAAAGCATACGTGTGGATGACGAAAACACTCACTCTCCTTGTCATTCCCGACCGCCTGCATAACAAATCATACAGTCAGAAGCAGTCCTCGTGCAGGCGAGTGTCCCCTCACCTTGTCATTCCCGACCGCCTGCATAACAAAATCATAAAGTCAGAAGCAGTCCTCGTGCAGGCGAGTTCGGGAATCTCCTCATCGCACCACAGACATTTATTTCGTCTTGTCATTCCCGACCGCCTGCAAAGTAAAATTATAAAGTCAGAAACACACTTCGTGCAGGCGAGTTCGGGAATCCCTGAATCGAAACCCAAACATTTATCTCGCACTGTCATTCCCGACCGCCTGCAATAATAAATCATCAAGACAGAATCAGTCTTCGTGCAGGCGAGTTCGGGAATCTCTGAATCGAAACCCAAACATTTATCTCGCCTTGTCATTCCCGACCGCCTGCAAAGCAAAATTATAAAGTCAGAAACACACTTCGTGCAGGCGAGTGTCCCCTCGCCTTGTCATTCCCGACCGCCTGCATAGCAAAATCATAAAGTCAGAAGCAGTCATCGTGCAGGCGAGTTCGGGAATCTCCTCATCGCACCACAGACATTTATCTCTCCTTGTCATTCCCGACCGCCTGCATAACAAATCATAAAGTCAGTAGCAATCTTCATGCAGGCGAGTCCCCAGCATTGTCATTCCCGACCGCCTGCAATAATAAATCATCAAGACAGAATCAGTCATCATGCAGGCGAGTTCGGGAATCTCTGAATCGAAGCATAAACATTTATCTCGCCTTGTCATTCCCGACCGCCTGCAAAGCAAAATTATAAAGTCAGAAACACACTTCGTGCAGGCGAGTTCGGGAATCCCTGAATCGAAACCCAAAAATTTACTCGCAAGTTAAACACTCCCGTTACGTGTAAGGCATCCTACACGAACGACAAAAATAAAGCCAGATCTATTCGCCATAATCAAACTTCAAGTTCAGCAACTCGTCAGTTCCTCCTATTTCATAATACAGATCATTCCAATCAGGATTTAATTCTTCAATTACATTTTCTTTATATCTTCTATACCACTTTTTCATAAGCTTTTCTTTCTTTATTGCAACCTTTACATCATTCGTCTGATCATACCATACAAGTTTATCAAGATTATATTCTTGAGTAAAACCTTTAATTAATCCTTGCTTGTGTTCAATAACTCTTCTGATCAGGTTACCTGTAATTCCTATATAAAGGGTCCACCTTTTTTTATTTGTCATCATATAAACATAATAGCTATTCATAGTAGTATTTAAATCACATTAAAATAATTGGAAGGTTTTGCAGAATCAATACATTGTTAGCCTTGTCATTCCCGACAATTCCCTACCGCAGTCGAGTCCCCAGCCTTGTCATTCCCGACCGCCTGCATAACAAAATCATAAAGTCAAGAACACACTTCATGCAGGCGAGTCCCCAGCATTGTCATTCCCGACCGCCTGCATAGCAAAATCATAAAGTCAGAAGCAGTCATCGTGCAGGCGAGTTCGGGAATCTTGGAATTGAAGCACAAACATTTATTTCGCCTTGTCATTCCCGACCGCCTGCATAACAACATCATACAGTCAGAAGCAGTCCTGGTGCAGGCGAGTTCGGGAATCCCTGAATTGAAGCACAAACATTTATTTCGCCTTGTCATTCCCGACCGCCTGCATAGCAACATCATAAAGTCAAGAACACACTTCGTGCAGGCGAGTTCGGGAATCCCTGAATCGAAACCCAGACATTTATCTCTCCTTGTCATTCCCGACCGCCTGCATAGCAACATCATAAAGTCAAGAACACACTTCGTGCAGGCGAGTTCGGGAATCCCTGAATCGAAACCCAGACATTTATCTCGCCTTGTCATTCCCGACCGCCTGCATAGCAAAATCATAAAGTCAGAAGCAGTCATCGTGCAGGCGAGTTCGGGAATCCCTGAATCGAAACCCAGACATTTATCTCGCATTGTCATTCACGA
>Ga0163153_10003621_pt1 | contig 20407 bp, 15 predicted proteins | sample OliLakLV19MP6IB1_FD_148629 | JGI IMG/M metagenome (GOLD analysis project Ga0163153, IMG submission 148629) | Freshwater microbial mat bacterial communities from Lake Vanda, McMurdo Dry Valleys, Antarctica - Oligotrophic Lake LV.19.MP6.IB-1 | ecosystem: Environmental > Aquatic > Freshwater >...
ACCTGGTGTTCAGTGCGCCCGATTCGTTGTTCGGGCGCGAATTGTGGCGCAGCGACGGAACCATTGCCGGAACGAAGCTTTTGGCCGACGTTCAAATCGGCGTCGCAAGCTCTGATCCAAGCCGGCTGTCCGCTGTCGGGAGTGTCTTGTACTTCGCCGCGAACGACGGCGTGCATGGCGCCGAGCCTTGGCGGACGGACGGCGAACTCAACACAGTCATGGTGGGCGATCTTCAAGTCGGCGCGGAAGGTTCTTCGCCGCGAGAGTTTGTCAGGACGATGAACGAGGTGTTTTTCACCGCCAATGACGGGCGTCATGGCCGCGAGTTGTGGAAGATCGATCCGACCACGGGCGTCGCGTCCCTGGTGAGCGACATGATTCCAGGCCCGACAGGGCAAGCAGACGTGATTGAGCTGACAGCCTCGGAACGCGAAGTCTACTTCGCGTCCTCCTCCGACGACGGCTTGGAACTCTGGGCCAGTGACGGTACGACGGCGGGAACCCGCGAGATCGTTGACGCGCGGCCCGGGGCGCTCAGCTCGTCGCCGCAAGATTTGCGAATCGCGGGAGAACATCTGTTTTTCACCGCGGAGCAAGAGTCGACCGGCCGCGAGTTGTGGATGCTCGACCTGGCCGACCAATCGGCGCTGCTGTCTACCGACATTTACCCGGGATTTCGCGGATCTCACGTCACCGACCCGGTCAGCTGGCATGGCGCGATTTTGTTCGGCGCCAACGACGGCCACTATGGACAAGAAGTGTGGATCGCCGGCGACCCGCTGGCGGCGGAACGCGATCCGTTGGTGATGCTCAACTTAACTCACAGTTACTTCGGCAGCGCAGTGCCGGCCGGCAAGTTCGGAGATTGGGACGGCAACGGAGTGGTGAGCATTACCGATCTCAATCTCGTGAGAGGATTGTTTGGTCCCAGCGGTTCCGATACGCATGCGCATCCGGAGTTGGACCATGAGCACGACGCCGTGATGCATTTGGTGGATGTCCACGAAGCCACGCATTTCGCCGTGCAGAACGGCGACTGGTCCGATCCGGCGACCTGGGGCGGCGACGTCCCTAACGAAGGTGCGCGCGTGGTCATCGGCGAAGAACTCACCGTGACGATTGACGGTTACATCAATGCCGCGATGCGGACCATCCGCGTCGACGGTACGCTTCGCTTCGCCACGGATGTCACGACCCGGTTGCGCGTCGACACGCTGGTCGTGACGCCCAAAGGTTACTTGGAAATCGGCACGGCGGAACACCCGGTGGCCGAGGGAGTGGTCGCGACGATGGAACTTGGCGACACGGCGCCCATCGACCGTGAGATGGATCCCCAGGCGCTCGGCGGCGGACTGATTTCGCACGGCCGCGTGTCCATTCAAGGTCAAAGCAAGTCGTCGTACGTCGCGCTCGCAGGTCCCGCGCGCAGTGGCGACGAGTGGCTGGAACTCACGGCGACGCCCGACGGTTGGCGGTTGGGCGACCGTGTCGTGTTGCCCGAGGCGATGGGACTGGGAAGTCGCGACGAGGAGTTTCAAATTCTGGAGATCGATGGACAGCGCGTGCGCGTCGCCCCGCTCACGTACGACCACCTGACGCCGCGCGACGACCTCAGCATCCATTTAGCGAACTTGACTCGCAACGTGGTCTTCGTGTCGGTCACGCCCGGCGATTGGACGCGGCAAGGCCATGTGATGTTCATGCACTCGCCAACCGTCAGCGTGGCATTCGCCGCCTTCGATCATCTGGGGCGCACCAACAAAGCTATCCCGCTCGATGACTCGGTGCTGGACGCCTTTGGCCGGCTGATTTCCGGCACGGGCTCCAATCCTCGCGCCCGCTATGCTGTTCACTTTCATCGGATGGGAGTCGCCCCCGATCGGGGAACCGCCAAGATTGTGGGGAGCGCCGTCATCACGTCGCCCGGCTGGGGCATCGTCAATCACAGTAGCCGCGTGGATGTGGAAGATAACGTCGTGTTCCACGTGACCGGCGCCAGCTTCGCCACGGAAGTCGGCAGCGAAGTCGGCACATTTCGACGCAACCTCGCCTTACGCAGCAGCGGTTCGGGAGTTCGCATCGATGATCGCGTGGCGAACCAGGATTTCGGACACGAAGGCGTCGGGTTCTGGTTTCAAGGCGGCGGCGTCGACGTCTCGGATAACATCGCGGTCGGCCATGCCAACGCCGGCTATTTTTTCGGCACAGTGGGACTTTTGGAACGAGGACTGGGGACAGGCGCGTTTCTGACGGCGAACCTCCGTGACGCGAGTTGGGCGCGCAAAGACACTGTGGACGTGCGCTTCGTTCCGTTGTTCAACTTCGCCAACAATGTCGTCTATGCTTCTACGCTCGGGCTGCAGTTCTGGCGACACATGGAAAAACGAGTGCCGCACAATCACTTCAGCGTTGTCGACGGCTTCACAGGGTGGGAACTTTCGCTGCTCGGCATCGAGTTTGATTACACCAAGCAAGTCGAGCTGCGAAACGTGCGCCTCTTCGGCAACCTCTCGGATTCGGAGCCCGTGCATTTCGGCAAGGCGATTACCGCGAACAAAGACTCCGGCTCCATCGCCGTCATCAATCCCACGATTGAAGGTTGGAGCGTCGGAATCAAAGTCGCGCCGCGCGGAAACAATCGAGTCGAAGGAGGCTACCTCAACAACTTGAGTAACGTCCGCGTAATGAAAGCCTGGGAGCCGAATCGAAGTCTCAATGTGGAAGGCGTTCAATTCGGGAACCTGAATGTCATTCGAACGCGCGGCGCGCGGCAGTTCGATCTGATCGCCGATTCGGATCAGACCCCCTACATCATGGTGCGGCAACAGGTCTACATTTTCGATACGCAAACCTACTTCAGCCCGCATGTCGTAACGCTCGACGGTCAACAGGTCTTTCTGGATCGGCAACTGCCTGACGCCGTCGCCTTTGATGGCTATGCTCAAGGAACGTATATTCCCGCCGCGGTCGTGGGACTCACCAACGAGCAACTCTGGGACGATTTCGGCGTCGCCGTCAGCGGCGCACCGCCCGCCGGAGACTTGACGAAGGATCGACGGATCCTGGGATCGATCGGTCCGGTCGTCGAACAACTTCCTGCGATCAACGTGTTGAGCGAACAGTACACGGAGCAACTCCGCGGCTATCAACTCAGTTACCGCGTCGGCGACGAAACCATCGTCGAATCGACGCCAGTCGATCTTGTTCGCGGTTGGAATCTGTTGGCTCGCGAAATTGGCGGACGCACTCGATCGCTGTTCGTCTACGCGATCGGCGACCCGGGCGACACGAACGGAGATCGGATCATCGACGCGACCGATATCGACATCGTGTACGAGAATCTGGGCCGATACGGCGCACAGATTCCCGGCGACGTCGACGATGACGGCGCAGTCACCGCCGCGGACCTGGATTTGGTAATTGCGAATCTGCCCGTAGGCTTCGAATTGCCTGCACCGCGATCGGTCGAGTCCGCCGCTACGCGTGCGCTCAGGGCAACATTGAGCGACGCGATGTTCAAGCTGCTGGCCGAACCTAGTGCCCACGCGCAGGCTACATTCGGTCGGCGTCCGACGCGGCGACCGTCCTAGCTATGATTCGGCACGACAGTTGCCGGGCAATGCCGGGCTAACCCGGGCGGGCCGAGAGTCAGAGTCAACTGAGAGTTTTCGCCCAGGAGGGCTGATTCGGAGCGAAAATCGCCAGCGAGCGATGTCGCGCCTCGTGAAGGCAACGACGAAACGCGTGCTGCCCTGGAGCCGTAACTCTTTGCCACAACTGGCCATAAAACGCAGAAAGCCGACGTCTCGCGACATCGGCTTTTCGTATAACCCGGCGATCTCAAGAGTTTGAAACCGCGTCTTCAAGTGGAGCGGGCGGGCTGCGAACCCACGACTGTTGGGTTCTGCACTTTCTGAGAAACCGCCGTTGACTGGTGTCCACTAAAAAAGGCTCTTCGATCAAGCTGCTGTTGTCAGGCAGGCAGCGCGCCCCTTGAGCCATCTGCCGCTTTCATCGAAGTTGGGATGCCTTTCCACTTTGATCTAAAGGGTCGTTGTTGGACTCTTGCTCTTCGAAGGCACAAAGCGCAACAACATGGCCGGCAGAAGGATAAGGTCGCCGAACAGGGCTGCCGCGACCGTCAGTGCGCCCATCGAGGCGAAGATCCGTTGTTCGCGCATGTCGCTGAAGATGACAGTCGAAAACCCGACGACGAGCACCAGCGTGGTCATAATCATGCCGGTGCCGGCGCCCGTGAAGGCGCGGAGGATCGCCTCGCGCTCTGCGTGTCCTTCGCGCCGTTCTTCTTGAAAGCGTGTTAAGAAATGGATGGTGTCATCCACGGCGATGCCCAAGCACACCGTGAACGCACAAACGCTCACGATTTCCAACGATTGCCCCGCCAAGACGAGGAATGTCCCGGTGACGGCCAAAGGAAAGACGTTCGGAACAATCGAAATCAGCCCGATGCGTACAGATCGATACGTAGCGCCGAGTACAACAAAGATAATGATCGCAGCGCTACCGAGGCTCGTCGCCAGGTCGACGACGATCTGGTAGAGATTGCGCCACCGCCACACGGCCGAGCCGGTGAGTTCCAGGTGAAAGCCAGGATGGCTTGCCGAAATCTCCCGCAGGCCAGCCTCGATTCGCTCAAAGACCGGACCGTATGCGGCGATGCCGAGATCACGCACGCGAAACGTAACGGTCGCTGTGCGATCTTCCGGGATGTAGAACGCCCGTTTCAACGGCGGCGGCAATAAGGCCAGCATAGTCATTCGCTCGGTGGGATCGCCGTCGCCAGGCAGTGCGGCAAGCATGCCGCGAATCGAAAGCGGGTGGCCGATCATCGGCTCTTTCTGCAGTAACTGATCGACTTGCCCGACGACCTTCAGCACTTCCGGCGATTCTGCCGGAATGCCTTCTGACCAACGAACCTCCACGGACGATACTTCCAGGCCGCCGAACGCTTCGTCGATGCGGCGCATTGCCAGCGAAGCTTCCGACGTCCTCGGCAATGAGTCGGCGAGCCGATCGTCAGGACGCAGGGTGAGCGTAACTCCGACCAAGGCAACGGTGACAGCGATCGCTAGCCAGCTAATCGCCCGGGCGTGCCGTAACACGAACTCGATGAGACCGCCGATTCGCAGGAGGTTGCGATCGACCAGGCCTTGCTCGTGCCCGATATGGACACCGCGGCCGAGCCAGGTGGAGCACACCAGTGGAATGACCGTAATCACCGCCAGAAACAGCAAGACCACGCCGAGCACGCAACTCCAGCCGAATTCCTTGACCACATCATGGTGCGCCAACACCAGCGAGCCGAATCCGATGGCCGTGGTGAGCGATGTCAGGAAGCAAGCGAGGCCGACCTTATCAAGCGCCGTTCTAGCAGCGTCACGGCCGTTCAACCCCGCGGCCGCCTGGCGGCGGATTTCCACCATGAGGTGGACGCCGTCCGTCAGCCCCACCATGCTGAGCATCACCGGCAGTAGGACGTCATTAAACGGATTCTCCTGTAAGTTGAAGTACCGCATGATCCCCAGCGTCCAGAACACGCCGATCGACGGGGCCAGTGTTACGATCAACACGGCGCGGATGCCGCGGAAGAGCACGACGGCCATCAACAATACGACGCCGTAGCCGATGATCTGATACTTCCGCTGGTTTTCCCGATGCGTTCGCATCAGCGTCACGTAGATCGGCGTACGCCCGGTCACTTCAAAGATCAGGTTCGCGTCGGACGCTTTCTTGGCGGCCTCCTCCGCCACGCGAGCGAGGCCGCTCATGCATTCGTCGTCGTTCTGTACAAAAAGCCAGTCGAAATTGACGAGCAACAACAGCGTGTGCCCGTCGTCGGAAAGCAACTGACCGCCGATAAGCGGATGCGACAGGGCGCGCTGGCGCGCCATGGCGAAGCGGCGCGGGGACGAATCGTCGCGTGGAAACAGGGGCTCGCGCAGGCCGAAGATGTTGAGCGTGGGGATTTCGTCCATCCACATCACGCTGCGTACGTAGTCCAATGATTCGAGTTCCGCGACGACGGCCCGTAGCGTCTTCGCTCCGTCAGGCGTGAAGAATACGTCGTCCGCGGAATGGACGACGATCACCGCATCCGAGCTGGAGAGGCTGACCGGCTCCACCGATGGGCGCCCCGGCGGCAATGGCTGAGCAGCAGGGCTTTCGGGCTGTGAAACCTCCACAACCGCCGCCGGCGGTCGAAGCCATCGCCAGACCTTCTCCGGACCGATGTAGCCGACCGTAGCAATGGCGCTCAAGAGGAAAATGAACAACGTGACGAGGGCGCGATGGTTTACCGTCCAGCCGAATGCGCGATCGAAAGAGTACGCCACGTTTGCTCGATGAAAAGTATTGGGATAGCGCGGAAGGAAGGCGGAGCGGTTGCCTACAAGTCCCGCTGCATTGCGGCGCGAAAGATATCTTCTCGCGTCAAACTGCCGTCGGCGTTTTCGTTCAACGACCAATCGCCGAAGCGTTCCGTCGCCAAGGGAAGTTCGTGGCGATCCACGAGACCGTCGCCGTTTGCATCGAACTTCTTCATGAACCGATCCGCATGTTGCCCGGCCTTTTCACGACGCTGCGCGACCTGTGCCGCAGCATCATCCACCGTTGAAGGCGTCGGGGCCGTGGCGCTGCGTGGGACCGCCACTTCAAAGAACGCAACTGCCATCTCTTCCCAGGTTTGATCTCCCCAGTAGACGTGCTGTTTGGGATCGGGATTCACCGGATTGCCTGCGGAGTTGTCGAACGTCGCGCAAAACTCCAGCTTGCCCAGCGACGCAATCGGCAACGGTTTTGCAAACGCATAGACGTGCTGCCAGTTGAAGTCGTAGTGCGGTACGTCCAGCAAGATGGTTCTCGCGTCGCCTTGATGCGACACCAGCCGGAACGACTTTCCCCGTACATGCATGTGCGGCGCCACGGCGAGTAACGTTCCATTCGCAGGCAAGTGACGAGGACTCGCGGTGACTGAGAAGTTCGCTTCGCCCGGCGGAATCTCGAATTCCTGATCGAGGCCAATTTGTGAGTAAACCTCATGCGTGATCTCCGCGCCGTTCCCAAACGACAATCCAATCCGCGTCAGGTCTTCCTGCTCTTTTCCATTGGGCGTGTAATGCATCTGAAAGACCAGCTGCGAACCGGCCGGCACGCGGCGGCCATGGCCCGGCGGCAACATCGTCGCACGCTGACCGGGTACATACGCGGCCAACCAACTCACCCCGCGAAACTCTTCGCTGTCCGGTGGTCGTAAGAAGACGATGCAATGGTGGACGACGGCGTGGCTGCCGGGGACCACTTGCGCGCCGGTCATCCATTTGTCTTCGGTGAGTTTCGGATCGACGACGAAGTACTGATATTCCACGGTCCCTTCGGCAGGCACGACGAAGGGGCGGTCGCGCATGGCCACGACTAGATCGGGTTCTCGATCAAGATTCCAGGCCTTCGCCGGCGGGAGCGCGGCGGGCAACTCCGCGGCGTCTCCGTACGGGGCGCCGGCAGCCACCCAATCGCGCAGGACTTGTTTGTCTGCTTCCGACATCGTCCGTGCATTGGCGAACGCGCCATGTTCGGGGCTCGCGTGCCAAGGAGGCATCCGACCGTTGTCGACAACTTCCACCATCATGTCCGCCCAGCCGACGACTTCCTCGTAGTCCGTCAACGCGAACGGGCCAATCTCGCCCTCTTGGTGGCACTCCACGCAGTTCCTTTGGAGAATCCTCGCGACATCGCGGCAATACGTATACTTCGCGTCCGCCTGCTGTTGTTTGACGCGGCCGATCAGGCAGCCCGTCATGTCCGTTTCCGGCACGCTCACCGGGTTGCCGGCGAGCAATTCCTCGAGCGCGATCCGCAGATCATTTCGGACATTCGTTACAGTTCGGGAAACGCCCGGGCGGTAGCGATCGTCAATGCGGCCGTGATAGCGTACCTGCATGGCGGAGTCGAGCACGAACACTTCGGACATCCGCTCGGCGCGAAAGGCGTCCGCGATGACGTTCTCCGCGTCCTTGGCAACCGGAATGGTAAGCTGAAACTCGTCACGGAATGTTTGCAGATCTTCGGCGGAGTCCTGGCAATTGCTGTCGATGCCTACGAATCGGACATTGCGGGGCGCAAACGCCTCGGCCAACTCGTTTAACTTCGGAGCATAGAGCCGGGCCAAAGGGCACTCCGTCCCCAGGAAACAAACAACGGTGAACTCGCCGTCCATGGCAGCGGGCACGGCAACGGACGTGCCGTCGAGCGCCGTGAGCGTGAACGGCGCCATCGTCGTCTCGGAACGACCCGTCGCCGGCGCTTGCAGAAAGCAGGAAAACACTGCGAACGCCGCGACCCAGCGCGACTGTGACATGGCCTTTTCTCCGTTACCGCTGTTTCCATTTGCAAACTGCATTTTCGGCCCAACCCCCCACGCAAATCAAGATCGACGCCCACAAAATGACGTTTAATTTCTCCGCGAATCTGAAGCGCGTCGCTGGCTACATGGGACGCGGCAAATCTTGTCGGAGCAAGCGGATACAATCGATACTGGGCCTCGGCCGCCGGCGTTTCGGAGATTTCCCAACGGAATCCGGTTACCGACGGGCGACGTGTGGCGTCGAACTTGGCAATGAAGCACGGACCGGATACTGCGTGGCGGAATTTGACTGCGACCAGGCGCTACGGGACTGCCAGCGAGGGGACACGGCTGCGCTCGAGCGGCTGGTCGCACATTTCCAGCAGCCGGTGGTGCGACTCGCTTGGCGCATGACGGGAGACACTTCGTTGGCGGAAGAGGTCGCGGTGGAAGTGTTTACCAAGGTCTGGCGAAAGTCGGGGCAATGGCGCGGCGATGCGACCGCCAGCACCTGGATTTACCAACTTGCCACGCGAACGACGCTTGACTTACTACGCGGCCGGCGACGCTGGTGGCGACGGATGCGTTGGTTTGCGCGGGAAGAGAACGCTGACGGAACGAATCCCAGCCAACTGGCCGAACGTCGCGATCAGGCGGCGCTCCAAGCCGAGGTTGTCGCGCGGGCGCTCGGCGAATTGTCCCCTGAGGACCGGGCGCTCGTACAGTTGTACTACTACGAGGAATTGCCGCTGGCGGAAATTGAGTCGATCCTGGGCATCAAGACCGAAACGCTGAAGATGCGACTGTTCCGCGCCCGGAAGCGGCTGCGTGAAACATTGCAGGAACATGGGTTGAATCGTGGCGACGATTGACGACGAAGACCGCTGGCTGCGAAGCGCATTGCAGGCCGCGCCGATGCCTGCCTGCCGGGATTTAGCCCCGGTGGTTCGACGGCGCTTGCGCCGCGCGAACGTCGCGCGGACCATGACTGTGACCATGATCTTATTCGCGGCAGGGGCAGTCGGCTGGTGGGCGTTTCAGCGCGAAACGCCCACCGCCGTGCCGCGCGAAATCGCCTTCTCGCGAGAGGAAGCGCGAGCATTGGCGGCGTTGTTCACGCCGCCGCCCGTGGAATCGTTCGACGTATTGAATCAACAACAGGCCGCGTACGCGGAATCGCTGCAACACTTGGCGCAGGAAACACACTAATGGGAAACCCACTTGTCGTGGCGCTGGTGGTGGCCACGGCACTGGCGGCGGAGCCGGCCCCGCTGAGCGACGCGCAGCGCTCAGCAGTCGCGGACCTGGCGAAGCAATCGCAATCCGACGCGGCGCGGTTAAAGCAGGCGTTGCTCGATCGCCAAACGGAGCTCGCCGCCGCATACGCGAACTATACGCTGGACGTGGGGACGATCGATCGCCTTGAGAAGGAAATTGTTACGCTGCAAGGCGATCTGTTGGCGAATTATCGCCATCTGCAGGTCGAGTTGCGGAAGCTGGTGCCGGAAGATCGTTTCGAGCGCCTGAGACGCCGATTGGACAATGCGCTCCAGCATCAGCCGCCTGCTGACCGCGCGGAGGCCGCGCCGGCAAATGCTGAGTCTACGGAAGAGCGCGTTTATTCCGGGCCACAGGCGGGCGAGACGCTCGCGCCGTTCACGGTGCGCGGCGTGTTCGACGACGACGCCGGCAAGGAGTTTGACTTCATTGCCGAAGCGGCCGGAAAGCCGATCGTGCTGGTCTTCGTGCATGACGTAAACCGGCCTTCGATCGCCTTGACGCGAACGTTGACTTCTTACACGTCAAGCCGCGCAAAAGACGGGCTTACGACCGGAATCGTCTGGCTCGATGCCGACGCCACCGAAGCCGAAAATACGTTGAAGCGCATCCGGCACGCCCTGGCGCCCGACGCCCGCGTGGGGATTTCGCTTGACGGCAAAGAAGGTCCAGGCGCTTACGGTCTGAACCGCAACGTGACGCTGACGATTCTTGTCGGCAACGAAGGCAAGGTGACCGCGAACTTCGCACTCGTGCAACCGAGCTTGCAAGCGGACCTGCCGAAGATTCTGGACGAAGTGGTGCGCGTTGCCGGCGGTACGGCGCCGCCGCTCGAAACGCTGCTCGGCGCGGGCGCCATGCGGCCTCCGGCCGGAGACGCGGATATGGACAAGCTGCGCGGCTTGCTGCGGCCAGTCATTCAACGCGACGCGAGCGAAGAAGAAGTGGATCGCGCTGCGAAAGCGCTGGAGATATACGTCGAAACTGAAGATGCCGCCCGACGGGAAGTGGGCCGCATCGCGAATACAATCATCAGCGCCGGCAAACTCTCCAACTACGGCACGCCGACGGCGCAGCGCTATTTGGAAAAGTGGGCGAAGGAATATGGCGAGCCGCAATCGAGTGAGCGGCAGCCATGAACGCGATGGCGCTGTTGCTCACCATGGCCATCGGCGCTCCGCCGGAGCGATCGGTCGACTTCGACACCGAAATCATTCCGGTGCTTACAAAAGCCGGTTGCAACGCCGGCGCTTGCCATGGCGCAGCGGCCGGACGCGGGGACTTTCGCCTGTCGCTGTTCGGTGCGGATCCCGCGACGGATTACGCCACGATCGTGCAAGAATTCGAAGGGCGGCGCATCAACTACGTGCGACCGGAAACAAGCCTGCTCATCGCCAAGCCCACCGGTCAGTTGAACCACGGCGGCGAAATGGCTCTGGAGCCAGACGGCGCAGGCGCCAAGCGGATTCTGCAGTGGATTCGCCAAGGAGCGTCCCGTGACAACGCGCGCCACCTCGTGGGGTTTCACGTTGAGCCGACCACGTTGCAAGTTGCTGCGGTTGGTGCGGAAGTGACGCTACGCGCGGAAGCCACTTTTTCCGATGGCAGCCACGAAGATGTCACGGACTGGACGGTGTTCACCTCGAACGATCCTGGCTCGGTTGAAATCGATGCCAAGACCGCACACGCGAGACTGCTTCGCCCGGGAAAGCACGTGATCATCGCGCGCTATTTGGATCGCATCGTGCCGCTCAGCATGACTCTGCCGTATCAAGACATCGATTCGCTCCCTCAAACGGATCCGGGAAGCAACTGGATTGACGAGGGCGTCCTCCGACTTTTGGACGAGTTGCGCATCACGCCATCGCCAAGCGTTGATGACGCTGGCTTTCTGCGGCGCGTGACGCTTGACCTCACCGGGCGCGTGCCGGAGGTCGAAACGGTGCGCGCTTTCCTGGCGGACGAAGCCCCTGAAAAACGTGTGGTTGCCGTCGATCGGCTACTGGAGAGCGATGCCTTCGTCGAGTATTGGACGTTTCGACTCAGCGGTTGGCTTGGCGCGCGTACGTTCGCCAACGAGCCAGAGGCGTACACGACGTATCGAGCCTGGATCGCCGAGCAAATTCGGAGCGACGCACCTTGGAACGACATGGCACGTCAACTCGTTCTCGCCGTCGGCGACAGCCACTCGGTCGGCCCCGCGAACTTTGCGCGGACGGCGAGCGACGCACGCGGTCAGGCGGAGCTCGTCAGCCGCGCCTTCCTCGGCGTGCGACTGCAATGTGCAAATTGCCATCGTCATCCGCTCGACCAATGGACTCAGGACGATTACCACGGACTGGCGGGCATCTTCGCGCGGTTGGACCGTGGGCGGATCGTGAGGATTCTAGCCCGCGGTGCAGTGACCAATCCACGGACTGGCGAACCGGCGAAGCCAAGGATTCCTGGCTTCGCGGACCTCGATCCGCAGTCAGACGGTCGCATGGCATTCGCCGATTGGATGACCGCGCCGGAGAATCCTTACTTTGGAAGGGCGATCGCGAATCGACTCTGGGCCGCGATGTTGGGACGTGGACTCATTGAGCCCATTGACGATCTGCGCGCCACGAATCCCGCCACGCATCCTGAAGTGCTGAATCGCTTAGCGGGCGATTTCGCGGCCCACGGCCATCGCTTGCGCCCTACATTGCGGCTGATCGCACTCAGCGACACCTACCAGCGCGGCGCGGCGACGGAAAAGAATGCGTTCGATGATCGCTATTACTCGCACGCATTGGAACGCCCGATGGAACCGGAACTGCTGGTGGATGCCATCGTGGACGTGACCGGCGTCCCGGAACGAATTCCCGGACTTCCGCCAGGTACGCGGTCGATCGCGATTCCTCCAGGCACGACGGCGCCTTCGCTCGCGGCATTGGGCAAGTGCTCCCAGCAGGAGGCCTGTGCAAGCAACGCGAGCGGCGGCGGGCTACCTGCGCGACTACATCTGTTGAACGGCCGTTTGTTGAACGCCAAGCTCGTGAATGATGACGGGGCGCTGCACGAGCGCATCCGTGCCGACGCTTCGAACGAGGCGATCATCGAGGAGTTCTATCTCCGAGCATGCGCCAGGTTACCGAGCGCGGCGGAGCGCGAGTATTGGATGCGTGCGCTGTCTGTTAAACATTCCGTCGAGCGCGCGGCGGTTTGCGAGGATTTCGTCTGGAGTCTCTTGAACAGTCGTGAATTCAACACGAACCATTAGCGAGGCGACCTTGGGCGGTGAGTAACAACATGCGGCGCTGTGACGGAGTGAATCGTCGCGCACTATTGCGTGCCGGCGCGCTCGCGGGCCTGGGCTTGATCCCGTCGTTGCTACGCGGTCGGGCAATGGCAGGCCATTCGCGCCCCCGCGCGAAATCCTGCATTCTGCTCTGGTTCGACGGCGGCCCCAGTCATCTGGAGACGTTCGACGTCAAACCTGACGCGCCGCGCGAAGTGCGCGGGCCCTTTGCGTCGATCGCTACCGCGACGCCGGGCTTGCGTGTCAGCGAACTTCTGCCTGCCACGGCACGGATCGCCGATCGCATCACCGTCATCCGCTCCATGACATCGCCCCTTGGCGAACATGGGCTCGCAAACGAATATCTCCTGACTGGCTACAAACCTTCGCCGGCGCTGACGTATCCCAGTTACGGCGCTGTCTTGTCGAACGATCGCGCCGCCGCGCATGAGTTGCCGGCGAACATCGCCATTCCGAGAGCGTCTGCTCCGATGGGCGTGGGATTCTTGAACGCACGTCATCGCCCCTTCAACACGGGTGGCGATCCCGCCGACGCGGACTTCCGTGTGGAAGACCTCGACTTCTTTCCCGGCGTAGATGGCGAGCGAATGGCTCGACGGCGAGAGTTCGTCGCACATTTAGATCGATTGCAGGCCCGCGTTGAATCGCGGGCAAGTTCTGCTGACTTGGATCCTGTTTTGGAACAAGCCTATCAACTCGTGACCTCGCCATCCGCAAAGCGAGCCTTCCATTTGCAAGCAGAGACGGACGCGGTGCGGGCGCAGTACGGTCCGCGCACCTTTGGTCAAAGTTGCCTTCTGGCGCGGCGCTTAGTGGAGCTCGGCGTTCCGTTCGTTACTGTGTTCAACCCAGGCTGGGACACTCACGACAACCTCGTTGTGCGGCTCAAAGAAGGTTACGCCGGTGCAAAAGTCGGCGTCGGGCTGATTCCCACATTCGACCAGGCGTTCGCGGCGCTGGTGACGGACCTCGATGAGCGCGGGCTGCTTGACGATACGCTGGTCATTGCCATGGGGGAATTCGGCCGCACGCCCAAGCTCAACTCCGGCGGCGGGCGCGATCATTGGCCGCGTGTTTTCAGTATGGCGCTCGCCGGCGCAGGGATTCCGGGCGGGCAAGTCGTTGGCGCCAGCGATCGCACCGGCGAAAGCCCAGCGGAACGGCCGATCACGCCTGTGGACCTCGCACGCACAATTTACGTGTTGTTGGGCATCGATCCGGACGCCGAACTTCACACTCAGGACGGCCGTCCGGTAAGAATCAATCAAGGCGGCGAGACGATTCGGGAACTTCTTGGATGAATGCGCCCCAACTTACTGCAGCACTATTTCTAGCGCTCTGCGCGGCCGCATCACGCGCGGAGCCGCCGATCACGGCGCTGGCCTTCGCTCCGAACGAAAACATCCTCGTTGTCGGCTCTCAGCAGGGATTGGCACTGCGCGCATGGCCGTCGCTCGAACTTGCTGGGGCGTTGCCAACGGAACTCGCGAATGTTCACGACGTCGCGTTTTCTCCGGACGGCGCGATGCTTGCTGTTGCTGGCGGCGCGCCCAGCGAATGTGGCGAACTTGAATTGCTCGACTGGTCGACACGATTACGTATCGGTCGTGCGGTCCTTGGCGAGGATGTACTGTACTCCGCACGCTGGCGGCCGGACGGCGGCGGACTCCTTGTTGCTGGGGGGAATGGGTACGCCGCGATCATCAACGCCGACACTCTCAGCCCTCGTTGTGAACTATCAGGCCATACGCGTGCCGTCTTGTCCGCCGCATGGCTATCGCAAGACACGGCGCTGACGGCCGGCGTAGATAACACGATTCTGCTTTGGAACACTGTAACCGGCGCTACCCAGCGATCGCTCAACCAACACACGGACGCCGTCCAAGCAATCATCGTCCGGCCTCCATCGGACGGGAAGCAGTCGCTCGTGGCGACCATCGGCGCGGACCGCACCGTCCGCTTCTGGCAACCGAACATCGGACGCATGGTGCGCCTCGCGCGCCTTGACTCTCGTCCCACCGCCGCCGTCTGGTCCGCGAACGGCGAAGTCATCCACATCGCCTGCTGGGACGGCCGTGTGCGCAGTGTACGTGCCGGGGATGCCGAGCTCCTCCGCGAGGCAAAAGCGATCGACGGAGTCGCTTATGCCATCGCGATGGCGCCTGACGGCGCTGTCATCGTAGGAGGACGTGCCGGACAACTTACGCGACTCCAAGTGCCTTAACACGAGAGCTTAAGCGACAACTGAAGGCGGCCGGAACAGTCGCCGGTCGACGTTGCCTTCGACCGCCTGGCGGAGAATCACTTCTCCCCCTCGTGAGGCCAGATCAATGTTGCGCCGCCCCACCGGCACAAAGATGCCGTACTCGTGGTCAAACTGACGTACCAGATCGCCTTGAATCTCCTCTCATTGTTGGCGCAAGCGCGCGAGTTGCACCGCGTCAATCGGCACGCCGATTCGCTCCATCCGCGCGACGGCTCGATCACCGAAGTCAAAGAGCCAACAAAGATCTCGCGATACCGCGGCGCGTGGAAGGACGGCGCGTTCGAGTACGAGACCGAGTTCGTGCGCGTGTCGGACAACTCGCGCACCGGGCCGTTCCGGAAGGAGTTTCGCCACACGGCCGACGGACTGCCGGTGCGCGTCGCGTTTGATCCGACCGAGGGGTATAATTCGGTGGGGCCTTACCGCCACGCCCAGGACATCGCGCTGCCCGCGCCGGCCAAGGCCGCGATCGGCGATATGGCGTGGCTGGCCGGCGCGTGGGCCGGAACGAGGGACACGAATGGTGCGACGTCGATCGAGGAGCGATGGAGCCCGCCGCTCGGCGGCGCGATGCTCGCCGTGTCGCGCACGGTCTCGCGCGGCAAGATGTCCGCATTCGAGTATCTGCGCATCGTCGAGCGCGACGGCGGCCTGGTTTACATCGCGCAGCCCGGCGGCGCTGCGCCGACCGAGTTCGTGCTCACCGAGCTGGGCGGAACGCGCGCCGTGTTCGAGAACCCGCGCCACGACTACCCGCAGCGCATCGTGTACGAGTTCTCGGCTGAGGGTGGCCTCTCCGCCACGATCGGCTTCACCAAGGGCGGCAGCCCCCGACGCTTTGAGTTAAAGCGCGAAGGCAACTAGACGCTCCCACAGTCTGGAATCTACACACAGATTATGAAACATCATTACATGCTCCCTACATTCGCGCTGGGTCTGATGCTCACCGTTGTGCTCGCCGCACAGGAGGCGAAGCCGCCCTCCGCAGAGGATCAACTAAAGCTAACCAAGCCCGGAACTGAGCATGGAGCCCTTGCGCGTTAAGCCGGAACTTGGGACGTGACCGTCAGTATGGGTTCTGGTGCGTCGGCGATTAAGTACCAAGGCACGGCGGAGAGCCGGATGACGGTGGGCGGGCGGTTTCTCCAGGTAGAGTATCAGGCCCAAGGCAAGGCGGACGCGACGGAGGGCATGTTCACTGCCGGCTTCGACTCGCGGCATCAGCGCCATACATTGATCGCGATGGATAGTTTCGGCACATACTTCGTAACCTCCCAAGGTCAACGGGACGCCAAGAGCGGGAAAATCCGGATGTCGGGCACAGACGATGACCCGGTGATGAAGGCGCTCGGGCACACCAAGGAGTTTGTGCATGTGCTGGATTTGCGCGGGCCGGAGGAGTTCGTAATGGAGGTCTGGTTCGTCGATACCCGGACGGCGGCGCGCAAGGACTTTAAGTACATGGACTACACGTTCAAGAGGAAAAAATGAGCCCTGGGCTTCACGATGCCGGCAACACAATTCGCCGGAACAACATCACCCGTCGGTCGTTCAAGCTGATCCTGAAGCGCGCCGGCCTTTCCGACATGCGGTTCCACGATCTACGGCACACCTCGGCGTCACTGCTGCTGACGAAAGGTGTGCATCCGAAGGTCGTCCAGGAGCGGCTGGGGCATTCGAACATCAACTTGGCGCTCGACACCTATTGGTACGATGGTTCTCCGCCTGGATTCATCCCGTCGCCGGCGAAGACTATCAAGTCGACTGGTACGAGCCCGAATGCCCCACGCAGCAGGTGATCGAACGCCATCACCGCGAGCTGGGCAGCTTGGTTTGCGATGACTGGCAGCTGGTCAGGCTCTAATCGGGTGCGCGGAATTGCGGTCTGCCTTCCGCGAGACCGCGCGCCTGGTCATCGTCCCCGCCGGCCAGCATGTCACGCGTGACATGGGCGTTCTTATGCCGCAACAAGTATTCCAATAAATCGAACTCACGCTGGCTTTGCGTCACGTCGCACCCAGCTCGCGTGACCCGGCGACCGCGCAACGACAGTTCAAGGTCGCTGCATCGAAATATCAGGTCGTTACTTGTTGAACAGCGCCGCAACAGGGCGCGTAGTCTGGCCAAGAATTCCGCATGTGCGAACGGTTTCAAGAGATAGTCATCCGCCCCCGTATCGAGGCCGATGACGCGATCATCGATCGAATCGCGAGCGGAGAGGATCAAGACCGGTGCACGGGATCCCGCCGCTCGGAACTCGGCCAACACGGACAAGCCGTCACGCCCAGGCAAGGACAGGTCCAAGATCACGGCATCGAAAGTGTGCGATGCAGTGGACTCAATCGCTTCTTCACCCGTGCGGACGCCCGTGATCTCGTAGCCAGCTTCGCTCAGGACGTGCATCAGATTGGCGCGCAACCTATCTTGGTCCTCAACCACCAATACACAGGACATGGGCGAATCTCATCCTGCCGGAAGGACTTGCACCGCTTGGCCATCTTGGAGGCCGCCGACGCCCGTGAGCACAACGACCTCGCCCTCGCGAACGCCATCGAGCACTTCCACTTCATCGCCTGAACGAAGTCCCAGAGTGATCGTTGTCTTACGCAGCTTGCCCGACTCGACGACGTAACAGTACGGTTCGGCGCCCGAAGTCACGGCAGCAATCGGCAATGTAGTCGTGTTCGCTCGCTCATCCAAGACAACTTGCACGCTGGCGTACATGCCGGGGCGAAGGACTTCATCCGTGTTCGGCAGGTCAATCTCGATGCGTAGTGAGCGATTGGAAGCATCGAGCGCCCAGCCCGAACGCGTCACTTTCCCTGTAAACGCCTTGCCCGCGAGCGATTGAACTTGGACGGTTGCTGGATCGCCGGCATCGCCGGTCGTGACGAGCGGCGCTTCAGCCTCGGGGACATCCACGAAGACACGGACGCGATCGGTGCGAGCCACGGCGAGGAGCGGCTTAACGCCAGTACCAGCCAGAAAATGACCGGTATCAATGTTCCTGGCGGTGACAACGCCGTCGTAGGGTGCTTTCAGTTCCAGATAGTCGACCATGGTTTGCTGGCGAGCCAGCTTCGCGTTGGCCATCGTCCGCTTCGCTTCGGCGGCGGTAAGATCGGCCTGGGCTTGTTCTAACTGGGCCTTGGCTTCCGCAATGCCTGCCGTGGCGGACGTCACTTTCGCGGCCGCTTCTTGTCGCGCCGCGTTGCTGGCCCGGAACTGCTGAAGCGATTCCTCCTCCAACTTCTTGGTAACGGATTGATCACGGGCCAGGCGCTGCATGCGATCGTACTCTGACGCCGCGTCCGCGTAATCGGCCTCCGTACGCGCAACGCCCGCCTCTGCCAACTTCACGGTCGCTTCGGCCGATTGCAGCTTGGCGTTCGCGACGAGGATGGCCCGCTCGGCACGCCCAACGAAGTGGCGTTCTTCAACGGCGTCTCCGTGCTGGTGGAAGACCAGATGAAATTCTACGATGTCTGGGGCACCGAGCAGACCTACAACCACATGTCGGCCGGATGGTCGTGGATGTTCGACGCGCCGTTCTCATGGTTCAAGCAAAACGCCTCGCAACTCGGCGGCGTCAACCAAAACATGGTCGTGTCGTGGCCGGCGCGCATCAAGGACAAGGGAGGCCTGCGCGAGCAGTTTCTGCACGTCATTGACGTCGTGCCGACAATCCTGGAGGCCGCAGGAATCAACGCGCCCGAGGTGGTGGACGGGATCAAGCAAAAGCCGATCGAAGGCACGAGCTTCGCCTACACCTTCGACGCGGCAAACGCCAAGGCGCCGAGCCAGCACAAGACGCAATACTTCGAGATGATGGGCCAGTATGCGCTGTATGACGACGGCTGGTTCCTGAGCACCAAGGTGGATCGTGCGCCTTGGGAAGCCTTTGGCGCGGCCAACTCAGATCCGCTGAATAACCAAGTATTCCAGCTGTTCGACCTGAACAAGGACTTCAGCCAGAGCGAGGACTTGGCGGCGAAATACCCTGAGAAGGTCCAGGAACTGCGGGAGAAATTCCTCGTCGAAGCGAAGAAATACCAGGTCCTGCCGCTGAATGCATCCGTAGCGGCGCGCGTCATCGCGCCACGCCCGAACATCGCTGCCGGGCGCACCGAGTTCGTTTATACGCGGCCGATGGTTGGTCTGCCGCAAGGCGACTCGCCGCTACTGCTGAACACCAGCTACACCATCACCGCCGAAATCGAAGTGCCGGCCAACGGCGCCGAGGGAATGATGCTGACTTCGGGCGGGCGATTTGCGGGCTACGGCTTTTATCTGCTCAAGGGGAAACCGGTTTTCCTGTGGAACCTGCTGGACCTCGAACGACTCAAGTGGGAAGGGCCGGCCGCGCTCACGCCCGGCAAGCACACGATCGAGTTTGACTTCAAATACGAGGGCATCGGCGTCGGTACACTCGTTTACAATAGCTTCAGCGGTCTCGGCCAGCCCGGCACCGGCGTGCTAAAGGTGGACGGCAAAGTGGTCGCCACCAAGCGCATGGAGAAAACGCTGCCAATCATCCTGCAATGGGACGAAAGCTTCGACATTGGCTCGGACACGTTGACCGGCGTGAATGACGCAGACTACCAGCCGCCGTTCACGTTCACTGGCAAGCTCAGCAAGCTGACGCTCAAAGTGGACCGCCCGGAGCTCTCGCCCGAGGATATGAAGACGCTCGAAGAGGGTATGAGGAAAGCGGCCGCCGGCCGCGAATAACCTCGCTCGAATCCCAAACCCAGCGTCTAAAAGAGCAATATTCGCAATCTCACATCCAACGCCAATCGGCGCGAAGACTTCGCGGTGGGCATCGGCTAGTCGGTGGTGCCGCCCCCCCGGCGATTGACTAAGCGACCCTGGCATCAAGCCGCCGCCGCATTCTCGTTGCCGACGACAAGGCGGCTGCAGATCTAGAGAAACTGCTGGTGACCCTGCGGGGGAAAATGGCGTAAGAACCATTCGATTGGTTACCGCGTCAACGGTCGCGGATAACTTGTTGACGGCGGCACAACTGTCGCTCGGAGGGTTTGTTCCCGCACTACTGAGGCTTAGGCGCACGCTTCCGTCCTAGTTCGCACTGAATCTTCGCGAAACGATTCTCGCCTAACGTGCGCTGGCTTTACGGTCCGCTCGGCGTCGCGAAACGCAGGATGACATATCCGAGCACGGCGCTTATCGTCGAGCCGACGAGCGTACCGATTTTCGCGGC
>Ga0163153_10003626_pt1 | contig 20381 bp, 17 predicted proteins | sample OliLakLV19MP6IB1_FD_148629 | JGI IMG/M metagenome (GOLD analysis project Ga0163153, IMG submission 148629) | Freshwater microbial mat bacterial communities from Lake Vanda, McMurdo Dry Valleys, Antarctica - Oligotrophic Lake LV.19.MP6.IB-1 | ecosystem: Environmental > Aquatic > Freshwater >...
CCGACAGAGGTCGCCGACCGGGGTGCCGGCGTCGGCCTGTCGGATCGCGTACACGACCTGCTCCTCAGAGAACTTTGACCGCTTCATGGGTCCGCTCCTTTCGTGCGAGACCACCGAAGCCGTCATCGTACTCTAGTTCTACCCTGCCGTCGTTTTCCGGGGAGACGTCACGAGCCTATCGCGCGTCACACCGTAGTCCCTGCACAAGTAATTAATTTTTTCTGACCCAGTTGACTTTATGGGCCCTGTGGCTATCTTCTGACGAACAGAGGAGTCATGCATGCCTGAAGAACACCAGAACGCGAATATAATCGATAACTTGGATACTCCATCCCCCGACGACTGCCACGCGACGGAGGAACCAGACCTGGTCGAAGAACTGCAGCAAGCCCTCGCATCAAAGGCTGCAGAGGCGAAGAACTTGAACGACAAGTATCTTCGGCTCGCCGCCGAGTTTGATAACTATAAGCGATTGATCCAGCGGGACCAGCGCGACCAGATCCGATTCGGCAATGAGCAATTACTCAAGGAGCTTTTACCAGTCGTCGATAATCTCGAACGGGCCATCAAGGCCTCACAAGAGGGGGGGAGCAGCGACATCCTCATCCAGGGTGTGAATCTCACTCTCAAGCAGTTGACGGGAGCCTTGACGAGATTTCATGTCATGCCCATCGAGACGGTCGGCCAGCCGTTTGATCCAGCTACACATCAAGCCGTCACTTCCGTCGCGTCCGAGAAGGTTCCGGAGCGGCATGTCGTGGACGAGTTTCAGCGAGGATATCTCCTGCATGACCGTATCTTGCGAGCAGCCATGGTGAGCGTATCGACGGGGCGGGCCGACGGCTGACCGGGAACAGACGACACGATCAGTTCATCGAAACAACATCATCAAAGACAGATCTAGTGAGGGAGGAGTAGACACATGGGCAAAGTGATCGGCATCGACCTTGGAACCACAAACTCCTGCGTTTCCATCATGAGCGGCGGAGAACCGGTTGTGATCGCCAACGCAGAAGGCGCCCGCACGACACCGTCCGTCGTCGCCATTACAGAGAAGGGAGAGCGCCTCGTCGGACAGATTGCGAAGCGCCAGGCGATTACGAATCCGGAGAACACGATTTTTTCGGTAAAGCGCCTCATGGGCCGCAAATTTCGTAGCCAGCTCGTAACGGACGCTGCCACGCGCTTACCCTATAAGGTGTCCGAGGGAGACAATGGCGATGCGCACGTCGAATTGCGTGGCAAACGCTACAGCCCGCCGGAAATTTCCGCCATGATTTTGCAGAAGATGCGGCAGACCGCAGAGGACTATCTCGGCGAGAAAGTCACCGAAGCGGTCATCACCGTCCCGGCCTATTTCGACGACAGCCAGCGCCAAGCCACCAAAGATGCGGGCCAGATTGCGGGCCTGACCGTCCTCCGGATCATTAACGAACCGACCGCCGCGGCCCTCGCCTACGGTCTGGACAAGAAGAAGGACGAGCGGGTTGCCGTCTATGATTTGGGCGGCGGGACGTTCGATGTCTCCATCCTTGAGATCGGTGACGGCGTCTTCGAGGTCAAGTCGACCAACGGCGACACCTTCCTCGGCGGCGACGACTTCGACCAGCGTGTCATGGATTGGTTGGTCGATGAGTTCAAGAAGGATCAAGGCATCGATCTTCGCAAAGATCGCATGGCCCTCCAACGCCTGAAAGAGGCGGCGGAACGCGCCAAGATCGAACTCTCATCCTCACAGGACACCGAGATCAATCTGCCCTTCGTTACCGCAGACGCCAACGGACCGAAACACCTGGTCATGAAACTGACCCGCGCGAAACTTGAACAGTTGGTCGACGACCTGATTAAACGATCGATCGAGCCCTGCAAGAAAGCGCTCTCCGACGCCGGCGTATCCGCGGGCGACATCAAGGAAGTCGTCCTCGTCGGCGGCATGACCCGCATGCCGAAAGTCATTCAGGCCGTCAAAGAGTTCTTCGGGAAAGAACCACACCGGGGCGTGAACCCAGACGAAGTGGTAGCGATCGGCGCCGCCATTCAAGGCGGCGTGCTCAAAGGCGAAGTGAAAGACGTGCTGCTTCTCGACGTGACGCCGCTCTCGCTGGGCATCGAAACCCTCGGCGGTGTCTTTACGAAGTTGATCGAGCGGAACACGACCGTCCCGACGAAAAAGAGTCAGGTCTTCTCGACCGCTGCCGACAATCAAACGGCTGTGACCATTCGAGTTTTCCAAGGCGAACGCGAGATGGCGAACGACAACAAGCTCCTCGGCCAGTTCGATTTGGTCGGCATTCCTCCCGCGCCCCGCGGGATGCCGCAAGTTGAAGTCACGTTCGACATCGACGCCAACGGCATCGTCCATGTCTCGGCCAAAGACCTGGCCACGCAAAAGGAACAGTCTATCAAGATCACGGCGTCCAGCGGCTTGAGCAAGGAAGAAGTCGAAAAGCTGGTGAAGGATGCGCAGGCCCATACTGACGAAGATAAGAAGCGGCGAAAGACCGCCGAAGCCAAAAACCAGGCTGACACACTGATCTACCAGACGGAAAAGAACCTGAGCGAGCACGGAGACAAGATCGCCGCTGAAGACAAGACCAAAGTTGAGGAAGCCGTGGCGGCGCTGAAGAAAGCGATGGAAGGAACGGACCCCGAGGCGATCGAGTCCGCCACCCAAACATTGACCACCGCGTCCCACAAGCTGGCGGAGGAAATGTATAAGAAGGCATCGGCTCCAACCGGCACCGACGCCGAAAGCGGACCCGGAGCCGGCGAGACTAAGACCGATGAAAAGGTCGTTGACGCAGAATTCGAAGAAGTGGACAAAGACAAGAAGTAAGCTAGAATACCGTCAGTGAGACCGAGCTTCGTCGATGCACGGGGCTCGGTCTTGCTGCACTTTAACCCAGAGAGACGGCGTCTGTGTCCAAGCGCGACCACTACGAAACCTTAGGCGTCGAACGAACCGCGTCCGACGACGAACTCAAGAAGGCCTATCGGAAGATGGCCCGCCAACACCACCCCGATCTCCAGACGGGAGAGGCGCAGAAGAAAGCGTCGGAAGAAAAGTTCAAAGAAGTCAATGAAGCCTACGAAACGCTGAGCGACCAGGAAAAACGCAAGCGCTACGACATGTTCGGCCATGCCGGGGCTCAGCAGGGTGGCGGTCCGGAGGGCTTCGGATTTGGCGGAAGCGGCTTCGGTGACGCCTTCAATGACATCTTCGAGGATTTTTTCGGCGGCCAGCGAGGCGGCAATCGGGCGGAACGCGGCACCGACCTCCAATACAATCTGGAACTGACCTTCGAAGAAGCCGTCTACGGAAAAGAGGCCAAACTCAAAATCCCGCGATGGGAAGGGTGCACCGACTGCAAAGGGACCGGCGCCAAGAGCGCAGCATCCGTCAAGACGTGCCCGAGTTGCAAAGGGGCCGGACAGATGCGGTTCCAACAAGGGTTCTTCAGCATTACCCGTCCCTGCGGCCAATGCGAGGGGGCCGGACGAATCGTCACCGAACCCTGTCCCGCCTGCCAGGGCCGGCAACGCATTTATCGAGAACGGACCATCGCCGTACATATCCCGGCCGGCATCGAGTCAGGCATGCGCCTGCGCCTCGCGAACGAAGGAGAACACGGGGTCAACGCAGGCCCACCCGGCGATCTCTATGTGGCGATTACCGTCAAGCCGCACCCGATCTTCCAGCGCCAAGGGCACGATATCCTCTGTGATGTTCCCATTCATGTTGTCACAGCCGTACTCGGAGGAAAGATCGAGGTCCCCACGCTGAAAGGCAATACGGTCATCAAGATTCCTGCCGGTACGCAGCCAGATAAGATCCTGCGCATCAAAGGCCTGGGCATTCCCAGCCTCAAGAACCATGGTACCGGCGACCAATTATTTGTGATCAAGATTCAGATTCCCACCAAACTGACCGCTCGCCAGAAAGAATTGCTCACGGAATTTGCCAAAGAGAGCGGCATGTCAATGGATGTGGACAGCGACGGCTTCTTCGACAAGATGAAGACCTTCTTCGAATAGCGCCGGCGGTTCCCGCACTATGGCCACGTTCTTCGTCACCCCTGACGCCATCACTCCCCCCACGATTCGCATGACCGGTGACCTCCTCCATCATCTTCGCGATAGTCTCCGTTTACACCCGGGAGACTCCCTCACCCTGAACGACGGATGCGGAACCCGCTATCGCGTGGAAGTGACCCACGTCACCTCACAAGCCATCGACAGCCGCATCATCGATCGACAGACCGAGCCGGCGCACCGGACCTCACCAATCGTGCTCGGACAGGCCTTGATCAAAGGCGACAAGATGGACTGGGTCATTCAGAAGGCCACAGAACTCGGAGTCGCTACCATCGTGCCCATTCACAGCACACACAGCGTCATCAAGCCCAACCCGGAACGCCTGGCACATCAACGATCCAGATGGGAGCGTATTGCGCGGGACGCGGCACAACAGTCGGAACGATGGACCATTCCCACCATCGCAGACCCGGTAGACCTCGCAGAGATCTGCCGTCAATATGCCTCGGCACCGCTGAAAGGCATGCTCGCGGAACGCTCCAGCGGCCCCTCGCTCGCCACCATGCCGTTGCCACAGGACCGTCAGCATCCGATCGTCTTGCTGGTAGGACCGGAAGGGGGATGGGCACCGGACGAGCTGCGTCTGACACAGGAGCAGGGTTTTCTCCCGCTGACCCTCGGACCCCGAATCTTGCGGGCCGAGACCGCAGCGATCGCGGCGCTCAGCATTCTCCAGTCAAGACTCGATGAGCTTGAGCGAGACAAGCAAGACCTGCGCGACAGGCGCGACTAGCGAAGATGAAACTTTCGCCCCGTCCCGCTTTTCTCGCAAGTCTCGCGAGTCTCGCGCGAATAACGATTCACGTTTCACGGATGCATTCAGCGGCCTGTGGTCAGATGAACGATCGTGCCTTTATCTCCGCTGGCCCAGCCCTCTGTTCCATCAGGAAACGAGAGGCCGAACAACGAGACCTTCGCGATAGCACCCTGCTCTGTCCAGGTAAAGCCACTATCGGTGGTCCGGTAGACCATGCCCCGTTCGCCCGCAATCCATCCGGTCTGAGGGTCGGTAAAGCGCACTCGCAAGAGGTCGGTCAGCTTCGTACAGGTGCGGGTGCAGGGTAACGTGCGATCGATCCAATGGCGGCCGCCATTGGTCGTTTGAAAGATGGCCCCGGCATTCCCGACGGTCCACCCGGTCGACACATCCGAGAAATACACATCGAACAGCGTGACAGCTCCCTGCATCTCTTGCGGGGTCCAGGTGCTTCCGCCGTCGTCCGTCCTCAAGACGGTCCCCACCGCCCCAACCACCGTCCCATGCTGGGCGGTGAGGAATTGAATGCCGTAGAGGGCTGCGCTCGACTTGCTCACTTGATCGACCCAATGGGCCCCGCCGTCCTTCGTATGCAGAATGGTTCCGTTGCCACCAACCACCCACCCCTCGACGGGCGATACAAACGAAAGGCCGTAGAACGATACCTGGGTATCGACGCGTTGCGACTGCCAGGTATTTCCCCCATCCAGGCTCTGACGAATCGTCCCATTGGCTCCAACGATCCAGCCCTGCATCGCGTCGAAAAAGAAGACGCCCGAGAGGCTCGCCGTGGTGCCGCTCGCAACCTTCTTCCATTTCTTCCCGCCATCGACCGTCTTCAGAATGGTGCCGCCAGACCCCACTGCCCAGCCCAGCTGAGGCGTATGAAAATAGAGCCCCAGCAGGACAGCTTCCGTATGGCTCACTTGAGGGGTGAACGTAAGAGGAGAATCAGCAGTCCACGCGGGAGACACGGACAACAGCGTCGCCAGCACCACAACCCCACGCCATCCAGCACGTGACCGAGAGGCACCCCACCATGATCCGGATGATCCGTCTTTCACTGGTTGGTGTTGGCGTCAGGGCGGTTGTTATTGAAGTAGCCAGGATCAGGCATGCCCTTGGCTTCAATGGTGAAAGAGCCCGCTTCCAACGTCAGCCACTTCTTCGGGGTACAGCAGACTCCATCCGGCTGCACATCCCAGGAACCGCGTCGCACGATCAGCGGACCGGTAGCCAGTTCATTGAAGAATTCGTTACGCTTCCCCACACCATAGAGATTCCGATGCGGCACGCGCACGACGATCTCCGAATCCGTCCACGACATCACCTGCGCCGCCATGTTGCTGAACAGCACTTCCGTACGCGAAACGTTCTCGCCCAACTCGATATCTTCACGTCGCTTGTACGCCCCTTGGTTGAGGCCCAAGTAGGCATGCTCGGCTGTTTTCAAGAAAGAGCCGAACCCCGACCCTTTGATGGTGATCAGCTCATCGAGTCCGCCAGATTGCGGGCTATAGGAATCGATCTTCGGCGTCACGAGCGTAAAGACCCCCGCCTCAGTCCTCTGGACTTCCTTCGTCGCACAGCAGGAACCGTCGGGATTGGGCTTCGTCGCGCCTCGATAAATCACCACCGGCCCGCTCTTCGCACTGAAGGGCACCCACACATCAATGCGATCGTCTTGCCAACGATAGATGACGGCGCGGACCCCGCCGATATCGACTCGATTCTCTCCCGTATTGAAATCGGTAAAGGCGTAGGGAGTCGCTCCACTTTCCGAATAGTATCCGAAATGTTCTCCGCTGATTCTGAGCAGCGTACCGATTGGGGCGGCGGGAGGCGTCAAGGCGAGCACTGTGGGTACGTGAACCGTAAAGATCCCGACCGTTCGCTCGCGGCCCTGCAAAGTCAGCACGATGGGTCCCGTCTCCGCATCCATCGGGAGATGCATGACGATGGCGTTATCGGACCACTGAGCGATGGTGGCGAGATGTCCGCCGAGCGTCACCTTGTCACCGGCTCCCATCGCGGCGCCAAAACTCTGTCCGAAAAGGACCACCTTGGTCCCGACCGGCCCACTCACGGGATCGACACGAATGCTCGGAATCAACTTGAGGGGAATCGCATTGCTGACTATGTACTGGACCGCCGCACAACAAGACCCGTCCGGCAAGGGATCGGACGAGGCTAATCGAACCACCACATCCCCCGACGCAGCATTCGTGGGAACCTCAACTTCGATGATGTCGTCTTTCCAGCGGCGCGGCCTGACGACCACGCCCCCGATCATCACATCGTTGACCCCGAACATCGTATTGGGATCACGCGGACCAGCCGTAACACCGAAATGCGCCCCGATGATCTGGACCGTATGGCCTGGTTCGACCTCTGCAGGCGTCACCGCAGTAATCGTCGGCTGTACCACCGTCAAGGTCCCAGCAGACAGTTTCTTTTTTCCAGCCACGATTTCAACGGGTCCGGATTGAGCGGCGAGGGGAACCTTCACCTCGATCAGGTCGGGTTCCCATCGCTGAATCAACGCGGGAAGCCCGCCAACCGTCACGCGATTGACTTGCACGGATCGAAATGCACCGAACCCCTGCCCGCCAATCGACAAGGTCGCGCCCGGAACCGCCGTTGACGGATGGAGCTCGAGCGCCGAAGGAGTCGCCGCAAACGCGGCAGCACTCAGACTAGCCCACAACGTCATCGCGCTTACGCTGGCTACGAACACAGTCATGAATAAACTTCTCTCAGGTGAGAACACTGTATGGTCACCCTTGTCGTTCGTGAAAGGTACGCGAGACAAGCAAGACGCGCGCGACAGACACGCCACGAAGTTCTGGGTTCGAAGTTCCGAACACTGCAGGCTGCAGCCTTGGGACCACCTCGCCATCCCGCCGCTCACCTAGAACTCAGAACTTAGAACTTCTTTGCCCGTCCCGCTTTTCGCAAAATTCTCACGAGTCTCGCGCGAAGAACCAATCGACTATAGCAAGCGGTTTTTTTGAGAGTCAATCAGGCGAGTCCACACTCGATCCGCGTGCGGATCTGGTCGTCGAGTACTGAAAAACGACGCGGGCAGGCTAGACCCTCTCTCGCTCACGCGTCTGGGTTAACAGGAGAATACCCCACCAGGATGCTCGACAAGGCCCTCCAGCATGATTTCAGCGAACTAGCACTGTACGGTGTGGCTGGGATGATCCCAACTGCGCGCGTCCAACGAGGGCCTTCGGAGGCCGCGCGTTGCGCGAGCGCGGGGATCGCCCCAGCCACTCCGATCCTTGCAGCATCCTGCGAGAGAGATCGATCAGGAGACGGAAAAAATCACTTCGATTTCGACGGGAGCCCCGCGCGGCAACTCAGCAGCCCCCACCGCCACACGTGCATGCCGACCAACTTCCCCGAAGATCTCAACCAAAAGATCCGAGGCTCCGTTGAGAACCTGAGATTGTTGGACAAACCCGTCCGCCGAGGCCACATGCCCTACGACCTTCACCACGCGCGTAATTCGATCCAATGTCCCGAGTGCTTGCTTGGCAATCGCCAATGCGTTCAAGAGCGCGAGTCTCGCCGCTTCCATCCCTTGCTCGACCGTCAGGTCGCGCCCTAGCTTCCCAGAGAATGCCAACTGCCCATCCCGCATGGGAAGGACGCCGGACAAAAACAAGAGATCGCCAACCTGTACTGCTGGAACGTACGTCGCTAACGGTTGCGGCGGCGATGGCAATTCCAGATGCAGCGCTTTTAGTTTTTGTTCGTACGACATTCCGACGACCCGCTACCCCTTCGACTCACTTTTTAGGTTTCAGGCACTACCCGGCGCGGAGCGCATCGAAAAAACTCTCCCCCACAGGAAGTTGATCCCCTTGCAGGCATTCCACAATGGTATGTCCTAGATCAGCAGCGGAAGCTCTGATGCCAAGATGAACCCCATGTGACAGCTTTGGCCCAATGGCCAACAGAGGGACATACTCCCGCGTGGGGGCATGATCTGCCTTCGTGAGATCCCGTCCATGGTCGCCCGTGATAACGAGCAGGTCGCTGGGACGAAGCCGTTCCAGCAATCCGGGAAGTCGTCGATCAAAATCATGGAGGGCCGCGGCCGACTGTGCCGCATCCGATTCCAGAACCTCAAGCCCGGCAAAAATCAACCCGCGGGGAACCTTATTCAACATCCCCGTGACCTCATCGAATAACGCCATCCAGTGCCCAGCGGGAACGGAACGAGTGAGTCCGCGCCCGCTAAAGAGATCGCCGACTTTCCCCACCCCAACCAGGATCTGGCTCGCACGATTGAGCACATCGAACATGGTCGGCCCGGGAGGTTCAAGCACGAACTCACGGGGTTGCGGGCCGAACCGTACCGCACCGGCATCGCCCACGAGCGGATGGGCTGAGACACGCCAAATTCCCCAGGGGTCCTTGAGTAGTTTTCTCGCGTCCCGGCAGCGCTGAAAGAACTCGTCCCGACGCATGGCACGATCGTGCACCGCCACATGGCAGGTTCGTCGTCCATCCGTCCAGACGATCAACGCGCCCGACGACAGATGTTCTGCCTCACACTCGCGCAGCATGGCCGCTCCAGACGAACGGCGATTGCCGACAATCTTGCGGCCAAATGCCTGTTCGAGAACCGCAACCATATCAGGAGGAAATCCGTTGGGATACAGCGGCCCGGCCACATCCGTCAGATAGCCGGCCATTTCCCAATAGCCGGCTACGGAATCCACCGCCTTCGAGAGAAATCCAAGACGACCGAAACACCCTTCCGGCTGCCCCATCGTCCGCACACCTTTAATCTCCGTGATATGGCCAAGCCCGAGCGCTTCCAGCGTGGGAAGGTTGAGTCCCCCGACGGCATCGGCCAGATGGGACAAGGTGTTGGAGCCGGCATCGCCGTATTCCTCCGCATCGGGCATGGCCCCGACACCGAGTCCATCAATCACCAACACAATGACACGAGTAATCATGGGCGCACTATAGCAGAAGCGGGACGGGCAAAGAAGTTCTGAGTTCTAGGTGAGAGGCGGGACGGGCGAGGCGGTCTCAAGGCTGCAGACTGCAGTGTTCGGAACTTCGAACCCTGACCTTCAGTCTTCAGCCTGCGGGCTAGGAGCAGCGGTTCCTTGCTGTCGCCACTCGGCCATGATCACGAGACTCGCGCTGGTGCCGATCCGATCCGCACCGGCCTCCAGCATGCCCAACGTGGTCTGCCAGTCTCTGATTCCTCCGGAGGCCTTCACCTTGGCGCGTCCGGCCACCGTCTCTTTCATTAGCCTGACATCCTCCACTGTGGCACCGGCGGCGGCAAACCCCGTCGACGTCTTCACGTAGTCCATCCCCGCTTCCACGGCCAGACGGCAAGCCGTAATCTTTTCCTCCCTCGTCAGACAGCAGGTCTCCAGAATAACTTTGTGCTCAACTCCCACCGTGGCCTTCACGACCTCGGCCATGTCGCTCCGGACAAGATCGTAGTCACCCGATTTAAGCCGACTCACGTTGATCACCATATCAAGCACCTGGGCCCCGCGTGCGACTCCTTCAACGGCCTCTACCACCTTCGTGGATGTCGTATGGCCGCCCAGCGGGAACCCGATTGGAATGCCGACGCGAATCGTGCTGCCAGCCACCGCCTCAACCGCCTCATCGATATAACAGGGCGGCACAAAGATTACGACAAAGCCGAACTCTCGCGCCTCCCAACAGAGCCGCAGCACGTCGGCCTTCGTCGCGTCAGGACGCAGTACGGTATGGTCGATCAACGTCGGTAGATTCCAGTCCTGTCTTGTCATCATGCCACTCTTATAACAAGTCCTGGATCAGAGATGAAGAGGGATTCGTGCGGAAAAGCCAAATGAATAGATGGCAGACACAGAAAAACTATTTCGATACGCGAGAGCTTGGACAATTCGCACATGCGCTCAACAGGGAAACACTCCCACAGGATGCTCAAACAGGCCGTCCAGCAAGGCCGCAGCAGATGAAAGCACCGGAGGCGTAGCCTCTGGGCTACGTTGAGGATGCTTTCAAGGTGAGAACGCAGCTGGCGGGCTTTTTCAGCATCCTGTTACATGCGCGGAAGCGAGGCCCGACGAAAAGGCCGCTTTTGATACTTCTCCACTGCCTGGTTATGCTCGATGAGCGTCCTAGAGAACTGATGGGTTCCATCGTTCCGCGAGACAAAATACAAGGAGCGCGAATCAGACGGATAGAGAGTCGCACGAATCGCCTGAATGCCCGGATTGGCGATTGGTCCAGGCGGCAGCCCCTGCACCCGATAGGTATTGTAGGGACTGGGGTTGGAGAGGTCTTTCTTGTGCAAGTTTCCGTCGAATGCCGGCAGACCATAAATGACGGTTGGATCGCTCTGTAATGGAATATGCTTCTTGAGCCGATTATGAAACACCGCGGAAATCTCCGGCCGCTCGCCGCTCGATCCGGTTTCCTTTTCGATCACGGAGGCAAGGGTCAGCATCTCGTGCATCGTCATCTTGAGGTCCTGCATCCGAGCAAGGAGATCCGGTCGGACCACCTGCCTGAGCTGCTCGACCATGGCCACCAACACCTCCCGCGCCTTGGTGGGACGGGGAAACTTATACGTGTCGGGATAGAGATACCCTTCCAGCGTCTCTGCCTTGATCCCAAGCGACGCAATGAACTCCCGATCTTTCGCAAGCCGGAGAAATTCCGTGCGATCCGTGAGGCCGTCTTGAGCGGCCAAATCGGCGATTTGGCCGATGGTGAGCCCTTCCGGAATAGTCAGCGGATGGAGCAGCACATGGCCGTTACGCAGCTCCGAGAGAATCTCCGCCGGGGTCATGCCGGGATTGAGTTCATACTCCCCTGCACGGATTTTCCGGTCGGCAGATTGGGACTTGGCAAACAGAACAAAGACAGAACGGTTCTTGATCAATCCTTCGCTCTCAAGCAGCGCAGCGACATGTTGAAACGTCGAGCCATTCGGGATAACGACGACTTTCGAGGGAGGGTGATCTTGCGTGGGAATAGCTGGGCCTTCAGCCCAGCGAATCGTCTGATAGGCCGCGGCGCCAAGTGCGACCATTGCGACCAGCAGACATCCGACCATGACCCGTAGATTCATGAGGTGGTTCTACCGTTTCTTGATCCGAATTCGCATCCGCCCATGCTTCCGGCTCCCTCTTCGGTGCCGGGTCAAGGCTCGCCAGGTAACTCTGAAGCAGAATCGAGGCGGCGATGCGATCCACCACCCCCTTCCGCTTTTTCCGACTCACATCGGCTGCGATCAAAAGGTCTTCCGCCGACTTCGTCGTCAGCCGTTCGTCCCACAGAATAACGGGAACGGGCACTCCCTGTTCCAACCGGGCCTGGAACTCGCGCATCGCCTGAATCGCCGGACCCTCGCGGCCATCCAATTGAAGCGGGAAGCCCAACAGAACTTGCTTGACCTCATGCGTCACGACGAGGGACGCAATATGGGCAATGTCTCGGTCCAGCGTACGCCGGTTGAGCGTCTCAAGCGGTTGGGCGGTCCACCCCAGCTCATCACTCAGGGCCACTCCGATCCGTTTCGTCCCATAATCAAGTGCGAGAATTCGTTTACCCTCCATGAGTCTACCGCCCCATCATGCGTTCGACCAGCCCAAAGACCTTTTCCAACGCCACATCCAACCTGGCTGGGTCTTTCCCGCCGGCCTGCGCCATCTCGGGCCTGCCTCCGCCGGTACCACCGACTTCCGCCGCCATCTCCTTGATGAGATCGCCCGCTTTGAGTTTCCCGATCAGGTCTTTCGTCACCACAACCAGCAGAGACACTTTCCCGTCTTCGGTCGCAGCGCCGAGCGCGACGACTCCGCTCTTCAGTTTATCCCGTAACTGATCGGCCAGCGCCCGCATACCGTTGACATCTAATCCGTCGGTTCGCTGCACATGCACCTGGATGCCGGCGACTGTTTTCGCCGTGGCCTCGCCCGCTGAGCCGCTGGCCATTTTAAATTTCAGCTCTTCCAGCTCACGTTCTTTGTCTTTCAGCTGCGTCATGACCTTGCGTGTTTTAGCGACCAACTCGGACTGGCCGACCTTGAGCAAGTCCGAAAGTTCCCGAATGTCCGTTTCCATCTTCTTCATGTGAACGAGCGCCCCGCTACCGGTCTGGGCCTCGATACGGCGCACACCAGCTGCGACGCCGGTCTCCGACACGATTCTGAACAGGCCGATGTCCCCGGTACGTTGACAGTGCGTTCCGCCGCAGAGTTCTTTGCTGAAGGATTCGACAGTGACGACTCGCACTTGCTCGCCATATTTATCGCCGAAGAAGGCCAAGGCCCCCTTGGCCACCGCAGCCTGAATGCTCATCACCTCGGTCGCCACCTGTTCGTTCTTCCGCACCTCATTGTTCACGACCGTTTCGATCTCCTCGATGTCGCGGGACGACAACGGCCTGAAGTGGGCGAAGTCAAACCGCAGCCGGTTCGGACCGACCAATGAGCCATACTGTTTTACGTGCGGCCCCAGCATATCGCGCAACGCGGCATGGACGAGATGGGTGGCCGTGTGGTTCCGCGCCGTCTCCTGTCTCGAGGTGGCATTGACGGTCAGACGCAGCTGTTCACCCTCACGAATCCGCCCTTTCGTGACGATCCCCTTGTGCAGGATCAAGGTCGGCACCGGCCTCGAGGTTTCCTTGATCTCCATCCGCCCATCAAGACCCGTCACCATGCCCTGGTCGCCGATCTGCCCGCCCCCTTCCGGATAGAACGGCGTCACATCCAGGACCAGTTCGACCTCATCACCTTCCAGCGCTTCTTTGACCAACCGGTCGCCTTTCAAAATCGCCTGCACGAGACTCTCGCTCTCCAGGCGATCATAGCCGATAAACTTCGTCGCCCCGAGACGGCTGGCCAGCTCCGCAACCGCAGGCCGAGCGGATTCCTGCTCGAACCCGCCGGTTTTGCGCGCACGATTGCGCTGTTCCTCAATCGCCTGATCGAACCCCTTCTCATCGAGTGTCATCTTCTGCTCGCGACAGGCTTCACCCATGAGATCCAGTGGAAACCCGTACGTGTCGTACAGCTTAAACACATCCGCCCCCGTCAAGACATTCTGTCCGGCAGCGCGCGCCTTGGCGATCAGGTCGTTGAGCATGGGTAGCCCCTGATCGAGCGTGGCGATGAACCGCTCCTCTTCGCCTCTCGTCGCCTCGGCAATCGTCGCAGCAGCGCCTTGGACTTCTGAATAGACTCCGGCCATTTGGTTCACGACCGCCGCCGTCAACTCATAGAGGAAGGGCTCGACGATACCCAGCAGCCGTCCATGGCGCGCCGCCCGTCGCAGAATCCGGCGTAGCACATAGCCACGGCCCTCATTCGACGGCAACACACCATCAGCCATCAAGAACGTGATCGCGCGAAGATGGTCCGCCACCACTCGCATCGACCGATCGGTCGTGTCCTGGTCCCCATACCGGACCCCGGCCCTGCTGGCCACGGCGCTGAGCAACGGCGTAAACACATCGCTGTCATAATTGCTATAGACACCTTGGGCCACTGCCGCCAGGCGTTCCAATCCCATGCCCGTATCGATGCTGGGCTTGGGTAAGGGATGCAACGTTCCCGCGGCATCCCGATTGAACTGCATGAAGACGAGATTCCAGATCTCGATGACGCGATCGCCCTCGCCGTTCGGCCGATCGTCCCCCGGCACCGAGGGTCCCTGGTCGAAATGGATTTCCGAGCAGGGCCCACAGGGTCCGGTATCCCCCATTTGCCAAAAGTTATCCTTCTCGCCGCACCGCACGATCCGCGAAGCCGGGACTCCAATCTTCTTCCACAGCCGATCCGCATCGTCGTCGTCGCGGAAGACCGTCACCCACATCCGATCCTTCGCCAAACCGGCCGTCTGAGTCAGAAACTCCCAGCCGAACTGGATGGCCTCTTCCTTGAAGTAGTCGCCAAAGGAAAAGTTCCCCAACATTTCAAAGAACGTATGATGGCGTCTGGTATAGCCGACATTCTCCAGATCGTTGTGCTTCCCTCCCGCCCGGAGACACTTCTGCACGGTGACCGCTCGCTTGTAGGCGCGCGTTTCCTCGCCGAGGAATACCCGCTTAAACTGGTTCATCCCGGCATTGGTGAAGAGCAACGTCGGATCGGCTTGAGGAATCAAGGAGGAACTCGGCACGGCCTGATGGCCATGTTGTTCAAAGTACCGAATGAACGCTTGTCGCAACTCGTGAGTACTATTCTTCATTCCAGCCTCAGCCCGCATTATTCATAAATGGTAACTACTCAGGTGTTTAGGCTGAAGGCTGAAGGCTGAAGGTCGAGGTTCAAAGTTCCGAACACTTCAGCCTTCAGACCGCCTCACCCGTCACGCGAGTCGCGCTCCTCGCGCTTGTCGCACACCCATTCCCGCAGCAGCGGCCCCATCACTGTCTCAATCGTGTCTTCGTCAAACCCGCGTTGGCTCAAGAGTCTTGCTACTCGGGCATACGTCTTCGCCGAGCTGGTCCGTTCAGCCATCGTGACAACCTGTAGCGCCAGGTCCCGTTCACTCACCTTGCGGTAGGTGGCCCGCAGTGTCGCGTGCACGATGTATTCAGGACACCCGGTGGCGAGCAGCTCTGCTTGTAGGCGCGCACGCCCCATCGGCATGCGGGCAAGTCGCCGATCGGCCCACCGAGCCGCGAACGCGCCATCGTCGAGGTATCGCAACGCTGTCAGCCGTCGAATCGCCGCGCGAGCCTGCGAGGGAGACGCCCCCTTCGCCGCGAGCAATCTTTCAATCTGGGCCGTCGTGCGATCACTGCGGGCCAGCGCACGCACCGCAAGTTGCAGCCACTGATCAGGAGACGGGGCCGGCTTGCCTGTGATTCGCCTACTCACGGCCATCAGCAGGATGCTGAAAAAGTCCGCCAGCAGCGTTCTCGCATCGTTCAGACCCTCCACGTACCCCAGAGGGTACGCGTCGGCCCTTCACTCGCTGCGGCCTTGCTGGACGGCCATTGTGAGCATCCTGCGGGAGTGTTCTACTACTGTGTCGCACATGCGATCTCTCCCCCGTCCCGCCAGTTCCGCTCTTTCCGTCCGCCTCTCACCCAGAACCCAGAACTCAGAACTTCTTTGCTCATTTCGCCCGTCTCGCGTGGCTGCTGCTTAAACGCCGACTTTGTGCGGTCGCCGCTCTTCGCGTTTCTCTTCAGTCTTTTTTTCGTCTTTCACCGGCACCACAACGGGTTTTTCCGACGTGCGTCCCGGCAGACCGGCCAGATCACGCAGCTTCCCTTCAATCTCACGCGCCAACGGCTGATTATTCAAAAGAAAGTCTCGCACCGCGTCGCGTCCCTGCCCGAGCCGCTCGCCCTGATAGGAATACCAGGCCCCGGACTTCTCCACTACTTTCTTCTCGACCCCGAGATCGACCAACTCGCCGGGTTTCGAAATACCCTGCGCAAACATGATGTCGAACTCCGCCTGCTTAAACGGAGGCGCCATCTTGTTCTTCACCACCTTCACGCGCACGCGGCTGCCGGTCACCTCCTGCCCCTCCTTGATCGACTCAATGCGCCGGATATCCAGCCGCACGGACGCATAGAACTTGAGCGCGTTGCCGCCGGTCGTCGTCTCCGGGTTACCGAACATCACGCCGATTTTCATCCTGATCTGATTAATGAAAATCAGGGTCGTCTGTGACTTGGAAATGGCCGCCGTCAATTTGCGAAGGGCCTGCGACATGAGCCTCGCTTGCAGCCCCATATGCGCATCACCCATTTCGCCTTCGATTTCGGCTCTCGGCACGAGCGCGGCAACAGAGTCCACCACAATGACATCGATCGCCCCGCTCCGGACGAGCGTTTCGGCAATTTCCAACGCCTGCTCACCGGTATCGGGCTGCGACACCAGCAGATCATCCACCTGCACACCCAGCTTCCTGGCATAGGTCAAATCCAGCGCATGTTCTGCATCGATAAAAGCCGCGGTGCCACCGGCCTTCTGTGCTTCCGCAATTACATGAAGGGTCAACGTCGTCTTGCCCGAGGACTCAGGACCAAAGATCTCGGCCACCCGCCCGCGGGGCAGCCCGCCGACGCCCAGGGCAATATCGAGTCCAAGGGATCCGGTCGAAATCGCCGGAATATCCACCGGGGCATCGGCCCCCCCCAACTTCATGATAGCCCCCTTCCCATATTGCTTCTCGATTTGGGACAGGGCCAGATCCAGCGCGCGTTTCTTGTCGTCTTTTTCAGCCATGATTGCTCCTCTTGTGATAGAGAGATCGGGGGCGATTATACCCAAGTTGAGTGAGAGAAACCTAGCCCATAGGAACGCCGTGCGGAACGGCCGAGGCGGGCAAAGAAGTTCTGAGTTCTGAGTTCGAAGTTCCAAACACTTCGAACCTCGAACCGTCGTCCGTCTCGCCTGTCCCGCTCGTCGCGCACCCACGCTCCAAGGTCTCGCGTGTAAACCCACGTATTCACGAGATTCCCTTGACCAGTTGAGGGGATAGAGATACAAGTAACGTACTTACTCAGGTAGATAGGCTGAAGGCTGTTAGGGAGCGGGCTTCTTGCCCAACCAGAATTCATCTCTACTTGAACCAAAGATCGTAGAAACCGAGACGGTATTGCGTGGCTTGGCTCGTGTCTTGAAAGATAGATAATTGATAGCCTGCAGCCTAAACGCCTGAGTAGTTACCACGTAACCCTATGCCTTCGTCTCTCGTCCCCAACGCAACCGATCATAAGCCAACAGTCCTGATCGTCGATGATGAGGCCGCCCCCCGTGCGGCCCTCACACAGATCCTCCGACAGGACTTCCACATTCTCACCGCGGAGAATGCCCGCGCCGCTCTGGCCATCCTCGACGATCACGGCGTCGATCTCGTCACGCTGGATCTGAAATTACCCGATCGTTCAGGTTCGGACCTCTTACATGACATCAAGCGCGCGCATGCCGAGATCGAAGTCATCATGGTCACGGCCTTCGGCAGTCTTCAATCGGCGATGGACTGCATCCGCCACGGCGCGGCCGGCTTCCTCCTGAAACCGTTCAATGCCTCAGAATTACTGGCGATCTCCTTACAGACCGCGCAAAAGAAGCTGCGACTCGATCAACTGCGCCCGATCCTCGCCAACTCGACGGCACTCTGGGGTCCCGAGCCAGCTTGCACCAAGGCTTGGCAGGCCCTCGTCGAGGACTACACCACCTTGAACCACGCGGGATCGCTCTCCGCATCGCATTGCGATGAAACATCCCCTTTGGTTCCCCTGATCTCCGACCTCTTAGAAGCCAAGGATCGCCACCTACTCAATCATGGCAGCCGCGTCAGTTTTTATGCGACCCTGGTTGCCAACCGACTCAACCTTCCCATCGCCGAACAGCAGTCGCTCGCACTCGGCGCACTCGTGCATGATCTCGACTTGATCAGCGTCCCGGACAGTCCCGTGCTGAACATGGAATCCGACCCGCAGATCCATCGCCCCGACCTCGGTGCGAGGATGGGCCGGGCCATGGGACTATCAGCCGACGCCGTACAGATTATCGCGCTCCATCACGAACGCTGGGATGGAACGGGCTACCCCTTTGGCTTACGAGAAGAACGCACACCCTTGCTCGCCCGCATTGTCGGCATCGCCCAAGTGTTTGATGACCTCGCCGCCGAAAAACAGGGACGAACATCCCTGTCCGTCAACGAAGCCCTGCAACAGATCGAACAACAAACCGGCACCGCCTTCGACCCCGCGCTGACCGAACTCTTCTGCAGCACCATACGCGCGCAGCCCCCGCAGCACTGACATCACCCCCCGCCAACCATATCCTCGCCTCGTTCTCATAACCGCGACGCGCGAGAACGGCTGGCTTCTCTGCTGTATTTAGTCTGTGGTGAATCGGTCTTGTACCGATCGTGGTTTTCCTTGCAACCCCATGATGCTTCTCTATACTTGCCAAGACACGTTGACGCAGAAGCCGGCGGGAGACTCGACATGGCCAAGATTGACGATCTCTTTAAGATGATGGCAGATCACGGCGCGTCCGATTTGCACCTGATCGCCGGTCAGACGCCCATAATGCGGATCAACGGTGACTTGGAGCGCGTCGGTGGGCAGGGTGTGCTCGTCCAGGAAGAACTCAAACATCTCCTCTACGAGATTACGCCCAACCTCAAAAAAGAACATTTTGAAGCGACCGGCGATGTCGACTTTGGATACGAAATTCCCGACTTCGCCAGGTTTCGCGCCAATCTCTTCAATCACAAATATGGCTGCGGAGCAGTGTTCCGGAAAATTCCCAATAAGGTCCTGACGGCTGATGAGTTAGGACTTCCTCCGATCATGACCAGATCGGCCATGCTCAAAAAAGGGTTGGTCCTCGTGACCGGGCCGACGGGGAGCGGCAAATCGACCACGCTGGCGGCGATGATCGACTACGCCAACAAAAACCGGAAGGACCATATCCTGACCGTCGAAGATCCGATCGAGTTCGTGCACCAGAGCCAGGGCTGTATCATCAATCATCGGGAAGTCGGCGTTCACACGCAATCCTTCGGGGCGGCGCTGCGCGGAGCATTGCGGGAAGACCCGGACATTATTCTGGTGGGAGAAATGCGCGACCTCGAAACGATTCGGCTGGCCGTGGAAGCTGCCGCGACCGGACATCTCGTATTTGGAACGCTGCATACCGAGAACGCAGCCAAGACGGTCGACCGGGTCATTGAGGTATTCCCGCATCAGGAACAAGCGCAAATTCGGAGCACGCTTTCGACGGCACTCCGGCTTGTGATCGCACAAAATCTGTTTAAGCGCATCGATCGGAAAGGGCGCTGTGCGGCCTTCGAGATTTTAGTCTGCACGTCAGCGATTGCGAACCTCATTCGCGACGCCAAGACAGTTCAAATTGCATCGACCATGCAAACAGGCAAAGCCGTCGGCATGCAAACGCTGGACGATGCCATCCAGGATCTGCTGAATAAAAAGTGGATTGCGCCGGAGGAGGCCTACGAAAAATCGATCGACAAAAGTCGCTTTGCCAAATTACTCAAAACGCCACCCGATCCCTTGCAATGATCCGTCGAAAAGGCGACCAGGACAGCAAGACCCCCTCGTGTCCCAGCCGCACCTCCCGCAGTTTTGTATAGTCTGAACCGGTCGGCTTCAATTCACTCTTCATCAGCACGACCGACTCCACCACCAGCGAGTCCCTGCCAAACATCTGACCCTTGACTCCCCTCTTGGCTAAGACAACGACAGCCTAATACTCACCCTCGTTGATCCGCCCACTGTCAGATACGGACAGAATGGTTTTTTCTCGCAGGAAAAGCCGGACCCTCCGCGACAGTGCTGTCGGATGCGGCAGTTCCCTCTGAATTGTTGACCGCCTCTGCACGGCCAGACGACCTCGGCTCACAACAGGAATATACTCCTGACCTGCCCCCAGTTGTTAGGCCACCGCTCAAGTTCCTTCACGCCGACACGCTGATCGGTGCAAAGGTACGAGTCTCTGGGGCGGGTGGCCGATACCCCAGCGCACTATGTGGTCGGTGCCTGTTG
>Ga0163153_10003627_pt1 | contig 20365 bp, 13 predicted proteins | sample OliLakLV19MP6IB1_FD_148629 | JGI IMG/M metagenome (GOLD analysis project Ga0163153, IMG submission 148629) | Freshwater microbial mat bacterial communities from Lake Vanda, McMurdo Dry Valleys, Antarctica - Oligotrophic Lake LV.19.MP6.IB-1 | ecosystem: Environmental > Aquatic > Freshwater >...
CTTTATGGACTATATAGCTTTTTATAATCCGGTAATATTTGTATCATGATTAAATTATTAATATTATTCATTTTATTTCCTTTGTTTTTGCAAAGCCAGGAAGTGATACCGCTCTGGAAAGAAGGTCCACCAGGATTTGAATCCCGTAAAAATGAAGCCGAACAAACAAAGGATTGGTGGGTGAGGAACGTTCATAACCCATCCATAACTGTTTTTTTACCTCCTTCGGATAAAGCCAACGGGACCGCGGTTTTAATCTGCCCCGGAGGGGGCCACCGCAACCTGGTCTATCATGCAGAAGGGACCGAAGCAGCCACTTATTTTAATAAATTGGGTGTTGCAGCTTTTGTATTGAAATATCGATTGGCCAGGGAAGAAAATTCACCATATTCTTTGGAGACTCATACTCCCCAGGATGTCAACCGGGCTATGCGACTTATCCGCAGTAAGTCAGTGGAGTGGGGTATTAAGCCAGATAAGCTTGGAATCATGGGTTTTTCCGCTGGGGGAGAAGTGGCTGCTATGATTGCCTATACCGGAAAAACACAACCGGCCGCAACTGATCCGATCGATCAACTCAACAGCCATCCTGATTTTCAGGTTTTGATTTACCCCGGGCCTTTGGGTATCCCGTCTATTGTACCTTCAGATGCACCACCTTCATTTTTATTGGTTGCCAATGATGATCTGTGTTGTTCACAACCGGTGATTGATCTCTTAAACGCATACCGCAAAGCACAGCGGTCCATAGAAGTACATATATATACGCAGGGCAATCACGGTTTTAATATGGGTAACCGGAGTAAACTAAAATCGATATCCACCTGGCCGGATCGGCTGACGGATTGGATGGTGGATAATGAGATTATAAGGTAGGAGTGAGGGAGGAGGTGTGAGGGAGCAGGTTTTGAGGGAGTATCCTTGCCTGAAATAGGTTTACCGTTTTAATAATTCTCTTTATACTTGCATAAACTCAAACATATATTGATGATCTGATATAGGATACATCTCAAGAATTTTTACGGATAATGGATCTTCATTATAATTTTAATTCAATACAAGATCAAAAGTTCAGCGTATGGAAAGAAGAGATTTTATACATCAGAGTATGGCCTATTCAATGATGCCGGGGTCTGCCCTATCAAATACTCCATCCGGTAATCAGGAAAAAGGCATGGATTCATTGGTGATTGAACGACCCTTGCCCGGTCAGCCCCATAAAGGAAAAGTATTGGCGGTCATCCAACCGCATTGTGATGATATTGCTTTGTTTGCTGCAGGTACGGTGGCCAAATTAATTAAAGAAGGTTATACTGGTTATATGATCCGCACCTCAAATGATGATCATGCCGGAGCAGGTGAAACTATAGGGGATGTCATCCGGAACAACGGAATAGCCAACACTGCAGTGGCCAAGGCCCTGGGACTTCAAAAAGTATTTGATCTGGGGTACCGCAATCATATGATGGACAATTACAGCATCCAGGAAATCCGGGGAAGGCTGATTTTTTTATTTCGTGTGCTAAAAGTGGATACCCTGATCAGTTATGATCCCTGGGGTAGTTATGAAGAAAACCCGGATCATTATATTACTGCCCGCGCGGTGGAAGCAGCCCGGTGGATGGCTGGAGGTGGGCGGGATTATCCGGAACATTTCGAAACAGGACTAAAACCTCACGCCGTAATGGAACGATATTATTTTGCAAGAGGGCCTCAATTGGTCAATCGCATCGTGGATATTACGGAAACCCTGGAGGCCAAGATAGACGCCAACCTGGCTAATTTTTCACAGGGCCCTGCCGGTGAGGCCGGTGCCCGTATAAAAAAAGACCTTGAACGGCAAGGAAAGGCATTGCCGATCTTAGGTAAAACTGACCTGGAGGCAAACCGGAACTATATCAAACATTTTGTGCTGGATATGGACTCGCAAGCCCAGCGCGGCGTCCCCTCTGACAAAAAGATTGGAGAAGAGCATCAATTGGGTTGGGCCGAACGATTTCATTATATAGGACCAGATCCTTCAATTTTACCCGGATATATGGCTCAAAACGCAGTGAATAAGTAATTAGCAGATAGCAATTATATTTAGAGAGTAATGATTGTGGGCTAAGATTGCCCTCTAATCATAATACCTTCCAACATGATCTGCAATATTTTTTCTAAGCATACCAATGTCGAGCAGGCCCATCTGGTTGTACACTATCTTGCCTTCCGGTGAAATCAATATCGTATACGGCAAGGCACCTTGCCATTTTGGATCCAACGCTTCTATAAATGCATATTTATCCACTCCGTCGTAAATCAGGTTTTTATTAGACGCATATTTTTCTTTGAGGAAAGCAAGGGTTTTGTCATAATTTTTTGGGGCATCCATGGAAACCGATACAAACTCAAAGTCGCGTCTCCGGTACATATGGTGGGATTCGACCAGGCCGGTGAATTCACGCACACAAGGACCGCACCAGGTGGCCCATACATTAATCAGTCGGTACTTACCGGAGCCTTCATTTTTTACCAGTGCTTTGATCTGATCCAGGCTTACTTTTTCAAGGCTGACCGGCATTTTAGCCCACGATTCTACTTCCTTATTGACATTGGTTGATTTTTCCTCCCATTTAACCGAACAACCGAAAACTTTAGTAGTTGTCGTCGTGACTTCCTGTCCTGCCAGCAAAGCATCGACCGCGTTTTTCATATCATGGACTTTTTCTTTGCCGATGTATTCGTTGTCATCTATCCTTCCCTGGTACCTTAATTTCCGGGCTTTATCGAATACAAAGGCATGCGGGGTCGCAATTGCACCGTATTTTTTAGATATGGCCTGAGTAGCCCCGTCATAGAGGTAAGGGAAATTGTATTTTTTATCTTTTGCCCTGATGATCATCTCTTCGTAACTATCACTTAGGTCGGTATATCCCAGTTCACTAAACTGCACTGCTTTATAGGAGTTGGGGCTAATCACTACCATACTTACCTTTTTGGATTTATAATCATTGACAAACTTAATCATCCGGTCTTCATAGGCCTGAGCAGTAGGACAATGGTTACAGGAAAATAACACCACCAGGATGTCTGCTTTTGCAAAACTTTTTAAGGTATACATTTTTCCATCCACCCCTTTGAGATTAAATTCCGGGGCCTGGGCTCCAATCTCCAGGGTCTTAACTTCCTCAGCACCGATGACGCTCGAAACCAATAAGAATGAGCATAAAATTGAAAACAGTTTTAAAGACATGATCCTTGTTTTTAGTTAATCTTTAAAATTAAGGGAATACTTTGTGAATCCCAAAGATTGTCCAAATCCTGCAAGAGGTGGATAAGCAGGTATCAGCAGAGGGCAGAGGGCAGAGGGCTAATTCTTATTCATCCTCGAATCCTTGGTAAGTTTAGTATCAATAGTCCGGATCATATCCTGGATGATCATAACACTTTCCTCCAGTTGTGCATCTTTTTTTATTGATCTGAACCATTCTTCCTGTCGCTGTTCAAGCGTTTTTTTATCAGCCAAAGCGATATCGGCGGAGCTGAACGCAGCAGAAGGGGTGGGCATTAGTTTGGTGGAGCGATCATTAAGCAGATTAAATTTTTCAGATTCCATATGTCGTTGTGATTCTTCACTCCGGTAGATTTCCAGGTTAAGGGAAGCTGTGGTAAGGTCACGCATTTTTTTAAGCCTCATAGCATTTTCATCCATCAGTTTAAAAACCTGGCTGGTATCAACCCGGGCTTTGCTGAGGCTTCGCAATTGATCCAGGTTGTCTACTACATACACACTTTGTTGATAGCTAAGCTTGGGAATTTCAGTCCACTCCATAGCGTGGTCGTATTCTTGTTCACCTACCTCCAGGTATTTGTAATTATCGGTTAATTCGATGTCCGGTTTGACCCCTCTTAATTGGGTTGACCCTCCATTAATCCTATAAAATTTTTGAACCGTCACTTTGATTTCACCCAGGGGTTTATATTCATTCAGACCGTTGACCATACGATCTAAAGGAAAAAATCGCTGGACCGTTCCCTTTCCAAAAGAACTTTTAGATCCCACTACAACAGCTCGTTTGTAATCCTGAAGGGCTGCAGCCAGGATTTCTGAGGCGGAAGCACTATAGGCATTGGACATAATGACCAATGGGCCATCATAAACGACGGAAGCGTCGCGGTCCTGCATTACGGTTGGATTACCTGATTTGGATTTAACCTGAACTACGGGGCCTGTCTCAATAAACTGCCCAACCATTTCCACCACTTCACTCAATGAACCACCCCCGTTAAACCGGAGGTCGAGGATAATCCCTTTGGCCCCCCCGGCCTCTAATTTTTTAATTTCGTTGGCAACATCGCGGGAACAACTCTTTCCATTATTATCCTCAAAGTCCGAATAAAAACTAGGAAGGCTGATGTAACCTATCTTGTTGAGATTTCCCGGAATCTCCAAAAAAGAAGACTTGGCCCATCCTTCTTCCAGGATGACTTCATCCCGGACGAGGTATATTTCTTTGGTGGTGCCATCCTTTTTCTTCACCCCAACCATCACACCGGTACCCTTTTTTCCACGAATAAAAGTTACTACTTCATCTACGCGCATCCCGATCACATCCTGAGGGTCTTTTCCATCCTGGGTTACTCTGATGATCAGGTCATCCACTTCCAGCTCTTTATTCTTTGCTGCAGGACCACCTGGGATAATATTGGTAACCTTGACATATTCTTTTTCCTGGCCAAGCCGGGCTCCGATACCCTCATACTTTCCGGACATCTGCATATTAAAGTCCTCTTTTTCTTTAGGGGAAAAATAATTGGAATGCGGGTCAAAATAACCCGTAATGGCATTGAGATAAGTTTCAAACCATACCTTTTCATCCAATTTGCTGAGACGCAGAAAATAATCATCGTAAGCTTCTTTTACTTTCTCCCTGACCTCAATTTGTAAGTCGGTGGTTGATTTTTTGGCGGCAGTTGTTTTATCCTTTTCCTGTACTTCGAGGCGATCGACCAACCTGGACGCTATTTCATATTGAATCAGTTTTTTCCAGTAGGACTTTAGCTCTTCATCGTTTTTGGCATAAGCCATCTTTTCCGGGTCTAGTTCTATTATATCGTTTCCATTAAAATTATATGTTTGGCCAATGGCCGTTTCGTAATAGGGTTTACTTTTGGTTAAGGCCTGATTAAATAATTTTACGGCAAGGTGATGGAAGTCGAGGTTGCGCGCTTTGATGTCTTCGTCCAGTTTGTTTTCAAACGTCTTCAGTTGTTGGATTTCATTCTGTGTAAAAAATCGTTTGGACCCGTCGAGATCCTGGAGATACGTTTTAAAAACAGCTTTGGAAAAATTATCATCCAGGTCTTGTGGACGAAAATGGGCTTGTTCCAAAACCTGCATAACCGTATGAAGTATCACCGCCTCCTTGGAGCCGTCGGTCTCCGGCATCCTTTTTTTACTGGCAGAGAAAACAAACAATAATGATACAATACCAAAAGCAAACAAAGAACCTCTCATAATCCATTTCATTTTATTATTCATGGTTATAAACCCTAAATTGGCTCAAAAGGCCGTTAAAAAAATGATAAATAATTAAATAAACAACAAGTAAATATACCGGAATTACCTCATTCATCAGATCAAGGCTTCTAATTAACGAATTCCTAACTTATAACCGTCTTCTCCTCAAAATCCAAGCTAATAAAGCGGTACGTAAACCAGGCATTTTCCTACAAAATATTCTTCTTTGAAGACCTTCGAAAGCTGGAACAATTCGTGGGGCATATGCTGAATAGCCCGCTGATCTTCCCCCAGGGGATATCCTTTATAGGCAATCAGGCCATTGGGCCGCGCATTGATTGGTTTTGATTTAATTCGTTTTCGTGCCCATTGAATAAGGGTGCTCAACTCCGTAACTGCCCTGGCAATGACAAAATCATAATGTTGATCCAGGTCTTCGATACGGATCTGCTCTGCCGTTGCATTGGACAGCCCCAGGTCCTCAATAGCGTTTTGTACCACTTTGATTTTTTTACCGGTGCCATCGATTAGGTGAAAATGGATCTTTGGCCATAAGATAGCCAATGGTATTCCCGGGAATCCGCCGCCGGTACCCACGTCGAGCATTTCAGTGCCCGAAGTAAAATTCATCCATTTACCCAAAGCCAGGCTGTGCAGGACATGATGCAGCATAAATTGACTCATATCCTTTCGCGATATCAGGTTGATTTTTTCATTCCATTCCGTATAAAATGGTGTTAACCGGGCAAACTGACTTTTTTGTTCAGCAGAAAGGCCCGGGAAATAGAGTTCTATAGGATCACTCATCGGAAGAAAAAACAAATAAAGGGGTAAATCAATTCAAATTTGAAAATAGGGATCAGAATGAGGGTTATCCTAATTTTTCATAAATACTGATCCAGGCATTTGCCATCAATCTTGCCCCGGCCAGTGAAGGGTGCACTCCATCAGGGCACCAGTATGCCGCACCACCTTTGGAGAGTACGTTATCGAAAATGTTTTGATAGGGAATAAACGAGGCCTTAAATTCAGTAGCTACTTTGCGGCAGGCGGACTGAAAAGCAGGAAATTCAGTCACCCATCGGCCATTGCCTACTGCTGCACCCCCTTTAACAACAAAGGGTTCGCCTAAAATTAATTGGACACCCGGCAGAGCATCTTTGGTTCTTTGTAAAAGGTTTCGCAGGTCATTTTCATATACGGCGACGGTTCCGTCATAGTTGCCATTGAGCATATGCCAAAAATCATTCACCCCAATCAGGATACTCATTACATCGGGTTTTAACTGCAAGGCATCATCTTCCCACCGCCCTGCCAGCTGGAATACTTTATGACCTGAAATGCCACGATTGTATATCCTCAGGTGACGATCGGGATATCTTTCCAATAAGGTTGCTCCAGCCATATGTGCATATCCCGTGCCTAATCCGGAAGCATTGTTGGCATAATATTGCGCTTTGTCCCTGCCGGCATCCGTAATACTGTCACCTTGAAAAAGGATAGTTTGGTTGCCAGCATCGGGAAATCCTGAAAGGGAGAAGGGACTGACCAGGCCTGCCAGGCTTGCCGTCAAACCGGTTTTTATAAAATTTCGTTTATCCATACCATCTAAGTTTAAGCGATCAAAATAATTAAAAAAATCTGCTCGGTCATTGTTTTTTGAGCTCTGGGATGCTTCAAAATATGTCAGTGAAAAATAGAACCGGTTTCATTTTTATTCTAAAGGGTTCAAACAATAACTTGTGGGCCTGAAAAGTTAACTTAAAAACCCCATTTCATCTATGATCGCAGGCCATTCCCGGATTATCGTATTCGTTTTATTATTTATAAGCTATTCCCTGGTTCAGGCACGGATCAGGCATATTGGTGCCGGGCATCCCTGGACCTCCCCTTCGTCCATCCAGAATAATGTGGTTGCCGGTGATACGGTGATCATCCATGCCGGGAGTTATGCCGGGGCTTTTTTTATCTCCAATCTTGCAGGAACGCCGACAAACCCGATAATCATCGAAGGCGCTTCGGGTGAAAATGTAGTTTTTTCAGGTGGCTCGGAATCTTTCCATTTTTCAGATATATCCTATGTCAGTATCCAAAATCTCATTTTTCAAAATCAGACGGGCAATGGGATGAATATTGATGATGCAGGGACTTTTAATTCCCCTTCACATCACATCGTCATTCGGAATTGTACCTTTCGGAATATCAGCGCTTCAGGCAACAATGACCTGTTAAAATTGTCCGGAGTAGATGATTTTGAAGTCTCCGACTGTACTTTTTTGAATGGAGCCTCAGGTGGCAGCGGAATAGATATGGTGGGGTGTCATCGGGGATTGTTTCAACGCCTCCGTTTTGAACAATTGGGAAGCAACAGCATACAAATAAAAGGGGGGAGCAAGGATATTACCATACGCCGGAATTATTTTCTCAATGGCGGGGCGAGGGCGATTAATATTGGCGGAAGTACCGACCTCGAATTTTTCAGGCCACAAAATGCAAGCTATGAAGCTTCAACAATTGAAGTTTACAGCAATGTCATTGAAGGATCTGAAGCTTCTTTTGCCTTCGTAGGAGCGGTCGACTGTAAGGTGTATAATAATACGCTCTTGAGGCCAGGGAAATGGGCTATGCGAATCCTGCAGGAAACTGTTGATGCTTCGCGGTTTGAAGCTTGTGGGCGCAATAGCGTCCAGAACAATATTTTTATTCTGACTACAGCGGTGAGTACGGAAGTCAATATTGGGCCGGATACTGCGCCTTCCACATTTATTTATTCTAATAATCTGTGGTATAAACAAGGTCAAGCCAACTGGCAGGGTCCTATGCTCCCAGTATCAGACCCTTCTCAGGTGTTGGGTGACCCGACGGTCAATAACACCACGTATATGATCTCTTCAACCAGCCCGGCTTACCAAAAAGGTAAATCCACTAACCCGGTTGTCGTAGATTATTATGGTAAAAACTTCAGGACACCGCCATCGATCGGAGCGGTGGAATTTGAAGGATCATTGGCAATTAGCCCTCAGTCAGAGAGCGGGAAAGAAGACGTCGGTTTCAAATTAAAGCTCTACCCCAATCCGGCCATTGAAGTGATCCATTTAGTCACTGCGGAATCCGGTACTTATCAGACGGTCGATGGAACTGGTCGGGTAATCTCAAGAGGAAACCTGGAAAGCGGAATCAACACGATCCCAGTCGGTCAAATGAATTCAGGTGTTTATTATTTAATCGTCCAATTTAAATACCATTCCAAAAATCTTAAGTGGATCAAACTCTGAATGCGCTTTAGTGCTAAGAGATCATTTATTTCCCTCATACCTATAACGCAGAAAGCAATAACATTTCTTTAATACAAAGAGCAGGATGGTATTTCTTTACGCCTGTGCTAATTATGCTATTTTTGCAGCCAATAAAATTTTATGCAACGAGAACCATTGAATGATGTTCAGTCCGTCGATACGCTGGGACAAGCCTATAAAGACCTCAAAAGGGAAGTAGGTAAAGTCATCATTGGCCAGGACGACGTGGTCAAGGCTGTTATTATTTCCTTGTTTTCCAATGGTCATAGCCTTCTGGTCGGTGTTCCCGGCCTTGCTAAAACGTTGCTGGTGTCTACTATAGCCCAGGTATTGGACCTTGAATTTAACCGGATACAATTTACCCCCGACCTGATGCCCAGTGATATTACCGGATCGGAAATCTTAGATGAAGAAAGGAGATTCAGATTTAACAGGGGTCCGGTGTTTGCCAATATCGTGTTAGCCGATGAAATCAACCGAACCCCACCCAAAACTCAGGCAGCACTATTAGAATCTATGCAGGAAAGGTCGGTCACCGTAAGTGGTCAAAAACATTTATTGCCCAAACCATTTTTCGTTTTGGCGACTCAGAATCCAATTGAGCAGGAAGGTACCTATCCTTTGCCGGAAGCCCAATTGGATCGTTTTATGTTTAATATTTTTCTGGATTATCCAAGCTTCGAGGATGAAGTAATCGTTGTAAAAAACACTACGTCCACCCATAAGCCTGAACTTCGGTTGGTCATGAACGGGGAGGATATCAGTTTTTATCAGGAATTGATCCGCAAGATCCCAATTGCCGATAATGTACTACAATATGCAGTCAACCTGGCCAGTAAAACCCGGCCGGGTACTACGCGGGCGACTGAAAAAGTTAATCAATATATCTCCTGGGGAGCAGGTCCTAGGGCTTCTCAGTTTTTAGCATTAGGGGCTAAAGTACATGGGGCCATCAACGGAAAATATTCCCCGGACATTGAAGATGTGCAGGCCGTAGCCAAATTGGTTTTGAGGCATCGGATTGTGCGCAATTACAAAGCTGAAGCGGAGGGGATGTCTGAAGAGAAAATAATTGAAGGTTTGCTATAAGCCGCTGTGTGTTCTGATGATAAAATGAAGAAATTTTACCTGGACAAAACTCCTGACTTTCCCCAGACTCAATACTTAATATAACCGGATGTAAATTTATGTAAGAGGAGGAGTAGATCGATGTGGTTTTGTACAACTATTTGTATAAGTAAATATCGTTAGAATCCGGTTCCGTTTAAACCAGGAATACCCAACTTCGTATTTCCTGAATCTACCAATACAAATGGGTCCTTGTTTATGGTCAAGGCATTCTGTCGATATTTTCATAGTTTATTCATGATGCAGTTCCCACCATCTAAATTTCTTCTTTGGGTTAAATATCATTTGTTTACGGTCGATTGTGATTGCAAACGTTTCCGGAAATTTTTCACCAGGAAAAATATAAACCAGGATAATTTCCTTAGGTTCGCAATAGATTGTAGTATTCTTTTAACTCTTATCAGTATGAATAAAATTTTAAAACTATTGATGTCAGCTTTGTTTTGGATGGGTTTTATATCAAGCCTTCATGCCCAAAGCAGACAAATTACTGGACAAGTAATTGCTGAAGATGGTATCGGCCTTACCGGAGCTTCAATTACTGTCAAAGGAACTGCCTTAGGAACTGTAACAGACCTGGATGGCAACTATTCACTTAATGTTCCCGGAGATCAGGTCATTTTAGTATTCAGTTTTATCGGTTTTTCCCCCATAGAAGTGGCTGTAGGTACACAAGCGATAATCAATGTGACCTTAATGGAAGATGTGGAAAGCCTGAGTGAAATCGTAGTCACCGGCTATGGCACACAAAAGAAAAGCCAGCTAACAGGTGCGATATCCTCGATTAAAGCCAAAGACATCAGCGAAGTCACCATTACAAATACCCAGCAGGCCTTGCAGGGGAGGGTGGCCGGCGTAGATGTCATCCAGCAGGGAAGTCGTCCCGGAGCCGAACCCCGGGTAGTGATCCGAGGCCGGAGGTCCTTTAATGCCTCGAACGATCCGCTTTATGTGCTGGATGGCATTCCCTTATCCACCGGAATTGGCGATATCAATCCCAATGATATCGAATCCATGGAAGTGCTGAAAGATGCCTCTTCCACGGCAATATACGGCTCCAGGGGTGCCAATGGGGTGGTACTTATTACCACCAAACGGGGAAAGGGCGGCAAACCCACGGTTTGGTATAATGGATCCTACGGTTTTTCCGATGTATTGAAAAATATCGATATGATGAACGGTGAGGAGTTTGCAGAGGCAAAAAGAGAAGCTGCCCGGGCTTCGGGAAAATATACCACAGACGAAGCGCTTTTTGAAGTGAATGAACTGGAAAGCATTAAGTTGGGCAGGTCCACGGACTATGTTTCCGGATTGTTGAGAAAAGGGTACATTATGAATCAGCAGCTTGGCTTTTCCGGGGGTACGGATAAAACAAATGTATATGTTTCGTTTAATTATTTTAAAGATAACGGAGTGGTTTTCAACACGGATTACAACCGAAATGTGGTCAGGTTTAATCTTGACCATGAAGTCTTCAAAGGACTGAAGATAGGGATGTCTTCCTTCCTTAACTTTTCAGTCCGGAACGGCGAGAGTTTTAATCCCCTGGGTGGCGCACTTCGGGAAAACCCATTGGGGAAGCCCTACAATGAAGATGGCACTTTGAATTTTTTGCCCACCGCAGATGGCCTCCGATCCAACCCTTTTGCCGAAAGTGTGGATGGAGCAGTATTAAACAAGAACAGAACTACGAGGGCTTTTGCCGGAATTTTCGCGGAGCTGAGCATCATTAAAAACTTAAAATACAGGTTTAATTTCGGACCAGATATCCGTACTTCCAAAACGGATAATTTTAGAGGCACCTATACCAACGAACGCCGGCTGGCCCCACCGACCGCCTGGGTGGATAATGCGACCATATTTGATTACACCGTGGAAAATATATTAACTTACGATAAAGCCTTCGGGAGGCATAATTTTAATGTGACAGCGGTTCAGTCTATCCAAAAGGACCGTTTTGAAAGCTCAGGGGTTACCGTAGAAGGAGTGCCCGCGGAAACCCAACTAAATACCAATCTCGGGAATGCCGCTATCATTAATGGAGTGCGGTCCAATCTGGTAGAATGGGCGATTGCCTCATTCATGGGCCGGTTGAATTACGGATTTGATGAAAAATACTTGCTCACGGCTACCATCCGAGCCGATGGGTCGTCCAGATTTGGTGCCAACACCAAATGGGGATATTTTCCTGGGATGGCCGTTGCCTGGAACATTTCCAGAGAACCTTTTTTAAGGGATGTCAGCATAATCGACAATATGAAAATTCGGCTTTCTTATGGGTCCATAGGAAACCAGGCCATAACACCCTATCAGACCCAAGGTCTCCTGGGCAGGACCTTTTATAATTGGGGCAATTCGACGGCCTACGGTTACCAACCCAATACCATTGGTAACCCGGATCTTAAATGGGAAACTTCCACAACAGCCAATTTGGGCTTAGATGCAAGTTTGTTCAAGGGAAGGATATCCGGGACGCTGGAATATTACATGGTCAACACCAAAGACCTTCTGTTATCCCGTCAATTGCCGACATCCACAGGTTTCGGTGCGGTGACCACCAATGTGGGACGAACCCGTAATCAGGGATTTGAAGGCACGATCAGTACGATAAACGTGGATAATAAACGCAATTTCAAATGGTCAACGGATCTGACCTTTTTTACCAATAAAGAAGAAATTGTGGAATTATACAATGGAAAAGTGGATGACGTAGGGAATTCCTGGTTTATCGGTCAGCCGCTGTCTGTTTTCTTTGAACTGAAAAAGGCCGGTATTTGGCAGACCAATGAGGCTGATGTGGCAAAAAGTTACGGTTATGTTCCGGGAGAGATTAAAATTCAGGATGTCAACGAAGACGGTAAGATCAACTCTACCGACAGGGTTATCCATGGTTCTGGTGTGCCGGATTTTTCCGGTGGGATTACCAACAGGATCCAATGGGGTAATTTCGATCTGTCGGCCTTTGTATTTGCCCGCATAGGGCAAACGATCCGGAGTAATTTTCATCTCTCTAACAATACGTTGTTTGGCCGTTATAATAATATAGATGTGGATTACTGGACTCCTGCAAATCCAACCAATGAATTTCCCCGTCCAAATCAAAATCAGGAGTTTCCTAAAAACAATGGTTCCGTATCCCTGTTTGACGGATCTTTCTTAAAAGTCCGAAACATCAATCTGGGTTATAATTTTGATGCCCGTACCGCAGGAAAGCTGAAGATGTCGTCGCTGCGGATTTATAGCAGTATCCAGCAACCCTTTTTGTTTTCTTCTTTCGTTTCAAAATACAAGGGTGTGGATCCAGAGACCGATATTTCCCAGACGCTGGACGGTGGTGGCAATCCTTCCACGTATACCGTTTCGTTCGGGGTGAGCGCCAGGTTTTAATAATTCATTTATTTCTTTTAATATAATCGTATTATGAAAAAATATATTTTAAAAACAGATATAAACCTCAGGGCGCTGCTTATACTGGTGAGCATCCTGGTGAGCACTTCATCCTGTGAGGACTTCCTGGAAGAGAAAGTGGTATCCCTTATCGGAAATGAATACATCGCAACGGCCCAGGGATTTCAGGATGCCAGCAATGCCATGTATCAGGGGCTGAGAAAGTTTTACGGCAGCGAACTGGGCATGACCATGACGGAAATGGGGACAGATACCTATACCAATGGGGCTGATGGCAGCTATAAATATTATAATCAATATACTTCCCAACTGGATCCCCGGGACAATTGGATAACCGTACTCTGGACCGAACTCTATAAAAGCATCAATACCGCCAATGCCGTCATTGAAAGAGGAGCTTCGATCACGGGCATTCCGGCTGCAACAGTGACTTTGAGGGTGGCGGAAGCGAAGGCCCTCCGGGCGCATTATTATTTCGTACTGACCCAGTTTATGGGTGGAGTTGATTTAAGGCTCACCGAAACCGTTGGTCCTGAAACTTCCATCACCCGCGCCTCGGAAGAACAAATGTATACACAAATCATAAAAGATCTTGAAGAGGCTTTGAAAGATCTTCCATCCAGTTCGGCTCAGTGGGGAAGATATACCAAATTGGCAGTGGAAAACCTGTTAGCCAAGGTCCATCTCACCAGGGCTTACCGCCCATTTGGCTCTGCCGCGGATTTCACTAAGGCGGAAACCTATGGCAAAAATGTGATCAATAATTACGGTAAAAAATTATTGCCCGATTATGGTCAACTTTGGACGCTGGGAAATGACGAGCATAGCGAAGCTATTTTTTCGGTGCAATATTCTTACGATCTGCTTTCTTCCGGAGGGGACGGCAACCGGTTTCACCTTTATTACTTAATGGAATACGACACCCAACCTGGAATGAGCCGGGTCCTTGAAGTGGGGCGTCCCTGGAAACGGCTGAGGCCGACAAACTATACCTATAATGAAGTCATGGTCAACCGATCCGTGGATTCACGGTACGATAAGAGTTTTGTTAAAGTATTTCTGGCTACTAAAGCCGGGACCTTCAATACCTCGCTGGACCAGTCAAAGCCCAAAATCACGGTTAAAGTTGGGGATACCTGTATCTTTATGCCTGGTTATGAAATGGACGCAGCTGAAAGAGCCACAAAACCATACCAGGTTTTTACTCCCAGCATGTATCAGGAAAGACATTTTGGCTGCTTATCCAAATTCCTTGACCCTAAGCGGGCAAGCATCAATGAAGAAAAGGGGGGCAGGGATTTTATGGTTTCCCGCCTGGCCGATACCTACCTGATGGTTGCGGAAGCTCTGATCAAACAAAATAAGAATTCAGATGCCGTTCCTTTTATCAATGCAGTCAGGCAAAGGGCAGCTTTTCCGGGAAAACAGAACGAAATGTCGATTACCGCAGCCCAGGTCAATATGAACTTGATTTATGATGAACGGGCTCGTGAACTGTTGGGTGAGATGCACCGTTGGTTTGACCTGAAACGTTGGGGAAACCTGATAGAACGGGTTAAAAAATACAATCTGGAGGGGAAAGATGGGATCAAGGATATCCATACGTACCGACCTATACCTCAAATTCAAATTGACCGCGTAGAAGGTGGAAATGCCAGTTTTCCCCAGAATCCGGGTTATTAAGGTTCATTTACAATATTAGTTTGACCATACCGGCCTTTTTAATTTAAATGGCCGGTTTTTTATTACTGAGGTGTAAAAAAAATTGAATATTTTCAAGGATAATCATAAAAAGACTACCATGGATATCAACAGAAGAGATTTTATCCAACAATCCGCCGTCGCCGCCGGCGGAATCATGATCAAGCCTATGGCCGATGCGTATGTCAAACCCATTGCGAAGAAAAGGCTGGCACTGGTGGGAACCGGAGACCGGGGCACCGGATTTTGGGGAAAGGCCCTACTCGAAAATTACAAAGACCTGGTCGAATTTGTGGGCTTGTGCGATATCAATCCCGGCCGGCTTGAATACGCCAAATCCTATATCGGGGCCGATTGCAGGACCTATATCGATTTTGACGAGATGATGAGAGAAAAAAAACCGGATACGGTCATCGTCACCACCGTAGATGCCACACACCATGAATTCATCGTAAAAGCCCTTCAGTATGGCGCCGATGTAATCACCGAAAAACCCATGACCACCGATGAGGTCAAATGTCAGCAGATCCTGGATGCTGAAAAAAAATCAGGGAAAAAAGTGACCGTAGGTTTTAATTATCGGCACAACCCCCATGTCACCAGGATTAAAGAACTCCTTACCAACCAACGGGTTGGAAAAATCACCTCCGTGGACTTCCACTGGTACCTTAATGTGTACCACGGCGCGGACTATTTCAGGCGCTGGCATGGTTTTATTAAAAACGGCGGTTCCCTCTGGGTGCATAAAGCCACTCATCATTTTGATTTACTCAACTGGTGGCTGGATTCCGATCCGGTTGAAGTCATGGCTTTCGGCAAACTGGACCATTATGGAAAAAATAATGCATTCCGTGGAAAGACTTGCAGGGATTGCAGCTATACCAAAGAATGTAAGTTTTATACCGATATCAACAAAAACCAGAAGTACGTCAATCTGTATGTGAAAAACGAACACCACGATGGGTATTTCAGGGACAGTTGTGTATTCCGAAATGAAATCGATATCTGGGACAAAATGTCGGCCCAGATTATCTATGCGAATGGCGTTACGGTAAATTATTCCCTGACGACCTATTCCCCCTATGAAGGATGGAAGCTGGCCTTTAATGGTTTTAATGGCCGAATTGACAGCTGGGAGGATATACCTTTTCAAAAAGCGGATGTAGACCAGGCCAACCGGCACAGTGCGGAAATGACCCAAAACAAAGATGAAAAACCGGAATCATTCGATGAGATCTTTGTCATGGATAATTTTTCCCGGCAAGGGGAAACCATCTATATACCTAAATATAAGGGAGGACATGGAGGAGGTGACCGCCGGATGCATGACCTGATTTTTAATAACCCTAAAAACGAAAACCCGTACAAAATCATGGCGGGCACACGGGATGGAGCTATGTCCTGCCTTATCGGTATTGCTGCACGTAAAAGCATTGCCATGAAACGAAGCGTAAAAATTTCTGAATTGACTGATATTATGCCTTCTGTAAACAGGGCATAAATCATTGTCCCAATCCGGTTAAATCCGGATAGGCATGTTCTGAACACAGGATAAAGCCCGGGGGCAAGTATAGGTTTGGATTTCGAAGGTATCCTTTGCAGTTTCCATTTAATTGGGAATAAGTTGTTCTAAATGGGCTGTCCGCCTGCTGTTTTTTATTCAGATGATTGTATATTACCCACTATGAGGTCGAAGTTATACTCACCTCCTTTCTTAAAACCTGTATGGCCAAAGCAGAAAATAAACATTTTATTAGTTGGACCGAAGATTGGACCGCCGTATTCCTTGGCTTCCTGATCATTGTATTGACCTTAGCAGGAATGAAACTTCCTTCCCCGTCTTTGGCCTGGAAGTCATCGGCAGAATTATTTGGTTCCGTGCTCACCTTAGGAAATTTAAGCAGTCTGGCTTTACTTTTCGCCGGTGTGTACGCCATCGTACTTGCAGGCACCTGGATGCTGGATAAAAACTTTCTGAATACAATAAAAGGATTTCCGGTAGTTTTTGGATTGACCACATTTGCTTTAATATTAGCAGGAAATGCGGTGGTCAAAAATTGGAATCTGGAGGCAGTGATTTTCAGCCTTGGAATTGGACTGATCATCAGTAATTTTTTTAAAGTTCCTGAATGGCTCAAAACAACCTTATCTACTGAACTATTTGTAAAAATCGGTTTAGTCCTCTTAGGTACCAGTGTAATTTTTTCCGATATACTTAAAGCGGGATCCCTGGGACTAGTACAGGCTGTATTGGTAGTGATCAGTGTATGGTATTTTGCTTATTGGGTTTGTAAAAAATTAAAGGTCGATGAAGAGCTGGCAATCATGATTTCCAGTGCCGTATCGATTTGCGGAGTATCCGCAGCTATAGCCAGTTCCGGAGCGATCAAAGGAGACCCTAAAAAATTGTCTTACGTCATTTCAGTTGTATTGATTACCGCCATACCGATGATTATTTTTTTACCTCTGGCAGCCCGCTTTCTTGGCCTCTCAGAAGAAGTTACGGGAGCATGGTTAGGGGGTACGATCGATACCACGGGGGCAGTTATTGCTTCGGGATCCCTGGTCGGGGAAACAGCTTTAAAGATCAGTACCATAGTCAAATTTTCCCAAAATGTCTTACTGGGACTGGCTGCATTTGCCATTTCGATATATTGGACCTATTCAAATAATCATTCTTCAACGGACAAGGATTCTAAACCCACTCTGGGGGTCATATGGGAACGGTTTCCAAAATTTGTATTGGGATTCCTGGCTGCGTCAATTTTATTTTCTTTTTTTGTCACCACCGATACCATGGACTCCGTTAAAGGCGGGCTTAAATTCCTTCAGGGTCTTTGGTTTGCGCTGGCTTTTACCAGCATAGGGTTGGAAACGAAATTTTCGGATTTATTTAAGCTTCAGGGTAAAAAACCTTTGTATGCTTTTCTGATCGCACAATTGTTCAATATAATTGTAACGCTGGGGATTGCCTATATGCTATTTGACAAATAATTTTCTTTGATAAAATGGGTTGCTGATTATAATTCAACCTTTATCAATACAACAAATTCAGTTTGGAGACATGAAAATACCCCCGATCTCCATACAAGGTTATGGAATATACCCCGGGATTTAGGGATGATAAGTTCAGTTGAAGGTTATCATTGCGGTGGGAGGTTATAAAAGCTACCTGTACACACCGGCCGGATATATCATATACTTTTGCCTGGAAGTTTTGATCCGGTAAGATTGGCATCGTGATCTTTATTCTATCTCTTGCCGGATTAGGATATAATTTAAAGGGCGGATATATGGGGGCATTGATATAAGGCGTGGAAACCGGAGTGCAGTCGGAATCAAGAAACCGTATGAGTTTAGCATTAAAATGTGAATGTTGGTGATGACCGGCATTTAGAACCAGAATAAGAAAATCCATTTCCTTCTCCTGATCAGGAGTGAGAGAAATCAACGTCGGGTATTTAACCGGATTGGCAATTACAACTAATTTGATGAGATCCGGATTTAATCGAAAAAAGTTTTGAGCATTGAGGGCAGTCATCGATTTTAGTTCATTAAACAGGATAGACGATTTGATGGAATCCACACCGGGGATTCGTCTGAAATATTCCGGATAACAGGGGGAAGGCAATAGCATATTATACCCTGCACAAACGCCTCGGCTCCTAAGCTTATTAAAATGGATAATGGCGGTATCATTGCCTTCTTTACCGACGTCGGGATGATTATCCAGCAAGCTCATAAACCATTGGGTGGGCATGGTCGATTGGTCACCTATAAAGTTTAGCCCGGGAGCACAAAAGGTTATTCCTTTAACAAACTTCATTAAAAAACCATTGGATATGGCAAAAGAACCTCCTGCGGAAAATCCAAGACCCATCTGGGGCAATTTAGCGTCCATATAACCTCTGGCAATAAATGTATCCCTGAACTGAGCATGATTCTGCATGTCCCGGTTCATATTATTGACAATTGGATATTCCCATCTCGTATTTCCATGATTATTAAAATCTTTGTGAAAAGTGGATTCATCGCATTCACTTATGGCTACTGCATAATCATTGGCTATTAGTGTTTTGATTATAGATACACCTTCTACCTGACCTGTAAATTCATTTACGGAGCCCCCGGAACCGTGAAATATCCAAACCAGGGCTTTCATCTTATTATCTTTTGCAGGAAAATAATATTGAACCGGCTTGATGGTATCACGCCCTTTCATTTTTTCAAAAGTCAATTTAGCCCCGGCAGGCAGGTTTATAAAATTAGCAGCCACAGAAATATTTTTTGCGGGCATAAGTAAGCGGGTATGCCATTCTCCGGGATCTCCCAGGTAGGTGGTATCACCGGTCCAGGTCCTGAAAGTTTCAGTCAGTTTTTCTTCCCGGGCCCAAATATGTACAGTATCCCCTGCGCGATAAAATCCTCCTCCATAACCACCAGTAACCTTCAACTCAAATTGTTGGCCTTTTATGAAAAAAGGTATAAAACAAAAAACCATCAGTATGAGCCGCATTTGGTATAAAATTTAAAATAAAGTAAGGAATTGGTTTCCGTTCTTTACTCACCCAAAAGGGTAGTTCTGACTTTAGTGACTTTGCTTAATTATTGCCGGATTGGTTAATCCAACCTTGTTTCCTGGCGTATTCCAAAACTTTGTTGCGCGTAGCCTCGATTTGGACTGGGGTATTGGACAAGATGGTGTAAAAAAAACCGATATCCGGGATACTGACAAAATCGCCTGTAAAGCCACCTTGTGAACCCGTGTGCGAGTACATTGTATGACCTTCCACGCTAGATATTACCCAGGACATACCCATGGACGACGGTGTTTCACCCTTCCATGGAGGTAATGGCCAGATATTACGGGCCAGGTCCATGACTTCCCGGGAAAAAAAAGAAATATTCTTTATACCTGCTTCATATAAATACAATTCATGCACACTGCTCCAGACTCCGCCATTGCCTGATGCATTGAAAGTGGGTTCTTCCATAAAATCCTGCTCCTTCCATTTTCCATCAGGTAAAGAAAGGTAAGCGTGGCATACTCCTTGTTCCGGATGAGGTCCGTCCGTAATTGTACTGTTGGTCATCCGACTGGGGGTAAAAATTTTGGTTTTTATATAATCCTGCCATTTGAGGCCGGTGACTTGTTGTATGATCAGGGCGAGGGCATTAAAAGCGGGATTGGAATATTGATAGCGGGTTCCGGGTTCAAAATTCAAACTGTCATTCTCCAGGATGGGGGCCCAGTTTTGTGCATCATCTGCTGTCAAAAAGAAAATACTATCCCGCTGTACCGGCCGGATGTCAGGTAACCCGGAACTGT
>Ga0163153_10003628_pt1 | contig 20365 bp, 18 predicted proteins | sample OliLakLV19MP6IB1_FD_148629 | JGI IMG/M metagenome (GOLD analysis project Ga0163153, IMG submission 148629) | Freshwater microbial mat bacterial communities from Lake Vanda, McMurdo Dry Valleys, Antarctica - Oligotrophic Lake LV.19.MP6.IB-1 | ecosystem: Environmental > Aquatic > Freshwater >...
TACCAGGCTAAAGACCAGCGCCAACAAAGCCCATTCGATGGCGCCAATCTGTAACCACCAGCCGGCGATACTCACCACGGCTATGGCTGCCAATTCGATCCAGGCATTGGGTTGGGTAGAGAGTGTATGCCAAACACCGTTGAGCGCGGCCCGGAAGCTAAACCAGCGACCGGCGAGAAAATGCCGATCACGACCGGTAAGCGCGGCAAGGGGTGCTTGTCGATCAGCGCTGGGCGCAGGAGGAGGGGTGGAAGACTCGGTTGGTTTAGGCGTCATACGTGCGTTGGGAAAGGTGGGCCTCACCAAAGGGAGTAAGCACTTCACTTTGCAGCGCCCACATGGCGGCTTCTTCAGCGGCGGTGGCATGGTCATGGCCCAGCAGGTGCAACACCCCATGGACGGCTAAAAGACGTAATTCGGCGGCGACACTATTCTGGTAGTGTTCCGCTTGCTGCTTTGCATACGGATAAGCAATAATCACATCGCCTAGATAGTTGCCCAATTCGGCGGCTAATTCCGCGGGCAGATCAGCGACGGTGGGCGCATCCTGCGTACTTTCTTGCGCGGCAAAGCTGAGCACATCGGTCGGCGCATCAACCCCGCGATAGTCACGGTTTAAGCGTTGCACTGTCTCGTCATCTGTCACTACCAAGGTAACCGTTGCGGTTGGATATCCAACCTTGGTCAACAGATGGGTGACGATGGTGGTCAAATTTTTACCGTCAACACTATCGACAAATTGCTCATCAACTTGAATATCAATCGTATCATTCATGGGCGTTGCTCTCTTATCGTTTGGATCAGATGGTAGAGGGTTCCAGGTTTCAGGCAACCTGGAACCCTGAAACCTTAATTCCGTCTTGTCCAGGGTAACCATCACGAAGAAACCGCTTCGATCTCCTCGATGCCACCGGGCAGATCGCGTATACTTTCCTTGTATACGCCATTGCTTTGCTCGCCCCATGAATAACCATTCGCGGGGCGAAGGGTGCCATTGGGTTCTACAGGAGCAGTCCCAGGAACAGTCGCCATTGCTGGTCTGGTGACAGCTTCAACCGCCATCTGTGCCGGCTCTGGATAGGTAACACGCGGGTGATGAACCCCCTGCAAAACCTGGACAAAGACTTCTCGGATCGTCTGTAAATCTCTAAAGGTTAACTCACATTGGTTGAGTACGCCTTCTGCCACACGCCCATCAATCAGCTTATTGATCAATTTTTCCAGATCTTCGCGTGTGCTTGGATGTATGGCACGCACAGCCGCCTCACAGGTGTCGGCTAATAATAGGATAGCGGTCTCTTTGGTGCGTGGATCTGGACCGGGGTAGCGGAAATTCTGGGGATCGACGGTTGTATCACCACCCGCCTGGCGCTGGGCTTGGTTGTAAAAATAGGTCGTTAGCGAGCGGCCATGATGTTCGCGAATGAAATCTTGGATATTGGGTGGCAAGCGATACTTTTGCGCCAGATCCACGCCATCGGTTACATGGCTGATGATAATCTGCGCACTGGTCATTGGGTCGAGTTTTTCATGCGGGGAAGAATTGTCAGCAATATTTTCGGTGAAAAAATAGGGCCGCACGGTCTTGCCAATATCATGGTAATAGGCGCCGACGCGCGCCAATAGTGCGTCGGCCCCGATCGCTGCTGCCGCACGTTCGGCCAGGTTGCTCACGACGATGGTGTGGTGATAAGTGCCGGGCGCTTTGAGCAGTAGTTGACGCAATAGGGGCTGCGTTGGACGGCTTAATTCGCCTAATTGTAGACTTGTGGTTAGATTGAATAGGCTACCCAAAATAAAGTAGCTGATCAACGCAATGCTGGCCGACAAACCGCCATTGAGCACAAGGGACATAAACAAAGACAGACTTTGTGTCAGCCAATCTGGGCTGGCAACATCGACAAAGGAAGGGTTGAACGCAGCAAAAATCAGTACATTGCTCAGGGAAACCGTCAAACCAGCCCAGAGAAAAGAGCTGAGCCGTTCAGCCCGCCCCAAAACGATGGCGCCTAATAACGCACCTAAACTCGCGTAAGTTACAAGAATAAAGTTATTATTGCTAAGATAGTGTACCAATAGCGCAGCGCTGAAGGTGACTATGATCGAGACGCGCAGATCGATGAGCACCGCAATTAACATACTCATGGCCGCTAACGGGTAGAGATAGGGCAGCCAATCATGGGGAATGACCATTAGTTTGGCCGCCAACATCCAAATGACAAAGACGACACAAAGCGCAGACAGCTCTTGAAAGTTGCGCAATGTGCTAGGACGGAGACGATAAATCGCGCTAATCACCACCGTGAGCACCAAGGTGGTGATCACCACGGCGCGCACCAGCAGCCACCAGTCCCAGTCCGGCTGCAACAGACCAACTTGGACCAATGCCTCTACTTTCTCTGGGGTTGCCACGTCGCCGGCGCGAATAATCTTTTCACCCCGAATTAAATTTTCATAGTGAATGGCAACTAATGCACGCGCTTGGGCGCGCGCCTCTGCGGTCCGCTCTTCATTAAAGATGCTATTGGGACGGATGAGGCCGAGCACCAGATCGCTGGTAACCGCGCTCACCGTTTCGTTGACATTGGAATCGACCAGCAATGGCACGCGTCGACGCGCATTGATCAGGCTATTTTCCCGGATCTCATCCCGCATGATCCGGTCAAGGGTCAAAGGAGCCTCCGCCACCACAGCCTGCCAATCTTCATTCGACAATTCTTGAATGCGATAGGCAGCCTCTGGGGTCAGTTCTAGTTCAGCAATCGCTAGTAGATAGTCTACCTGGAGTTGCGGCGACGCATAGGCATCGTTGCGGATGGCCGTGATAAAGCCCAGGATCTCGCGTGAACGATTCATCTGTTGCCGGCGTACACGGCCTTCCGTGCTGTCGTATTGTTCGGGCACAACCTGGGCCGCCCGTTCGCGCGCCTGCTCAGTCAATATATCACTGGGATAGGTGATCTGGGCTGGTGAAGAAATATCCGAAGGCGCGACCTGGCCAACCTTGAGCTGTGCTTGTTTATTCGACGGAAATTGCCAAGAAAGCAAGCTCACCAGGAAAATGCTAACGGAACTGAGTATGGTAAAGATCAGTGAGCGATTAAGCCAGTGGTTTGAAACCGATAAACGCGTGGCTGCCATAGGGTCCCTCTCGCACGCAGCTAGAACATACCTTGGTACTAGTTACTCAACAACCGCCGTGCAACTTGGCTGACATCTTTGCCATCAGCCAGACCGTTGACCCGTTCCATGGCCGCCGCCATGACCTTACCCAATTCACGGGGGGAGGTGGCGCCGGTCTCGGTGATGACGGTGCGGACAATGGTTTCGATCTGTTCGGCGCTCATTGGCGCCGGTAAATATTTTTCCAGTACGGCAACTTCGGCTAATTCCGCCACAGCCTTGTCCGGGACGCCCAATTTTTCAAATTCAGCCGCCGTATCACGGCGTTGTTTGATCTCTTTACGAATGGCTGTCATCACTTGTGCCTCGGATAGGTCATGATTAGCACCGGCGGAAGCCAACACGGTTATCGCGGTCTTTACGGCGCGTAGGGCCAATTTGGCAACATCATTGCGATCCAGCATAGCGCGTTTGAGATCACTGTTAATGCGCTCTTGCAAGGTAGGTTGGGATTGTTCACTCATACGATTAACTCTCTTTTTCTAGGGTACGGGATTCGTGCTGCGTGATTCGTGGCTTAGTCATCGTCCAAAAATAAAGTCAACGGTATCAGGTATTGGATATTAGCTATTCCTAGGGTTCAATACCCACTATCCAATAGCCAAACTACAAGTTATTTCTTGACGACGACTTAGGGTTACGTCGGTTCGTCACTCACCTTTTCGCGATAAAGGCTTTGGTGAAGCTGTTGATCAAACCAACGGGTTACCTGCGTCTGATAACGGACAAAAAGCAAGACCAAGACCGCGAAGATGGTTACTACCAGGGCAAATTGCCACCAGGATAAAGTAACAACACCCGCCCCCACGGCCGCCGCAACAAAGACGCTGGGGACGCGGATACAGAGGGTGATCAAGGCAATGACAGGAAATGAGACGCGTGACAACCCGGCAAGATGGTAGGGTAGATCACCGGTTGGGCCGACCAACAAGACTGACCATAGCAATGGGCTATCACTATGCGTCACGCCCTCCCATTGGGCCAGCCGTCCAGCGCTCACCAATCGCTGTACAAGCGGACGACCATAAAGGCGCGCTAACTTCATGGCGGTCATTGCGCCGAGAAAAAGACCCAGTGCGGCCCAGACGCCGCCCCACAACGGGCCATATAAATAGCCCGCGGCTGCCTGAATAATATAACCCGGAATCGGCGCAACAATAATCTGCGTCGCATTGAGCAGAATCAACGCCACGGGACCCAACCACCCTAGCTGATCGACAAAGCGTTGAAGCTGTTGCTGATCGGTCATGGATTGCCACAAGGCTTGCAGGCGCGCTTGATCCCACGTTGGTCGCCAAACCAACAGCAGCAACAGTAGAAATAAGACAAAGATCCCTACTGTTGCCAACCAACGGTATAACGGTTGTCGCAAACTAGACCTCCAAGCTACAATAGAATTTAAGACCAATTCCGTGCGCTAATTATACTCCCAGTTGGCGTTGTGTCAATAGAATTTAGCTGTAAGAACAATGTTCGTTTGCACGCATGATAATACAGGAGGTGATTGTGAATACGACTGTGCCAATACCCAATGGACAATATCAAGATTTACTCGTTGAACAGCCGGCGCCGGGAGTTGGCCTGGTGCGGTTGAATCGACCCAATGCGCTGAATGCCCTACGCAGCCAACTGATGGAAGAATTGGTGACTGTGCTACGCCACTTTGATCGCGATCCTGCCATCGGCGCCATTGTGATCACCGGCAATGAGCGGGCCTTTTCTGCCGGGGCCGATATTACCGAAATGGCCGACGCCACCCCAACGGAGATGCTCAACCGGGGTATGATCGAGCGGTGGCAGCAAGTACGACAAATTCGCAAGCCAATCATTGCCGCGGTCAGCGGTCACTGTCTGGGAGGCGGTTGTGAACTGGCTATGCTCTGCGATATGATCATCGCCTCGGAAACAGCCAAGTTTGGTCAACCTGAAATTAACATTGGCGTCATTCCTGGCGCCGGTGGCACCCAACGTCTCACGCACGCCGTAGGCAAATCGCTGGCGATGGAAGTGATCTTAAATGATCGACGGCTGACGGCTGAGGAAGCGCTCCGTTACGGGTTAGCCAGTCGTGTTGTGCCGGTGGCAAGTTATCTAACTGAAGCAATCACCCTAGCCACACAAATTGCTGCGCGCGCTCCTCTGGCTGTCCAGTTAGGCAAAGAGGCCATCAACCGCGCCTATGAACTTAGCCTGACCGAGGCCACCGCCTATGAAGAAAAACTCTTCTACATTCTCTTTGCCAGTGAGGATCAAAAAGAAGGTATGCGCGCTTTTGTGGAAAAACGACTGCCCCAGTGGCAAGGCAAATAATAATTAATTGTTACCGATTGGCAATTAATTATAACGCAAGCTCAGCCAATACCGGCCTGTGATCCGATGCTTCGGCGCCGGCCGGTTCTTGCCAGATCATACATGATTGGGCTTGGGTGGCGAGTGTCTGGCTGGCAAAGATGTAGTCGATGCGAATGGCGGTGTCGGTCACCGGCATAAAACTCTGAGCGCCGGGTTCGCCAAAGCGTTGATAGAGATCGACATACCCAGCCTTTTCCATTTGGGTGATGACGCTAAGTCCTTTGCCCATCGCGGTTAGATTTTGACCTTTTTCATGGCGCGCCAACTGCTCATAGTCAGCCTGTCGATTGGCAAAATCCCAGGGGGCAATCGCGTTAAAATCACCCATGACCAGATGCGGTCGGGTGCGGTCGCGCTGGAGCCATTGGCGCGCCACACGCAGTTGCAGCAGCCGCGCCGCCTCATCGGTATGGTCAAGGTGGGTGACATAGACCGTGAGTGTCGCTTGGCTGGGGAGTAAAATACGCCCCTCCAAGAGGCCGCGCTGCTCTTTTTGTGCCAGCAGTTGCTGCTGATCTTCTTCTTTGGGCGTGAGATGGTGGGCCGCGCTGGCTATGATCGGCCACCGGCTGAGCAGCGCATTACCATAGGCGTTAGCCGGCATGTTATCCTGCGCCGGCCAGCGGAGGCAGGGGCCAAAGACAAAATGCATCCCCAACCGCGCCGCAACTGCTTCCAGAGCTGGACGAGTGTCGCCTTCAACCACGCGCGGATAATAGACCTCGTTGAGACCGACAATGTCCGCCTTTGTCGCCGCAATAAGGTCCGCAACCGCAGTAAGATTCGGCCGCCCATCCGTAGTGCGCCAGCCATGAATGTTATAGGTGAGCAGACGAATCATACAATGAGTCATACAGTGAATCATAGTCAAAGAGAAAGGGAAAGTCAAAACGCGGAGTAACTGTTTAGCGACCGTGTACGGATTGAGGTATTGACAATCCTCGCCTCCTCAATCCGCGTCTCTACTTGACGTTCTTGGCATCCCCACATAAAATGGAGACAAGTAAAGCAACGTATCTACTCCATCTTACAAAGGAATTCTACGCATGATTAGCGCTGAACAGAAGCAATTTTTTGACCAGAACGGCTACGTAATTGTCCCTGCGCTCTTTTCCAAGGATGAAACCGCCTATTATCGCGATTACTATATGGAGCTACGCAATGACGAACGATGTAGCGCGGACCGCCGGATTCAGCAGCCAAAGCAGAAAGATCCGCTGCTCGAATACCCACGGCTGATGATGATGCACCGCTGGGATGAGGTAACCTTGCAATGGATGCTTGAACCGCGTCTTAACCATTGTATGAGTGGATTGCTGGAACGTGAGCCGTTGGCTGTGCAAACCATGCTTTATTTCAAACCACCCAAGGCGCGTGGTCAGGCCCTACACCAGGACAACTACTATCTACGCGTCCAGCCGGGCACTTGTCTAGCGGCGTGGATGGCGCTGGATCGGTGTGATGAGGTGAACGGCTGTCTCCAAGTGGTCGCCGGCAGCCACAACTGGCCCGTGCTCTGCACGGAAAAGGCCAATACCAAGACAAGCTTTACCGATGTGACCGTGCCAATCCCGCCCGACGCCGAAACTGTACCGATCATCATGCAGGCGGGCGATGTGCTCTTTTTTAATGGCTCGTTGGTGCATGGGTCGCTGCCCAACCGTTCGCGCACCCGCTTCCGCCGCAGCCTGATTGCACACTACATTGAGGGCAGCACCGAGCGCGTCGCCCGCTGGTATCACCCCGTTATGCGTATGGATGGCACCGTCATTGATGTCGCCACCAGTGATCGCGGCGGTCAATGTGGCGTCTGGGTCACCGAAAATGGCAAACCCGTCGTCGAACTGGCCGGCTATGAGATCGTGGAAAAGGCCACAGAGTAGAAGGTGCGGTTTTGGTTGCCTTCTGTGTAAAGATAAATCATAGCAATTCTCTTAACTTTTGTATTTTGCCATCAAGTATGGTATACTTTACCTAACTCTGCGGTTTCCGTGAAAGGATAGCACACGGGGCGAGCCAATACTTTACAAACGGGAGCTTGATGATGTAGCGTGGATGTGATAGCCCGCGAGGGTAAGACGGAAGCGCTCAGTCGGCACCCACCTGCCTACGCAGGTTCGCACCCACTGTCCCCACGATTCTGCGGAGTCCCTTTTTTACCAAAGAATGAATCATCCATTACCCAATTATTGCTGTTATAAAAGATAAACAAGTAGGGTGATTGGGTATTGAGTGATTCAGAGATTACGCCATCACAACCGCCTGGGCTACGCTCAGGCGGTTTTTATCAGTTGATATAAACGCATGAAGCAACCACGTTTACTCTTTCCGCCGGAAGCCCACCAGGCGCTGCGCCGTGGCTTTAACCTATTGAGTGATTTATTGGAACTTTCGCTGGGACCGCGTGGCCGTTTGATCGCGCTAGCGCAGGACAATCCCCGCAAGTCCCCGGAATTTCTCAACGATGGCGCGACCATTGCACGCCGCTTTCTGGGCTTGCCCAATCGCTTTGAAACCATGGGCGCTTTTCTGGCGCGCCACATCGCCTGGCGCATGGAAGAAACCGTGGGCGACGGCGCCACCACGGCGGTGGTGATTGCTCGTCAAATCCTCAATGAGACTGACCGTCTGGCGGCATCTGGGTACAATCGCATGAGCATTGCGCGCGGGTTGGAAAAAGCATTGCCCGTTGTGCTGGCTGAACTGGCCGCCCAATCTCATCCTCTCGAAAGTGCCGAGCAGATCATTGCCCTAGGCCGCGCAATTACAGGTGACGAAGCCCTGGGCCGCTTGCTAGAAGAGATCTTTGATACCGTTGGCCCCCATGGCTCGATTGAGGTGCGCACAAGCTATGCCCGCGGCCATGATCGCCGCTATATTCAAGGCACCTTTTGGAACCAGGGCTGGGTTTCTTCCTCCTTCACCAATCAACCAGGCACAGCCGTGCTGGAGCAGCCCTATTTGCTCTTCACCGACCACCAACTGACATCGGCTACTGATCTGCTGCCCATTCTCAACCAGGTGCGGGAAGCTGGTGCGCGGGGTCTGGTGGTGATTGCACCGGCAGTGAGCGGCAGCGCCCTCAATTTATTAGTGACCAATCATGTGCGCAAAGTGTTGCCTACGCTGGCGATCAAAGCACCGGGACTTGGCGCGGAAAAAAGCGAGATTTTGCACGATCTGGCTGTGCTGTGTGGGGGACGGATGATCGAAGCCAACCTAGCCGAGCCACTAACCAAAGTGACGTTAGCTGATCTTGGTCAGGCCGAAGTGGTACAGGCGATTCGTTCCGGCTTTACCATTATCGGCGGCAAAGGACGTCCAGCCGCTATCCGCCAGCGTTATAATGCGCTACGCGCCCACCTGCCCAAGGCGCAACCAGGGCGCGAACGCGACCGCTTGATCGAACGCGCCGGCAAGCTGTTGGGCGGCGTCGCTCTCTTGGAGATCGGTGGCGCTACGGAGAGTGAGCGCGATTATCACAAGGATCGCGCCCAAGAAGCGGTCCATGTGCTACGCTTGGCTATGCAGGAGGGGGTTGTCCCTGGTGGCGGGGTGGCCTATTTGCGCTGTCTGCCCGCTTTGGATCGGATCGATCTCTCGGAAGACGAAGCTGCCGCTCTCCCTATTCTACGCCGTGCGCTCATGGCGCCGACCCAGGCTATTCTGCGCAATTCAGGCTATGAGCCAGCCCCTATCCTGGCGCAACTCTTAGCATCCAACAATGGGCTTGGCTTTGATGTTATGCGCGGCCAGACCGTGGATGTGTTGAGCGCACATATTGTCGACCCGGTGCGCGTCTTGCAAGCCGCCTTGCAGATCGGCGTCAGTGGCGCCCTGATGGCCCTGACTACCGAGACGCTGGTCCATCGCCCGCGCCATAACCGCCACAAAGACGTTGATTTTAAGCCGTAGGTGCGGGTTCCTGAATTTGCAAAAATTTCGCAATCTATTGACGGGCGCTCTGCCCTGTGATAAACTAGCGAGTTACCATCATACGTCGATTTGGCCCGAGATAGGGGTGAATTTCAAGTTGGGGCAGACCTGTCAGGTTTTTGGAAACCTGACAGGTCTTGCGCCCCGAATCTGAAATACACCCCGAAACAGGGGCGAGCAGCAGGGCAAGGAATAAGGGGGATCTGTGGCGATTATACGGACAAGAGTTGCTGATGACACCTGGGTCTTCACCAGCGAGCTATATGTTGAAGTCAATGCCGGATTGGTGGTGACGCCGGAAGGCGGTATCCTGATCGACACCTTACCCTTTCCTTCAGAAACCAAGCAGATCATTGAATTTGCCCAACGCGTCTGCCCACAAGGCATCAAATATCTCGTCAACACCATTAGCCACGCTGATCACATCTATGGCTCCTGCTTTTTCCCCGATGCCGAACTCGTGGCACATGAATTGTGCCGCGAGATGATGATCGAACATGGCTATAAGGCGCTCAAGCAAGCGCAAGAGTATACGCCCGAACTACGCCAAGTGGAGATCCGCTTGCCAAAGTTGGTCTTTAACGAAGGGTTGGTGTTGCGGCTGGGGGATAAGACGGTGCATTTGATCCACTCGCCTGGTGTCAGCCCTGATCTCTGTGCTGTCCATGTGCGCGAAGATAAGGTACTCTTTGCCAGCGATCTCATGATGCCCGTGCCGCTGATCGCTACGAACTTTAGTGATGTAGAAGCGTTTAAGCGCTCGTTGCGCAATCTCCATGACTATAACCTGGAGTGTATTGTCCAGGGACATGGTGATATTCTCTTACGTGGCGAGGTCACAAGCAGCATTGATGTGAGCGTTCAATATCTGAATGAGATCGAAGCGCTGGTGGAGCGGCTCATGAGCGAGGGCGCCACCAAACATGATCTGTTACAATATGACATTGAACGTTTTGATCGCAGCCGCATTCCCTTAGGAGGGCTGGTGCAACAATTTCATTCGAATAATTTGCTCTTTCTCTGGGAACGTGCCCGCGCCGCCCAACGCAAACAACGCCAGGCCGCGCCTAAATAGAAATAATTAATTTATTATACTTGTGATATAGCCAATAAACTTACGCTACCCTTTTATGAGAGTATTCTGATTCATGGCGAGTATCTCTGTTTTGTCCTTACTCCAAGAAATTGAACTTTTGACGCCTGATCAGCGACGTCAGTTGCAACGGCGGCTCTATGCCAGCGGTCTTTTTGTGCCGGAGATTCTTTCCTCGGATCAAAATCGCTTGACGGTTGCACCGGCATTGGGCGAAAAAGTGCCGACCAAACGCCAACTGCCTGCTGGTACACGTCAGGTGATGATTACGCCTACTACCCCTGTATTGCCACCCAAAAACGCCAAAACTGACTATCGACCCCCAGTCAGTGGCCGGATTGTGGTGGGCGCGCCCAATGGTGTCAAGACGGAGGCCGATCCGCATTCCATGTCACCACTGCCCGGCCAGGCGCCCGAACAGCCGATTGGCATTGTCTTTGATGGCGGCAGCCGTGGCAATCCGGGTCAGGGCTATGGCAGTTATGCCGTGCGTTGGCCGGGCGAACAGCAACAACTGGTGCGTCTACGCTTTGGCGACAACGCTACCAACAACGAAGCCGAATATGACACCCTCATCACCGCCCTCGAAGCGCTCCTCAAACGGCTGCGCGATGCCGGCGCCGACCCCAGCACCGCCCGCCTCGACATTCGTGGCGACTCCCTCCTGGTGATCAATCAGGTGCAAGGCATCTGGCAATGCAAAGAAACCCGCCTCCAAACCCGCTGTCAACAAGTGCGCACCCTCCTCCAAAACTTTGGCGAATCGCGCCTCAACCATCATGACCGCGCGAATAGTGTTAAGGTGCTGGGGCATTGAGGAGAATCTTCCGGTTCAATATCAACATGGGAAGCTGAGAGGATAGCGGCTCTGGCGGATTTTTATCTGCAAAAGCCCGCTTACTCTGTCAAATCCGCGTTCTATTTTCAGAACAGGTAATGCGTGATGGTGTGGTTGGGAGTTTGTCATGGGTAAGGGTCAGCAACAGGTTTATGCCGGTTTTTTGATTCTTTTCCATCTGTTGCTGACCCTGGCGTACAGTGTGATTGTGCCGCTGGGTGAAGCGCCGGACGAAACAGACCACTGGGCCTATGTCGTCTATCTAGCCGAGAAGCGCACGCTGCCGGTTGGCCCAAAACCAACCCAGGGTAAGCACCCGCCACTCTACCATATAGGCGCTGCGCTGGCGACCTTGCCGGCGCAAGCGACCTTTGGCTTTCTACGCTCCAACCCCGATATCCAGATTCCACCCCTGCCGGATATACCAAACTTTTTTATCCATACCAGCCAGGAAAGCTGGCCCTGGCACGATGGAGCGTTGGCCTTTCACCTGGCCCGCTTCTGGTCGGTGTTGCTGAGCACAGGCACCGTGTTTGCCACTTATCGGCTGATGGCTAGGGCTTTCCCTACACAAGGTGCATGGATCGTGGCGACCACTGCGCTCTTGGCCTTTCTGCCAAGTTTTTCCTTTATTGGTGGGATGGTAAACAATGACAATGGCGCGGCTTTTTGTGGTACGCTGGCGTTATGGGGCGCGGTGGCGCTCTATCGTTCTGGAGGTAAACTGCAGGCAGGGTGGTGGCTTCCCCTGGCCCTGGGTTGCGGCCTACTCGCCAAAGTGAGCACCCTGGCCCTGTGGCCGGCTGTCGCGGTGGCGCTGTGGTTGGGCGTCTATAATCGCCATGATGGCGAAGATGTGGCAAAGCGACCTTTGTTGCCGATGCTGCTGACTGGCTTTGCCATCTTTGGAATTGCCACCCTTCTAGCTACGCCGTGGCTCCTGCGCAACTGGCAACATTACGGCGATCCACTGGGGATGGCGTTGACGCGCCAGACAATTGACCTGCGGCTAGACCCCTGGACCTGGGCGGATACGCGCTGGTTGCTGCGCGGGTGGTTTGTAACCTTTTGGGGGCGTTTTGGTGTCATCGGCCACATTGCACTGCCAAGCTGGATCTACCTACTGCTCGCCGGCCTGACCGCGATCAGTGGCATAGGCTTGCTCAAACTCTGGCTGCGTCCACCAACCCCACAGACGCGCTCCATTCTTGGTCTCTTTGGGTTGACGGTGCTTAGCACGGCGGCGGTGATCTGGCAATATTCGCTGATTGCGTTGGGCACGGATCAAGGGCGCTTACTCTATCCCGCCGTCGCCCCGCTGCTGGCGCTTTTGGCTGGTGGGTTGCTGACTTGGTCGCCACCCCATTGGCAATGGCCGGTTGCGCATACGCTGGTGTGCCTCATGTTGGCCTTTGCCCTCTATGCCCTGGTCGGTGTGGTTCGCCCAGCATTTACACCACCACCATCGGTTCCCACAACGGAACTCGCCGATCTCACTGCGGTTGACCCCATTGCGTTTAGCGATCTGGCACTCACCAACTGGCGTCTCACCGAGCCACCCACGCTCTACTGGCAAGCCACGCAGCCGATTGCCGACGATCTGCGCGTGGTGTTGCGGATCGTCGCCGAAGATGGCAGCCTGGTTTGGGAATGGCGCCGCTCGCCTGGTGGTGGCCGGTGGAGCACCGACCATTGGACGCCAGGGACCCTTGTCCGCGATGCTTATACCGTGCGCTGGCCAGATTGGGCGCAGGCCGGACACTATCGCGTAGAAGTGGGCGTTCAACCCTTTGAAGAGGGCTTTCTGTTGCCGCAGCAGAACCAGCAGCAGGTCACTGCCGGCGAACATCCGTTTATTTTTCTCGGCTGGTTGGAGCATGGGCCGTAGCACTAAGATAAGCGGGACGCAGAGCGTCCAATCTGGGTTCCCACGCGGAGCGTGTGGAACCAGCAGAACCAGCAGGTTAGACCACCCGATTGATCAACGGTTCGCCGCGCAGCCCTAGCTTCAAGTTATCCACGGAGCGTTGGGCCATGCCGCGGCGGGTCTGGCGGGTGGCGCTGCCGAGGTGTGGGGCGATGACCAGGTTGCTCTGTTGCAGCAGAGGGTGGTCACGGGGCAACGGCTCTGGCTCGGTGACATCCACGGCGGCGGCGTAGATCCACCGATTTTGCAAGGCTTCGAGCAGAGCGTCATGATCGAGTACGCCGCCGCGCGCGACATTGATCAACACGGCACTGGATTTCATCATACGCAATTCGGTGCGCCCGACGATGTGGCGCGTCTCCGGTGTCATGGGCACAGTGATCGCGACAAAGTCGGCTTCGCGCAGGAGATCTTGCTTGGTGGCATAGATGACCCCCAGATCGGCTTCGGTTTGAGGGCGGCGATTGCGGTTGTGGTAGAGCACCTTCATGTCAAAACCTTGGGCGCGCCGCGCCAGTTGCGTCCCAATGTTGCCCATGCCGATAATGCCCAAGGTGGCGCCGTAGACCTCATAACCGTGAAGAACGCTGGGGTCATAGTGGGTGAATTCCGCGCTACGGGCAAAATGATCGCCAATGATCAGGTTGCGTGCTGCCGCCATGAGCAGGGCAAAGGCCATATCCGCCGTAGCGCCATCGACTAGACTGGGCGTATTGCCCACAGGGATGCCGCGCGCCTTGGCATCAGGGAGATTGATATGATCAACGCCAACGCCAAAGTTGCTGATCATACGCAGCTTGGGCATTTTGTCCATGACTGCGCCATCTACTTTGGGGTGACCATAGGTGAAGTAGCCCTCGATCTGTTGCAAAATGGCGGGGTCAGTGGCCTCGCCCTGCCAAAGATGCAGCACACAATCGTCACCGATCATGGTCATCATTTCGTCATTCAATTGGGTATCGATAAGCACGTGATAAGACATGAATGGCTCCACAGTTTTTCTAGATATCGATAGATTGCGTATCAATATCTGAGTTTTGCCTCTGAAAGATAATGATAATGGATTACGCTATATGTGTCAATCATTGTAATCTTTTTCCAATAATAATACCACGTAAGTAGGGCGATTGGAGTTTGTCCTATCTATGCGCTACACTATAGGGAGTAGGTTGGTAGGTTGGTAGGTTGGTAAATCGGTAGATCAGTAAGTCAGTGCCTGTCTTCCCGTCTTTCTGTCCCCCTGTCTTCCCGATGCCCAACTATAATAGCTCGTCAAAGAAGTAGGAGTAAAGTAAGCTTATGAGTGATACCCGCAAACGCTACGCTCTGGTAGGGACCGGCGGTCGCGCCCAAATGTATATCGACGCCATTGTCAACGATTATCAAGACAATGCCGTGATGGTAGGATTATGTGATCTGAGCCAGACGCGCATGGATTGGCATAACGAACAGATCGCAGAACAATTCGATGCCGCCCCGCTTGCCACCTATCATGCGGCTGATTTTGATTGTATGATCGCCGAAACCAAGCCGGATACGATCATTGTCACCAGCATGGATTCGACCCATCACCTCTATATCAACCGCGCAATGGAACTAGGCTGCGATGCTATTTCGGAAAAGCCGATGACCATTGACGCCGCCAAGGCGCGCTCGATCTTTGAAACGATTGAAAAAACAGGGCGCTCGTTGCGCGTCACCTTTAACTATCGCTATGCCCCCATTTCCACCAAAGTGCGTGAACTGATCATGCAGGGCGTGGTGGGGCGACCGCTTCATGTTAACTTTCAATGGGTGCTTGACACCTTCCACGGGGCCGACTACTTTCGGCGCTGGCATCGCGAAAAGGATAAATCGGGCGGGCTGATGGTGCATAAGGCCACCCATCACTTTGACCTGATCAACTGGTGGATCGCTTCTTACCCCAAGCAGGTCTTTGCGATGGGTGATCTGCTCTTTTATGGACAGGAAAATGCGGCGCAGCGCGGCGAAAGTTATAGCTACAACCGCTACACAGGTCAGGAAGCTGCCGCGACTGATCCCTTTGCCCTGCGCCTGGATCAGCACCCGGCGCTGCGCGGTCTCTACCTAGAAGCCGAAAAAGACACCGGCTATCTGCGCGACCGCAATGTCTTTGGCGACAATATCACCGTCGAAGATACGATGAGTCTGACGGCGCGCTACCGCAATGAGACGCTTCTCACCTATTCCCTCATCGCGTATAGCCCTTGGGAAGGGTACAAAGTGGCGATCACCGGTGACAAAGGCCGGCTGGAAGTGGACCTGATCGAGTCGGTGGGCAAACAATTTGTGGCGGGCGAAGAGCAGACCATTCAAACCAACCACGAAGATATTGAGAAATTTGGTGGCAAAGAATTGCGCGTCTATCCTATGTTTGGCCGACCCTACACGGTGGAAATCCCGGCAGCCGTTGGTGGACACGGTGGTGGCGATCAGGTGATGTTGGAGCAGATCTTCTCCCCCAACCCGCCAGCCGATCCGTTTCAGCGCGGCGCCAGCCATATTGACGGCGCCGCGTCGATCCTGATGGGTATTGCCGCCAATGCCTCGATGGCGACTGGTCAGCCGGTGCTGGTGGATGACTTGTTGAAGTTGCCCACATAAGGCATAATGGTGACAGCGCTATCGCTCATGGCTGCAGAAAAGGAGTAAAGAAATGACCGAAACCGTACTGACAGCCGAAGTAGTCGCCGAGCCGATCCGAAATGGGGCGGTGGTTGACTATATTCGCCCCACTATCAACCACATTATTACCGAGGATGACGAACCTGTGGATAATTTGCCCTCCGAAAAAAAGCAGCGCTTGCTGGTTGAGCCACTCTACACTTCAACGCGGCTGCCGCGTCCCTTTCTGGCCGCGGCGAACGTTGGCGTTTTTGGCGGTATCCACGGAAGCCCTATTGTTCCTGATATGTTTCTAAGTCTTAACGTGAGCGTAGCTGACGATTGGTGGGCACAAGAACATCGCAGTTATTTTATTTGGGAATTTGGCAAAGCGCCCGATGTTGTTATCGAAATTGTCTCCAACCGCCGTGGAGGTGAAACCAGTAGCAAATTACGCAAATATGCCCAACTTGGCATTCCCTATTATGTCATTGATGATCCACAACGATTGGTGCAGGAGCAAGAACTACGCATCTACGAATTACACGCCGGCCAATATTTTCCTCGGTCTGATTTTCGTCTGCCCCATGTCAACCTGGCGCTAACCTTGTGGGAAGGGGTCTTTGAAGACAAATTTGACCGTTGGCTGCGTTGGTGTGAGACTGATGGTAATCTTTTACCGACCGGCGCTGAACTGGCCGAACAAGAACATCAACGTGCCGAGCAAGAACATCAACGTGCTGAGCAAGAACATCAACGTGCTGAAAAGTATGCGGCCCACCTACGCGCCCTGGGCATTGATCCGGATCAACTACTTACCACAACAGAGTTAGAGGATAGCAAATGAGCATTTTAGATCGCTTTCAACTCAACAATCGCATCGCCATTGTCACCGGTGGCAACCGTGGCCTCGGCAAGGAGATGGTGCGCTCCCTGGCGGAAGCCGGCGCCCAAGTGGCTGTGGTCAGCCGCAAGGCAGAAGAGGCGCAAGCTGTAGCCGCCGAAATTCAGGCTGCTACGGGCAAAACCTGTCGCGGCTATAGCTGTAACATGACCATACCCGAACAGGTGACCGCGTTAGCCAATCAGGTGTTGGCCGATTTTGGGCAGGTGGATATCCTGGTGAACAATGCCGGCATCAACATTCGCGGCCCCATTGAAGAATTATCGCTGGAAGAGTTTCGCGAGGTACAGGAGACCAATGTGACTGGCCCGTGGTTGCTTTGCCGCGCGCTGGCCACCCATTTCAAAGAGCGCAAATATGGCCGGGTGGTCAACATTGGCTCGACGCTCTCGATTGTGACGATGCCAAACCGCACTCCCTATGCGACAAGCAAAGGCGCTGTCCTCCAGATGACGCGCACCCTGGCGCTGGAATGGGCGCCCTATGGCGTTACTGTGAATTGTGTCATGCCCGGCCCCTTTGGCACCGAGATGAATCTACCCTTGATCAACGACCCCGAAGCCTACAAATCTTTTGTGGCGCGCATCCCGTTGGGCCGTTGGGGCAACCTGGACGAGATCGGCGGCCTGATCGTCTTCCTGGCCGGCGACGCCAGCAGCTTTATCACCGGCGCTGGGATCACAATTGATGGTGGGTGGACGGTGCAGTAAGACAGGAAGACAGGAAGACAAGAAGTCAGGAAGACAGTAGCTCAGGGGAAAGTAAACATGGTTTCGGGTAACGGACAACCGAATCTCAAGATCACGGACATTACCAGTGAAGTGTTTGAATGGCCGCGGCCAGGGCTGTGGAACGGCAGCCACTTCTATGGCAACGCCAGTTTGCACAAAGTAACCGTCTACACCGATGGCGGCGTTGTGGGTGCAGGTTGGAATGGCGGCACCGCGGCAACCCGGCCCCAACGGTTGATGCCGGCCTTTGTCGATTACTACCGTGAGCTTTGTATTGGACGAAACCCACTAGACACGCCTGTACTTGTCAAAGACCTTTGGGAGAAACAGATCAAGATCCTGGGGCCGGCTGGGTTGCATACACAAGCGTTGGCGGCGATTCTGATTGCCTGTTGGGATATCAAGGGCAAAGCGTTGAATCAGTCCATTCATCAGCTTTTAGGTGGCGCACAGCAACGGGTGCCGGTCTATATTGCCGGCGGCTACTATGCCGAGGGCAAGGGGTTGGCGCAGTTACAGGATGAATTACGCTACAATGTGGAGGAACTCCATGCCCGCGCCGTCAAGATGAAGATTGGCGACCCCAAGGTGGGCTTGGCGGGTGACCTGGCGCGCGTAGCCGCGGCGCGCGAAGCGATTGGCCCCGACATCAAGCTGATGGTTGACGCCAATTGTGCCTGTGATCGGCTGACTGCGCTCGATTTTGCCCACGAGTTGCCTGACTATGACGTTTATTGGTTTGAAGAGCCAATGCCGATTTATTGGTTTGAGGATCATCGGCAACTGGCGGCAGCCTCGCCAATCAAAATTGCTGTGGGCGAGAATTACTATACCTATGCTGATTTCAAAAATATGCTCGACCATCAGGGTGCGTCGATCCTCAATGTCGATGTGGCTATCTGTCCCGGCTATGATGTGGCGCGCGATGTGGCGTTGCTGGCGCAAGACCGTGGCTTGACCATCGCACCGCACGGCTGCCAGGAGTTGCAGTTACCGCTGGTGGCTGGTCTACCCAATGGCGAATTTTTGGAATATTACCCGACAGAAGTGGACCCGCTGCGTAGCGAAATCTTTCAACCTCAGCTTGTGCCGGACAAAGATGGCTATGTGAACGCACCGGATCGACCGGGGATTGGTTTCGAGTTGAATATGGAGCTACTGGGGCGCTATCGAGTGATGTAAGCCAGTGGTGGGGATCGGGACTTTCTTAAGCAGCGCCGGGATCTGTCAAGATTCCGGCGCTGTTGTGTCTACGCTATCGATTGACTAGCACTTGCTTTACCGGTTGATCAGGGGCAAGAAGATAAGCGTGCTCCCACCTTCTTCCTGTTCGCCCTCTGCCACCGACTCTTCACCGCCAACTGGTTCGGTCAGGAACGCAGGGCCGCTTTCGTCGGTGAGGGTAGTCGGGTCAACGGTGAAGTCCTCGAATGAGGGTGGCGCCGCGCTCTCAGCGCTGGCTGCGCCCACGCGCCGTTCAAACTTGATGATAACCGAGGCTGGGTCAATCACGCCCGCCAGCGCCAAGCCGTCATTGTTGCCTTCCAACGGACTGGGCAGGTTGTCGCGCTCGTCGCCGGTGATGTCTACAAAGAACCGCACCGGGTTGAGGATGGCGAGACCGACGGAATCATTGCTATACCCCGCGGCCAGCCCGGCAAAGCGCGGTTGACCGTTGACATCGCGCCACCCGTTGCGCAAGGCAATCGTCAACAGGTCGTTGCCGTCGAGCAGTACATCGTTGCCATCGCTGCCCAGCAGTTGGTTACGGTCGCCCGTGCCGCCGTCGAGCAGATCATTGCCATCCAGCTTGTCATTGCCGCCCAAGCCGATCATGAGGTCAGCGCCATTCGTGCCGTTGAGGGTGTTATTGCCACTCGTGCCGGCCTTGATCGCACCATTCCAGCCGGCGGCGCTGTAGACGCTGCCCACCTGGCGCACTTCGTAGCCGCCACAAGTGCCAACGACGGTTCCTGCCGCCTGCACGGTGTAGTTGACGCTGGCGCTGTTGTTGTTGCCGGCATTATCTGTCGCTGTGCAGGTCACGCTCTTACACCCGCTGTGCTGGTATCCAGCGCGCCACAGCTTTCGCTAGCGAGGCCGGGTGGACACAGGAGAATCCGCGCGCCCTAGGTGATGTCAATGGCGATGGCAAGGCCGATATTGTGGGCTTTGCCAACGATGGCGTCTATGTTTCATTTAGCAAGGGCACAGGCTTTCAAGAACCAATCTTGACCGTGGGCGAAACTTTTCGCCGGGCGCACCTGCTCTGCCAGCAGTTGGACGACACGACCCAGCTTTTTGCCGTGTTGCATGGGTTACATCGCTTTGCCTACATGCGCGGCGAGTGGGATCTTGCCCGCGACCTGGGCGAGCAAATGGTCAGCCTGGCGGAGCGCAATGCTGACCCGCCCCTGCGTCCAGAGGCGCATCGTGCGCTGGGACTTACGCGCTGGCTTCAAGGTGAGTTTACCGAGGCGCACACCCACTTTGAACAGGGCAGCGCCTGGTATGACCGTCAACACCATGCTACGTATCTACACTTATCCGGCCAGGATCCAGGGGTGGTCTGTCTGGGCAGAAATTCCCTGGCCTTGTGGTGTCTTGGTTATGCCGAGCAAGCGCGCCGGGGTCTTGAACAGACCTTGGCCCCTGGCGCAAACCATCGCGCACCCTTTTGTGCTGACCTATACGCATTTCTATGCTAGCCTTTTGCATCAGTTTGCCGGTGAGCCGGTGGCCGTGCGCCACGATGCCGAGGCCATCACTGCTCTGG
>Ga0163153_10003629_pt1 | contig 20353 bp, 17 predicted proteins | sample OliLakLV19MP6IB1_FD_148629 | JGI IMG/M metagenome (GOLD analysis project Ga0163153, IMG submission 148629) | Freshwater microbial mat bacterial communities from Lake Vanda, McMurdo Dry Valleys, Antarctica - Oligotrophic Lake LV.19.MP6.IB-1 | ecosystem: Environmental > Aquatic > Freshwater >...
CCTCTCACTCAGTCTGCGAAGACCGAAGGCCGAATCGAAGCCAAGGTACAACCAATTGGCCAAGCGGGTGCGAATGTTCCCCCTCTCCTCGGGGCTGCGGGCGAAGCCTCGGCGAAAGAAAAAGCTCTCTCTGGCCGGAGTGAGGGCGAGCGTTCCTCTGATCAACATGGGACAGGCAAGATGCCTGTCCTACCTTCCACTGCGCTCCAGGTTGTCACCTGGATTGGCGCGATCACCGCGCTGTTCGCCGCGCTCATCGCCGTGGCGCAGACGGACATCAAACGCATCCTCGCCTACTCCACCGTGTCTCAGCTTGGGTTCATGTTCATCGGCCTCGGAACCGGCGGCGTGGCGGTCGGGATGTTTCATCTGCTCACGCACGCGTTCTTCAAGGCGCTGCTTTTCCTCGGCTCCGGCTCGGTCATCCACGGCTGTCACGAGGAGCAGGACATCCGGCGCATGGGCGGCCTGCGCAAGCTCATGCCCGTGACCTTCGCCACCTACGCCATCGGCATGTTGGCGCTCGCCGGTTTCCCGCTCGTCTTCTCCGGCTTCTGGAGCAAGGACGAAATCCTCCATGCCGCGTGGCTGTGGGAGCCGAGCAAATGGCCGTTCCTGATGGGTCTCTGCGGCGCGTTCCTCACCGCCTTCTACATGACGCGGCAAATGTGGTACGTGTTCTTCGGCGTCAATCGGACGGTAGGGACGAGTTCCACCTCGTCCCATTATTCCTCCCATCATGGTGAAGTTACGGACGCGGTGGAACGCGTCCCTACCACTCCCCACGAAAGCCCGCCGGTCATGACCATCCCGCTCGGCATTCTCGCCGTGTGCGCCATTTTCCTGAGCCTGTTCGGCACGCCGATCTGGCCGTGGTTCCACAGCTATCTCAGCGGGCATGCCGTCCACTTCACGCCGACGATTGAGCCCGGCACCGTCCTCGTCATGCTTGTTTCCGCCGTCATCTCGGTGGGCGGCATCTGGCTCGGCTGGAATTTCTACTCGCGTCGCGGACCCAAGACCGCCGACGAAGCCGACCCGCTCGAAAAATTTCAGCCCGACGTCTTCGCCACGCTGCGCGGCAAGTTCTACATCGATGAGCTTTACGAGATGTCCGTCATCGCATGGAACAGCGCCTGCGCCCGTGGTTCGCGCTGGTTCGATGATGTGGTGGTTGAGGGAGCGGTCCGCGCCGTCTCGCTCGCGACGTTGATCTTCTCCTGGGTGAACCGGCTCATCGATGAGTTCGTGGTGAACCTCGGCTTCGACAAAGGCTGCGGCAGGATCCGGAGCGGAGCGCAGTTGCTCTCGCTCTGGCAGAACGGCCAGGTGCAGCGCTACCTGCGAATCCTCGTGCTGGGTCTCACGATCTTCGCGCTCTTCTTCATCTGGGGGTGCAAATGAACAGCCTGCCGCTCCTCACTTTGCTCACGCTCACGCCGCTGGTCGGCGCGGCGATCATTGCCGGGCTTGATCCGAAGCATCGCTCGCTCGCTCGTGGTCTCGGCCTGTTCTTCAACGTGCTTGCGCTGGGGCTGGTCGCGGTGCTGTGGTCGAACTTCAACGCCGCTTCCGGCGAACTTCAATTCGTCGAGCGCTACGAATGGATTCCGTCCGTTGGCGTTCAATACTTTCTCGGCATCGACGGCATGAGCCTGCTGATGGTGCTGCTCACCGCGCTCATCGTGCCGTTTGGTTTGCTGGCATCTTGTAGCCGCCGACGTGAGGAGGCGGACGGTGGAGATGCCCAACAAGTCCGCCTCCTCACGTCGGCGGCTACAGAGCAGGACAACACGCCCGCCTTCGTTTCGCTCCTGCTCTTCCTGCAAGCCGGCTTGTTCGGCGCGTTCACGGCGTTGAACTTCATCCATTGGTTTGCCTTCTACGAACTCACGCTCGTCCCGGCGTATTTCCTCATCAAGCTCTGGGGCGGTCCGCAACGCTCGGCGGCGGCGAACCAGTTCTTCATCTATACGATGGTCGGCAGCGTCGCGCTGCTGCTCTCCATGCTCGCCGTCTATCTCGTCAGCGGCAGCTTCGACCTCATCGCGCTCGCGGAGAAGGGGCGCAGCGGCGAACTCGCGGCGCTCTTCAACGTCCGCATCGCGGGCTGGTACGGCCTCACGCCGCGCGCGCTGTCGCTGGTGATTTTCTTTGGCGCGTTCCTCGGCTTCGCCGTGAAGGTGCCAGTCTGGCCGTTCCACACCTGGCTGCCTGCGACCTACGCCGAAGCGCCCACCGGCGTCTCGATGGTGCTGACCGGCGTGATGTCGAAGATGGGCGTCTATGGTTTCCTGCGCATCCTGCTGCCGATCTTTCCGAACGAGATGCAGATCATGCTCACACCGCTGCTCTGGCTGGCGGTGGCGACCATCGTCTTCAGCGCGTGGGCGGCGATGCAGCAGCGCGACCTCAAGCGCATCGTGGCCTATTCCTCCATCAACCATCTTGGTTATTGCCTGCTCGGCATCTTCGCCGTCGCGAGCTTCACGGGCAGCGATCCGAAGTGGACAACGGAGAAGGCGGCCGCGCTGAACGGCGTGCTGCTGCAAATGTTCAATCACGGCATCACCGCCTCCGCACTGTTCTACTTCGTCGGCCTCATCGAGCAACGTGCGGGACGGCGCGGCCTGGATGACTTCGGCGGCCTGCGCAAGGTCGCGCCTGTCTTCTGCGGGCTGATGGGCATCGCGATGTTTGCGTCGCTCGGGCTGCCGGGCTTGAACGGATTCATCGGCGAGTTCCTGATCTTCAAGGGCGTGTTCCCGCTGGCGAAATGGGCGGCGGCGTTCTCGGTCATCGGCCTGCTCGTCACCGCGCTTTTTCTGCTCACGATTCTACAACGCGTCTGGAGCGGGCCGCTGGCGGAGCAGGGGAAGGCATTCCCCGATCTGACCGTGAAGGAACGTCTCATCGTGCTGCCGGCCATCGTGCTGATGTTCGTGCTCGGCCTCTGGCCGCAACTGCTGCTGAAGGTCATCAACCCGACGGTCGTGCGCGTGGTGGATTCGATGAAGCTGTAGCCGTCTTACTTCACCACCATGTTGGTGAAGGGGAAGACATAGGCTTGGAGGTAAACCAGCACACCGACGAGCGACGCGAGCGCGATGCTGTGGAAGAAAACGTAGCGGAGAATCGTTCCTTCATGGCCATACCAGTTCGTCGCCGTGCTCGCGACGACGATGCTTTGCGCATCGACCATCTTGCCCATCACCCCGCCGGAACTGTTCGCCGCCGCCATGAGCACGGGGCTGACGCCGGTTTGTTCGGCGGTGATTTTTTGCAGGCTGCCGAAGAGGACGTTGCTCGCGGTGTCGCTGCCGGTGAGCGCGACGCCGAGCCAGCCGAGCAGCGTGCCGAAGAACGGATAGAACGAACCGGTCCGGGCCAGCGCGAGGCCGAGCGTGGCGTCGGTGCCGGAATATTTCGTGACGTAACCCAGCGCAAGCATGGCCGCGATGGTGATGAGCGAGTAGCGGAGGCGGATGATGGTTTGACCGTAGGCACGCAGGAGCTGGGCCGGAGAAAAGCCCATGATGAACCCGGCGAGAATGGCGGCGGCGAGAATCCCGGTGCCGGTGGCAGAGAGCCAGTTGAGTTTGAAGACGGCTTCTTCGGGCTTGGTCGGTTTGTCCAGCGTGGCCCTGGGCACGACGGGATAATCGCGGACGATGACGTTGTGCAGTCCGGCAATGGGGAACGCTGGCGCGGAGAGCTGATCAACCGTTCTCTTGAACGCGGGAATGCCCCACAGAAACACCAGCGCGCTCAGCAAAATCCAAGGCATCCACGCGCGCCGCAGGAGCTGAGCGGAAGGAGTGCCGGCCTCCGGCCCGGCGGCGTTCGCAGGGGCTGACGCATCGTGCCGGATCGGCGACTGGCCCTCCGCCTCTTCAGCAACGGGCTTCCATCCATCCTTCGGCTGCCAGAACTTCAGCAGCAGCACCACGGCGCCAATCGAGCAGATTGAGGCGATGATGTCCACGAGCCACGGCCCGTGATAATTGGACACGAGAAATTGCGGGATCGCGAAGGAGACGCCGGCGGTCAGCGCGGCGGGCCACACGCCGAGCATTCCCCGGAAGCCGGCCTGCGCCCACACGACCCAGAACGGAACGATGAGCGAAAAGAAAGGGAGCTGGCGTCCGACCATTTGCGAAAGCGTGAATTCATCGATGCCGGTGACCTTGCTCAGCGCGATGATCGGCGTGCCCAGCGAACCGAAGGCGACGGGCGCGGTGTTCGCGATGAGCGAGAGGCCCGAGGCGGCGAGCGGCTTGAAGCCGAGCTGGATCAGGATCGCCGCCGTGATGGCGACCGGCGTGCCGAAGCCGGCGCAGCCTTCAAAGAACGCGCCGAAGGAAAACGCGATGAGGATGACCTGCACGCGGGGGTCGGGGGTGAGGCCGGCGAGGCTGCCGCGCAGCACGGCGAAGAGACCTTTCTCGACGGTGAGCTGGTAGAGGAGGATCAGGTTCAGGATGATCCAGCCAATGGGAAACAGTCCGAAACCAATGCCGAAGAGCGTGGTCGCCGCCGCCGTTTTCACCGGCATGTGATACACCACGATGGCGACGGCGAGCGCGAGCGCGAGTCCGAGCAGCGCCGCGAAGTGAATGCGGACATGCAGCCACGCGATGGCCCCGAGCAGCACGATGATGGGAAGCGCGGCGACGAGGGTGGAGAGCAGGGCGTTGCCGAGCGGATCGTAATTCTGCGTCCAGGTCATGGTGAATGCGGAGAGGAAAACGGGAATCGTGGAGGGATGTCGAGGAAATGCGGAAGGAGAGTAAACGTGAAACGTAAGGGAGGACTGTGGGCCTTCTGGTTCCTCTCGGCGTTCTTTACGTTTTACGTTTCACGCCATCCGTCTCCGTCTCGATCCAGGCCAAATACCGCTCCGTGCCCGAAGCAATAGGCAGCGTGATGATTTCCGGCGTGTCATGCGGATGTTCGGCGAGCATGAGTTTTTCGAGCGCGCCGAGCCTGCCCTTCGTGGTTTTGAAGACGATGAGAACCTCGTTGCTGCGTTCCATTTTGCCCTGCCACCAGTAATGCGATTCGATGGCCGGAACGAGATTCGCGCAGGCGACGAGCCGGACTTCCAGCGCGGCACGAGCGAGCGAGCGCGCTGTCTTAAGATTGGGCGCGGTGACGAGAACGACGTTGAACGGGTGCGCGGATTTCATGTGCAAGTCTTGGATGAAGAGGTTGACCGCGACCGAGTGAAGACGCGGGAGGCCGGCCGGGCAAGGCAAGTTTTGGCGACGGTGATTCGCGGTTCGTATTGGCGCGAAGTTGGCGTAGGGTGCGGGCGCAGGGTGAACGGGATGACTTTGTTTCGAATCATGATCGCGGGGTGGCTGCTGACGGCAGGAGTGACGTCGGCGCGCGAGGGATATGTGGAGACGCGCGATGGCAAGGTGTTCGAGGGTCATGTGCGGTTTGAGTCGAACGCGGTGGTGGTGGTGGATGTCGGGCGGATGTTGCGGGTGGAGGTGAGCATTACCAATCTGGCGGCGCTGACGTTCCTGTCACAGTCGGAGGAACCGGAATTGTTTTCGACCGGCACGGGAGCGTTGCCGGAGTCTGGCGAGTTGCCCGCGCCTTGGATGAGCGAGGACGTGGGAAGCGTGCGCGTGGTGGGGAGCGCGGAGTTTCGTCGGGGCGCGTTTCGCGTGCGGAGTTCAGGGACAAATGCAGTGGGCACGGCGGACGCAGGTCATTTTGTTTTCAAGCCGGTGGCGGACCGCAGCGAACTGGTGGCGCGCGTGGCGAAGGTGCAGCGCACGGACCCGTGGGCGCGGGCGGGCCTGATGATGCGGGAGAGCCTGGACGCGGGAGCACGAAATGTTTTCCTTTCGGTCTCGGCGTCGCGCGGCGGCGTGTTTCAATGGCGCGAACGGTTCGGCGACGAGACGAGCGTCGCGCTGGACCGCAACATGTCGGTGCCGTGCTGGCTGAAGCTCAAGCGGGACGGAAATGTCTTCACGGCCTTGAGGTCGAGGAACGGAATGCAATGGACGGTGGTGGAGCGGTTCACGGTGGCGATGTCGAAGGATTACTACGTGGGTCTGGCATCGGTGGGCGTGCGCGGGGATGTTCTCAATGAATCGGTGTTCGAGTACGTCGAGGAAGGGCCGTCGGTGAAGAACCGCTGGTTCGCGCCGCAGGTGGAGCTGTCGAGCGGTTCGTCCAAGATCGGTTATCTGGAGTCGATGGATGATTCGACGATCTATTTCGAGAACCGGCTGGGCCGCGAATCGATGTCGCGGGCGAGCGTCGCCAACATTCGTTTTCAACCCGTGCCGTCACGGCTGACGGCGTTCATGAATCAGGATCGCGCCGGAGTGCTGTTGACGAGCGGAGAGTTTATCGACGGAGATTGCCGCAGCATCAAGAGCGGCCGCGTGACGGTGAGTTCAGTGCCGCTGGGCCTGGTGCGTTACGATGTGAACAGCGGGGTGCTGGCGCTCGTGCTGCGGAAGCGGACGGTGTCGGGCGCGCACCTGTATGAGGTGAAGCTGAACGATGGCTCGGTGTGGCGCGGACGTGACGCGGTGATTGATCGGCTGGGAGTGACGATTCGCGAGCCGGCCTTGGGCCTGCGTTACATCCCGCTGCACGAAGTGGCGGAACTGCGCCGGAGATCGTGAGCGGCCGGTTGTTTCCGCGCGCGAGTTTTCGCCCGGTAAACCAGGAAGATTTCGGAGCCAACCTTTCGGAGGGATTTTAATTCTAGCGGCTCGGCGTCGGCGAGATGACGGACAGATTCTCCCTCGGCGACGGTCGGGGCGTTGCGGCCGCCGAAGAGCTTCGGGCAGATCGTGAGGTTGAATTCATCGACCAGTCCCGCGCGAAAGAGTGCGGCGTTTAGTTCGCCGCCGCCTTCGCACAACAGCCGGCGCACCTTCCATTTCGTATGAAGCCACTCCAGCACTTTGGCAAAGTCGATCTGGTGGCCGGGACTGACGAAGACGTCGTCGCTGAGCGAGCGGAGAGTTTTCAACTTCACGGCGCCGGCGCGTTTTGAAGTGATGAGAAGGATGGGCGAAAACCTGTGCTGAAAGATCGCGGCGCGCGGATTGATGCTGCCTGAACCGCTGACGATCACGCGCAGGCTGTATTCTCCAAGGCCATTGCGGAGGCGCATTTTCTTGAAGCGCTCGCCGCCCGCACCGAGCAGGACTTTGTTCAGGTCGAGCGTGCGTGCGCCCGCCATGACGGCGTCCGCCGAGGTGCGGAGTTCATACATGTGATCGAGGTCGCGCTTGCTGCCGAAGGAGGATACGACCCGGTTCGCGGTGGCAATCTTGCCATCGGCGGACATCGCCACGTTCATGAAGACGAAAGGGCGCTCGCTGCGTGAGAGCTTTGTCCTCATAGAATCAACGTGGCGTCGCCGTAGCTGAAGAACCGATAGCGTTCGCGGATGGCTTCCTGATACGCGGCGAGGATTATTTCGCGTCCGCGTGTTTCGCCGGGCGCCGCGAACGCGCTCACGAGCATCAGCAGGGTGGAGCAGGGGAGATGAAAGTTGGTGAGCAGCGCATCGACTGCTTTGAAGCGGTAGGGCGGATGGATGAAGATGCGCGTCCGGCCGGACTGCGCTTTGACTACGCCTGTTTCTGGATCGACGGAGCTTTCGAGGACGCGCACGGACGTGGTGCCAACGGCGATCACCCGGCGACCTTCGCGTCTGGCGGCGTTCACGGCGGCGGCGGTCTCCGTGATGAGGGTGAAGCGTTCCTCGTGCATGACGTGTTCTTCGAGGGAATCTGCCTTCACGGGAGCGAAGGTGCCAAGCCCGACGTGCAAGGTGACATGATGAATGGTCACGCCCAGTTCGCGAATGTTTTTCAGGACTTCAGGAGTGAAGTGGAGTCCTGCGGTCGGAGCGGCCACAGAACCGGAGTTTGCGGCGTAAACGGTCTGGTAGCGCTCGGCATCGGTTGGATTCGCGTCCGGGTTCTCGCGCTTGATGTAGGGCGGAAGCGGAATTTCGCCGAGCCATTCGAGTTCGTCCGAGATATTTTTTGTTCCGCTGAATTGCAGACGCCGATGACCTTCGGCATTGAGATCAACAACGGCGGCTTCGATCTCGGTGACTTTACCGTGGCGATCATGCAGGAGAATCTTGGTCTGAGGTTGAGCGCGCTTTCCCGGTCGAACCATCGCCCACCAGTCGTTGGTGGAGTTTTCGGTGAGCAGCAGGAGTTCAAATTCCCCACCAGACTTTGCATTGCGACCTCGAAGGCGTGCGCGCATCACCCGGGAATCGTTCGCCACCAGCACGTCGCCAGGCCGCAGATAGCCGATGAGATCAGAAAACTTGCGGTGCTCGATGCGATTCCCTAGCCTTTCGAGCGTCAGCAGGCGGGACTTGTCCCGCTCCGATGTCGGCTCCTGCGCCACGAGTTCGGGCGGCAGAGCGAAGTCGAAGTCAGCGGTCTTCATGGCGAACTTATAACGGGGCGAATAGAATAAATCACCCGAAAACGACATAGGTCGCTGCAAGCCAGAGTTCTGCGTGTTGTGAATAACGTCCGGATAAGTTCGGACGTATTTTTCGTTGACCGCAGTGGGTGAGAAAGGGATAAAGAGGGGCGTTGTGGGGCGGAAAGGTTTAATCGCCCATACTCCATGTCTGAAGCGCTCAACATCGGCCCGTCCTACCAGTCGTCCTTCGAGAACATCGTGGATGAGAAGCGCCGTGTTCAAATCCCGGCGAACTGGCGCAAGGGGCAGAATGAGACCGAGTTCATGCTGGTCCTGTGGCCGAGCGGAGCGCAGAAGGACGCGTGTTTGATGGTTTTGCCGCCGATGGCTGCGCAAAAATTGCGGGATCGAATTACTGCGATGCCTTTCGGTGATGGTCAGGCGGAGGCGCTGCGGCGCTTCCTCGGTCGGAAGTCGCACATGGTCACTTCCGACAAGGCGGGTCGCATCACGCTGCCGGAGCACATGGCGACCGCAGTGGGGATTGATGAGAAGGCGGTTTTGGTCGGAATGTTTGACCGGTTCCAAGTGTGGAACCCGGAGAAGTTTGGAGCCATCACGGACGGCGACGACGCTCTGGCGCAGGAAGCCTTCAAGCTGATTTGAGGAACGAGTTATGGGCCTGATGCAGTTGCTGACGGTGGGTCGGAGCCTGGGTCGCATCAGCGGCGAGCCTGGCCGCTACAGGATGACGCAGCAGAGCTTGCTGCCAAAATTTGGGCCGGTGAACGCGCCTGAAGATCGGGCGCTCGGGTTGAGTGAAAAGACAAACCCGGTGGTTGTGAAAACGGAAATCAAGACGCCCGAAATCGCGACCGCCATAAACGACAGGAAAAACATGAATTCAGTCCAGCCGAGTTCGCAGGGGACGCCAGCGCCGAATGCCGCCGTGTCGCGTCCGGCCTTTCCGCGCGGTCGTTGGTCGCTGTTCAAGAATCCCTTTTCAAAGTCGCCCAAGCCGACGGCTGCGTCCGCACCGGTGCAGTCTGAGCTGTCGCTGGATGCGGTGAAGCCGGTTCGCAACGACCTGAGCGATGCGGATCTGGAAGTGGTGCAGGCCGCGCCGCGCCGCGTGGAAGCGGCTGCTCCCGCAGTTTCCATCGCTCCCGAAGCTGCCCCTGCTCCAGAGCCGGTGGCGGCGGACGGGGCGGCCTGGAGCAAGATCAAGAATCAGTGCTTCGGCGCGGGCAAAGCCTGAGCCAGACGAACATGCGCAGTGCCAAATTTCATCCACAAACCGGTCTTGATGGCGGAAGTGCTGGCGGCGTTGAGTCCAAGGCCGGACTCGCGCATCGCCGACGGTACGGTCGGTGGGGCTGGACACGCGTCCGCCATGCTGGCGGCGAGCAGCCCGAATGGATGGCTCTATGGCTGCGATCGCGATGGCGCAGCCGTTGAAGCGGCGACTCAGCGCCTGAGCGATGCGGGGTTCGCCGGGCGTTTCGATATACGGCGCGGGAATTATTCCGAGCTTGCGGACTGGGTTCCAGCGGGCGGTTGCGATGGTGTTCTTCTGGATCTCGGGGTGAGTTCCCCGCAACTGGACGACGCGGAGCGCGGGTTCAGTTTTCAAAATGATGGTCCGCTCGACATGCGGATGGATTTGCGGCAGCCCCTCACTGCGGCCGGAATCGTGAACAGTTGGAGTGAGGCCGAGCTGGCCCGTGTGTTTTGGGAATACGGGGACGAGCCACAATCTCGGAGGTTTGCGCGGGCGATTGCCCAGGATCGAGAGGGCCGGCGGTTTGAAACGACGGTTCAACTGGCCTCCTTGATTGAGCGACTGGCACCCCGGCATGGTAAGAAAAAACATCCCGCCACACGCGTGTTTCAGGCCTTGCGCATGGCAGTGAATGATGAAAGCCGCTTCCTCAAAAGTGGACTGGCGGCAGCCTGCACTTTGTTAAAGCCCGGTGGCCGCCTCGCGATCATCACCTTCCATTCGCTGGAAGATCGCATGGTCAAGGAATTCGGACGCGACCGGGCCCGTGAGTACACGTTCGAAGGCGAAGTCGATGTGCCTGAACTGCGCCGGCCGTGCGTGCCGGAGCTGAGATGGGTCCAGCGCAAGGCCATCCTGCCTGGTGAAGCGGAGCTCGCGGAAAACCCCCGCTCCCGCAGTGCGCAACTGCGCGTCCTGGAGAAAGTTTAGGTTTGAAATTTGAAGCCGCGCCGCGCCGCGGGCCTCGAGCCTGACGCGCCGCGCATCCGAAACAATGGCTAACAATCGTCGCAACCAGTCAGGCGCGGTCCGGTTCGTTCCGGCGCTCAAGGCTGTCCTGCTCTGCACGCTCATCGGCGGCTCCTGCGTCGGCTACGTGCTGCAGAAGAACAAAATTTACGAGCTCGGCCAGCAGATTGGCGCGCGCCAGTTGAAGCTCGAACGGCTGAGGAAAGAGAACCAGATCCTCGCGGATCGCTATGCCGCCATGCAGCTTCCCCAGCGCCTCGCCGAGCGCGTGCGGGATCTCAAGCTCGGCCTCGTCCCGCCGCAGCGTCAGCAGATTGTCTGGATTTCCGAACTGCCGCCCATCGCTCCAGGCACCAACGCCCTGCCCGCGCAGTTCGTCCAGCTCAACCCCAAACCGTGATTCGTCCCGCCCATCTTCGACGCTTGCTCGTCTTCGCCATCCTGACCGGAATGGCGATGGCGGGCCTGTGCGTCCGGCTCTACGTGCTCCAGGTGGTGCGTCACGATCACTACAAGGAAATCGTCGGCGACAACACCCAGCGCACGTTCCTCAAGCAGCCTCGCCGTGGCGACATTCTCGATGCGGACGGCCACATGCTGGCGACCAGCCTGCCGGTGAAGCGCGTGCTCGCGGACCCCAGTCTGATTCAGCCGTATCAGGCGGAAGTGGCCCGCGCGGTCGCGCCCCTGCTCTCCATGAGCGAAGCGGAGCTGCTGCACGCCTTGCGTCCATTGCGGACGAACGAGCTGGGCGTCGTCCATACGAACAAGTTTGTCGATCTGAAGCGCAAGGTGACGCACGACCAATGGATGCAGGTCACGCAGGCGATTGCTGAAGTTTCCTTTAACGTGGATGAAACGTTGCTCGCCAGGAAGGAGCGGATGTTCTTCCGCAACCTGCGCCGCAAAGGCATTTACGCGGAGGACGATTTCCAGCGCATCTATCCCAGCGGCCGGCTTGCCTCGCATGTGCTCGGCTATGTGCAGGAAGCGGAGCGCGTGCTGACCAACAGCGCGGCGCGCGTCTCCACCGTGGAGATGAACGGCATCTATGGCATCGAGCACTGGCTGGATTCAAAGCTCCGTGGAACGCGCGGCTGGCGCGTGACGGAGACGGATCGGCGTCAGCGCGAGATCGTCGTGTTCCGCGAGCAGGACGTGGAGCCTCGTCCGGGCCTGAACGTGACGCTCACCATCGACATGTTCATCCAGAACGTGGTGGAGGAGCAGCTCGCGGAGGCGATGAAGAAGTTCAACACGAAGAGCGTGTGCGGCATCGTGGTTCGCCCGCGCACGGGCGAAATCCTGGCTCTGGCCAACCTGCCGGACTTCGATCCGAACCTCCCCGGTCAGTCCGATGATCTTTCGCGCAAGAACCGGGCGATTGCGGACATGCACGAGCCCGGCTCCACCTTCAAGATCGTCGTGGTCTCCGCCGCGTTGAACGAGCAGACGGTCACGCCGAACGACGTCTTCTTCTGTGAGAACGGCCGCTGGATGTTCAAGGGCAGGCCGCTGCACGATCATGACAACGGCTACGGCAACCTGACGGTGGAAGGCATCATCACGAAGTCCTCGAACATCGGTTCAGCGAAGATCGCCGTGTACCGGCTGGGCGAAGAGAAGCTCTTCGATTACATGACGCGCTTCGGGTTCGGCCAGCCGACGGGCATCACGCTCGACGGCGAGATTCGCGGCTGGGTGAAGCCTTGGCAGAAGTGGGACGGCCTCGCGGTGTCGCGCATCCCGATGGGCCACGCGATCACGACGACGCCCTTGCAGATGGTGATGGCGATGAGCGCGATTGCGAACGAAGGCCGGCTGATGCGGCCGATGCTGATCGACAGCCTGCGCGGTCCGGATGGCGAAATCTTCGCGAAGTTCCATCCGCAGGTCGTCCGTCAGGCGGTGAGCCCGCGTGCGGCGAAGCAGATGGTTTCCGCGTTGAAGACGGTGACGGGCAAGGACGGCACGGCGCAGAAGGCGGCCCTGGATCATTACACCGTGGCCGGCAAGACGGGCACGGCGCAGGTGCCCGGCGGCAAGGCGGGTTATCTGCCGCACAAATACGTCTCTTCGTTCATTGGATTCTTTCCGGCAGACAATCCGGAAGTCTGCATCTCGGTGCTGCTTGAGGAGCCCGACATCAAGAAGGGCTACTACGGCGGCCAGACCGCGGCCCCGTATTTCAAGGCCATCGCGGAGCAGGTGGCCAATTACCTGAAGATCAAACCAGACCGAAACGATTCGCTGGGCGAGACGCTGCTGGGTGGCACCAACTCCGCCCATGCGAATGGCGTTGCGGCGCGCAGCCGATGACCATGAGCACCCGCATTCAAACTTTAGAGACATTTTCAAAACCCTGCTTCGTTGGAGGGACGAGTTCCACGGGTCCCCATTTTTCCTGGCCGCTGGAGAGATCAGGGACTCGTGGAACTCGTCCTGCCATGGGTTTTGAAAACATGACTTTGGTGTTCGCTTCACGCGAGAGGAAGCGCATGCACACCCTCGGGGGCAGCCCGTCCCAATTCCTGCTCCCCAGTTGGAATGGGACACCCTCTCTCGCGCAAACGGGCTGCTCCTGCCTTTTCTCCGACGAGGGATTCGTCGCGGCTTCGATGTCATCGTAAGCCGCGCGCGTCCCTCTGCTCACTGCCATGCAGCTCCGGCAACTCATTCAAAGCCTGCCCTCCGCCACCGTCGATGGTCCGACGGACCGCGAGGTGGCCGGCATCACCTATGACTCGCGTCGCGTGACGCCGGGCATGGTGTTCGTCGCCATTCCCGGTCAGAACGTGGATGGCCATGAGTTCGTCGGCATGGCGATTGAACGCGGTGCGAGCGCGGTGATCTGCGAGCGCAGCAAGCTCGTTCCCGGACGCGTCACGAAGATTCAGGTGGCCGATGTGCGCGAGGCGATGGCCTGCGCCGCCCAATCCTATTACCAGCATCCGAGCGCCAAGTTGAAGGTCATCGGCGTCACGGGCACGAACGGCAAGACGACCGTCGCCTTCATGATCAAGGCGATCCTTGAAGCGGCGGACATCAAGACCGGCCTGCTCAGCACCGTGCGTTACGAAATCGGCGAACGCGTCATCCCCGCGCAGCGCACCACGCCGGAATCCATCGAGGTCCAGCAGATGATGGCGCAGATGCTGAAGGCGGACTGCCAGGCCTGCGTGATGGAAGTAAGCTCGCACGCGCTTGACCAGAAGCGCGTTCACGGCGTCGAGTTCGATGTCGGCATCTTCACCAACTTGACCCGTGACCATCTCGATTATCACGGGACGATGGAAAACTATTTCGCCGCGAAGAAGAAGCTGTTCACCTCTCTGACGAAGGGAGGCAAGAGCGCGGCTTCCGTCATCAACATCGATGACAGCTACGGCGCGCGTCTGGCGGATGAAACCCAGGGCGTGGAAGTCCAGTTGACCTATGGCTTTGAAGAAAAGTCCCGCTTGCGCGCCACGAAGATTGATCTGAACGCCGACGGCTCGCGGTTCGTGGTCGAGGCGCCTGATCGGAAGTTTGCCGTCCGGCTCCCGCTGATTGGCCGGCACAACATTTACAACGCGCTCGCCGCCATCGGCGCGTGTCTCTCGCTGAAGATTGACGTGGTGAAGATTCAGGCCGCGCTCAATGCGCTGCCACCGGTCTCCGGCCGCCTGGAAATGGTTTCAGCGGGGCAGCCGTTCGGCGTGTTCGTCGATTACGCGCACACGGACGACGCCTTGAAGAACGTGCTGACCACGCTTCGCGAAACGACGAAGGGCCGCGTGTTGCTGGCCTTCGGCTGCGGCGGGAACCGCGATTCCGGCAAGCGCGCCAAGATGGGCCGCATTGCGGCGGAACTCGCGGACTTCACGCTGATCACGAGCGACAATCCTCGCCGGGAAGATCCCGTGACCATCGCGGGCCAGGTCGAGGAAGGCTACAAGGCGGTGCGCGCGGATGCCTGCGAAACCGAGCTGGACCGGGCTCGCGCGATTCAACAGATCATTGCGCGGGCGCAGCCGGGAGATTCCGTCCTGATCGCGGGCAAAGGCCACGAGACGTATCAGGAATTTGAAGACACGGTCGTGCCGTTTGACGACCGGATTCACGCGCAGGAGGCGTTGGAGACGTGTGGCTTCGTCGCTGGCAGTCGGGCGGGCCGACGATGAGTGTTCAAATGTCGCAATCGCGCCCCCAATTGTTTGGCGTGCTGGCTGGATTGTTCCTCGCCGCGGGCCTGGTGATGTCCGCGACGCTGCTGGCGCGCGCGTGGATGAAGATTGCGGAACGCGAATCCATCAACGTCACGGGTTCCGCGCGCAAGTCGGTGCGTTCCGATATGATCGTCTGGCGCGGATCGTTCGCGGTGGAAGCGACGGACTTGCTCGCGGCGCAACGCAAGCTCAAGGCGGATCTGGCGAAGGTGGAGGAATTTTTGCAGACGAAGGCGGTGACGAATTACACTGTCGGCAATGTGGGCATCCAGGAGTTGCGCAGCATGGTGAAGCTGGAGAACGAAACGGTCCAGCGGCTCTCCGGCTATCGTCTGATGCAGGTCGTTGAGATTCGATCTGCGGACGTAGATCGAGTGGCGATGCTGGATCGGGAATCCGTCGCGCTGGTTGAAGCGGGCGTGTTGTTTACCTCGGATGCTCCGCAATTCATTTACACCAAGGCAGGCGACGACAAGGTCGAGATGCTCGCCGAAGCCACCCGGGATGCCCGGGCGCGCGCCGATCAAATTGCGTCGCAGGGCGGACGCGTGATCCGGCGCCTACAGTCGGCGAGGATGGGTGTTTTCCAGATTACTCCGGTGCATTCCATCCAGACGAGTTGGGAAGGGATGAACGATACGACGTCGTTGGAGAAGACGATCACCGCCGTGGTTACGGCTACCTTCGGGCTTGAATAGCCATGGAACCGCGCTCACTAGAATTCATTGCGTCCGCCTGCCAGGGCGAGATCCGCTGGGGTTCTCCGGAGACCCTGGTGACGCGCGTCTGCACGGATTCGAGGCAGGTCCAGCCCGGCGATCTGTTCGTCGCGCTGGCGGGCGAGAAGTTCGACGCGCACGATTATCTCGTGGAAGTCGCGCACAGCGGGGCGACGGCGCTGCTGGTCTCGCGCGACAAGATGGATCGCACGCCGGGAATCTCCGATGCGGTCGCGATGGTGGTCGTGGAAAATACCCGCGTGGCGCTCGGTCAACTGGCGGCCCGTTATCGCGCGGACTTCGATCTCCCGGTCGTGGCGGTCGGCGGGTCCAATGGCAAGACCACGACGAAGGACTTGCTCGCGTCGGTGCTGCGCCAGAAGGGCGAGACCTTGTGGAGCGAGGCCAGCTTCAATAACGACATTGGCGTGCCGCTGACCTTGCTGAAACTCGAACGCAAGCACGTCGCCGCCGTGATCGAGGTGGGCACGAATCATCCGGGCGAGCTGCTGCCGCTCTTGCAGATCGTGCAGCCGTGCCACGGAATCCTGACCAACATCGGTCGGGAACATCTCGAATTTTTTGGCGACCTTGCGGGGGTCGCCACCGAGGAAGGTTGCCTGGCGGAATGCCTGCAACCTTCAGGAAAGCTTTTCATCAACGGCGACGGGGAATGGACGCCAGCCATCGTTCAACGCACCCAGGCCGGCGTGGTGAAAGTCGGGTTCGGCGCGGCCAATGAGTGGCGTGCCAAAAACATACGGGTCGGTGAGGACGGGGTCCGGTTCGAAGTCGAATCGCCCCGGTCTGAGTTCAACGGAGAGTATCGTCTCCGGATTCTGGGACGGCACCAAGTCTCCAATGCACTCCTCGTCCTCGCGGCGGGGATGGAGCTTGGTGCCACCCCGGATCAGGCCCGGCGCGGCCTGGCCGAATGCGCACCGCCGAAGATGCGGCTCCAGATTTGGGAGGCGAACGGCGTCCGCGTGCTGGATGACGCCTACAACGCGAATGCGGATTCCATGCTCGCCGCCTTGCAGACCTTGCACGACTTCCCATGCTCCGGCCGGCGCGTCGCGGTGCTGGGCGACATGGCGGAACTCGGGAAGCACACGGCTGAGGCGCATCGGGAAATCGGGCAGCGCAGCTTCGAGCTGGGCGTGAACCGGCTGGTGACGGTCGGGCGTTTCGCGCACGAGACCGCGCAGGCGGCGGAGGACGCCGGCCTGAAGGACGTCAGCGAATTCGCGGATGTTCCGGCGGCGGCGGCGGCGGTGAAGAATTTGGTTCGTCCTGGAGATGTGGTTTTGCTAAAGGCTTCGCGCTCCACGGGCCTGGAGCGGGTGGGCGAGGCGTTGCGCGCGGCTTCATGAGGCGTTCTTGAAGTCTTTACGAGTTGAAACTTCAGGTCACTCCAACGTGTTCCTAGAATGTCGCTCCTAAGAAATGATGGCCCCAGTAGGACAGGCTTCCAGGCTGTGTCTTAACGACCGTGGGCACCCAATGGTTTGGCGCGTGAAATGAAATGGTGAAGCATCGGGATGGTCGTCGGTCCGTCCGCCTACGGGACAGGCTGGAAGCCCTGTCCTGCTGCATCGTCCGTTGCTACGAGGTTTAGAATGCCTCCGAAGAAATGTTTTTTTATCTCAGTCAATATCTGCTGAAAGTTTCAGAGAACACGGCATGGCACCAGGAGCTCTCGTTCCTGCGGCTGTTCCGTTACATCAGCTTTCGCGGCGCGGGCGCGCTCATCACGGCGCTGGCGCTGAGCCTGTGGCTCGGGCCGAAGGTCATCGCGTGGCTCAAGCGTCTCAAGTTCGGCCAGGACTACGTGGACAAGGCGGAGGAGGCGGGCGGTCTGGGCGCGCGTCTCTCGAAGCGCGGCACGCCGACGATGGGCGGCATTCTCATCGTGGGCGTCATGGACGTGACGGCCTTGCTCTGGGCGCAGTGGACGACTCATGTGGCGCTGACCTTGATCTCGGTGCTCGTGCTCGCGGGCCTGGGCTTCTACGACGACTACGCGAAGATCACGCAGCAGAGCAACAAGGGTGCGGCGGCGAACCTCAAGCTCTGGGTGCAGTCCGCGCTCGGGATTTTCATCGCGTTCTATCTCTGGCACGATCCGAACACGGAGAAGCTCATCTCGGAAGTCATGGTGCCCTTCGTGAAGTATCCCGTCGCCGTCGGAGCGGTCGGGACGGTGATCGGACTGATCCTCACGTCGGTGGCGATTGTCGGAAGTTCCAACGCCGTGAACCTCACCGACGGTCTCGATGGTCTGGCGATTGGCTGCACGCTCATCGTCTCGACGGTGTTCGCCGCGCTGACGTATCTCGCGGGCAATTTTCGCACGGCCAGCTATCTCCAGATGCCTTACGTCGCGGGAGCAGGCGAGCTGACGGTGATCTGTCTCGCGATGATCGGCGCGGGCCTGGGCTTCCTCTGGTTCAATTGTCATCCGGCGCGCGTCTTCATGGGCGACACCGGTTCGCTGGCGCTGGGCGGCGCGCTCGGCATCATCGCCGTGCTCATTCATCAGCCGCTGATGCTGGTGATCGCGGGCGGCGTCTTCGTGGCCGAAGCGGTGTCGGTCATCATCCAGACGGGCTACTTCAAATACACCAAGCGCAAGTTCGGCACGGGCCGGCGCGTCTTCCTGATGGCGCCGCTGCATCATCACTTCGAGAAGAAGGGCTGGCACGAAACCCAGGTCGTCATCCGGTTTTACATCCTGTGCATCCTCTGCGCGGTGGTCGCGTTGAGCACGCTGAAGATTAGATGAGGTCGTAAAACGTAAAACGTGAAACGTAAATGAGACCGAACCCTCTCGGAATGGCCAAACGTCCTGTCTGTATTTACGTTTTACGCATCACGTTTTACTTTGCTCCGCAGCAATGACTCCTCTCGAACATAAACAAGTCCTCGTCCTCGGCCTCGGCAAAAGCGGTCTGGCCGCCGCCGAACTGCTGCGCCGTCAGGGCGCGAAAGTGGTGGCGCTCGACAGCTCGGATTCCCCGGCGTTGAAGCGTGACGAAGCTCACTTGAAGTCAATCGGCGTGACGGTCCAGCTTGGCGCGGAGGAAGCGCCGGACACGAACTTCGATCTCGCAGTGATCAGTCCGGGCGTGCCGTGGTCGAACCCGATTCTCCAGGAACTCAACCAGCGCAAGGTGCCGATCATCGGCGAGTTCGAGCTGGGCTATCAGCACTCGCTCTGCCTGAACGTGGCGATCACCGGGACGAACGGGAAGACCACCACGACGGAGCTGGTCGAGCGTCTGCTGAGCGCGCATCACTTCAAGACGCTCGCGGCCGGGAACATCGGCCTGCCGGTCTGCGCCGTGGCGGAGCAGACGAAGGATCTGGATTTCCTGACGCTCGAAGTCAGCTCGTTCCAGCTCGAGACCATCCAATATTTCCGTCCGGCGGTCGGCGTGCTGATGAACATCACGCCGGATCACCTGGACCGTTATGAACGGCTGGCGGACTACGCGCTGGCGAAGGCGCGGCTCTTCATGAACCAGCAGCCGTTCGACTGGGCGATTGTCCAGAGCGAGGCGCTGGCGCAGTTGCGCGCGCTCAAGGTGAACATCCCGTCGAAGACCATCACGTTCAGCGCGAGCAACCGGCGGGCGGACATTTATCTCGACCGCAGCCTGATCATCAGCCGGCTCGAAGACTGGAGCGGGACGTTGCTGGACCTGAACCAGACCCAGCTGGTCGGCCCGCACAATGCCGAGAACATGATGGCGGCGCTGGCGGTCGGACGCGTGCTGCGCATCCCGCTCGAAACGATGGCCGAGGCGTTGAAGTCGTATCAGCCCGCCGCGCATCGGTGCGAGCTGGTGGCCGAGATTGGCGGCGTGAAGTTCATCAACGACTCGAAGGCGACGAACCTGGATGCGGTGCACAAGGCGCTGCTCGCCGTGCCGAACGCCCAGCCGGGGGAGCCGAACGTGTGGCTCATCGCGGGCGGGCGCGACAAGGGCTTCGAGTATCACGACATCGGGCCGGTGCTCAGCCAGCGGGTGAAGGGCGCGTATTTGATCGGCGAGACGCGGGAAAAGATCCGCGCCGCCTGGAGCCTTTTTACGCCTTGCACGCTCAAGGACTCATTGATAGAAGCCGTTAGAGAAGCTGCGGCGGGCGCGGTTTCTGGCGATGTGGTGCTGCTTTCGCCCGCCTGTTCCAGCTTTGACCAGTTTCAAAACCACCAGCACCGGGGCGACGTGTTCCGTCAGGCGGTCAAGGACTTGCCGGGTGCGGCCCAGGCCCGGATCAACCCCGCCCGTGCGGAAGGTTGAGTTTGGGCTTTGCACTTTTGGATTTGAACTTTAACAATGCGACCCGGGATTTTTTTGAGGGAATCCCCGGCGCGAAACATGAACTGACAATCACCTCGAAGAACGGACGCTGACTGCGCCACTTTAGAAAATGAACACACCGAACCCGCTGGTGCCCCAGGGCACGTTTCAGGACAAGGGCAAAGCCCAAATCCGCATCACTGTTTTTGCCATCCTCGCCGTCCATCTCGTGGCGCTGGGCGTCCTTCTGATCGCCGGCTGCAACAAGAAGGCCGAACCCGAAGTGGCTGCGGACAACACGGGCCTTCCGCCGGTGCCGCCGCTGCCCGTGGATGCCAACTGGCCAACTCCGCCGGTGCCGGCTGGAACGCCGGATGGCACTCTGCCTCCGCCCGTGCCGACTGGTACTCAGGATGTGACGGTCGTTAC
>Ga0163153_10003631_pt1 | contig 20346 bp, 12 predicted proteins | sample OliLakLV19MP6IB1_FD_148629 | JGI IMG/M metagenome (GOLD analysis project Ga0163153, IMG submission 148629) | Freshwater microbial mat bacterial communities from Lake Vanda, McMurdo Dry Valleys, Antarctica - Oligotrophic Lake LV.19.MP6.IB-1 | ecosystem: Environmental > Aquatic > Freshwater >...
GAATTGTTTCTCGCTTACGTGCGGCAACAACTCGCACCCGCACTCCAGCCTGGCGACATCGTAGTGATGGACAACTTGTCGAGCCACAAACGCGTCGGCGTGCAAGCGGCCATCGAAGCGGTCGGCGCGTCGCTGTTGTACTTGCCGCCGTACAGCCCCGACTTCAATCCGATTGAACTGGCGTTCGCCAAGTTCAAATGGCTGCTCAAAAGCGCAACGCATCGCACCGTCGACGCGCTCTGGCAAGCCTGCGGCGAACTCCTCCATCAATTCACCGCCACCGAATGCCGCAACTACCTCCGCCACTGCGGATATCGCTACACTTAGGCTTGATGCGCACTAACCGAAGTTTGCCAGACGTCGCATGCGCTTGGGCGCCACCGCATCCGAACTGCCAAACAGCGTGCTGAACACCTGATCGGCAGCCAGCCGTGACGCGCCAATGTTGGGCCGCGCAGCCGGCTCCGTCATTTCGGCATTTCGCGTCAGCACCGATTCTCGTGAGAGTTCCAGAATCACCTCGTCCGCCAGCGCCGGTGGATCGGCGATGCCTTGCGGATCGCTGTTACCTTGGCCGAGATTGACTGCGATTGCCGCTGCTTGGCTACCGCTCGTGCGTGACGTTGCGCCCGCGTAGGCGAAGACCTGGTCGGTGGCGTTGTCCACAATCCACAACGTGCTCGGGCTGGCCGGATCGAGCGTGATGCCGGTGGGGCTCGTGTTGCGACTGTCGATCGTCCAACTGCCTTGCAGCGTGCCGGTCATGCTGTAGCGGAACACCTTGTCGGTCGCGGCGCTGTTGACCGTCCAGATATTCGTTCCGTTGGTGACCAGGTCAGTCGCGTTGCCGTTTTGGTTGTTGAGGTTGAAATTACTCGCCGCGCTTTGACTTCCGGACAGCCGCGACGCCGCGCTCGTGTACTTGTAGACCTTGTCGGTGGAACTATCGACGATCCAGACATCGGTCCCGTTGGTGGTGATGCCGGTCGGGCTCGACAATCCATTCGCCGTCCACGAACCGAGCAATCCGCCGGCGATGTTGTAGACGTAGACCTTCTTGTTGGCGTCCACGACCCAGACCTTGTCGCCGGCGACGTTCGATGCCGCCCCGCGCGAATTGCTGTTCGCGCTATTCAACACGTAGTTGTCGGTGCGATTGCCGCTGGCGTCATACTCGTGGGTGTTGTCTGCCGTGCCGTCGACGACGAAGAACTTGGTGGGGGCGGCGACGGCGATCTTGTTCACGAAAATCCCATTGCCGCTGCGCGTCAATGTATCGCCAGTTGGCAGGGATACACTGTTTTGAAACAGGCCGCTGACATAGACGTTGCCCAGGCTGTCTTCGTCGACGGTGAAGGCACGCGTGTCCCCTGGTCCTTTGTATTGGCGTGCGGAAATGAACCCGCCGTTCGTGTCCAATCGCAGCAGCGCGCCGTCGTTGTTGTCCACGCTCGTGAAACTAGCGAGACCAGGACCTGGATCCAAATCGGCCGTTCCATCAAAGTTCAACGCCAACATGGGCCTGCCTTGAGCGTCGACGCGAAGCGTGTGACAGTACGCGTCACCCGGGCCGTCACCGAATGATTCGGCCCAAAGGACATTGCCCTCAGCATCCCATTTCGATAAGTACCCGTCAGCGCCGCCTTCACTCAGTAGCGTTGGGCCACTGCCCAGAGTGATGCTTCCGTCAAAGTCGCCGGCCACGTAAACAGAGCCCAGCCCGTCAAATGCAACGCGAGCCGCCCCATTCCTTTCGCCGCTCATTTGTCTGGCCCAGTTCGTTTCGCCGGTCGATTGGTCCAGCCTGACGAAATAGGCGTTGGACGCGTTTGATGCCGGTCCTGTCAGCGGCAGCGGATTCTCGGGTGAGCCAAAGTCGACGGTTCCACGAAAATGTCCCACGGCGTAGACATCGCCATCGTCACCCAACGCAATTCGGTGGCCAGAGTCGGACTGTTCTCCGCCGAATTGGCGAGCCCAAACGAAATTGCCCTGCGAGTTGAGTTTCAAGACGTAGCCATCTTGTAAGCCAGAACTGCCGGCAGCAGTAAGCTCGTGGACTGAGTTGGTCGCGGGATCGAAGTCGACCGTGTTAGAGAACATGCCGGTCACGTACACGTCCCCTGCGTCGGACACGGCCAATCCGACGGCCTGTTCTTCGCCCGGACCGCCAACGCCTTTCGCCCAGATGAACGCGCCGGTGGCCACGCTCGCCTTGGCCACGAACACGTCATAGCTGCCTTGACTCGCCAGGGTCGTCGAACCGAATTGCGTGGCCGTCGAATTCGACATGCCAGCGATGTACAAGCTCCCGGCGGCGTCGAACTCCAGCGCTCGGCTGAATTCGCCCCAGCTTCCGTTGCCGCTGAAGGTATTCGCCCAGACGAGCCCTCCTTGCTGCGTGTACTTGGCGATGTAGCCGTATTGCACATTCACGGGCGTGACAACTTGGTTCGTGCCAGGACCGGGATCGAAGTCGATCGCGCCCGTGAACGACCCAGTCACATACAGGTGGTCATCCGGACCGACGGTGACGGTCGATTCGGCCGACAACGACCCCGCGCCGCCCAATAGAAAGGCCCAGCCAGGGTCGGCGGTCATGAGCTCGCGGCGTTCGAGGGATTCGAAGTTGAAACGGCGGTTGTTTCGGGGACGGTTCATGGCTTTCCTTTGCGCGTAAGTGAAGTGCGGTAGTGGTTGAGGGGATCACGCCGTGCGAGTCAACTAACGCGAGCGCCGTTTTTCCCACCACGCGCCGCCGATGGCGATCAGCCCGAGACAAGACCAGACTGCGACGGAGGCGGGTTCCGGAACAGCCTCAATGGGCGGCGCGTCACCGACACGTAGAGAGAAGCTGCCGATACCGGTCGCGCCATCATCCACGTTGTCGCGACTGGATGTAAGCGCACTCACCGTCCAGTAGTAGCTATGTCCGGCAATCAATGTGCCGAACAAACTTCCTTGAGTTCCACCGTACACATTGCCGCCGCCGAGCCCTAGTTCGACGGTATGGGGATCCGGCGAGTAGTTATGTTGCGCCGTATAGAACAGGTAGCCGCCCGTTGTGTTGTCATAGAGTAAGGCTTCACAAATGGTGTGCCCAGTGAAGTTTGCGATGCCACCAGAGAGGACAAACGGCTGATCCATGACTGATGTAAAGGTTATCGCCGTTCGCCCAACGGCCTGATCGTAGTAGTCGCCTGAGCGTTGAAAATCGAACACCGTTGTCGCGCTGTCGCCATTTGTGCTGAGCGAAATGTGGCTGACACATTCCGACAACATGAATGAGGACGTGCCGTTCCACACGCCACTCACGGAGTCGACGTCATAAGGTCCTGATGGACCTACGCCAACAAGTGTTTCGATCGATCCATCGTTGACAATGATGGATGCCGAAATCCCCGGCGCAAGCAGAAACACAATAGCGGTCGCTCGAATGATGTTGCGAAGTTGAGGCACTATGAAGCTCCTTGGAATGTGTAACTGCGGCTGTCGTGAAGTTGCACCGATATCTCTTTCGGCGCGCACGGCGATCGAGACGCGCCCCCTAGGCACGCGTTTTGGGGAGTCGATGAAGGGATCGGATCAATCCGTTTTCCCTGGCAGCGGCCGGCGTATCCAGCGTTCGAGAAACGGCGTGGCGAGTTTCATTTCGCGGACATCGATTGCGAGGATCTTCGCGAGCTCGCGTAACTGCACTTCATATTCGCGCAGCCCTCCCCGGCCAGAATAGATGTGCTCTGTCTCAACGTGAACCTTGCTCACAACATTAATTGCTGCGTCTTCGTCCGGCACTAACGCATAAGCTAGCGCCAAGGCCATCGAAGGCTTATGGGATCGCAGTGTTTCAATGGCAGCAGCGGAGTTGCCAGTGCGAAGGCTATGAAGGGCTTCAATATACTCTACGCCTTCTTTGTTGTCAGACGTGCTTCTCGCTTCGACCAAGTGCGCAAACGCACTTTGATGGTCGCGCCACCGCACTGCAGGACTCATCAACAGTTGATACGCGAGGAGGCGGTGCAATGCCGGAAGTCCGCGTGGGTATCGACTGACTTGCAAAAGCGATTGTCGAGTATCGTTTAGCGCCGATTGATATGGCGGACGGGCTTCCTTGCGATTTCCGGCGACGATCTCGAATGCCCCGTAGGCAAACTGCGCCCGCGCTAGTTCTCTAACGCAAACCTGGTCTGGCGGATCAACACTTTCGGTGAATTTTCTCCACATCGTGATCTCTTCCTCGAACAGCGACGCGACCTCTTTTCGCTCTCCCTTCAGTTCGAGCACTTCGCCCAGTGTCTCGTAACTCAGCGAAATCGTCGGATTGGACGGAAACCAGGTCTGGATGTCTAACCCGGACGATTCCTTCAGCAAAAGCCTCCAGATTTCGACGGATCGGGTTGCCAGTTTCTCTGCCTCCTGAAGCTTGTTCTGACGCAACAGGACAGCTGCTAGTTGTCCGGTTGCGATAGCCTGTTCTCGCTCACGAGGAGCAGCAAGTTCCAATGCTTTCGCGAACAACTCTTCGCGATCTTCAGGCAGCGCCACTTCCGCTTGCTCCAGGAGACAACGCGCGGCGACAGTTCCATAGCCAGGCTGCTTGGAGTGGCGAAAGAATCGTTCCTGGTACTCTGCCGCATGCCCCCAGGCGACGGCTGCCATCGCATTCTCGGCGTCCTCTTCGTAAAGCCTTGCCATGGCCTGATAGAGCGTGGAAAATGCGACAGGGACTAGATACTGGTCTAACAAACCGGCTTCATGAACTTGGCCCCGCTCAACCAAATCGGCCAGCAATTTGAGCTTATTCTTGTTTGATAATTCAGCAGAGCGCGACACACCTTCGGCAGCCAAGGCCTCAAGGTAGAAATTCTCGCTGTTCTGCGGTATTCGGCGGAACTGCGGGAGGAGTTGAAAGAGCAGGTCTGCCGTGATGGATTGGTGTTTAGCGACATCACTGAGTGCGAGTCCTTCCGTAATCTCGTCCACCAGAGTCGCTGCCAATGCAGGGTCACGCGTACTCTGCTCGCTCAACTCAGTTACAACCGCCCGTGCGCGTTCCTCCAATGCGGCCGCGACTTCAGCATTGCCACGCTGTCGTTCTACGCGAGCAAGGTACTGAGTCATGTTCAGCACGCGGACTGCCGCGCCCACATCGCCAGCGTCGCGAAGCATCTTTTCGCAGACTGACAAGGCATCAGTCACAAGTCGGAATTGCAATTCTTGCGTTTCTGGGTATCGCTTCAATTCCCTTACTCCCAAAGTCAAGATCGTGCGATCAATCACTTCGAGAGCATTGGTCAAGACTTCCTGTCCCAAGTTGGCTTCAAACTCCGCAAGTTGACGTTGTTGTGCTTCCTTCTGAAACGCAGTGTTCAACAGTAGTAGGGAGCACGCCAACACGATGACCAGAATGCAAAGCGCGACAGAAGCAGTGGTGACAATGCCTGCGTAGCGACGGGTGAGTTTCATAGCCCTGCGACCGATTCCCGGCGCTCTCGCCACGATCGGCTTATGCTCTACCCACCTTTGCAAATCGTCCGCCACGTCGCGGGCCGTGGCGTAGCGATCCTCAGGGTTCTTCTCCATCGCTTTCAGGATGATGGTTTTCAATTCTTCCGGAATCGACTTGTCGAGCTTGCGTGGCGCGGTCGGTTCTTCGAAAGCGATCTGCCGCAGCGTCTCTTGGCGGTCGTTGCTGGGGAATGCGGGGCGCAAGGTCAACAGTTCGTACAGCGTCACGCCGAGCGAATAGATGTCCGTGCGGTGGTCGACAGTGATGCGTTTGGCCAGCGCCTGTTCGGGGCTCATGTAGCGCAACGTGCCGACGAGGTCGCCGGTCATCGTCATGCTGGCGTCGCCTTGGTTGCGGGCGAGGCCGAAATCGGTGACCCAAAGTTTGCCGCGCTCGTCGAGCATCAGGTTCGACGGCTTGATATCGCGATGCACGATGCCCATCTGGTGCGCATGATCGAGCGCCTCGGCAGCCTGAATGCCAATCTCAGCGATGCGGCGAAAGCGTTCCTTCGGCGTAATGCTGTTGACGGTGCTGAGCGCGGCTTGCAGGACGGGAGACGTCTCGGCGGCGAGTGCTGCGTGCGGAGTGCTGAGTGATGCGTCGGAGGAATTCGAAAAGACTTCCGTTTGAGCTTCGTCATTGGAATTTGATGTGACCTGCGGATTTCGTTCTTCGACATTCCCGGCCAGGCTGCGCCGCTTCGCCTCGACCACGTCCGCCAGCGTCACGCCTTCGATGAATCGCATCGCATAAAAATGAATGCTCCGCTCGCAGCCGATGCCGTAGACCTCGACGATGTTTGGATGATCCAAGTGCGCCGCCGCCATCGCCTCGTTCTTGAACCGCTGCAAGTGCCTCGGATCGAGCACGGCGGCGAACGGCAAAATCTTCAGCGCCACGCGCCGCGAGAGCGAGATCTGCTCGGCTTCGTACACCACGCCCATCCCGCCCCGACCGACTTCACGGAGGAGGTGATAGTCGCCCAAGGACCGCTGCGTTACTGAATCGCGGTCCCCATCACTGACGTCGACGTCGAAATTGGCGCAGGCCTGCAGCATATCCAATGTTTGCAGGCAGCCGGAAAGCTCGGCCGCTAAGTGAGGATGATCGCGCAGCAGCGTTTCTTTGGAGGGGTGTTCCCCGCGACGCAGCGCGGTCAAGTAGTTGTCCAAGACCGCCGTCAGATCGGAATCGCGCATGGGTTGTACGGGGGTGTCGATTGGTTGCGAGGTCATAGGGTCGCCTCAATGATGGGACGCAGACGCAAGATGGCGCGCGTCCATAGTTTACGAGCCGCTTCGCCGGTACGCCCCATGCGCTCCCCGACTTGCGACCATTCAAGTCGCTCGAAATTTCGCAGCGAGATCACTTCGCGGTCGTCGTTATCTAATTGCGCGAGGGCGTTCGCGACCAACACTCCGGCAACGGCGCCCGAGGGCAACGAATCCGCGTTCGACTGGGCCTTCCGCCCGAAAGTCTCCAGGGCCGCGGACGACTGATCGATCATTTGATTCAGTGATCGCTCGCGGGTGACCCGGCGGGAGGCGGTTTGGTATCGTCGCGTCAAATCGATGATCGATTGGACCAGCAATTGCCGCAGCCAGGCGACAAGTTCTCCCTCGGAGTGCCCTCGAAATCCGGTGAAATTCTTGGCCGCTCGCAACATCGCTTCCTGGACTACGTCGGACGGATCCGCCTTGCCTTTGAGGGCGCGGTCGACGCTGGTTCGCGCCAGGAGCCGCAGATAGGGACGATACGTCTCCAGCAACCTGGCCACGACGAGTTGATCGCCCCGGTCGGCTCGCAGAAGTGCCGCGATCGAGGTGTGAGATTCCATAAAGGCTGCCATACCCGCCATCGTGAGTTCCCTCCTACTCGAAAGGAACGCGGGAGAGACCGAAAGCGGACGAAAAAAACTTGCGAACGCAAGTCCGCCGCTAGCAATTCAGCCGGTGAGAATGCCCTCGAAAGGTTGCCAGACGGCCGAATGCGGGGCGAAGCGGCCGCAAACAGCAATTGCCGGCGGCACACTGGGGGATCGAAGAATCACGCGGTTGACCGAGCAATGGCCAAGATGCCCGCCATGATCGCCTCGGGCAACGTCGACCAAGCCTCGCCGGCAGCCACCCAACCTGGGGCCGTTGCGCCGATCCAAGCGCCGACTGTCGCCCAAACGCCGCCCGCACCGATAGCCTGACGGGCTGACCATCATGCGACAAAGCTTGCTGTTGACCGTGCGGCCGACTATAAGAGCATGGACTGGACAACAACCAATTGATTGGACTTGGGGTAGGTTTATGTACCGCGCGTTACTCGCCGTCATTCTGATCGCGCTGGCCTCAAAAACCGGGAGAGCCCAGATTTTCAACTGGCAGACCGGCGCGTTGATTCCGGGAACCGAAATGGTTGTACTAGGGCCGGGCGCGCAGCTCACCCAATGGAATACCGATCAGAAGAACCTCCGTTTCGGAGACTTCTCCGACGAGCTCGATCTTACCGGAGCCAATTTCACGGGCTCCTGGCTGGAGAATGCGCGGTTCTGGTATGCGGACCTGACGGATGCGACGTTCAACCAGGCGTCCTTGGCCGGCGCCGCGTTCAACCTCGCCATCGTGAAGGGCGCGAATTTCAAGGACGTTACGTCGCGTGGCTTCACACGATCCCAATTGGCGACCACGGATAGCTTCAATGTGGGGGACATGCAGGGAATCGACTTGTCGGACAACGACCTCAGCGGCTGGATTTTTCAGTCGCTGGATCTTACCGACGCCGCCTTCCGCAATTCGAATTTGAACGGCGCCACGTTCCACTACGCGAAACTGCAAAATGTTGACTTCACCGGGGCGACTTTGAAGGGCGCGAAGATGTGGGGGGTGACCACGCGAGGTTTCACGGAAGCGCAACTCGCGACCGTGGGTAGCGATCTTCAAGGCATCGAACTGGCGTTCAATGATCTCAGCGGCTGGAATTTCCAAGGCCGGGACCTCACCAATGCGCTGCTCAGCCTTTCAGATTTGGCTGACGCTGATTTCTCCGGCGCCAATCTCACCAACGTTTCGTTGCATGGCGCTGCGCTCGGCAATGCGAACTTCGTTGGCGCCACCGTGAAAGGCGTATCTTTGGAAGATACGACCTCGCGAGGTTTTACCCGGGAGCAGTTCGAGTCCACCGCCGATTTTCAGGCCAAAGACCTGCAGGGCATTCGATTGTGGAATAACAATCTGACAGACTGGGATTTTGGCGGTCACAATCTTTCCCACGCCGCGCTGGGGCAAGCGACGTTGACGAACGCCAGCTTTGTGTCCGCCAATCTCACGAACGCTAAGCTCAATTTTTCGAACCTGACCAACGCCGACTTCTCGGGGGCGACCATCACGGGCGCTAACCTGCGCGGTGTCACGCCGTTGGGGTTCACCCGTGCCCAACTCGAATCCACCGCCAGTTTCGGCGCCAAGAACTTGCCCGGCGTCGGACTTTCGCACAACGATCTCACGGGCTGGAGCTTCCAAGGTCAAAATCTCACCAATGCCGACCTGGCATTTACGACGTTGACCGGCGTCAATCTCACGGGCGCTACGGTCGCCGGGGCGTCGTTTGAGAGTACTACGTCGCGAGGTTTCACGCTGGCGCAATTGCAGTCCACGGCCAGCTACCAGGCCAAGGAACTGCGCGGCATCAGTCTGCTCAAGAACGATCTCACCGGCTGGGACTTGCGCGGCCAGAACTTGTCCAACGCGTTCCTGGGCTCGGCCACTCTAACACAGACCAATCTCACCGGCGCCGACCTCCGCGGCGTCCACGGCCTGGATCTCACGGGAGCGATCGACCGCAACGCCATTCTGCCGGACGGCGCCATCGACGGTCTTGGCCTGGCCCCGGGCGAGCGGTTCTTGGTTCGCGATGAAGACGGCGTAGCGAGTCTGTCTGGCTGGCTGACGCCGCGCGCGCCGATTTCCGTGACCATCGAAGATCACCTCACCATGGCGGTCGGCAGCACGTTGCAGTTTGTTTTCGAAGCGGACCCCTGGGACTCGATCATCGCCTTCGAGCCCGGCATCGCGGTCCGCCTCGGCGGGACGCTTGATCTGACGTTCGCCGACGGCGTCGCCGTGCCTGCGCAAAACGGCCGGACGATTCGCGTCTTCGATTGGGCAGGAGTCACCCCGACCGGCGTCTTCGCCATTTCCAGCCCATACTCGTGGGACGTGAGTAAGCTTTACACCACGGGCGAATTGACCCTGGCCTTGCCAGGTACGCTGAGCAACGGCGGGGGCTTCGACATCGCGGACCTCAACAACGTGCGCAACAACTTCGGCGGCACGGGGCTGGGCGACTTCGATCTGGACGGCGATGTGGACATCACCGACTTAAACATCGTGCGCAACAACTTTGGCGGCATCGCGACGAACTCGGTGCCGAAACCGCATTCAGCGGCATTGTTGGTTTTCGGTGCGTTTGGGTTTTCGGTCTATCGTGGACGGCGTCGACGTCGCTAGAAATCGCCGCAACTGCGCCGTGGTAGCCGCCATACATACGCTATCGAATGCGCGTCGGCGTGGCCCGTTAGCTCTGATTCATTCGTTGGACGCCTTTGAATTTAAATCGCGTTCAATTCGGCTCAATGAACCCGCGGTGATTTGATGTCGCTCGGCGACGCAGCGAACGATGACCGACTGTCGCGCATCCGTCGCCGCTCGCTCGGCCTGTTACTCGCTGGGCTCGCCATGTGGCTCATGTCGCTCGCAATTCCGCTGATCTTCGGCGCGAGTCGCGGCTGGTCGGAGGAGGAGGCGCAGGAATACGCCCGAGCTGGTTCCCGGCTGCACGACTTGATCGAAGGCACGCACGATCACTCGCACGAAGAGCTACGTTTCGAAAACGAAGAAGCGAAGCGGGCCTATCACGAATTGCTGGCGACTCGAGATCATCGGCATGTGCATGTCGATCTCGAGGAGTTGAAGGCGGCGCACGCCGAGTTCGAGATTCACCGTGCCCGGCTCGAACGCGCGCGGTCGTGGAACTCCGGTCAGATCACGGTGCTGTTTTGGAGCGGAATTATCCTAGGCGGAGTCGGCGCGGTGGGCTTTTTTGCGGCCGGACGTGCGAGCGACGATTGACGTCGTTTGCTATTACGCCAGCATTTCCGCCAGCGCCCGGAGCGCTACGGCGATGGGCGGTTTGGCGCCGCGATACGTCTCCCACCAGGCGGAGGTGTTCGTGGCGACTGTTTCCAAGTTGTCCTGACAGCCGCACCAAGACTGCAACGCTTGTCGCATCGTCGCGGGATCGAACCTGGTGAGTTCCACTTGCTCGGCCGCGGCCAACACCGCAGGTAACATCGCCAACCGACAGACTTGTGCAGGTGTCCAGTTCGTGGCGGGCAAGTCGCTCAGCAGTTCCTGATGAACTGGCAAGTCAAGATTCAACTGGGCAACGAGCCACGCGAGCCGCGCCAACTCCGGCAGTTCGGGAATCGGATCGGCGAGCACGGCCTCGATGCGGACCGAGTTGTACGACAACTGCGGCTCGCCCGCGCCGCCGAGAACCGGCTGCACAAGGATCACGTCGGCTGCTTCGACCAATAGGTCTGCCTCCGTCAGATTGCCGAGCAACCGCATCAATCCTGGACCGCGCGCATCCCATTGTTGTTGCAGCGGCTGGGCGCGCAGCGCCAACTCGTCGGTCAACTCGGGAAAGCGCTGCGACCAGGGCAATTCCACTTCGCGCAACACGGCGGCGAGCCACTTCTTGAGTCCCTCGGCGCGGTCGCGGCCGACGGTCTTGGTGAGCAGCACGCCCGCCAGTTCGTCGTTGCGCGGGATGCCGGCGGCGAGCGGCGGCAGGTGTTCCCAGAAGCGATCTGGCACGGATTGGTCCGCCAACCATTGCGTCAACCGCAAGACGGGCGGGGCGAGTAGTTCGGTCAGCGAAGCGTCGGCGAGCGCGGCGCCGGCGGCGATTGCCACGGCGGCGTGCGCCCAACTAGCGCGGGAGCTGGCAATCCAGCGAAGTTGCATGGGTGGAGCTCGATCGTCGAAGGTGGTTTTCCCCGTCCGGCAGGTCGACTGGCGGCGGAAAGTGGATATGATGTTACGTTCGGACGACGTCGGCGCGGAGGGAGATGTGCGCGCCGAGGGTCGTTGGCTGGCTGTTTTTTTTGGTGAGCACGCAGACCGCGATACTCGATGCGGCTGCTTTTCTGGTCGCAAGTTTCGCACGCTGGAGAAGTCACGTCGATGCTCGAAACGACCGTCAAGGCTTGGACCTCGGCCGATGCCGCGGAACTGTACGAGGTCGAACGCTGGGGGAAAGGCTATTTTTCGGTCGACGAGTCCGGAAACCTGCTGGTTCACCCCGACAAAGATCCCCGCCGCTCCATTGACTTGAAGCGGCTGGTCGACGAGCTCCAACAGCGTGGCATCGACCTGCCGATCCTGGTCCGGTTTTCGGAAATCCTCAAGCACCGCCTGGGGGAAATTCACGGCGCCTTCGCCAACGCCATCCAGGAATACCAGTACAAGGGCAACTACTGCTGCGTCTACCCGGTGAAGGTGAACCAGCAGGCCGAGGTCGTCGAGGAAGTGCTGCTGCACAACAAGCAGTTTAAGTTCGGTCTCGAAGCGGGGTCGAAGCCGGAGTTGCTGGCCGTCGTGGCCTTGGCCAGCAATGATACGCCGATCATTTGCAATGGCTTCAAGGACGACGAATTCATCGAGATGTGCATGCTCGCCCAAAAGATCGGGCGAACGATCATCCCGGTGGTGGAAAAATACACTGAGCTGGATTTGATCCTGAAGTACGCGGCCAAGGTCGGCGTGCGCCCCACGTTCGGGATGCGCGTCAAGCTGGCCACGCGCGGCGGCGGACGGTGGCAATCTTCCGGCGGTTACCGCTCGAAGTTCGGTTTGACAGTTTCCGAGATTCTTCGGGCGCTCGGTGAATTGAAAGAACAGGGCATGGAAGACTGCTTCCAACTCCTGCACTTCCACATGGGCAGCCAGATCCCGAACATTCGCCACATCAAGGCGGCGCTGATCGAAGCGGCGCGGATCTATGTCGAATTGGCCGGCCGCGGCGCGGGCTTGAAATACCTCGACGTCGGCGGCGGGCTCGGGATCGACTACGACGGCAGCCAAACGAATTTCGACAGCAGCGTGAACTACACGCTGCAGGAATACGCGAACGACGTGATCTACCACGTCCAGAGCGTGTGCGACGACGCCAAGGTGCCGCACCCGACGATCATTTCCGAGAGCGGCCGCGCGGTCGTGGCCTACCACAGCGTGCTGGTGTTCAACGTGCTGGGCGTGTCCGGTCTCGGCGAAAACGACATCCCGCGCGAAGCCTCGCCGGACGCCGAGCAACCGGTGATCGATCTGTTCGACGCGTATCGCAATGTCACGGTGCGCAACCTGACGGAGAGTTACCACGACGCGCAACAGGCGCTCGACATGGCGATGAACCTGTTCAGCGCCGGCTACTTACCGCTCGATCAGCGCTGCCTGGTGGAAAACTTGTTCTGGGCCACGTGCCGGAAGATTCAGCGGCTCTGCCAGCAGTTGGACTACGTGCCGGAAGATTTGCAGGGGATCGACGCGCTGCTGAGCGAGACGTATTTCTGCAACTTCTCGCTGTTCCAGTCGATGCCGGACAGTTGGGCCATCAAACAGCTCTTCCCCGTGCTGCCGATTCATCGCCTGAACGAGCGGCCGAATCATCACGCCGTGCTGGGGGACATCACCTGCGATTCCGACGGCAAGATCGATCAGTTCATCGATCGTCGCGACGTGAAACGCACCTTGCCGTTGCACGCCTTCAATGGCGAGCCGTACTATCTAGGCGCGTTTTTGATCGGGGCCTATCAGGAAATCCTTGGCGACCTGCACAACCTGTACGGCGACACCAACGCCGTGGTGGTGAGCCTCGACGATCGTAACGAGGTCGTGCTCGAAACGGTCGTCAAGGGCGACACCGTCAAGCAGGTGTTGAACTACGTCAATTACGAGTCCGACGCGCTGATCCGCCGTTTCCGCAATGACGTCGAATTGGCCGTCCGCGACGGCAAGCTGGACTACCAGCAGGCCGGCCAACTGACGAAGTTCTACGAAGAAGGCCTCCGCGGCTACACGTACCTCGAAGACGCGCGCGAGACGGCTTGGAAGTCGTAAACGCCGAACCGATCGCACGCCATCTCCCACACCAGCCCGTAACGCCAGCGAGGGAGAGTTGACGTAGGCGATGAACTCATCGAATACGCCAAGCAGGCCGTCGTCCAATTCCGATCGAGCACCATTCTGGCCGACCAGACCGTCGGCCCGACGTACGAGTCCAACGATCGCCAACGTCCTCTCCCCCTCGCTAAGTACACCCGCATAAAGTTTGATGCGGGGTGCCACTGGCGGCTTGTCCGCCAGTGCTGGAGTTGGGCTTGCTATCGAGATCAAAACTGCACTGGCGGACAAGCCGCCAGTGGCACCCGTCGCATTATTTCTTCTGCGTGTGCACTTAGCGCTTCGGGTTGGTGTAGTAGTACGAGCTCGGTAACAAGCAGCCTGGCGTGCCTTCGCGCAGCGGGCGAAGTTGTTCTTGGACTTCGGGGCGATCGAGGCTGTATTGTTCCGGGGACAATTCCGCGGCGCGCTCGAACGATTCGAGCGCTGCTAATGATCGGCCGCCCAGCGCATAGTGGCGGCCCAGTTGAAAACGAAAGTGCGCTTCCGCCGCGGGAGCTGCCTTGATCGCGTCGAAATACGTTTGCTCCGCCGCGACGTATTGATGTTGATCTCGCAGCGTTTCCGCCAGGCTGTCGAAGGCCTGCACGCGGAGCGCAGCCGAGTTTGGCGCGGGACCGCTTTTCAGCAAAGTGATCGCCTCACGAAATCGCTGCGCCGCGTCGTCGTGGCGGCCCATATCGTCTAGGACGCTGCCGAGCAACACTGCCGCTGAAGCGTTGTTCGCGGCGAGCGGCGCGAGGATGGTCATCGCGGCGTCTGGCTCGCCGAGCGACGCCATCAGCGCCGCCCTTTGCACGACTTGGTCCGGTGCAGCATCGGCGGGAAACGGCTCTTTCAGCGCGCGACGATAGGCGGCGATTTGTTCGGTCAATAGATCGCGGAGCCGATCGATCGACATTCCGCCGACGGACTGATTGCTGCCGGCGGCCTCGAGTTGGGCGGACAGCATCGGCAGCCCGGCAAGTCGGCCTTCTTGCAGTCGCTGCTCCAACTGCGTGGTTTGTTGGCGAAAATGGTAGTCCGCAAACACCGCGGGAACTGCGGTAGCGACTAGCGCTCCACTGGCTAGGAATGTCCACGCGGAATTCGGCGCGGTATCGGCTTCGCCGGCGAATAAACAGCGCGCCGCGACGCACCAGGGGAGCATGAGAGCAAGGGCCGATATTTCCCTTCCGAGCCAGGCGAGCACAAAACTGGGCGGCAGGTCGTGGTTGAATGCGCCCCAGGTGGAATCGCCCGCCGTATAAACCGCGGCGGCAAGTGCGACACCGGCGGCGACGCTGATTCTTCCAGCGACGAGGTTCGTTCGTCGGCCCGCGACGAATAATTCTGCGATGCCCCAAGCGATCGGCCAGACGGCGAGCAAATGAACAATGACCAGCGCACGAAACCCGAACGGCCCGACGGGCAACCCGGTCAAATCGCCGTCGACATGTCCAAAGCAAAGCGCTCCGGCGGCAATGCACATTCCCACGGTCGTGGCGGCCAGATGTCGTTGCGTGGCGTCCTTCATGCGTCGCCTCCTGGCGAACTGTTCGCGCCCAAGGCCGCGGCGGTGGCTGGTTTGCGGAGCTTCCAGATCATGCCGTCGAGCGCGTAGTGCATGAACGCCGCCCAGAGATTCAGGCCGGCCCAGAGTTCGCGCCAGGACGTGTTGGCGACATGCGAGAGCAATCCCAGCAGCGTCACATAGAGCGCGAGCACCAGCAGCCAGCGGTTGGCCATTTGCCGGAAAAGTCCCTCGGAACCTTGCGAGCGCCGCCGCCAGGCATAGCTGGTGACGATCGCCAGATATTCGACGGCATGGAACAACGCGGCGGCGACGGTCAGGCGCGTGACGAGGTCGCCATGGCGCCCGCTGATTGCCCAGAGCAGGCTGCCGTACAGTCCGATAACGCTGGCGAGATAAATCACTTTGCCAGGCCGCGCCGTGGGCTGGTCGATGACCTCCGCGAGCAGAATCGCGCCGCCGAAGGCGAGCCAGATGCGATCGAACCACCACAGCCACTGTTGTCCGGTGGAATCGCTCTCCAGCCAGCCGGTCGCCCAGCCGAGCAATCGCAGCGTGACCAGAAACACAAACAGGCGGAGCGCGTGGATATCCAGCCAGCGCCGCCCGCCGCCGGCCTTGCGCCCATAGATGCGGGTGATGCCGGAATGCTGCGAGGCGAAGTGCCAGCCGTTCCAGACGGCGTCAATGAGCACTAGGCAGCGAAACGTGCCGAGCGAAAGATACACGCCGGCGACAGCAACGGCGATTACGAGGCCGAGGCCGATGAACAATCCGCTGCGATCGACGCGGCGATCCGGATCCGCGGTCACAAGCAGCAGCGTGATCCAACGATGCGGCGTGGTGATGAAGAACAACTGCCAGAAATCAATATGCGTCATTCCCTCGCCGGAACTGTACGCTGGCAGCCACGCCAACAACCATGCCACGTTGGCGAAGAACAGCAAATCAAACGCGGGCGAAACAATCCACGCGCTCTCAGCGGGCACGGCGGGGCTGGAGGGAGATTTCACCACGGAGGGCACGGAAAACACGGAGGGCGAAATTCTTGAACCGCTGAGACGCGGAGGAGGAATTTTACCGCGAAACACGCGAAATAGCGCGAAAAAGTTACTGAGTGCGGATGCACCCGGGATCAACTTCGAGTGTTCTACTTTTCGCGTTATTTCGCGTGTTTCGCGGTAAAAGTCTGGCCACTTAGCTTCTTCAGCGACTCCGCGTCTCGGCGGTTCAATTGGTTTACTTCTCCGCGAATTTCGGTTCACGACGGTAACCGAAGAGGCAGCGCTTTTCGATCATGTCGACGACTTCGGCGGGGACCATTTCCCGCCAACTTGCGTCGTGCTGCTGAATTTTGGTCAACACGGCGTCGGAAAAGATGTGCAGGTAGCGGTCGTCGACGTTTTCCAGTTGCTCGATGCAGCCCTTGTCGACCAGGTAACCGTAAAGCTTGCGCAGCTCGGGGGCGATGTCGATGTTCTGCACGTTGCGCAGTTCGCCGGACGCCGCGTCGCGATAGGGGTAGATGAACAGTTTCAGGTCGTTCTTGAACAAGCGGCCGAACGATTCCAGAATGCCGCCGTCGAGCGAGCCGTAGTATTTTTCGTCGAACAACTGCCGCAACGCGGCCCCGCCCATCGTGATGGCGATCTTTTGTTTGGTGTAACGCGACAGGTAAGCCGCGAGGCGGTAGTACTCGAAGTAATCCGAGACCAGCACCGTCGCGCCGGTCGCTCCCAGCACGTCCGCCCGGGCGAGAAAATCGCGATGGTCGATCTGCCCGCCATTGGACAGATTCTGCATCGTGATCTCCATCAACTCGACGACCTGCTCCTGGGGTACGCCGGCGTCCTTGCTAAACTCCTCGCGCGCGGCCCGCATCATGTCGACATTGACGTGCGTGACCGGGCGGAACCGGCCGCGCTCGACCAGAATGGCTTTCTTGTGCAGCACTTCGGACGGCTGCAACACCTCGCCTTTCGAGGAGAACATCGCCGCTCGGCTCAGGCCGAGCTGCACGAGCTTCAAGCTCATCAACCGATTGTCGACATGCCGGAACGCGATTCCGGAGAACTCGATCATGTCGATTTCGATCCGGTTGACCGTCAGGCTGTCGAGCAGCGACTCGACGAGTTGTTCCGGCTCGTGGTTCAAATAGAACGCACCATAAAGCAGGTTCACGCCGACGATGCCGAGCGCTTCTTGTTGCAGCGTGGCCTCGGCATCCAGCATCCGCACGTGGATGATGACCTGGCTGTCTTGATCGCGCGGATGGGCCTGGAACTTCACCCCCATCCAGCCATGGCAGTCGTTGGTGCCTTTGAAATTGCGGGCGGCCACGGTGTCGGCGAACGTGAAGAACGCCGTCATGTCGCCGCGGCTTTCGTTCAGCCGGGCGAGGTTCAGCTCGTGCTCGTAGTCGAGCATGCTCTCCAGCCGCGGGCGGCAAACGTAGCGGTCGCAAGGGCCGTAGATGGCGTCGCTCACGGCCATGTCGTAGGCCGACATGCTCTTGGCGATCGTGCCTGAGGCCCCGCCGACGCGGAAAAACCAGCGGACGACTTCCTGCCCGGCGCCGATCTCGGCGAAGGTGCCGTAGCGGCGGTTATCGAGATTGATTTTCAGCGCTTTGCGATGCGTGTCCAGCTTCTCGCCATTCATGGTCCGGTCCTTCGAATCGCCACGAGTTCGCCCCGAAATCGGGGGCTGAGAATTATACGTCGTTGTTGGACGCGCGCTTGTTAGGGATTGTAGCAAAAACCCCGGCTTTGTCGTTCCGGCGGCGGATTGGCGGGTTCACCACAGAGACACGGAGGCTCGGAGCGGCGGGAGGATTTAACCGCGAAACACGCGAAACACACGAAAAGGAAGAGGGAGGGAGAGCGTGCGCTTCAAGTCTCCCACAGTCTCTTTTCGCGTCATTTCGCGTCTTTCGCGGTTCCTCCTCACTGATTCTCTTGCTTTCTCCGTGTTCTCCGTGACTCCGTGGTGAATCCGACTTATACCCACTCGCCGATGGCGATCAGGCGCTGGATCTCCGGCAGGATTTGACGCATTGCCCGGGCACGGTGGCTGAGGAACGCCTTGACGGTCAGTCCGAGTTCGCCGAAGGTGCGGTGGTATTCGACGATTTCGAACAGCGGGTCGTAGCCGAAGCCCTGGCCGCCGCGCAACTCCGGGATGATCCGTCCCCGGCAATCGGCGTGGCTCTCCGTTCGCAACTTGCCCGTGGGATCGGCGAGCGCGACGTGGCAGACGAACCGCGCCGTGCGCCGCTCCACGGGAATTCCTTGCAGCGCTTGGAGCAGCTTCGTGTTGTTGCGGGCGTCGGTGGCACCGGGATCGGAATACCGTGCCGAGAAGACGCCCGGCGCACCTTTCAAGGCGTCGACCGAGAGCCCGCTGTCGTCGGCCAGCACCCAGCGCCCCAGGTGAATCGCCTGCCGCGCGGCTTTCAGCCGGGCGTTTTCGGCGAACGTGGCGCCATCTTCGACAACCTCGATGGCTTCGGGAAAGTCGGCCAGCGTCTTCACCTCCAGCCCCAACGGCGCGACCAGCCCGGCCAGCTCAATGCCTTTCTTGCGATTCCCCGTCCCCAGCACCAGCAAAGCCATAAGCGTGATCGCGCCGTGAAGATCAAGTTGACTGAGACTGAAAACTGAACACTGAAAACTTCAGACTAACGCATCACTTCCCAATACAAAACCGGCTGAACACGCGGTCCAGCAGATCATTCGTATACACCGCGCCGGCGACTTCGCCAAGCGACTGTAGGGCGGCGCGGATTTCGGCGGCGACTAGTTCATCACCAAGCGAGGCGACGACCAACCGCCTGGCGCGATCGAGCGCCGCGACCGCGTCGTCCAGCGTACCGCGGCACCTGGCCGCCGTGGCGCGTGGGCCGCCGTCGTGGCGATCGAGCCGCTGTACCGCAGCGCGGATGGCGGCGCGTAAGGCGTCGAGTCCTACGCCGGTGACGACGCTGGTGGACAGGTCATTTGAAGGTGATTTCTGCGCTAAATCCGCTTTGGTCCGGACGATGAGTCGCGTTTGATCTACATTCAATGCGCTTCCTGAGAGCATGCCTTGCTCATCAGAGGCGTCGCGACAATGCAGTTCGATATCGGCTCGTCGCTGCGCTTGCCCTCGCTGGGTTTGAGCGCTGGTGACCACCTCGTCTCCGTCACTGGCTTCGACGCCAGCCGTGTCGCAGAGCTCGCAACGGATGCCGTCGAGATCGATCGTGGCCAACAAATAATCGCGCGTCGTGCCGGGAATATCAGCGACGATGGCCTGCCCGCTACCAACCAAGGCGTTGAACAGGCTGCTCTTGCCGGCGTTCGGCGGGCCGACTAGCACGACGCGCGGCAGTTCGGAGCTGGCGTCGCGCTCGCGGAGTTGGGCGGCGAGTTCATCGACCGATTTCCGCACGGTGGTCAGGCGATCGACAAGCGCCTCGGGCGTGATGAAGGCGATATCCTCGTCGACGAAATCGAGCCCCGCTTCCAGATCCGCCAGCAGGTCGAGCAACTCGCTGCGCAGCGCCCAGAGCGGCTCGGCAATGCCGCCGGCAAGTTGTTCCAACGCCGACGCCAGTTCGGCGTCGCTCCGCGCGTCGATCACGCCGAGCACCGCTTCGGCCTGCGTGAGATCGATGCGACCGGCCAGGAAGGCACGCAACGTAAACTCGCCGGGCCTCGCCAAGCGCGCACCGGCCGCGCGGACCGTATCGAGCAGGCTTTCCAACAGCGGCGGCGAGCCGATTGTCTGCAACTCGGCGGACGGCTGGCCGGTGTAGCTGCGTGGCGTCGGCCAGTAGTACAGCCGGCAAGGCAGATCGATTTCGGGCTCGCACAATCGGACGAGTCCCACGACGGCGCGAGCACGCCCAATTCGCGCCGGATCAAAGTCGCGAGCGACAAAGCAGCGGCTCAGCACGTCAGCGACACCGACGCCGGAGATCCGCACAGTCCCCCGCGCCCCGCCGCCCGCGGCACTGGCGACAGCCGCAATGCATTCATCTGTGGAGTGCATCTCGTAGGTCAGGCACCGTGATTGAAGGCAAGTAACCCAGCATCGCAACCAAACAC
>Ga0163153_10003634_pt1 | contig 20329 bp, 15 predicted proteins | sample OliLakLV19MP6IB1_FD_148629 | JGI IMG/M metagenome (GOLD analysis project Ga0163153, IMG submission 148629) | Freshwater microbial mat bacterial communities from Lake Vanda, McMurdo Dry Valleys, Antarctica - Oligotrophic Lake LV.19.MP6.IB-1 | ecosystem: Environmental > Aquatic > Freshwater >...
GTAACTCTTTTTGTACACCACTCTTCCGTTGGCCATGACGGCTGGGGAAGGAGGGTGTGATGGAGCGCCGGTTTGAGGTGCGGTTGGGCGAGTTGCTGGCGGATGCGGAGGTGCGGTCGGAGGTATTTGCCGGCATGTTGGCGCGGATCGAGCGGTTTGTCGAGCCGTTCGCGGCGGCGCTGGTGCGGTGCGAGCAGCGGCGGCACGTGGGCGAGTACGTGGCGGGCTTGTTGTCGAACGTCGACCGCAAGAACGCCGAGTCGATCGCCTACTTGCACGATCAGCGGCGTCAGGCATTGCAAAAGTTCATCGGACAAGTCGGCTGGGATCATCGACCGTTGGTCGCGGAACTCACGCGCCAAGTGGGACGTGAGATCGGCGAGCGCGACGGCGTGCTCGTGATCGACCCGTCGAGCTTTCCCAAGAAGGGAGCGCATTCGGTGGGCGTCGAGCGTCAATGGTGCGGCCGTTTGGGCAAGGTGGAAAACTGCCAGGTGGGCGTCTTCCTGGCTTACGCTTCGCGCGCCGCACATGCGCTCGTGAACTTCCGCTTGTATCTGCCGAAGTCGTGGACGAAGGATCGCGCCCGCCGCCGGCGCTGCGGCGTGCCGAAGGAAGTGCGCTTTCGAACACGACACGAGTTGACGTTGGCGATGTTGGATGAAACCGCCGCCGCGTTGCCGCACGGCTGGATCGCCGGCGACGCCGAATTGGGGAAAAACGCCGGTTTTCGCGGCCAATTGCGGGCCCGCGGCGAACACTACGTGCTGGCCGTGCCCAGCAACACGCTGGTCCGCGCGGTGCATGCCGCGCCGCCTGAGTACGTAGGCTCCGGCCGTCCGCCGCAAGTGCCGTTCACACGCGTGGATCGCTGGTGCGGCGCACTGACGAACGACGCTTGGACCACGATCGACGTGCGCGACGCGGAGCAAGGACCGCTCGTCGTGGCAGCGGCGATGACGCGCGTGCGCGCGAGGAACGAGCGGCATCAAGTCGGCGATGAAGAAATGTTGTTGGTCTGGCGCGAGCGTCAAGGGAATGGCGCGTGGAAGCACGATTACTGCTTGTGTCATGCGCCGCGCGAGACGCCGCTGGCGGAGTTGGTCCGCGTCGCCAAGAGCCGTCAGCGCGTCGAGGAATGCTTCCAGCGCGCCAAAAGCGAGGCCGGACTGGCCGACTACGAAGTTCGCACCTGGCAAGGTTGGCATCATCACATCACGCTTTCGCTGCTGGCGACCTGGTTCCTGACGCTCGAAGCGCGGCGGGAAAAAAAAGTCCGTCCCCGCGATGACGGTTCCTCAAATCCGACAAACGATTGCCCGCTTGCTGCGTAACGCCCTCGAACTCGATCACCACGAACGCATCGCCCGCGACGCCACCCGCCGCCTGCAACGCAACGAACTCGCCCGCTTCTACCAATACAAAAAACGCAACTCGTTACCCCCGAAGCGCATCCGTCAACGGCGCTGACGGGAGACAGTAGAACTACACATCTCGGAAGGAACCACGAAAAGCACGAAAGACACTTGTTGTGGCACGGTCTCCCGACCGTGCCGCCGACCCGACCGAAGGTCTCCATTTCTGGATGCGTCAGAGGTCCGACGTGTCCGAACGCCGACGTGTCCGAACGCCGACGTGGCACGGTCGGGGGACCGTGCCACAACGCAACCTACCGAACTACTCCACCGGCGCATTCATAAACACGCACCCCACCGCATACCGCCCGGCCGCAAGGCGGCGGCACCAGACTACTTTCAACGCGAAGGCCGCCTCGTCCGGCATCGTGAGTTCCAAACGTTGCTCCGGGAACAGTTGCTCGCCGCAGAGGAAGCCCAGGCCGCCGCGAGAGACGTCGCAGGTCAGGACGTCGAATTCTTTGCGTTCCCCAGGCGACACGGCGCAGGGCGGTTCGATGAGGGCCGTGGCCTCGCTGCGGCAATAGAAACGAGGAAAGCGGCGAACTTCACTCCAGCGCATCGGCAGCGGGCCGCTCTTCGAGAAGAATTCGCGATCGCAGGCCAGCGCCGCGAGGCCGCCTTCGCCCTGGTTACTGTCCATGGCAGGCCACCTCTTCCATTTCGGCGCACAAGCATTCGACAATCTCCGTGTCGAACCACGTCTCGGACTGCTTGCGCAAAGTGTTGCAGACCTCGCTGATGGATAATGGGCGGCGATACGGCCGCTCCGAGGTCAACGCGTCGAACACGTCGGCCACGGCGCAGATCTTCGCCCAGGGATGCATTTCGTCGGCCAGAATCGCCGCCGGATAACCGCTGCCGTCGTTGCGCTCATGATGTTGATAGACCATCATCAACATGCCCCAGGACATGTCGGCGCGGCCCACGAGCTCGCGATAGCCGTCGCCCGGGTGGCGGCAAACGATCGCCCATTCCTCTTCGGTCAACGGCCCGCGTTTGTTCAACAGTTTCGCCGGCACATTGCGTTTGCCAAGATCGTGCAACAGCCCGCCAGCGGCGATTTCCTCCAGCTCAAGCTTCTCGACAATCCCCAACCGCCGCGCCAGCAGCAGCGAATACACGCTCACGTTGCAGGCATGCGTATAGGTTTGATAGTCGTGCTCAACCAGCCCCAGCAACTCCGGCACGCGCAGCGATTCATCCGCCAGGTGCTGCGTGATATCCTCCGCGAGCGCGCGCGACGCGGTGATCAGTTTCTCGCACTTGGCCGACGCAAAAGCGTCTTGCAGCGTGGAGCGCGCCAGGAACAACGCCGCCGCGGCCCGCTGCACCGGTTCCACGTCGGCGTCCGGCGACAGCATCTCGTCGCGCAGTTGCCGTTGGAACGCGGGCAGGTCGCGCTCCATCAGATAAACGCGCTCGATGCCCCTTGTGCGTAGCTGCCCGATGTCGTCCGGCTTCACCGCGACGCGACGCCCGCGATACAACACCAGGTCCGGCGAGTTCGGCCGGGGCACGTAAACTTCGTACTCCGGCGACGCCGCGGCCAACGCCTCGATCGGCGCCGCGACATACCCGCTCCAGTTGGTCGCCGCAGAAGCCATCGCGCCAGGCCAGTTCGAGTGTTTGTAACGAACAGTACCCCCAACTCTAGGCCAACGACCAGGCCCGCTCCCGCCAGACCTGGCCGTTATGACGCCGCAATGGTTGAGAACATGCCGAACGTGCTGGCTTTAACGACTACCGCGCGTTGTGGCACGGTCTCCCGACCGTGTCACGCCCCCGACCGTAGGTCTCCTCACCTTCGAACGCCGCACCAGCCGTTCCATCGGCGACCTCGCCCGGGCCGACATCTAGAAATGCGGGCACTTCGGCAGAGAATAAAAAGCGAAAAGGAAAACACCTCAAAGCAGCCTTCCGGCAGAATAGCAATACCGCGAAGCACTCGAAAACTCGTCTCGATCTGCCTCCGCGCAATCAAAGCCCCAACGGGGCGCCAGCCAATTGCCAGGGGTGCAAACCCCTGGAACGTCGCCGCGCGTTGTGGCACGGTCTCCCGACCGTGTCACGCCCCCGACCGTAGGTCTCCTCACCTTAGAACGCCGCTCCACCCGTTCCATCTCCGCACCACCAAAGCCCCAACGGGGCGCCAGCCAATAGCCAGGGGTGCCAATCCCTGGAACATCGCCAACCAACAACACCAGCCCCAACGGGGCGACACTTCCCAGTAGGGCCGAGGGAAGTTTTTCCCAGCCAGTGGCGTCTCGCTCGCGACGGCCGGATCACTTAGGCTATCCCGGCATGACGCCACAGCAATTCATCACCAAATGGGCCGCCTCCACCCGCACCGAGCGGAGCGCCTGCCAGGAGCAATTCCTCGATCTCTGCGAATTGCTCGGCCACCCCAAACCAGCCGAAGCCGATCCCGACGGCGCCGACTTCACCTTCGAACGCGGGGCCAGCAAATCCGTCGGCGGTCTCGGCTGGGCCGACGTCTGGAAACGCGGCCACTTCGGCTGGGAATACAAAGGACGCAACAAGGACTTGAAGAAGGCCTACCGGCAACTCGAAGACTACCGCGAAGCCCTCGAAAACCCGCCGCTCCTGGTCGTCAGCGACATGCACCGCTTCGAGGTGCATACCAACTTCACCGGCACGATCAAGAACGTCCACGCATTCAAGCTGGCCGACATCGCGCAGCCGGAAATTCTGGAACTGCTCCGCAACGTCTTCTACAACCCGGAGGCGCTCAAGCCCGGCATCTCGCCGGAGAAGCTCACCGAACAGGCGGCGGAACGGTTCGGGCAATTGGCCGACGGCATGCGCGTGCGGGGCGTGCCGGCGCCCGTCGCGGCGCACTTTCTGATGAAGCTCATCTTCTGCATGTTCGCGGAGGATATCGCGCTCCTGCCGGACAAGCTATTCGCGAAGCTCGTCAAGAAAGCGAAGAAGGAACCGGCGCGGCTCAAAAAACTGCTCGGCGAACTGTTCGACGCGATGTCCACGGGCGGCGACTTCGGCGTCGACAGCATTCACCACTTCAACGGCGGGCTGTTCGCGGATGCGGACGTGATCGAGTTATCGACCAAGGAAATCGAACACCTCATCGAAGTCGCCGACACCGATTGGGGCAACGTCGAGCCGTCCATCTTCGGGACGCTCTTCGAGCGCACGCTCGACCCCGCGAAGCGATCGCAAATCGGCGCGCATTACACCGGTCGGGCCGATATCGAGACGCTGCTCGAACCCGTCGTGATGACGCCGCTCCGACGCGAATGGGTCGCCGTGCGCGAACGCTGCGATCAACTCTGGGCGGAGTTCCAGGCCTCGGGCGAGCGGGCCAAGCCGCTCAAACTCAAGGGGACCAAGAAGGCCTCCGGCAAGCGCAAGACGCACGAGGATGAACTGCGCGAGTTTCAATCGCGCCTGGCGCACGTCACCATTCTCGATCCGGCCTGCGGGTCCGGGAATTTCCTCTACGTCGCCATTCACTTGCTGCTGGAACTGGAGAAAGAGGTCATCGCCTACGCCCATGAGCATGGCGTGACGATGCTCCCCGCCGTGCGGCCGACGCAGCTCAAAGGCATCGAGATCAACGAATACGCGCAGCAGTTGGCCCAGGTCGTAATCTGGATCGGCTACCTGCAGTGGAAGTACCAGAACGGCCACGAGATCGCCACCAAGCCGGTCCTGGAACCCATCGAATCGATCGCCCGCATGGACGCCATCCTAGACCTGAGCGACCCCGAACACCCACGCGAACCGGAATGGCCCGAAGCGGAGTTTATCGTGGGAAACCCGCCGTTTTTGGGCGGAAACAAGCTCCGCGGCGAACTTGGTGACGAGTACGTGGACAAACTCTTCAAGATGTATGTCGAAAATATTCCCAATCGTTCGGATCTTTGTTGCTATTGGTTCGAAAAGGCGAGATCTGCAATAGAGCGGAATCGAACAAAGCGAGCTGGCTTGCTTGCAACACAAGGGATTCGCGGAGGCCTTAACCGCAGCGTGCTTAAGAGAATTAAGCATACGGGAGGCATCTTTTTTGCAGAAAGCGACCGTCAATGGATTCTGGACGGAGCAACCGTACATATTTCGATGATTGCGTTTGACGATGCTACGGAAATCCACCGGCAACTGAATGGAACAGTAGTCGAGTCGATTAACTCCGACCTGAGTTTTGATACAGACATTACGTCTGCTCAACCGATTCGCGGCAACACGGGCGTTTCTTTCCAAGGTCCAGTTAAGGTCGGCGCATTCGATGTTGAGGACGCATTGGGACAGCAACTGTTGGCTTCACTGGGCGTGAACTCGCGTCCCAGCTCCGATGTTGTGCGTCCTTGGATGAATGGGATTGCGATTACTTCGCGCATGCCACCCAAATGGATCATCGATTTCGCAGAGCGCAGCATTGACGAGGCGTGCGAGTTCGAATCACCTTTCGAGTTCATTCGCAAACATGTCAAACCGGAACGCGACAAAGCGCAACGCGAAAGGCGAAGGCGGCTCTGGTGGATTCACGGAGAAGTGAACAATGCATTCCGAAATGCGATCGCGCGCTTGCGGCGATATCTCGCAACGTGCCAGACGGCAAAACACCGCATGTTTGTTTGGATAGATTCGATAGTTCTTCCAGGGCAAACGATCATTGCGTTCGCAAGAGAAGACGATGCGCTTCTCGGTTATCTGCATTCGCGCATTCATTTGGTATGGGCGCATACGCAGGGCACACAACTCCGAGAAAAAGAAAGCGGCGACCGCTACACCCCCACCACCTGTTTCGAAACCTTCCCCTTCCCCGAGCCAACAAAGTCACAGGAGAAAGAAATCGCTGCCGCAGCGGCGGAGTTGGATCGGCTGCGGTGCAACTGGCTCAATCCGCCGGAGTGGACGCGCACCGAGGTGTTGGAGTTCCCCGGATCAGTCGACGGCCCTTGGGCGCGCTACGTCCAGAAGCCGGACGCGCGCGGCATCGGCCAGGTGAAATACCCGCGCGTCGTGCCGAAAGATGAGGACAGCGCCCGGCAACTGGCGCGGCGCACCTTGACGAATCTCTACAACGAACGCCCAACTTGGCTAGCGCTCGCCCACCGCCGCCTGGACGAAGCCGTCTTCGCCGCCTACGGCTGGGACCCCGCACTAAGCGACGAGCAGTTGCTGGAACGCCTACTGGCCCTCAACCTGGAGCGCGCGGCGGAGGGGGCGGACCAGTAGTAGATCGCGCCACCCGTTAAGCCCAGGGAAGGCCCCCAACGACTCGTGCCGATAGAAAAGTCATCGGAGGCCTTCCCTGGGTCCGCCAAAACACGCGACGCAGTCCAAATCACCTCAAATCACAAACCAAACCTCCCCAAAAACAACCTCCTCTACTCCTCTACTCCTTTACTCCTCTTCCCCTCTCCTCCCCTTTTCGTGCCTTTCGTGCCGTTCGTGGTTAACCCCTCTCCCTCCGCGCACTGCGCCTCCGCGTTTCAAAAACCGCCTCCCCTCCCTTTTCCGTGTCCTTCCGCGGACTCCCTCCTCCTTTCGCGCCCATTCGCGTATTTCGCGGTTCCTCTCTCTCCTCCCCACCTCTCCGTGTCCTCCGTGCCCTCCGTGGTTCAAACCAAATTAAACCACAACCCTCCTGCTCGGCGCGGTCAAAACCAAGCCGTTGCCTTCCGCCACTCCCCACCGCAAAATCAAATCAAGCTCGCAACGTTTCAAGTCCTCCTCCCACTGAAAACTGAAAACTGAAAACTGAAAACTGAAAACTGAAAACTCCCCCCATCACCCCTCCCCGTTCCTTCTCCGTTCCAACCACTCCCGCGCGCGCCCCACGCTCCCCGACAAACCTTCATCAGAACTCATACCCCGGCCTTTCGGCTTCTTCTCTCTCCCCCAAGCGCTTAAATACGTCAACCGATGACAAACCCCGCAAGCCCAGCGACCTTTGCGTAAATACAACAGCCGCGCACGTCGCCCGCACAGTTCGCGATGCTCCGCAATATCCCAACGATCCGCCGGCTTCCCCGGGCATTCCCACCACCACCGCACGCCGCCGAAGTGCGGATACGCAGACACGGCCCGAAACACCTGCCGCCGCTGTTGTGGCACGGTCTCCCGACCGTGCCACCGGGCCGACCGAAGGTCTCCCAGTTTTGCAGATCAGCAAGTCCGCCGTGGCACGGTCGGGAGACCATGCCACAGCAGTACACGCTGAGCGATGTGACCACACTAGCCCGACGCGCCAGCGAGGGGGACCGGACGATGTGTTCGAGTACCGCGTCTACTCAAGGCCTACGTCAACTCCCCCTCGCTTGCGCGTCGGGCTAGTAGAGGCGGCCTCTCCAAGCGCCCATTGCGCGGAGAACTCGACGCGAGTCGTAAACGACGCCCCAGGCGCGAGAACCTGCAGGCCAACGTCGTGGCCTTGTTCGTTGAGCCAGAACAAGTCCGGCACGCAGGTATACGGCTCAATGCAAACCGCCTCGCGGTGCGGCGGCGTGCAGACCACGACGGTGCGGTATTCGGGGCCGAAAGTGATGTTGATCCGCCGCCCGTTCGCGGGATCGATCACGGCGCAGGCGTGTTGTTGGCCGTCAGCTTGTAGTCCACCATAGACGTCGTCGTAACCCTGGTCGGTGATGGCTCGGGCAGTGCGCAAGTCGAATGCACCGGAAACATCGAACTGCTTGCCGGTCGGCAGCACGCTGACCAATTCCCAGCGTTTACTGGCGGGCACTTCCAACTGGCAATCGGCCGCCGCGCCGCTGGACCCGAGCGGCACGCGAAAGTACGGATGCAAGCCAAGGCCCCAAGGCAGCGGCCGTGTATCCGGGTTGCGCACCGTCAGAGTGAACGACAGCGTCGAGGCAGTCAGCGCGTATTCGGCGCGTATTCGGCCGTCAGTTCGAAATCGGCCGGCCATTCTTCGAGAATCTTGGGTTCGACTTTGCTGGCGTGAAACCGCGCCACGACGCGCGACGCGTTCTGGTCGACGACTTCCCACGGGCGATTCATCACGAAGCCGTGAATGGCGTTCCCGGAGTTCATGCCCGACGCGGTGAGCGTGTACCGCTTCCCGCCGAACTCGTACGCGCTGTCGCGAATGCGTCCCGGAAAAGGAAAGAGAATCGGAATGCCGGAGTGCGACGGTTTCCCCTCGCCGGACGCGAACTCCGGCACGGCCCAAAGCGCGTCGAACGTAGCGCCGTTGACGACTGGCCGCCACGAGAAACAGTTGAGGCCGAACTCGGGGAGGATTTGGGCGCTGGCGCCGGCGTTGGTGAGCGTGAGGATTTCGAGGGGCATCGATGAATATCCGTGAACAATTATTTCTGTGGTTCCGACTCCAACAACCCAACGTCGATGTACTGCCCGCCGCCGGTTTGGCTGCAGTGGACCGCGATGGTGTTCTGGCCGGCGCGGAGTGTTGCCTGGGCTTCCGGGGAGATCGGCACGGCTTCGTAGTCGACTGAGTAGCCGTCGAGTTTCGCGGCCAGGATGCCGTTGAGATAGACTTCGCAGTCTTCGTCATGGTGAACATAGAGGAATACCTGGTTCGTCGGCGCGGCGTCGAGTTCGACTTCGCGGCGCAACCAGATCGATTCTCCGCTCCACGTCGTGCGGACTGCGGCGCCGGGAGTGCCTTCTGTGCCGAACCCGGCGGGGCCTTGTTGCCAGGTTTTGTCGTTGAACTTCTCGGCGAACCAATCCTCGGCCGGCTTCGTGAACGTGTAGCGCCAGATGTGCTCCTCTTGCTGGGAACTCTTAACCAGATCGACGAGGTCCGGCAATTGGCCGAGATTTGCCGCGCGGATGCGGTCGGCGTTGACCTTGAGCACCGCGCGATCGTAGGTATAGAGCCCGTTGGCCTCGGTTTCGACGTCGGTAATCTGCGTGTAGACCACGGCGTTCAAACCTGAGTCGCGGAGCAATTTCCAACTGGCGCGGAGCATCGTTTCGTAGCGCACCGTCAGATCGTCCTGGCTGGCGGCGCCGCGATAGCCCCAAGTCTTGTCGGTCCATGTATGACCGTCCACGCCGAGACCTAGGCCGCCGAATTCGCCGAGCACGGTAGCGCGCTTTTCATCCAACGGCGGCGCGCCGGGACCGGGATAGACGTGAACATCAACCAGGTCGCCGGCCGGGAAATCGTTCCAGCCGCTGGCGCAGTCGACGAGCCGCGAAGGATCGCGCTGCTTGGTTTCGTTGGTGACGCGCACCGTGTCGAATTGTCCCCAGCCTTCGTTGAAAACGACCCAGGTGATAATCGACGGGTGATTGTGCCGCTCGCGGAGCATCTCGGCGAGCTCGAGCTCGTATTGGGCGGCCGATGCCTTTGTGCGCGTGATCTCGCCACCATTGGGGCCGATCGCCTGGTCGCCGCTCGGCATATCTTGCCAGACCAGCAGGCCCAACTTGTCGCACCAGTAGTACCAGCGTTCCGGCTCGACCTTGACGTGCTTGCGCGTCATGTTGAAACCGAGTCGGATTGTCTCGTCGAGATCGAATTTCAGGGCCTCGTCGGTCGGCGCGGTGAACAGCCCGTCCGGCCAGAAGCCTTGATCCAACGGGCCGACCTGAAAGATCTGCTCGCCGTTGAGCGCAATGCGATTCACCCCGGCCGCGTCCTTGATGAGCTCAATCTTGCGCAGTGCGCAGTAACTGGTGGCGGAATCAATGGTCTTGCCATCGCGTTCCAACCGCACGCGCAGGTTGTAGAGATGCGGCGAGTCCGGTGACCAAAGTTTCGGCTGGTCGAAGGTGAGGTCGATCGTCTCGCCCGCGGGGGCGTAGCCGCCAGCCACCTCGGTGTCGCCGTCGTGCGCGGTGACAATCAGAGGCACGCCGTTGGCGTCGCCGGCGATCACCGGCTCAATTTTGACGGACTTTGTGTCGACATTCGGCGTGATTCGCAATGCGGCGATCGAGGTCACCGCGACGGGTTCCAGCCAAACGGTCTGCCAGATGCCCGTGGTCGGCGTGTAGTAGATGCTTTCCGGGTTATTGACTTGCTTGCCGCGCGGTTGCGTGCCCGAACTGGTGGGATCGGTCACGCTGACGACTAGTTCCTGCTCGGCGCCCCCGACGAGGGCGTCGGTGATGTCGAAGGAAAAGTTGTCGAAGCCGCCGCGGTGCGTTTCCAGCGCTTTGCCGTTTACATTGACTGTGGTCTCCCAATCGACGGCGCCGAAGTGCAACAGCACCCGTCCCTGACGCCAATCGCTCGGCACATCGAACGACCGGCGATACCAGAGTCGCTCTTGATCGCTGACGCGGCGCATCACGCCTGACAGGGCCGACTCAATCGGAAACGGGACCAGAATTTCCCCTTCGAACTTCGCGGGGACTTGGGCCGACTTGATGTCCGTAACGGCGTACTCCCAGAGGCCGTTCAGGTTTTTCCAGGCGTCGCGCACAAGCGTGGGGCGCGGATACTCCGGAAGTACCTTAGCTGGCGACACGTCCGCCGCCCAACGGGTCATCAGCGGTCCCTTCGCCGGCTTCCATTCGGCGCCATCGGCCGAGGAAATCGCCAAGCCAATCAGAACCGCCGCAAGCATCGATCGCCGCATTTCACGCCTCGCAATTCAGGGGGCACGCCATCAAGTCCAAGTTGCCTAGAAAGCATACCTGAACCGATCGACGATTTCACCCACCCGGTGTGCTCAGAGTGATAACGCCTGTCGCTGTTTTGCGGCGCGAATTCGCCGTCTTAATTGAGTCAGCTTCGCGGACTTGAGTGAAAATCGGCCAAAATCTGGGCTTGATTCCGACTTCGCCCACTCCAGCTTCGATTGGCATTGCACTTGCATTCAAGATCCAACATCGTCTATCCGCCAGTGAGCGTGAGTCAGCTTTAGTGGGGTGGGACAGCCCGTTACGAGGCGCCGGCCGCACCGGATGTGCGTCAGGCAATTCACGCCGCTGGAAGAAAACTTGTGTCGAGGAGCAACAAGGTCATGAAACGCTTGGTCCGATTCGTCGCCGTTCCCGTGGTGCTGATGGCGGTCCTGGCCGCGGCTTCGCCAAGCTCGGCGCAAAACTGGGGGTTCTATGTCAACGGCCCGCAGGCCAGCTTCGGCGCCAGCAGCTATGGCGGTGGCTATGGAGGTTACGGGTACGGCGCTCCGGGCTACGGCGCGTATCGCGGCCGCGGGTTCGTGGGGCTGAACTACCGGCCCAGCGTGCAGGTTTACGCCACGCCTTACGGCGCACCGCCGTCGTACTGCCTGCCGCCGCCGGTGTATCACCACCATCATCACGGTCACGGCCATGGCGGGCATGGCGGACATGGCCACGGCCGCTGGTAGATCGTGCCGGATGTTCGATTGATCCAGAAACTCAAACACCCGTGCCGCGGAACACATCCCGGCGCGGGTGTTCGCTTTTACCGGCCGGGTGGAAAAAAAACGGCCCGGCGGGCCACAGCTTTCGCTGGACCGCACCGGACCGTGCCCTCCTGGGAATCTCCTTCAGACGCGCCGCGTCAAAGTTGAGTTGACGACAGGGTGCCGAACGAAGCGGCGCTCCAAGGGTTCCCCCGAACCTGCTGGGCAAAACGGCTGTACCGGAAGGCGTTCCGGAACGTGCGATGACCGAATCGAAGCGTCACGGTGAATTCGGCCAAGCCGACCTACCAAGAATCTTTGGTGTTCAGGCCGGCAAAGTGAAAAAAGGCCCCCCTTTTTTCTGTGAGCCCGTCGTGATGACGACTCACAACCGGTGACAGTAAACGGTATCGGTAGAAACGGTCGTAAGACTTGCGGGAAGTTGGCGGGCGACTTTGCGACGCCCTCGTTCGGGCTCTGACTCGCGAATTCTTGGGCATATGGCGAACGGGTGTCGCGCTCAATTACAATGAGGATCCCGCCTTCCATTGGCCGCCGTCCTGTTCTCGCCGTGTGATCCGCCTTGTTCGCCCGTTGGCTCACCGCTGTTGGCATCGTCTGCTTCGCCGCGCCTGCGCGTGGCGAGGGTGAATTGCCCGATTCCGTGCGCCAAGTGTTCGAGCGCCGCTGCGTAAGCTGCCATCAGTCGCCGGACGCGAAGGGGGGATTGGACTTAACCTCCGCCAGCGGCCTGCGGACCGGAGGCGATAGCGGCCCGGCCGTCGTGCCGGGAGAAGTCGACGGCAGCGTTTTGATCGGCTACGTCACTGGAGACAAGCCGCTGATGCCCAAGCAGGGGGAACCGCTGTTGCCGGATGAGGTGGAGGCGCTCCGCGGCTGGATTCGCAACGGCGCACTCTGGCCGGACGATGTGCGGCTGACAGACCAGCGATTTGCCGGTTCGAAATGGTGGTCGACGTCGCCGCCCGTCCGCCCGCCCGTGCCAGCGGCCGATCCGGCGTGGGTGCGCACGCCGATCGATGCATTTGTCTGGGCCAAGCAGCGCGAGCTTGGCTTGCGTCCCTCGGCGGAAGCGGATCGCCGGGCCTTGATTCGCCGGCTGAGCTATGACTTGCTCGGCCTGCCGCCGTCGCCGGAGGAGGTCACGGCGTTCGTCGCCGATCCGGCACCCGACGCGTACGAGCGGCTGGTCGATCGGATGTTGGAGTCGCCGCACTACGGCGAGCGCTGGGCCAGGCATTGGCTGGACGTGGTTCACTACGGCGATACGCACGGCTACGACAAGGACAAGACGCGGCCCAATGCCTGGCCGTATCGTGACTATGTCATCCGGGCGTTCAACGAAGACAAACCTTACGCGCAGTTTGTGCGCGAGCAGTTGGCCGGCGACGTGATGTATCCGAATACGCGCGACGGCGTCGTCGCCACGGGGTTCATCGCCGCCGGACCGTTTGATTTCGTGGGGCAGATCGAGGTTGGCGAAGACATCATCGACAAGAAGATCACGCGAAATCTCGATCGCGACGACATGGTCGCCACGGCGATGAACACGTTCGTCAGCACGACGGTCCAGTGCGCGCGTTGCCACAATCACAAGTTCGATCCCATCCCGCAGGCAGACTATTACGCGCTGCAGGCAGTGTTCGCCGGCGTGGACCGCGCGGATCGGCCATATCCGTTGGAGTCGAAGGCCGACGGAGCAAGCGGAATCGTTTTCGCCGCGGCGACGGACTTCGAACCACAGGGAAATTTCCATCCGACGCAAGGGAAGCCGCGTGCGATTCACGTGCTGGCCCGCGGCAGCGAAGCGTCGCCGCTCGAAATAGCGCCCCCGGGCGCGTTGAGTTGCGTGACCGAACTGACTGCGCAATTTGACGTATCGAGCGCTGAGAACGAGGGCCCGCGCCGCGTGGCGTTGGCCGAGTGGATTGCCGATCCGCGCAATCCGCTCACGTGGCGGTCGATCGTGAATCGCGTTTGGCTCTATCACTTCGGCCGCGGCCTGGTCGATACGCCCAACGATTTCGGCCGCATGGGCGCGCAGCCGACGCACCCGGAGTTGCTCGACTGGCTGGCCGTGGAGTTTCGCGACGGTGGGCAATCGCTCAAGGCGCTCCACCGTTTGATCGTCACCAGCGCCGTTTATCGGCAGGCGTCCGCGCATGATGAAGCTTGCGCGGCGATCGACGCGGGCAATCAATACCTCTGGCGGATGAATCGTCGTCGCTTGGAAGCGGAAGCGGTTTACGATGCGGCCCTCGTCGTAGCCGGCAAGCTCGATCCGACGATGTACGGCCCCGGCTTTCAGGCCTTCGCCTTTCGCGACGATCACTCCCCGGAATACAAATACCAGGAACACGACCCGGACGATCCCAAGTCGCACCGCCGTTCGATCTATCGGTTCATCGTGCGTAGCGTGCCGGACCCGTTCATGGAAACGCTGGATTGCGCCGATCCGTCGTTGATCGTCGAGAAGCGGAATGAGACGCTCACGCCGTTGCAAGTACTGGCGCAACTCAACAACAAGTTCATGGTCCGCATGGCGGAGCATTTCGCTCAGCGCGCATCGCAACGTTCACCGGATTTGAACGAACAGCTGCGCTACGCATTTCAACTTGCGATCGGCCGTGAGCCGGATGCAACCGAATTGTCGGAATTGACCAAATATGCCGAGCGCCACGGCCTCGCCAACGCGTGCCGGGCGATTTTGAATCTCAACGAGTTTATGTTCGTGGATTGAAGGAACGTAAGATGTCAAATCGTCACACTAGCCCGTAGCGCAAGCGAGGGAGAGTAGACGTCGGGCGCCGCCAGAGATCAAACTCCCGGTTGCTCGTGTCGTAAGTAACTGAGAGCTTCATCTCCAACGGTATGCATCGTCAATTCTCCCTCGCTTGCGCTACGGGCTAGTATGACTCACTTCAATCGCCGCGAGTTTCTTTGGCATTCCGGGGGCGGGCTGGGCGGCGTTGCGCTCGCGTGGATGCTCGGCCAAGAAAAACTGCTCGCGGAGGAGCGTCCTGGCGTGCTGGGCGGCGTGCTGCATCATCCGCCGAAGGCCAAGCGCGTCGTGCAACTCTACATGGCCGGCGCGGCGAGCCAGTGCGATACCTTCGACTATAAGCCGGAGTTGATCGCCCGGAACGGCCAGCCTTGGGATCCCGGCGAGGAAGTGAAGCTGTTTCAATCGACGCCCGGGAACACGATGGCGTCGCCGTTTGCGTGGAAGCAATACGGCGAGTGCGGCAAGTGGTTGACGGAGATCGTCTCGCCGCTGGGCGACGTGGTCGACGAGATGGCGTTCATCCACTCGATGAAATCCAAATCGGCCGTGCATGGTCCGGCGACGTTCATGCAGGCCTCTGGTTTTATCCTGACGGGCTTTCCGAGCGTCGGCGCATGGGTACCGATCGCCGATCTGATGCCGCCGTCGGGCAGTTACATCACCGCTGCGAGCGACAACGATGGCCGCGCTTTGCTCGAACGGCTCAATCGTCGGCATGAAGCCGCGCGCCCGGGTGATTCGCGACTCGATGCGCGGATTCAAGCCTACGAGATGGCGGCGCGCATGCAACTCAGTGCGCCGGACGTCTTGCACCTCAATGAGGAGCCGCAATACATCCTCGACATGTATGGAATCGACGATCGGCCGGTGCAGATCTCCGAACAGATGAGCCGCGCCGAAGAGGCCTCGTACTTCGGGCGCAATTGTCTGATCGCTCGACGGCTGCTGGAACGCGGCGTGCGGTTCGTTCAGGTCTGGTCGGGCGCCGACAACGCCTTCCCGCGCCGCAATTGGGATTCTCACGAGGATGTTCGCCGCGATCATGAACCGCTGGGCTGGGGCTTCGCCGTGGGGGCCGCGGCGTTAATCAAGGACTTGCGACAACGCGGCATGTTGGAGGACACGATCGTCCTCTGGACCACCGAGTTCGGCCGCATGCCGTGCAGCCAGGGCTCCCTAGGACGCGACCACAATCCATTCGTGTTCACCAATTGGCTCGCCGGCGGCGGCATCCAGGGCGGCGCTACTTACGGCGAAAGTGACGAGTGGTCCTACATGCCGGCGGATCGCGACCGGCCGACGTATTGCTACGACGTCCACGCTACGCTGCTCCACTTGCTGGGCATCGACCATGAGCGACTCACCGTCCGTCACAATGGCATCGATCGCCGCCTGACCGACGTGCATGGGCACGTGATTCAGGATATCCTGGCGTAGTCGTGATATGCGGGCCGAGATCAGCTCCGACCGAACCAGCTCTTGCGCGCCGGGCCGAAGGCTTTGATCGCTTCTGCTTCCGTCGCGTGGATCGCTAGGATCTTGTCGAGCCGCGTCAGTTTGAACACTTCCATGATCGCGGGCGCGATATCGCTCAACTTCAGTTCGACCTTGTCGGCCTTGCATTGCTTGGACAATCGCATGACCTGGCCGATCATCGAGGACGACATAAAGCCCACGCCGCTGAACTTCACGAGTAACTTGCGCTCGGCCGCGGCCTCGGTGGTCAGCTTCTTGAATTCCTCGCCAATCTGGCGGATCATGCTCTCGTCCAGAATTTTGGACTCGACAAAAGAAACAACCACCACGTCCCCGTTTTCGGTGATGTTGAGCTGAGGCATGCGGGACTCTCGCTTCCAGAATCGAATCGGCTGAGGAATGGGGCGTGCCCGACAGTGTAGTTCAAGCGACCGACGCGCACCAGTCGCCGCGATCCGTCAGGCCTTGTGAAACATCAGCGCGCCCTCAATCATCTCGGACTCAAATCGATCTGAGATGCCATAGAGATTCTCCGCCGCGCCCAACAGCAGCCAGCCGCCGTCGGCCAGCGAGGCGTGAAACTGTTCGCAAAGCGCCCGCCGGGTTTCCACGCTGTAGTAAATCATGAGATTGCGGCAGCAGATCAAGTCGAACGCGCCGAAGCGTGGCAGCGGCGCGGCGAGATTCAAGCGGCGAAACTCGATCATCCGTCGCAGGGATTCATCCGCGCGCCAATGCTTTCCGGATTCGTGAAAGAAGCGATTTTTGCGCGCCGCCGAGACTCCGCGATCGATTTCCCGGGGCTCATACGCTGCCGTCATGCCCACTTGGATGGCCGGGTCAGAGATGTCAGTGGCCAGGATCGAACAGCGCTCCGCCATCGCGCCGGGCGCCGGTTGGGCCTCGGCGACTTCTTGCGCCAGCATCGCTAACGAGTACGCCTCTTGCCCGGTGGATGTCGCCGCGCTCCAGATGCGCGCGCGACGGCCTTGCGCGAGCAACTCCGGCAGCACGCGCCGTCGCAGTGCTTCCCAAACCTGAGGATCGCGGAAAAATGACGTCTCGTGCGTGACGATGGCTTCGACCACTTCGTCGGCAAGCCCGGTGTCCCGCGCCAGCTCCAGCCGTTCCGCGAGTTGCTCGAAAGTGTTCCAAGCGCGGCGCTTCAAGAGGGGCTCAAGCCGATCGCGAACGAGGTATTCCTTATCCGCGCCGATCGCGAGGCCGCAAAGATTTTGAATGCGAACCCGCAGGCGGTCGAAGGTTTCCGGAGCGAGTCGCATGGTCAACTCGCTCCCCCGGGTGCGGAAAGTGCGCGCACTGCGGCGGCGATCGACGTGAGCGACAACACTTCATCGACGACGCCTGCCGTCACGGCGCTGCCCGGCATCCCCCAAACAACGCTGGTCGCCTCGTCCTGCGCGATCACATATCCGCCTGCTCGCTTGAACGGACCGAGTCCCGCGGCGCCATCGTTGCCCATGCCCGTGAGGACGATGGCCACGGCGTTGCCCCCCAGGACCGCGGCCGCCGAGCGAAACAACACGCTCGCCGACGGGCGACAGCCGCTTTCCGGCGGCTGCTCGTTAGTTCCGGCGCGCAGCAGTCCCAGGGAATCGCGGCGCAACACCAGGTGTTTTCCGCCAGGCGCGATGTAGGTCGTCCTGGATTCGATCGCCATGCCATCGATCGCTTCGACGACCGGAATGCGGCACTGTCGGCTCAGGCTCTCGGCGAGCGACTTGGTGAATTCGGCCGGCATATGCTGCGCGACAATGATCGGCGCGTCGGGTCCAGCGGCAATTTCTGGCAGCAGCGCAGCCAAGGCTTTCGGCCCACCCGTCGAGCAGCCGATCAGCACCGCCTGAATGTTCCGCTTGCGCCGCTGCTCGCCCGTGGCACTTGGCAATTGCGCTACCGGCATACCAAAGGAAAGTCGTTTGCTGTCCTGCTGATGGCGACGCGCCATGAACAAGCGCACGCGAGGCACGACCTCGCGTTTGAGTTGGGCGATGCTATCTTCCGGGGACGTGCCGCTCGGTTTGGTCACGAAATCGAACGCCCCGGCCTGCAGCGCGCGGACGGTGATCTCCGCGCCGCGGCGCGTGAAGGCGCTCAGCATCAATACGCCCACTTCCGCCGACGCCGGTCGCCCGCGATTGAATTGCTGAATTGCCTGAAGGATTTGCAGTCCGTCCATGCCCGGCATGTCGACGTCGAGCGTCACCAGGTCTGGCGGCGTCGCGCGAATGAATTCCAGCGCCCTTTCGCCGTTAAAAACTGAACCGGCAACCGCCACGCCTTCTTCGCCGGTGAGCGCGGCTTCCAGCCCGGCGCGAAAAGTCCGCGAATCGTCAACGATCAGGACTCGCGCGCGTTCGGGCATGTCAAATCGACCGGCCGGGAAGGGTCGCCACGTCGTTCATTCTATCGCTTGTCCGACGTCAAACGAAAGCGGGCTACCAGGCGTTCCAGGTTCGCGGCGATGCCTTGCAATCCGCCCGCGGCTTGATTCACTTGCTGGGCGCTCGCCGTGTTGTCGCGCGTGGCCTGGCTGACGCCGCGAATATTGCTGGCGATATCGCGTACCGCCCGAGCGGCCTCGCTGGCATTGTAGGAGACGTCGCTGGCCGCCTTGGCGGCTTCGCTCGCGTTGCGCGACATGTCATTCGCGCCCTTGGCGACTTCCGTGATCGATTGCGCGATGTGCCCAACGCCCTTGCCGGCCGCGTCGAGCTTTACCGCGCTGGCGTTCGCCAACTGCGTTTGCTCGTCGGTAGCCTGGGAAATGCGCGTGTTCGCGGTGTTGACTTCCTGAATTGTCGCGGCCACTTCTTGAATGACTGCCACGGCGCCGCGGGTATTGGTCTGAATTCCCTCGATCATTCGTGCGATGTCTTCCGCCGCTTTACCGCTCTGATTGGCGAGCTCCTTGATCTCATTGGCGACGACGGCAAAGCCTTTGCCGGCCTCTCCGGCCGAGGCGGCCTCGATCGTGGCGTTGAGGGCCAACAGGTTGGTTTGCATGGCGATCAACTTGATCATCTCGGTGACCTTATTGATTTCACCGGCGGCGCGGTCGAGCGTGTGCATCGTGCTCGTCGCGCTGGCGGCGAGATTCACCGCCTTGGCCGTCGTCAGCGCGCCTTGCCGGGCGTCGCCAGCCACGGTTTCGAACGATTGCACCGCGTCTTGAATGCCTTCCACGACCGCGTTGACGTTGCTCGACGTGTGCGTGGCGGAACTGGAAATCGCGCCGACATTGACGCTGATCTCTTCGCTGGCCGAGGAGATCGAAGCCACGTTCATGCTCATTTCTTCCGCCGCGGCGGCCATCGTATTGATGTTGGCCGTCATCTGTTCGGTCCCGCCGGCCACGTAACCGGCCTGCGTCGACATCTCCTCGCTCTGCGAAAGCAGTTGATGCGAGACCGCGCTCAACTCGCTGGCGGAGCCGCCGATCTTCACCGCCACGTCATGAATTTCCGCCACAATGGCGGCGAAGTTCTCTGCGGCCTGGTCGATCGCGCAGGACAGTTGGCCGATCTCGTCGCGTTGCGTCATTCGAAGTCGCCGCGTCAAATCTCCTTGCGCGAGTGCATGCGCGACCTCGACGCCTTGAGCCACCGGTCCCGTCACGGAGCGGGCGATCAGACGGCCAAGAATCAATGCGACCGCGATGCCGAGAGTCGCGGTACCGGCCGTGATCGCGACGGCGCGATAGAACGCAGACTGCGCAGTGTCCCGTTTGGCTTGCGCCGCGCGGCCGAGATTGTCCAAAAGTGCTGCCAGCGCCGCGTCGCATTTGTTGACCTGCGTAACCGAGGTCGTCGAAGTCAACTTCACCGCTTTCGCATTCGTATTCTGGCGTGACAGGCTCTGAATCTCCGCCACGTCGCGGCGCAACCCACGCGCTTCCATCGCCGCTTGGCCAAGCTCCAGCCGGTCGCGATCCTCGGCGAACGCCTGCAGCGTTTCGAGCGAAGCGTCAATGCTGCCCAGCGTCGCCGCAATCTCGCCGTCCAATTCCCCGCCATGATTCGGTCCAGCGATTCAATGCGCGTGGCGACATCTTCGGCAAGCAGTCGCGACGCCCTGGAGTTCGTGTTCAGAACCGCGAGTCGCAAGACCTCCGCTTGATTGGTACGGAGGTTTTGCCATTCGCGGCGGAACACGGCGAAATCTTCGCCGGCGCCGGCAATCTCGCCGATCAACGAGTCCAGTTCCGGGGAGAGCGTCTCGACTTGGTCGGCACTCTTGTCGACATCCATCGCGAACTTCGCCGCGGCAATCTCATCCGACGCGAGCAC
>Ga0163153_10003636_pt1 | contig 20327 bp, 19 predicted proteins | sample OliLakLV19MP6IB1_FD_148629 | JGI IMG/M metagenome (GOLD analysis project Ga0163153, IMG submission 148629) | Freshwater microbial mat bacterial communities from Lake Vanda, McMurdo Dry Valleys, Antarctica - Oligotrophic Lake LV.19.MP6.IB-1 | ecosystem: Environmental > Aquatic > Freshwater >...
GGCGCGTCTGGTTATCGGAATTGAAGGACGATCGCTTCGCCGTGCGCGAGGCCGCCGATCGCCAACTGCGTTCTGCGGGTACCGCTTTGGCGCCCTTCCTGCGTCGTCTGGATACAAAGCAGCTCGATGCGGAGCAGCGTTATCGACTGCGCCGGATCATGGCGGAATTCGAACTGGACGAAGGCGCCGACACCGTCGATTCCACGGCCGAATGGTTGGCCGACGATCCGCGAGTGTGGCTCGTCTTCTTAGTCCGCCCGGATGCGGAGAAACGGCGCACCGCCGCGAGCCAATTGGAACGCCTGCTCGATTCCCCGATCACCTTCGACGCCGACGCCGCCGAAGATGTACGCGCGAGTCAGCTCGTCGAACTACAAGCGCGTGTCGCTCGTGCTTTCGACCGTAACTGACGTGCGCGGACGCTCCGTGCCCGGCTGATGCGCAAGATCGCACAGCACTTCATTCGTCACGTCGTGGCCGCCGCGAAGATTGGTCCACAGCGCGCCGACGGAATAGATCGGGCCCCAGGGAATCCCCCACCAGCCCAGCAGCGCCGTCAGCGCCGAAAATCCGAGCCCCTTGATGACGGCGCTCTCATCGCCGCGCACAAAGTAGATCGGGCTGGGCTTCTGAAACGTCAACACGAGGGCCGACACGCAGTACTTATAAAAGACGAAGCGGCCCCCCTGTGCAATCTCCCGATGGAGATCGTCCAGCGTCAGCCCGTCGATTCCTTTGATTTCCATGCGGAGGCGACTCCTTGATTCGACCACATGAAATATAGCTCGCGGGACCGTCGCAACGCGTGCCAGCCGCGCTACGGATCGTAGGGCTTAAGTGCATTGTGCCGGCCAGCGGCATCAGCCGCAAAACGCGGTCCCGGGGAGATTGCCGTCGTTGCTGTGCGCATCTCAGATGGAACCACGAAAGGCACGAAAAGTCGAATTGCTAGGGAGGACTACGGGCATCACTCCTATGCCAACTGTCGAGCTACGTTGCGTTGGCCTTTGTGTCGCGAACCAATTCTCGACAAGACGTTCGTGCCTTTCGTGTTTTTCGTGGTCCCTCTGGATACCAACAAAAAGGCGCAGTTGTGGCCGGTCTCCCGACCGTGCCACCGGGCCCCGAGTTAGCGACCTCAGGCCACAAACGCCAGATAGTAAAACACCCAGCCGGTACACGCCGTCAGCGTCATATCGGCAGCCGCCAGCCACGCCAGGAATTTGTGCTTCGGGCTGTACGCATTCGGCGTGGGGATGGAGTCGAACTTCCGCAACGCCTGCACGATCACATACACCCAGAGCAGCGAAGTCGACACGGCAAAGAACAAGTGCACGTACAGCACCTGATAGACAATCGCCCGCGCCGCCTCCGGCGCCGGAAACGCCCGTTGCGACCACGGAATCCCCTGGTACTCCGACCAGCGAATATCCACCTCGAAAGCCGTCACCGCCACCAGCAGCACCAGTCCCAACACCACCTGCACGCGCTTGTGCCACAGATAATGCCCGCGCTTGACCAGCCCAATGCTGAAGGCCATCACCGGCAACACCAAAAACATCGCCAGGAACACAAAGTCGAGCATAAAACTCGCCCGCGTCCCCAGGAAACCATCAATCATCGGGGTATCTCGCTGAAGCGGAAATGATTCATCGCCATGGCTGCCGGGATTCTAGAAGGCCAAACGCCGCCCCACAACGGCGAATGCCCAGGCGCGGGCGACGAAAAGCTAGACATGAGTCGGCAAAACGGTGCATTCCATCGCGGCGCCATTTAGAATTGATCGAACCAAGACTGAGGATCTAGCGTAGTCGATTTCAAACCTAGCCCGCACAGGCTGACATTCCCGCGGCGAGACCCGTCGATGCGCTACGTACATCACAATCGATTCTCGGCCTTTCGGTTCACAGTAGCTTTGCTAGCGGGGCTAGGTGCGATCGGCTGTGGCCGGGCGGCTCCGCCAGTGGTCGTCCCGCAGCCCGCGCCCGCCGAAGTCAAAAAGAGCGAACATCCTGCTCAACCGCCGGCCTGGGATGTCGCCATTGAGCGGCTCTGGAGCCAAGGCGACATCGACGGCATCATTGCGACTTGTGATCGCGTACTGGCCGACGAGCCCAGGAACACGGCGGCTTTGGTCTGGCGCGCCTACGCTCACTTGCAAGCCGTCCGAATGGAGCAGTGCCAAGCCGATCTCAACGCCGCGTTGGCGATCGACCCGAATTGCGCCGACGCCTGGGCGGCCAAAGGGGATGCCGAGCTTGCCACAAGTAGCGACCATCCAGCCGCCCGAAAGCTTTACGACCGCGCCCTCGAAATCGACCCGCGCTGCGAGCTCGCACTGCGCGCCCGAGCGCGGTCGTTTGCATTTCAGGAGGAGTACGACAAGGCAATCGCGGATTACACGAAGCTCGTAGAGATGTCCGGGGCTCCGCTTGACTATTTCGAACTGGGGCAAGCGCATCACCAGTTCGACGACGACGATGCCGCCCTGCGCGACTTCGATGCTGCGATCCAATTGCAATCGAATTACGCCAACTACTTCGCACAGCGCGGCTATGTTTACGACAGCCTGAATAAGGTCGACGAGGCGAAGGCCGACTTCGGGAAGGCGATCGAGCTCGATCCGGAGAACCCGGCGCACTACTGGGCCCGTGCATCGCTGAACATTCGCGCGGGCGATCTCGACGCAGGCAACGCGGATTGGCTCGTCGCGATCGCGCTCACGCCGAATCATGTCGGTAAGCATTACCACTTCCGCCAATTCCGCAACGCGGCTCTCTCGGATGACGACTTGCGGCACGGCGAGGAGCAACTCCGCGCCATCGTGCGCGACCGGCCCGAAATGGCCGAGTTCGCAAGGCCGGGAGACCGACTTTGGACCTGGGCTGTTCGCAAGCTTGCTGGCGACGAAGTCGGCGAACCAGTGTACTGGAATCCGCGGCCCCTGCGCCATGCGCCGGCTGTACACCGAATTCCTACCGACGATCACGCGGGTTTCATTCAGATCGCCGACGATCCCGAGATTCGCGGCGACAGAGAGGACACCGCGTTTGAACAGTGTTGGGCCTGCCTCGTCTTTGAATTACACAACATGACGTTTGCTGACGAGTTCGCCGCTGTCGACAAAGTTGTCTCGTCGGACAAACTGGAAAGGCACAACTATGTTATCGCCATGAGTGAAATCGAAGACCGCGCAGGGCAATTGCAGGCCGCGTTCTATGCCGATGTTTTCTTGCCTTGGTCGAAAGAAGCCGGCTTTACCAAGTCCAATCCAGAACTTTGGAGGGATCGGTTTCCAGCTATTGACACAATGCCTCCGGAAGGTGACGTGGATGCCGATTATTACGGCTACTATATCGACAGTTACGAACTGCAGCTGTCCGTAGAAGAGGTCCAGGCTGGAAAACATGCTGAGGCCAAGGCACGGCTGGAAGTCATCGTGTCGCGCCCGACGGCGCTGGAAGACGAGAGTTTGTCGAACGTTTACTGGTGCCTCGGCCAAGCCCAACTGGCGCTCGGAGACCAGACGCAATCCCTCGAGTCATTCAAGCAGGCCGTCGCCTTGGACGACGTGTGGCTCGGAGAACATGCCTACCCAATGAAAGGTCGCACCTTCATCAGCAAGAGCGTCGAAAGCGAAACGACGCGCGACGCAGGCGCTCATTTCCTACGCGGCTGCGTTTGGGGCAATCTCGGAGACTTCGACAAGAGCCTAGAGGATCTCGACAAGGCTCTGGAGATCGATCCCCAGTTTGTTGTGGCTAGGTTTCAACGCGCCACTGTATATCACCACCAGAATGACCTCGATCGTTGTCTTGCCGAATTGGATCAGGTGCTGCAAATCAATCCGGATTTTCATTACGCTCGCGTGACCCGCGGCACGATCTGGATGGAGAAAAAGGATCTGACGAAAGCGCTCGCAGATTTGGACGAAGACGTCCGCCGCCGGCCTGACAGCCCCGAAGCCCTGCTATTTCGGGCGCAGGCGTATAACATGAACGTGGACGTGGACAAGGCGTTGGCTGATCTCAATGAGGCTATTCGGCTCGACGAAAATTTTGACTCCGTCTGGCTGCTCCGGGGGATGGTGCAAAGTGTTCGAGGCGACATCGCGGGCGCAATGAAGGATTTCGAACATGCGTTGACGCTCAGTCCGGACGCCGGCGCTGTCTACTACGCCCGCGCGTTGGTTCAGGTCAGGTTGCGTAACTTTTCTCAGGCGCTGGCTGACCTGGAGCATCACTTAGGAGATGCAGTCGAAGAGCCCTGGGGGTTGGCATTCAAAGGTAAAGCACTGGTGGGACTTGGCGACTATGACGCGGCAGCGAGCGCCGCCGAAGCCGCGATTAAGCTAGATCCAAGCGTCCAATTGGGTTACGAGGTTCGCGGCGACGTTCACAGAGCCCGTGCGGAGTATGCCGCGGCGTTAACAGAGTACGACCGGGCGGTAGAAGTCCTACCGGACGCCCATCAGTCCTATCTAGCGCGGGCCACATTGCTCAGCGAATGCGAGGACGCAATGGTCCGTAACATCGAACGCGCCGTTCAGGATGCGACGCGAGCTTGCGAACTGACGGATTGGAAGGATCACGAGTGCCTGTCCTCGCTCGCAGCCTGCCACGCCGAAGCCGGCGATTTCGCCAAGGCCGTCGAGTGGGAAACCAAGGCCCTGGAAATTGCTCGCGGCGACTGGAAAAAGCAGCACGAGCGGAATCTCGAAACGTTCAGATTGAACAAGACGCTGAGGCAAGCGGAGCGGGAACGCCAGACGACTGAATCGCCAACTCCATAGTCGATCTGGATGGCCCGTCTAAACCCCAAACTGCCGCAGCACCAGATCGCAGACGTCGACGTCCGCCAAGGTATGGCTTGGCAGTACGCCGCGCTGCGATGAGAGGAGCACGGTGCGTTGCCGCGCATCGTGCGGCGGCGCGCCGTGCGAACCGCGGACCAGGGTTGCATCGAGCGGAATGCCGCGCGCCACGGGGTCGAAGAATAGTTCCACCGGGTCGTAACCTGGTTTGCGGTGGATGTCGACGGTTCGTGCGAACGCGGGCGCTTGGGCGTCGTCGAGCCACCAGTAGTACGCTTGCCAACTATCTGCGCGCGAGATCAGCACCACGTCGCCCGAGCGTTCGTTGACGAGATCATACTTGCTGAGTTCGGCGCCGGTGAGCACTTCCTCAATGCCGTCGTGTCCGCGGAAGAGATCGACGACCCGATTGATCACCGTCTGATCGCGATCGCGCACGAAGATGTGCGAGAACTGATGATCCACGAGTGCGAACGCGGGGCTCGTCACGGGATCCAGGTGTTCGCCGTCGGCCAGCGCGCGGATTTCAAGTAACCCGGCCTGGCGCAAAATGCGATTCGGATACGTGACGTGGCTGACCGGCACGATCGGATACTCGCCGGCGATCAACCATAGCGGTTCTTCGTTGCCGAACGCGGCGCGCTGGCCGTCGATCAACCTGCCCAGCGTTTCATCCAATTCCGCGAGCGCCGTCGTGGCCTGTGGGCTATCCGGCCCAAACTTCTGCGCCGCGTAATCGAGATGCGGCAAGTAGATGTATTGAAATCGCGGATGATACGCCTGCGCAGCCAGCACGGCGGAATCCACGATCCAGGCCGTCGAGCGAATATTCGCGATCGGTCCCCAGAAATGCTGCAATGGAAAATGCCCGAGTGCGTCGCGCAGCGTGCCGTACAGTTCGGTCGGCTTTGTGAAACACCACAGCGATTCCGAACCGTCTGGATTGTGGACCGGCGCGGGCGTGCAAACGGATTCCGCGCCACATCCTTTGCTGTGCAACGGAAACCAGACGGCCGACGTCAGTGAGTTGTCGTGTTCGCGGAGGATGTCCCAGATCTGTGGTCGCTGGATGCAATCGTTCCAGGCGGTCCACATCTCGACTTCGCCCTTGTCGCGCCAGAAGAAACCATTGGCCACGACGCCATGCTCCGACGGCGGATATCCGGTCGTCATATTGGCCTGCACGGGACAGGTCACGCAAGGAAAGCCGGGCACGAGCGCAGCTTGATCGCCGGCGGAAGTCAATTGCCGGAGTCGCGGCATATGCGCGAGGTCGCCGCCGCGCAATCCGGGCGCCGAAAGCAGGATCACGCGGTCGTTCATTTGAATTCTACTGGCAGATTGTTTGACTTGGGGTGCCACTGACGGCTTGTCCGCCAGTGCGGAGTCGACGTTACAAGCAGGCCCAACTTCGGCACTGGCGGACGAGCCGCCAGTGGCACCCGACGTTTGGTTCTGATGGATTATGTCGTCAGATTACGATGATCAGGCCGTTTCGCTGATGGGATCGGAGCTCGCTGCGAGCGTATCGCGGGACCTGCGTTGCAGCGACTGGAGTTGCTCCATCACCTGGTCCAGTTGCGCCTGTATCAACCCGAGCTCGTCGCCCACGGTTATTTGCCCGAGTTTCTTACGATGCCGCTCGCGCTGTTCGGCCTGGAACTCGTCCTGGGCCTCTTCCATGCCGTTGACGATCACGCCGACGAACAGGTTCAAGATGATCATCGTGCCAAGCATGATGAACGAGACGAAATACAGCGGGCTGATTAACGGCCGCGCGATCGACGTGCGCTCCGCGTCGACCAGGGCCTTCATTTCGTCGTTGTAGCCATAGTGGTCCGAGCCGTACATCTGGGTGTACATCGTGTTCACCCAGCCTTCGAGCGTGACGACCTCGAACAGCGTCAGCATTGAGGCCGGCAGATTGCGAAAATGGACAGGGTCGTTCTCGCGGAACAGAAACGTGCCCATCACCGCGTACGAATAGAAGTGCAACATCAACAAACTGCCGACATAAACCAGCGACGGCAGGCTTTTCAACAGCGCCGCGACGAGCATTTGCAATTTCGGCACCGCGCTGACGAGTCGCAGCACGCGCAAGATGCGAGCCAGCCGGAACACCGAGGCGTAGCCGGCGTGCAACGGCAGGAAGCAGATCACGATCACGATGAAATCGAAGATGTTCCACGGATCGTAGAAGTACTCCCAAGGGCGGGGCCAGCGCGCGATGATTTTGATCGCCGCTTCCGCCACGAACAGCCAGAGGACGATTTGCTGCAGCAGGTCGACGAGCCGGCCGTAAGGGCTGTCCGGCTTGAAGTCCGGCAATGTCTCCAATCCGACGAGGACGCCCGCCAGGATGATGATGCCGAGCACGAAGTACGAAAACCCGCGGGATACGGCCAGCTTGCGCAGGAAAGGGAGCATGTACGAACCGATTCGGGAGGGAAGGTCGATGACAACAACGCCGGGCGCGGGCGCACCGATCTGGACGGCCCCTCAGAAAAAACACATTCAGACCCTGAATGCAAGGGGTCGACGGCCCTTCGAGGGCGGGGGAGCGGCGAGAACGCATCAGCGCTGGTCGTGCGACGACTCAGCGAACCGGACTAGCGAACCGACGGTGCGGCGCTTGGATGCAGGAAAGTCCGCAAAAATCCGGGCAGTGCGGCGAAGTGGAGATGTAAGCGACTGCCGATGGCCTGGTAGGCGGTGAACATGTCTTGCTCGTGCCCTAGCTCGCCCAGGAGCGAAACTTGCGGACGTTGGGGGACAAACTCCCAGCACTCATTGCGATAGCCGCGCAATGTTGTGCCCGGCGAACCGAGCCACGAAGTGCGGGTCATCGTCACTTCGACCGGTCGCGGCGGGCGCGGCGCGGCGTTGCAGCGCGCCACGGCCGGGAAGATGCCGACCATCGGGTAGTCATGATCGGCGTCGACTTGAATGGATTGGCAAAGGTAGGCGAAGCCGCCCCCTTCGGCATAGACACGTCCGCCGCGCCGGGCGAAGCTGCGGAGCGCCTGCATCATGCATTGATTCGCGACCAGGCGTTCGGCGAAGCGCTCCGGATGCCCGCAGCCGAAGTAGACGACGTCGACGTCATCCGGCAACGCGTCGTCTTTCAGCGGCGAGAAATCAATCACTTTTGCGCCCAGCGATTCCAGCGCGTCGATCGAATCAGGGAAATAACAATTGAAGGCCTCATCGTAGGCCATGGCGATGCGGATCGGCGCCCGTTGCGAATCATGCTCCAACGGCGGCAGTTCGCACCAGGGGTAATCGCGCCGGCACGCCAAGGTCAACAATCGATTGACATCCGTGCGGAGCGCGAATTCCTGCGCAAGTTCGCCCGGGGCGAAGGCTGCGGACAGCGCGCCGCGCGAGGCGCTCAACTTCGCCCGCGTTTCCGAGGCGGCAGGCATGCCGCCGATGACGGGAATGCCATGCAGCGCTTCAAGATTCGTCTGCCAGGTGAAGAAATCGCGATCGTCTTTGAATTGATCCAGCAAGACCGCGTCGTATTGGCCGCGACGCAACACTCCATGACAACAGTCGCCGAGCGAGACATCGAACACCGCGACGCGCGGCAGATCGAGCCAATCGCAGAGCGTGTCCAAACGTCCGCCCGCGGACTCGGGACGACAGCCGCCGCAGTCGTCGGTAATCGCGGCCTCGGCGTCTTTCTCGGCCGCGGTATAGGCCGTGGGAAATCGCCCTTCCACGAGCGCGAAGCCGGCTTCTTGCACGCCGTTCCAGAACGTCGCGCGGGAGCGGTCGCGGTCCATCAACCAACTATCCAAGTGGCGAGAACCGGAGCCTTGCGTGCCGAGCGCGCCTTTACGCGAACAAAAACACGCCCGCGAAAGAAAATGTTGAACCTCGATCTCTTCCGCCCGTAAGAAATCCAACAGCGCCCAAACCAGGAAGTTGATATCAGCCAAAGGCTGAACGGCGCCCACGGCAAGTCGAGGCAACGCGGACATACGTTATGCGTCCTGGGCAATCGCGGGTGGAAACACATCTGAACGCATGTCAAGGTCTCGCGAAATCGTCGACGTAGATGTCGGCTGCGTTCCATTCCGGAGGGGTTGGTCCCTTTGGCAGGAGGCAACTCAGCCAAAGGCGGGGAGCACCGCAATTCTTAGCCGACCCGCATGGCCGGTCAAGACACCCGAAATCTACTTATCGGGCGGCACGCGCCGAATCGCCACGGATCGCGAGGGTTTTGCCATCCGGAAGGGCCAATCACCGCGTAGCCGGCGGCTCGGGCAAAACTATTTCTTACCCTGTCGTCGCTTTTCCGCGAAAAATCGCGTCAGAATCTCCCCGCATTCGCCTGCCAGCACGCCTGGGACAACCTGGCAACGGTGATTCAGCCGGGCGTCGTTCAGCAACTTGTATAAGGACTCCACGGCGCCCGCCTTCGGGTCCGGAGCCCCAAACACGACGGTCGGAATCCGCGCCTGGAGGATCGCCCCGGCGCACATGGGGCAAGGTTCGAGCGTGACGTAGAGGATGCAGTCATCCAGCCGCCAGCTTTCCAGCGCCGCCGCAGCCTGGGTGATGGCGACCATTTCGGCGTGCGCCGTGGGATCCCGCAGTTGCTCCCGCGCGTTGCGAGCGCTGGCAATCACTTGCCCGCTATGCACGATCACCGCGCCGACCGGCACCTCGTCCTCAGCCAAAGCCTGCTCCGCCTCGCGCAAAGCGCGCCGCATGTAGAAATCGTGCATGGTGAAAGATCAAAGGCCGGTGAGTATCGAAACTTCAACAGCGTCGCGACGGCGACTTGTTGATTGCTCACATTATTACCTACGCAACGTCTCGACGACCAATGGCTCGCACGCGGAGGATTGGGCCTGAAAACAACATCCGGGCAAACCCGGCCGCCGGCGCGGCAACACGGGGGATTCGCTGGCCGCCCCCTCCAACTGCCTGAACGGGAAATGAGGTAAGAGGGACGACGCGATCCGAAATAGAAATGCAACGCTCCACGCCGCCATCAACCAAAAAATTCCTGACACGAATGGCGCCTTTCCTTTCCGCTCGTGTACTGACAACCGCGATCGTCGCGACTGCTAGCACTCGCATAGTCCTGTGGCGCAACGGGCTTGTGTGGGCCATTTGCCAAAGACAGCGCACTACGCGAGCCGGATATGCTCCACTCCGTGGCGGACCATCCATTCGAGCCAATCTTCCTGCTCGGCGGTGAGTTCCACTTCGGTGCGATGGTAGCTATCAAGCGGCGAGACCAGGACTAGCACGCCTTCTTCCAGGTAGCGTGCCGCATCGGCGCGAGGCACCCAGTATTCGCCGGCCGGAAAAACTGGGACGCCGTTTTCGCCGGGGATCGCCATGAAGTAACTCACGTCGTGCCGGAAGCGATCGGGCATCGGATGCGGCGCCAGATCCGTGCGACCGACGGCGATGACATGGATCGACATAAGTAAACGCTTTCTGAGCGGGTCGCGGCTGCCGGCTGAAATGCGGGGCGACCGTGCGGATCGGGCGGACAGGTTCGATTGTAGCGGGTTCCAATGCGGCGACTCACCCCTCATTCCGGCCGAGGGCCGCGATCCTGGGCCTCGAAAATGGACGATGTTTGAGTAGCGGCGCCTGTCGCGCAAGTTTCTCAGGAGGCTCCCGGCCATGACGCACACCCGACGCTCGTTCCTTGCCTCCGGACTTTGCCTGTTCGTCTGCGGACCAACGGCGGTCGTCGCTGGCGAACCGGGGGCGAAACCCTTGCCGGCGTGGCCGCAGGTATCGCGGGCGATCGACCGGTACTATGCGAAAGACAAGTCCCGGCAGCCAATGGACATCATCACGCAGAGCCAGACGAGCCCGGTGTTCGCCGAGTTGCAGAAGCTCGGCTGGAAAGTGGCCGACCGCGACGCCCTGTTGGCCCGCGTGCCGTCCGACAAAGATTTCATCGTCAAGCAATTGCGCACGAAACAGGGCCAAGAGTTCATGCGGGAGTTCACCAAATATCCCGACGGTTTCGACAAGCTCGACCAACTCGCGAAAATGCCGCAGGGAAAAGCGAATGTGGAAGCCCTGGTCAAAGGCCCGGATGGTTACAAGCTGCTCGAATACATGACCACGACCAAGGGGGGCGCCAACCTGGAGAAACAGCTCTCCCACGCCCCGAAAGGCAAGGGCTTCACGAAAGCGACGGGCCGCATCTACACGGTCGAAGCGCTCAAGCAGGAACTGAAAAAGTCCTACGCCCGCGCCGCCCAGCCGGCTTCCAAACCACGCTGATTTCGATCAGATCTTCCGAAACTCGCCCGACGCGCCAGCGAGCGAGAGTTGACGCGGCCCGTTGCCAGACGATCGTACTCTCGTCGACTCCCCCTCCGTCCGTGACGCATCGGCAACGTGCAGGATTGAGCGCCTAACGCCGGCTGGTACGCCTTTCCAAGGCGCGTTACGATGCACCCGTATCGCCGGCGCGTTGGGAGCCGGGGAACTGGGACCAGGCAAGCGGGCACGGAAATCGAAAGGGAGCGTGACGTCATGTGGGACGCATGGGAACAACGGCGCGGAGCGTGGTTGGGGATCGGGTTGGTGCTGGGCATCTGCATCGGGGCGATGTTGCCGCATACGCCTTCTTACGCCGTGGCCACCGATCGGCACGAAACCTTTGCCATCTGCACGGGCTCGGTCGACGATGATCTGGAAGCGATCTACTTCCTCGACTTTCTCACGGGCGACCTCCGGGCGCTCACCATCAGTTTGCGGACGAGCGAGTTCGTCGGCTATTACGAATACAACGTCACACAGGATCTGGCCACCGACGCCGGCAAGACGCCGCGGTACGGGATGATCACCGGCTACGCGCGCCTCCGACAAAACACCGGCCAATTGCGACCGAGCCACTCGCTGCTTTATGTGACCGAAGGCACCAGCGGCATTGTGGCGGCCTACGCGCTCCCTTGGAACGGTAACCTGGCACAGTCCGTGAAGCCCTACAATCAATCGTTGGTGAAGCTCGACGCCAAGCCGATGCGCAACGTAGTGATCCGCGAGGAGTAAGCCACGCTTGACCGAGTCATCCGCCACCACGATGGAAGTCTTCGTCAACGGTGCAGCGCGCGAAGTTCCACCGGGCACGACGCTTGCCGCATTGATTCAAGAGCTAGCGATGGAACCGCGCTTCGTCGCCGTCGAAGTGAACCTGGAACTGGTTCCCCGGACGCAGCACGCCGCGCGCCTACTCGCTGCCGGCGATCGCCTGGAAATCGTCACACTGGTCGGCGGCGGATAATCTCGCAAGCGGATTTCATGACGCCAGCCGGAAGCGCTAGCGAGGGAGAGTTGACGTCGACACCCAGCAGAACGTCCCACCGATGACCGCTACGACTACTCAACACCGCGCGCACGTCACGACCGATCCGCTGCGGCTAGGCAAACACACGTTGCAGAGCCGGCTGATTGTCGGCACTGGCAAGTACGCTAGCTACGAGCTGATGGCCCGCGCGTTGGAACTGTCCGGAACCGACTGCATCACCGTGGCGGTGCGGCGCGAGCGATTGGTCGATGCGCAAGGGCGCAACATCCTCGATCACATCGATACGTCGCGCTACATCCTGCTTCCCAACACGGCCGGCTGCTTCACGGCGGAAGATGCGATCCGCGTTGCTCGCTTGGGGCGCGAGATCTTGCTCGGCCTGGAAAACCCCGGCGCGGATTGGGTGAAGCTTGAAGTGCTTGGCGACACGAAGACGTTGCTGCCGGATCCGATCGCCACGCTCCAGGCGACGGAAAAACTTGTCGCCGAAGGGTTTCAGGTTTTGTGCTATACGACCGACGACCCGATGACGGCGCGGCGGCTCAAGCAGGCCGGCGCCACGAGCGTGATGCCGGCCGGCAGCCCGATCGGCTCTGGGCAGGGAATTCTCAACCCCAACAACCTGCGCATCTGCTTGGAGTACTTGAAGGAAGGCGACCCGGACTACCCGGTGATTGTCGACGCCGGCGTCGGCACGGCGAGCGACGTGGCGATCGCCATGGAGTTGGGCGTTGATGGCGTGTTGCTCAATACCGGCATCGCGCACGCCAAGGATCCGCTCGGCATGTCCCGCGCGATGAAGGCCGGCATCGAAGCCGGCCGCCTGGCGTTTCTTTCCGGCCGGATTCCGAAGAAGCTGTACGCCACGGCGAGCAGTCCGGAGACGGATTTGATTGCTCCAGCTCGTGCTTAGGGAACCATCTCAGATCGATTCTCGGGTTAGCAGAATCGGCGAGTGCCTGGGGCAGGGGCGCCAGTTGCTCGGTCGCCATGGCCCAATCTCTGGGGCTTCGTTGGACTTGTCAACGCATCGCTACGATGCCCCAGCCGATTCGACCTGGTTGCCATTCTTAGAATGCCCCAGCCCCAGGCACCCAACGCTTTACGGTTAGATTCGCTGTCGTGGCCGCTATGCCGATGAGAATTCGGCAAGCTGAGCGAGTAGTTTTGCCGCTCTGTTCGAATCGATTGCGTCGGCCGCGATGCGCACTCCCTCGCGGACGTCTGTCACTTTGCCGACGACCCACAGCGCGGCGGCGGCGTTGGCGAGGACGATGTCGCGCGGCGGGCCCGGTTGGCCGGCGAGGATGCCGCGAATCATCGCAGCGCTTTCCTCCGGGCCGGAGACGAGGAGCGCGGAACGATCGATCGTTGCCAGTCCAAAATCTTCCGGCTGCCAGACGAGTGGATGCAGCGATTCATTTTCAACAACGAACACCTGCGTCTTGCCGGACAACGTGACTTCGTCCAAGCCATCTTCGCCATGGACGACTGCGGCGCGGCGCGTGCCAAGTCGCGCCAGCGCCGCGGCGAGCTTTTCGTGGAGTGCCGCTTTGCCGACGCCCAGCAATTGGTAGGGCGCGGACGCAGGATTGGTGAGCGGTCCCAGCACGTTGAAAATCGTCGGTCGACCGAGTTGCCGGCGCACGTTCGCCACGTGGCGCATCGCTGGATGCAAGAGCGGGGCGAAGCAGAAGCAAAGGCCTAGCTCATCCAGGCAGCGCTCGACCGTCGGCACAGACGCTTCAATGTTAACGCCGAGCGCTTTCAGAACATCCGCCGAACCAGTCCGGCTCGTGATGCTGCGATTGCCATGCTTGGCGATCGGCACGCCGGAAGCCGCGGCGACAATCGCCGTCGCGGTGCTGATGTTGAAAGTGCCGGACGCGTCGCCGCCGGTGCCGCAGGTGTCGAGCAGATCGGCGCGGCTACTGCGGATCGGCGTTAGACTGCGTCGCAGCGCCAACGCCGCGCCCGCGATCTCGTCGACCGTTTCTCCTTTGTCCGCCAGCGCCGTGAGCAAGAGGCCGATTTGCCCTTCGGTCCATTCGCCGCGCATCACGCCGCCCAGGCAGGCGGTCATTTCGTCAAACGAGAGATCTTCGCCGGCCACGAGACGGCCGAGAGTGATTTCGATCATGGAGTGGAGGTAGTCGGAGGAATCGTGAAGCCGACGAACTTACGCAATCCGCATCGTCAGCCCGCCGTCGATCGTCAACGTTTCGCCGGTGATGTAATCGTTGGTCACGAGCAGCGCGACCGCTTCGGCGACTTGCTCTGCTGAGCCCTCGCGATGGAGCGGGATGCGGTGATCCAGGTTGTGCTGCTTGCGGTCTTCCGGCATGTCTTGGTGAAATCGCGTACGAATCACGCCCGGCGCAATGCAATTCACGCGGATGTTGTCGTCTGCCAAATCGCGCGCCAAACAACGCGTGAAGTTCAGCAGCGCGCCCTTGGCCGTGGCATAGGCAATCGCGCCTGGGATGCCGCGGATGGCGGCCGAGGACGCGACCGTGATGATCACGCCGCCGCCCGCGGCGCGCAGATGAGGCAGCGCGGCGCGGCAAAGGTGATAATTGGCCGTCACATGCAAATCGAGCGTGTGCTGCCAGACGTTGGGCGTGATGTCTTCGATTTTCCCAAAGGCCGGCCCGCCCGCGTTGTGGATCAGCACGTCCAGACGGCCAAGCTTCTCGACCGTTTCCTCCACCGCCTGGGTACACGATGCAGCCTGCGATAAATCGCCTTGCATCAAGTGGCAGCCGCGGTCCAACATATTGATCCGCGCGCGCAACTCGTCGCCCGGCCCTTCGAGCTGCCGCGCCATCGTGGAAATGTGCGCGCCGCGCTTCGCCAATTCCACGGCAATCGCGGCGCCGATCCCCATCGTGGCGCCGGTCACGAGGGCAACTTTGTTGTTGAGGTCCATGGGAGGGAGCATGGGAGGAGAACGGGAGGAAACGAATAAAGTAGCAGACAAGCAGGGAGGATGCCAGGAACGACGCCATGCCTGCGGGACGGCGGCAAAGTAATTTGGCATGCAGCAGACCGAGGCCGAGGGTGCGGAGAGTGACGGTGGCGAGCTGCGTGAACCATAGTTTTCCCTCGCTGGCCCTACCGGCTGGTGTCGTTCCACTCAAACGCGTAGCCGCTCCTGTTCCAAGCGCGCGAGCATAAAGGCGAATGCCTTCGGCAGCATGTGGTTGTAGTACGACCAACTGTGGCCGCCGGCGCTGGTTTCGAGGTCGCATTCGTACGGAATGCCGAGCGAGTAGAGTTTCATCCGCAGTCGGTCCGAGCTGTCGAACCAGCGAGCGTCCGCCGGGTCGCAGCAAAAGTACGTGTTGCGCGGCCAATTTAGCGGATGAACGTGGAGAATCGCCGAATCCTGTCGAGCCGCTTCGGGATCGGGATACATCAGCGGAATCGTCTCATCGTCTTCGTCGTAGCGCGTGTAGTAGTCGATCGCGGGGCTGAGCGCGGCGACGATCGGAAAGCGATTCGGGTATTTGAACGCGAATCGCAAAGCGCCCTGGCCGCCCATGCTCGTGCCGAAGAGCGCCAATTGCGACGGCAGGATTTTCCAGCGCTCGGCGGCGAACGGCAGCACGCGGTCCAGCACATAGCGCTCGGCCGTCAGCGTCGGATCGAACTCTTCGCATATCTTGTCGGTCCACCAACTGCGTTGCGTCAGCGGCGCGATGCATGGCAAACCATACTCAGCGAGCAGGCGGGTGGCGACCGGATTATCGACCAGCCGGCCCAGATGCACGCCATGCAGGTACATGGCGACATAGCTGTTCGTGTGCGGGCGTTCGGGCGTGAAGATGTCGCAGGGATGGCCAGCGACGTCGACCACGCTCCAGCCGGGAAGCAGTTCGGAGGCCTGGTTTTCCACGTTACGGAACTCGGGTGCGGATTCCTTGAACGGGGACATCGTAAACGATCGGGGGCCGGTGGCGAGAGAGGGCCGCGGGCGGTAGGTACTGGGCGGTACATCCACGTTTTGCCCGGCCGAGGTCACAGACCTCGGCTACAGAAGTAGTTGATGCGGCAGCCCTGCGAACCCCCTGATAGAGTTCGGAATTTGCGGAAAACCGCGGGTTGTTTGCCCTGGACCAGCCAGTTTGTAAAAGCCATACTATTTACAGGCGTTAAACCAGGAAAGCCAGAGAATATCCTGGATACGCCGACTCGCCGCCCACCCGAATCGTTCGACCCGCCGAATCGCGCCATGGACGACCTTTTTTGCCGCATTGAGCTGCACCCCGACGGCGTTGTGCTGGTGCGAGTGCCGCCGGCCAATCCACAGTTCGCCGACTCGATCCCCGACGCGGTGTTTTCCTTCCGCAAGGGCGATCCGCAATATGGCTATTGGCGCTCCCGCTACGACCTGGAACACGGCGCCGCCGAACAGCATGCGATGTCGGGCAGCGCCCAAACGCTGTAGGAGGCGGCCTCGTCGCAGATGACGAAGGTTTCGCCATCGGCGTCGGAGACGCCTCCCACAGGTTGCTTTGGGTACTTCTCCTGATTAACGCGGTTCGTCGCCGATCGAGGCGTCCAACTCGCGCAGTTCGCGGCTGACTTCTTCGAGCTTAGTGACGAGCTCCCCGCGACGTGACGCCAATTCGCGTTCCGTGACATAGGAACGCATCTCCGCGAGCGTGCGACCCGTGGCTTGGAATTGGCCTTTGTCCAGGCGATGAATCATCGCCTGCCAACCGGCCGCGAGTTGCGGGTCCAACTGTTGAAACGCCGCGTTGTCGAGACTAGGCAGCGAACCTCCCTCGGCCGGGACGGTCGCCAGCGACAATCGTTCGCGTCCTTTCAGCTCCTGCAGGAAACGTTCATTCTGCGCCGTGCTCATCGGCACGAAGTAGCCTTCGTCCGGGTCGACGCCCCAGGTCGCTTCGCCGGGGCGCTTGTGAATGTTGCGTCCGCCTGGCAAGTGATAGAACGCGGTGGTCAAGCGGATGCCGGTGCCGTCTTCCAATCGCACCAACTCCTGCACGGAGGCTTTACCATGCGTACGCGAACCGACCACGACCGCGCAATGATTGGCTTGCAGCGCCCCGGAAACGATTTCGGCGCTCGACGCAGTGTATTCATTCACCAGCACCACGAGCGGCAGCGTCGGCTCGGCGGGAGCATCCCCTTCGCCGATCTTTTGTTCGCTGCCGTCGCGTCCACGGAGCGTGACGATCTCGCCCGTCGGGGCGAAGAGTCGCACGACGTCGATCGATTGCGCCATCAGGCCGCCGGGGCAATAGCGGAGATCGAGGATCAAACCCGCGAGCGGTTCGCGAGCGGCAGCCATCGCGTCGCGCACCTCGGCCGCGGTTTCCGCGCCGAACTGCGTGATGCGGAGATAGCCAATCTTGTGCTGGGCGTCCAGCAGATAGTCCCATTTGTAATTGTCGCCGCGGATATAGCCTTGCACCGTCGGCAACTTGAACGCGGCCCGGACGATTTCCACCGTAGCCTTCGAACCGTCGCCACGCTGGACGAGCAGCTTCACCTTCGAATCAGCGGGGCCCATGATGCGCGACGCGACCTGTTGGAGATCATCGCCCGCCGCGGCCCCGTCGATTTCGACGATCACGTCGCCCGGACGCACGCCTGCCTTGAGCGCCGGAGAGTTTTCGAGCGGCGTCGCCACCGTGGGACGACCGTCGCGCATTTCAAGTTGCGCGCCGATGCCGCTGAGCGCGCCTTTGATCTGCCGTTCGAGCTGAGCCAGTTCGGCCGCCGTCATGACTTCGGAGTGCGGATCGTTCAGTGCATCGACCATGCCGCGCATCGCGCCGCGGACGAGGCTCGCTTCATCCGGTGCGGTGACGTAGCGCTTGGTGACGTGCGCTTGTAGTTCGGCGAGCGCGTCTTTCGCGACGCCTTCCTGGTCGGCCGCTGGCGCGGCGGCCTGATGGACGACCATCCGCTCGACTTCATGCGCCATGGCCTGGCTACGCATACCTGCCTCGGCCCGCTGTGGCGTGGCCGTGTAGGAGGCGACCGGCACGATGACAATCGCCGCCACGGCAATGCCGGCGAGCGCGCCGCGCTGCGATAGCGCCCGGCGATTCACCTGATCGTTGAGAATCGCCGTCACGCGACGTTCCATTCGCGACTGGTCCGCCATGGCCAATGCCACGGCCGCAGCCCAGCGCTGCGGGGCGAGACCAGCGGCCACCGCGACCAGATGTTCGGCATAGTCCGGGGCCTGGCAACCATCGGCCAGCACGCGATCGTCGCAAGCCTGTTCCTGTTCGCGTCGCAATTGCTTGTAGGCGATCCAAGCGAGTGGTTGATACCAGTACATCGCCCGGCAAATCTGCACGAGCCATTGCGTGGCGCAATCCGCGCGGGAGACATGAGCTAACTCATGCAACAAGACCATACGCAACTGCGCGACGCTCCAGGAGCGGGCCGAAACCGGCAACAGCACGGCCGGACGAAAGACGCCCCAGGTCATCGGAACCTGACGCGCATCGCTTTCTAACAACCGCACGTCGCGACGGCAGTCGAGCCGGGCCTTCGCGTCGTCGAAGATCGCGAGCAACCGCGCGTCTTCGACGTTCCGCGCACGGCGGCCCAGTCGAGCCAGGCTGATCGCTCCACCCAACAGCGGCAGCAACATTCCTACGACACCAACCAACCAGGCGCACACGGCGATCGTCGCCCACGGCCACGGCTGGGCCGGTTTCACTGGCGTCACCGTCGGCGCCACAATCGGCGGGGCCGCGGCTTCCGCAGGTTGCGACGCCAACAGCGTTTCTTTCCACGGCGCAGTGCTCGCCGTAGCGTCGGCCGTGACGGTGTTTACTTGCGCGTCTTGATCCAGGTCCGCTAATTCCATCGGCGCGGCGGCCGGCGCGGTGCTGCCAAGCGAGACGTGCCAATTGGGCAACGTCGTCGACATCATCGGCAACATGCCGGCGCCAACGAAGGCGGCCAGCCAGACGAAATGCCGCGTCGCCGCGCTGGCGTTCCGCAGGCAGGCGGTCGCCGCAATCGCGGCGGCAAAGATCAACGTCGCTCGCAAAGCCAGGTCCGCCAGCCACCAGGCCGTCGGCGCCCAACTCGCGTTCTCCGCGGTCAGCCATTCGTTCATGACTCACTCCCCGATTTGCGTGTTTTGGTGATGAGGGCCGCCAGACGCTTCAGCTCGTCTGGTTTAAGATCGCTGGAAACATCGGTCAGATGGGCCGCCAGGGCGTGCTCCATCGAGCCTTCGAAAAACGTATCGAGCACCCGGCGCAGCGCACTCTTGCCAGCCACGCCGCGCGGACGACTAGGGCGATACACATACTTGATGCCCTGCTGTTCGTGCGTGAGATGCCCCTTCTCTTCCAGAATGCGGAGCAGCGTGCGGACCGCGGTTTTGCTGGGCGGGTCCGGCAACAGCCGGGCCACCTCGGCGGCCGAGGCGGCGCCGCGGGCGTAGACGACATCCATGATTTGCCGCTCGCGGCGGCTCAAATGTTCTTCGTGCGGAACGGACATGGGCTTGGTCGAGCGCCTCCGAAAAAGATCAGGAAACCGCCGGCAAACGGCGATTTCCAGGGAGAAAGCACATTCCCCCGCCAGCCCAGGCGACGCCACGCCCCGTGGTGTTGCCGGCACAGTCCGCGGCGCGCCAGGCGTTCGGCGGGCGAATGTGCCAAAAACTTAACCTGCGACGACGGGCGTGTCAAGCGAAGTGGTTAAATTTTTGGTGGGGGCGATTGCAGGTCACCCGTCGATTGTGGCTGGGAGTCAGATCGCCTCTTCCGGACATGCTTCGAATAAGCGCTCCGCTAACTACGAATGGTCGCATTCAAAAAAAGGAAGTCATCGCCCATGTGTCGGGCTGAATCGGCTGCTTGTTCAGTCCGTACTCCATCGGATTTTCGATCATTTGAAAGAAGCGGGGCTCGCCGTTGGCAAGATGATTGTTCGCGTAGGAGCGAAGTTCCGGATACGCCCGGCATCCAAGAATGATCTCCTTTACTGCAGATTTGGCGAGCTTGAATGGACCGCTTCTATCGAGCAGGATTCGGAATTCTTGTTCATACTCCCAAGCCTTCGACTTTGAGAAAAACGCGCGCGGTGCAAACTCGTCAACCGGATCAAAATAAAAGGTTCTTCACCCAATTCCGGGGAAAGCCTGGCGGATTTTGAGAAAGAAGTAGTTGTCGTCTCGGTAGCCGTAGGCCATACGTTTGAGGACTTTGA
>Ga0163153_10003638_pt1 | contig 20325 bp, 22 predicted proteins | sample OliLakLV19MP6IB1_FD_148629 | JGI IMG/M metagenome (GOLD analysis project Ga0163153, IMG submission 148629) | Freshwater microbial mat bacterial communities from Lake Vanda, McMurdo Dry Valleys, Antarctica - Oligotrophic Lake LV.19.MP6.IB-1 | ecosystem: Environmental > Aquatic > Freshwater >...
ACCCATTCCTCCAATGCCTCCAATTCCGCCCTTCCCTCCCATACCTCCTGTGCCACCCATCCCGCCTATAGATCATGATGGATTTGTTGCGCCGATCCCTCCAATTCCCCCGGTTCCCACAATCCCTCCAGTGCCGCCAATACCGCCGATACCGCCTATACCCCCGGCTCCACCGATGTGGGACTTACCGGAAGATGTCACTGAATTTACAATCATCGACCACAAGGTCAGGATTGAATATAAAAATGGAGATGTTGAAATTTATAACCTGGAGGATTCCAAACAGAAGGAAAAATTTAAAGAGAAATATAAACTGAGAAAGATTGACGATTGATTCGAATAACTCGAATAACTTTAATAACTCGAATGATTCGCTTCAATCACCAAGGTGTCCTGAAAATCCAGGTAATGTATTTTCTGCCTCCCGCACCACGAACCCTTGATTTCTTTATAGATCTTAAAACCTGCGGCCTCCAATAAGGAATATATATAGGGTCGTTGATAAGCGACATTGGCGGCTTTGACTTTGTGATTAAGTAAAGAATAGTTTGGATAATGATGTTTAAACTTAAGGCCTCCTAAGTTCTTTTCCATAAGGTCAAGGGTATCTGGATCCATCAAAAAAAAAGTCAAAACCGCCCGCCCGCCCGGTTTTATTACCCGTTTGATTTGTTGGATATAATTTTCGGTTTCTTCCGGTTGGAGATGGGTAAAGACCGAAATTGCACAGATAAAAACAAAAGACTTATCCGGATAAGGAAAAACAAACTCTGCAGCCCGGATGCCCCTGGTGTTGTATAAATCGTTGTGTAATTCGATGTATTGAAACCTGAAGTTGGGTTTCCTGGAGGAGATATGTTTCTGACACCAATCCACCCCGGTCTTTACGGCATCAAAACCCTGGTAATCCCCAATAAGGTAATCCATCATGGGCAGGGCAATACGTCCGATCCCACTCCCGATATCCAGGACAGTACTGGATGCGGTTAAACCCCCTTCCTCAATAAATAAATTAATCCATTCTTGTCCTTGTTTAATAAAATCACCGCGCCCGGTATAGATCAGGCGTTGCGGGGGCAGGAGCTTATCGCGTTTATTGGCAATCAGGTCGGCTGGTAAATAGAATATATACCTTACAAAATGCCTCCATCCCGCAGGTAATAAATAATACAGCCTTCGCCACATGCGTATTTAATTCGGGGTTTTAAGATCTTTTTCAGATACGGACCAGGTAGTGAGCAAATCACCTTTGACCCCAATCATATCTACTTTTAATTCCCGGTTGTTGGGCGGACCACTCACCGTAAACTTGCCATAATTTTGTTTTTCAGTTACTCCGACGATACGGTAAGGATTGTTTTTTTCTGCAGGCCCGAATTGATGAGTTCCTGAAGTCAGTGGGGAGATGGTAATATCGTGTAAGGGGTAGGTACCCGGTCGATCCACTTTAATGATTTCTGAATGATGCCGGTCACCGGAAAGAAAAAGCACACCATTGACTTTTTGTTGTTCCAGAAACCTCATTAATTCCTGGTATTCTATAGGAAAATCCGCGAGTTTATCAAAGGGAGATACCGGGTTGAGTACCTGGCTGCCAAACATGACAATTTTAAACGTGGCCAGGCTATAACTCAAACTGTTTTTTAACCAGGTCATTTGTTGGGCACCCAATACAGTCTTTTCCGGATTAGGTTGACCATTTATTGAATCCACAATATCGTCGGCACTCCTCCACCAGCGGCTATCGACCATAAAGATATCCACATCGGCCCAACTGTTTAGAGTATATATCCCCTGTCCATTGTGGCCATAAGAAGGGTTGCAGAAATAGTTCATAAATACATTCCTGCTTTCTTCTTTTAAAATATAATTGACGCCGATATCATTGGGTCCGTAGTCGTGATCGTCCCACATCGCCCATTGGGGCATGGCTTTTAAAAAATTTTGCAAAACAGGCACGGCCCGGTCGTGATGAGCCCGGTACCAAAGCCCCCATTTGCTGTAATAATCCACTTCCCGGGTATACCAGATATCACCGGTCCAGATCATAAATGCGGCATTTTCTTTGGCCATGGTTTCAAAAATGGACGAATCGCCACCATAGGGTTTACCCGGGCGATCAAAGGCCGGTTCATTAAAATAGGCACAACTTCCGGCTAAAAAACTAAAATCGGGTGCGGGTTTTCGGTATTGCCAAAGGTCTTTGGTTTTAAAGGTGCCCCGGGCCGGTGAGACCTTACCATTAAGCACAAACCGGTATTCATAGGTAGAATTAAAATCAAGCCCTCCGATCTGCAACTGGAGCGGATTGAACTCATTGCCCAGAATGCCTTTATAGGGTCTGGACTGATAAACAGCACTACCTGCTTTGCGGTATTGCAAGGAAACTGACTTAACGGCAGGGGATACTTCCAACCAGATGACTGCATCTCTCAATTCGACGGGGCCAAGCATGGGTCCTGAAACTACTCCGTTGGATTGGGCATATCCGGGATGAATGAACAGGCAAATAAATAGACCAAACAACAAAATTTTCATATAGAACTTTGGATAAAGGTAAGCCAGAGAACATTGATAGTACATAAAATGCATTTTCGGTTATTTCATTTCCTGGTGATAGAAGCACTTTCAGTTTACCACCTAAATTAATAGCAGGAGATAAAATTGTTTTAGTTTCATAAAGATGATATCGCAGCCACAAATAAACACACCTTTCCGGCACTAAATTGATGGAGTTATTTATTAATTTTCTATTTTATTCATCAACTTCAGATTTATGTCTATTATCCATAGAAGGGATTTTATTAGAAATTCAGGAGCTTATTCAGCAGGAGCCTTTATGTTTTCACACCTAGACTGGGCGGGAAATATAGGGACAACGGGATTACCCCGGGCTACCCCGGAAAGCACGGGGGTAAGTTCTGAATCCATCATACAATACTTACAGGAAGCTAATAAAAGCGGACTCGAACATCATGGATTTATGTTTTTACGGCATGGTAAGGTGATTGCGGAGGCTTATTGGAGACCCTTTGAACGCCATCAGGTTCATACCCTGTACTCACTGAGCAAAAGCTTTACAAGTACTGCAGTCGGTCTCGCCGTTAAGGAAGGCTTGATCAAGTTGAACGATAAGGTGATTTCTTTTTTTCCGGAACTTCTGCCCGAAGTCGTTTCAGATAACCTGGCTAAAATGGAAATCCACCATGCCCTCAGCATGGCCACTGGGCATACGGTAGATACTATACCTTCAATGAGGGCTGCGCAAAATGTTTCCTGGATAAAGACATTTTTGGCCAGACCGGTGGAAAAAGAGCCAGGCACTCATTTTTTATATAATACAGGATCTTCATATATACTTTCCGCTATAGTTTCTAAAGTCTCTGGGCAGTCTGTCCAGGAATATCTTTCGTCCCGTTTATATAAACCTTTAGGGATCACACAATCTGATTGGGAGCAGAGTCCTGAAGGGAATAATCTGGGTGGATATGGTTTGCGGGTGACGGCCGATGATATTGCCCGTTTTGGCCAATTGTATTTACAAAAAGGCTCCTGGGAAGGAAAACAAATTATACCTGCTTCCTATGCAGACGATGCAACGGTTTCTCATATTAGTTCTAATCCTGGCGACGGGGATTGGTCGCAGGGATATGGTTATCAGTTCTGGAGATGTAAGCCTGGTTTTTACCGGGGCGATGGGGCATACGGTCAATATTGTATTGTCATGCCTCAACACGATGCGGTGCTGGTGGTCCTTTCCGAGAGTACGGATATGCAAAGACAAATGACCATGATGTGGAATACACTTTTACCGGGAATAAAACCACAGTCGTTACCAGATGATAAAAACAAGCTGGAAGAATTAAACCAATTGAGCAAAGGGCTGGCCTTGCCGGCTCAAATAGGAATGGGGGATTCAAAAATCAGCAAATCGTTAAACGGCATTTTGTTTCAATTAAATGAAAATCAATGGATCTGGGATACCCTTCAAATCAATTCCGGAAACCGGGGAGGACATTTATTATTAAAAGGTAAAAGGGATACGGTAGAAATACCTTTCGGATGGAATGAATGGAAAATTAGCGGACACCGGTTACTCAATCCTTTTGGCAATGATTACCGGTCGAAAGTGACTTCCAATGTAGCGGCGACTGCCGGATGCACCCCGGAAGGTTCCCTGAAAATCAGGTTAAAATATACGGAAGGCATACACGGTGACCTGTTCACTATAAGGCAGCAGAGTGCCACTTCAGTCGAACTCGGCCTGCTGCATAGTTTGTCTGAAAAAAACGCGAATAATAAAGAAAGCAGACCGGTATTGAACGGTGTAGCGGCTATGTAGCGTCGAATTTAGTCGCCGGGAATTCGAAGTGTCTTTGATTTGATGACCTCCGTAATATTTTTTATTTTTACAATACATTGAATACAACTTACCTTTAGCGGCTCCCCACTTTAGGCTCCAGCGGTGGTTGTTTTTTTGTGACCATTTGCACGCATGATTCCATACCGATGTAGGTTCAAATGAAGTCACAAAAAGGTGATTTCCTTGAACGTTTTGAACACTATGACCGACCACACGATTTTGATGAGACCGGTATTAATTTAGCACAGCCTGCAATTGTCGGGCTAATCACCAGAGCCTTACTGGAAAATAACGGGGTGTATTATGAAATCCTGTATTCCTGTATAATGCCTAATCAGGTGCATATGGTTTTGGATACCAGCATAGATATTGATCCTTCAAACCTGAGTACAATCCTGAAAAAAATTAAAAGCAGGTCATCCACAGAAATTAACTTGTACCTCAATAGAACAGGCGCATTTTGGCAAAAACCAAGTTATTACCATTTAATCCGGGATGATAATGAATTAGAACGAATAGGTAATTACATAATAGAAAACCCGGTTAAAGCGGGGAAAACAAATAATTGGGAGGATTGGCCGTTTACCTATGTAAAATATACTTAGTTGATGGATTCAATCCTGGCGCATTCTCGCTGCTGATATCATAGTGGAAAACAAAAGTCATTTTTGCCGCGCCAGTTCCAAAGCCCGGGTCGTCGTATAATATTTTGTTATCATATTGGGTACCTCCCAGGCAGGCATATTCCGATCCTCTAAATAGCCCAGAAATTTTTCCATTACGCGTGCAAAGTGGGCTTCATGTCCTTCCTGAACTTCAGGGGGTATAGATATTTTCCATCCCTCCGGAGTGGTAATCAGCTGAATTCCCGGCAAATTAGATTCGATTTGTTTTAATTGATGCTGTATTGCCGCGGCCACGGATGGATGAGACGTTGTTTTTGGTTCAATATATAAGGTTGGGCGGAAGTTTTCATTGGCTCCCTGACGGATGATCAGATTGGACAAGGAGCCCCGCATGATGGAATAATGTGTGTCGCCGGTACCTTCGGGGGCCTGATAATTCCAGATTACTGAGGTTTTGGCGTGTTTGCCTTTGAGGGTATAGTTGATTTCGCCGTTACAATGTACCCGAAGCAGGTTATCCTGAATGAATGGCCTTAAAAAATCAGGAAAAGAAGATGATTGGGTAACGGTATTGAACTGGTCTGCAGATAAATCAGTCGTCCATCTTTTTGCAGTGATGATGCGGATGTCACTGGTATCGATGATCTGGTCCGGGAAACATTCCCATTGTACCAGGTCCACGAGATGGGTCATGACGTCTACCAGGCCTTCTCCCTGTTGACTGATATCCAGAAACCAGGAAGGGCGAACCAGTACCTTACCCGAAACCAGTTTATAAATATGATGGACACTTTCTTTGGTGATGGCTGGGGATTCCGGGGTCCCGTCTTCCAATGTTCCAAATATTTCTTTATTCATGGAAAAAGTGCGTTGCAGGATAGTTGATACTTCATACCGTTCCGTCATAATATCATAGAGCAGAACTTTTTTTTCATCTGCCATTAAAAACGCCTCCTTTAATTTGGAAAAATCCTCATGCCGGATGATCATAGGTTTATCTGCAAATACATGCATAGCAGCCCCGAGCGACCCAAGAATATAATCCGGTTTGACTTTATTATTACCGGATAAGACCACGAGATTGCCTTTTTTCTCCCGGATCATACGGTCGAAAAAATCCTGGCCGGAATAAACTTGCTCGTTCCAGTTAGTCGGCTGCTCTGGCCGGGAGTTGTAATTTTCTATCCGGTTGAGGTGCATCTGAAGATCAGGACCCGTAGGTGCATAAACGTATACATTGGAGTCCACTTGGGGATACATGGATTTTTGGACCAGAGCCGCATGAAAATGGCCTGGGTCTAGAGTGACCAGTTGAAATGGTTTGGTTGACACAGGAGTAGATTGTTTACAAGAGTACGACAAGGCTCCGCAAAGGAATAAATAAGTATAAAAACGATTTTTCACCACAACAGCATTAAACGGTAAAAGAAAACAACATTAATTTAATACCAAGATAATACAACAGGATTTTATTTCCTGACCGTATCCGGAAAGAATCTAAATCAATAGCCAATATTTTCCACAAGGAGCAAGTCTCCGTTCCACCCTAATAGGATATAGAAATAAAAACAGCTACAAATTAAAGGCAGATTTCTTTAATATCAGGGGCAAGGTAACAGGCCCGGGCCTGCGGAGATAATAATTTTTCTTTGGTATAAAACTCAAAAGCTTTAGCCTGTCCGGCATATGGAGATGCCAGGAAGGTATCACACAACTGGTCATACGCCATACCGGGATTGGCGAGGATATAAAGATCGATCAATTTCCACCAGTAGACCGTGATGGTTTCATGGTAACCATTGTTGCCCGTATTTTCACCTCCCGTAGCTAGATTATAACAAATAATTCCGGAACGGAGCCGGCACAAAGCATCTTCGCGATTATAATTCATAAGGTACCAAATGGCCGTGGTGATATGGGCCTGGTGGGTCCAATGGGTTTTATCCAGGGATTGGTTCTGGAAAAGAGTTACGATTTGGGTATTGGTCAGAGGCATGAGGAATCAGGGATCAGCGGTCAGGAGTCAGGAGTTGGTGATCTTGAAAATTGATCATTACGAATTGATCATTGATCATTGAAAATTGGTCATTGAAAATTGGTCATTGTTTTGCTGATCCATCATTAAAACTCATCATCCAATTGATCCCGAATTTATCCTCCAGCATCCCAAAATAATCACCCCAAAACACATTGCTCAGGGGCATCGTTATTTTGCCGCCTTCCGCCAAACCATTAAACAGGCGGTCGGCTTCTTCTTTGCTTTCCGCGTTGATCGAAATGGAGAAATTATTTCCCTGAGTAAAATTCGGCGCCCATTCACCACCGGTATCACTTCCCATGATGGAAGTTTCCTTGCTTATTGGCAAGGAGATGTGCATTATTTTTTCACCCATCTCTTCAGACATCGGCGGCATGCCTTCCTGTGGGGGCATGTCTTTAAATTTTCCTACATACGGAAAATCGCCACCAAAGATGGAGCGGTAAAAATTGAAAGCTTCCTTACAGTTGCCCATAAAGGTGAGATAGACATTTACGACAGCCATTTTTTTAATTTTTAAAATTTAGAAAATACGAAAAGCGCGCAATTTTTTCAGCCACTAAATTAAACGGAATATTTTGAAAAAATAGTCAAGCAGATGGGTTGTATTTATGTGCATTCGCTCTTGACTTCTTTTCGGTAAGGGCAGGAGAGAAATCAAGTTGGCTCTTTAAATGGACAGTCAATAGATTGGGTATATTATTGGCCTGGATAAACTTGACTTCAGGCCCTGACCGCGGAAAGCCCGATCACCGGCTGGCACCTTTTGATATTGGCCCAATATGCTGCGCCGAATTCTTCCAGCCCTTCAGGAGATATTTCTAAGGCATGCCATTGGATATTGTCCAGGCCTCCTTTTTTCAGGGCCTCGTTGTGTGTTGATTTAGCCAGGTGATAATTAGTGACTTCAATATGAGAACCATCGGGTTGATAAAAACTATAGGTAATCTCCGCCCCATCATCATAGCTTTTATTTTCCCTTGTAAAACCATAATGAAACATAGAAGGCACTTCACAGGTAAAGTGCGGATTGCTGTTGATGGTCACAAACCGGCCACCCGGTTTTAAATGATTGGCAATGACCCTGGCCATTTGAGTAAGTTCTTCTGCATCGTGCGAATAATTCAAAAGATAAGACGCACAGACCAAGTCAAATTGTTCACCTAAATTAAGGTACAGGACATCCTGTACATGATATTCCAATCCCAGGGATCGATTAGTTTCCGCCTCTCGGGCAAGCTGGATCATGCCGGCCGAAATATCCACCCCGCTTACTTTTGTCGCTCCCCTTAATTTGAGTTGCCGGGTATAAAAGCCTTCTCCACAAGCCAGATCCAATACCTTCAAACCATCTAATTCGCCAAGCAATTGAAAAAAGGTAAACGCTTCGGTATGGATTCGCCAGGGTAACATTTTTGAAGCCTGGTATTCTTTTGCTATGGTATCGTAATTGGTCGCCATGGATTTAATAAATATATAGGTGGGTAAACAAAAACAAATTGCTCAGTTCAATAATTGTACCATATTGAAAGACAAAATCTCCATACCCGGACCAATTTAGATCGGGTAGGTTTTAATTATGCTTTGCGCCTAAATTCCGAAAGGTTTCCGCTGAGACCTGGAAAGCATGGCTGTAGCTGCCGGGTCATTTTTAAAGGACTCCTTATCCGGGTCCCAATGAATTTTTCTGTCGAGTTTCATAGCAATGTGATGCAACAGGCAGGCGCTGCAGGAACGATGTGCTTCTTCCACTGGTGCGATATTGGGTTTTTTATCCCGTATACTTTCCAGCCAGTTGCCATGGTGGTCTTTACTGACAATAAAATGATATTCATTGGACCCGATTTCTGAAGTGAGGATTTTAGGATCACTGGCGTCCAATGGTTTGGTGCCATCACTATTGACCACAGGATCTGAAGCCGTTGCCCGGTAATTGCCGCGGGTGACAAAGATCCAACCCTCCGTACCTTCAAATTTTATACCATTAGGCAATTCATTACTTACGATCATATGGACCCCATTGGCATACATGGCTTCGGTCCTGAAAATGCCGTGGACATCCCAGAGACCACTTTTTGGAAAGTCAGCATGACCCCAAATCTCAATGGGCCCGGTACGTTCTGTAGCCATACCCCAGTGAGCGGAATCAATGTGGTGTGAGCCCCAACCGGTGATCATGCCTGCACCGAATTGTTCACAGCGCAACCAACCCGGCCGGTCATATCCTTTTTGAGGGTGTACCCTTTGTTCTGTGTAGTAGACTTCAGGCGTACTGCCTAACCACATATTGTAATCAAGGTTTGAAGGAACAGGCATTTCGGGTTCTTCATTGCCGGATGGGTCCCCGGGTAAGCCCACTGAAACCGTTTTTAGTTTGCCGATACGGCCATTGCGAACCAATTCGGCAGCATATCTAAACTGGGTCGAAGACCTTTGCTGGCTGCCAATCTGGAAGACTACTCCACTTTTTTGCACCGCATCGCTTACCCGTCGGCCTTCGGAAATCGTGAGGGAAGCAGGTTTTTGCATATAGATGTGTTTGCCGTCTTTAGCCGCGTCAATGGCAATGCGCGCATGCCAATGATCGGGAGTGCTGATGATGACGGCATCGATATCCTTGTTTTTAAGGAGTTCTTCGTAATTAGTATATACACGGACCCCATCAAAAGGGTTACCCGATTTTTTGGTATAATAATCGTTTACGAGTTTTTTGGCATCATTGGCCCTGTTGCTGTCCAGGTCACAGACAGCTATCACCTGGGCATATTCGTGTTGCCAAACGCCTGGCAAGTCGTGGGTACGGGAGATGCGCCCATTGCCTATGGCGCCGATATTGATCCGGTTGCTTGGGGCATTTCTACCGAAAACGGAGGCTGGTACTATGGTTGGCAAGCTTAGGGCGATGGTGGTTTGCACCGTTTGTTTTATAAATCGCCTTCGATCCAGATTTAATTTGTTTTTCATATCCTTGTTTTTATTACGAGATTATAAATATAACGATTGTCATGAAATTGTAATCGATTTCAATTTTAAATTAATGGGTATGGTGTAAACCGTTGAAACGGTTAGAGGATAAATTGATCGAATTCCCACGGTTAAAACCGTGGGCAAAGAAAAACCCTTGAGCAAGGATAAAATGGTGGATATGGAAAAACTCTTGAGCAAGGATAAAATGGTGGATATGGAAAAACCCTTGAGCAAGGATAAAAAGGTGGGGTATGGAAAAACCCTTGAGCAAGGATAAAATGGTGGGTATGGTTAAAACCGTGGACGTGGATAAAACTGTGAGCATGGTTAATGCTGTGGGCATGGTTAATACCGTGGGCTGTTACCCTTTGGGGAGAAAAAAAGTGATCGGATAAAACCGACTGCTGCAATTGACAGCGTAGTGATTATAACAATGGATAGGTTTATATCAGGGAATTAAAAGCGGACGGATGAATTTGATTTCTTATTTCAGGACTTCGAAATTTTTTTTAAAAGCAAAACGAATGAACTATCGGACGAAGGGTTTATGGTGTAATTTGCTGATCCAAACCCGATGATAAAAAACAAAACCTACCCATTATAATGCAAAACAGATCAATCATCTTCAACACCATTTTTATATGTTGCTGCTTTCAATTAAACGGACAAAAGGATCAGGCCATTTATCTTGAAAATATCAGTTGGACGACCGCGCGGGATATCCTGAAAGAAGAATCAACCGTCGTCATACCCCTCGGTGCAGGAGCTAAAGAACACGGCCCCCATCTTCCGCTTTCAACCGATTTTATCCAGGCGGAAGGTTTAAAAAAGTTGGTTGGCCGGCAAAAAAAAGTAATTATTACCCCGACCGTCAGTTATGGATATTACCCTGCCTTTATCAAATATGCCGGTTCGACAACAACCTACTGGCATACCAGTCGCGACCTCATCGTAGAAATAGTCAGGACGTTATCCGGATTTGGACCCAAACGGTTTTACATTATCAATATCGGAGTCAGCACTACTCCTACGCTGGCAGCAGCGGCAGCGATATTAAGACAGGAAGGTATAGTATTGTATTATAGCGATTACCGGAGGGCCAATTTTGCCCGGGTCGACGATGATTTAAAAAAAACCGGTTACGGAGGTCACGCAGATGATTTGGAAAGTTCTAATATACTTTATTTAAGGCCTGATCTGGTGGATATGACAAAAGCAAAAAACGACAGCAGTGCCAAAAACAAACCCGGGCCTATGACTCCATACACTCTGGAAGGGGGCACCTATAACCCAAGCGGAATCAATGGATATGCACGATTGGCAGATAAAAAATCCGGAAAAAAATACCTCGAAACATTTGCCGCCACCCTGATCAGTGAAATTGAGGAAGTCATGCACGCCGAACTTCCCGCAGTAAGCGACAAGACTATGGAATGGAATGAGTATGTTGGAAATTATATGACCAACGAAGGTAAAATCATGGCTATCGGTCAGCAAGGCGCGGGTTTGTATTATATCTGGAATGGAATAGACCGGAGAAATTTTTTTCCATTAAACAAGATCCAAAGCGACTATTTCACCTCCCTGCCATTAAATATTTTATTTGTCCGGGACGATCTCGGTAGGATCAATAAAGCATGGTGCCAACTAGCCGGGGAGGCATTTTGGATATATAAAACAAAAAGTTAAGTCAATGCATATTCCTATTACCCTGGCTCAGGCTCAACTGCGACAAGCAGACACCCTGTTTAAAACCCTGTATTCCCATGGTAGCCTCAGTATTGAAATTTATAAACCCGATCAATTCGATCTGCAAAAACCGCATGACCGGGATGAAGTATATATCATCGTGTCGGGAAGTGGTAAGTTTAAAAATGGGGATGAGACCATTAATTTTGCGCCCAATGATTTTTTATTTGTCCCGGTAGGAGTGGAACATCGTTTTATTGACTTTACCGGGGATTTTTTGACCTGGGTGATATTTTATGGTCCGGTCGGCGGTGAGCAAGCGGGAGGTTGATTTTTATAAAAATTTCTTCATACATATACTGTTTGCCACGTCTATATATTGACCATAATTGGGTATAGTCTCGTAACCCAACCTGCGGTATAAATTGACCGCGGTTGGATTGTTTCTACCGGTTTCTAAGGTAGTGCTGGAGTGGTTTAATTCTTTAGCCCAGGATTCCAGTTCATTTAAAACGATCGGTGCAATCCCTTTACCTCTATGGTCCGGCAATACAAACATTCGTTTGATTTCTGCGGATTCCTGGCTGAGGTGTTTAAAGGCACCGCAGCCGACGGCTATCCCATCATCGAATGCAACGACTACGTGTTTTAATGACGGTATGGTATTAAAGGTAGCGTAAAAAGCATGGTCTTCGCCGTCCAAATCAGCGAGAAATTGATCCAGTTGTTTTACCAACCCAATAAAATCAGGGTGTGAAGAGTCAGTGCGAAGTAAGCTAATCATGTAGCTAAAATAATAAACGTATGGTAAATTACTACAGCCTTCGGGGCACACGACAAATTACACATATTGCCAAAGCCCGACCGATCCGAGGAGTCGGATAATCCCGATCCGAGTATTCGGATTGACTCGGGACAGTCTCACGAACCTAACCTTAGTGCAATCTGTCGTGCGCCCACTGCCTTCGCATGCGGCCTATACCCGAACAAAAACTTTATTTTTACGTTTTATAATTGAATTTAGGAATACACCAGAGATGTCTTATACCGAATCTACCATGCTGACCTTGGGGACCGAAGCACCCCCATTTCAACTGACGGATACCGTATCCGGGATCACACGTGCTTTGGAGGAATTGAAGTCTTCAACCGCTACCGTGATTATGTTTTTATGCAATCATTGTCCATATGTAAAACACGTCAATCCGGAAATCATCCGGTTGGCATTGGATTTTATACCACGGGGAGTGAGTTTTATCGCTATTAGTTCTAACGATGCAGTAAGGTATCCTGATGATGGACCGGAACAAATGAAAATCAAGGCGTTGGAATTGGGCTACCCCTTTCCTTATTTATTCGATGAAACTCAGGAAGTCGCCCGGACTTACGATGCAGCCTGCACCCCGGATTTTTATTTATTTGACGGCCAGCTCAAACTGGTTTATCGGGGGAGATTGGATGAAGCTAAACCAAAAAATGAAATTCCATTAACCGGTAAGGATCTACGCAAAGCGATTGAAGCCGTCTTAAATGAGCAGCCGGTGACCGAAAAACAGTATCCCAGTGCAGGGTGTAATATTAAATGGAAAATGCAATAGAGTTAAAATTGGACATTTCCATGCTCGGTTTTATCATTTTCTGAATTGATCTTTCCATCTCCACAAATACATACAGGCGATGGTTCGATAAGGCCTCCATGCTTCAGCAATTTCGTGCATTCGTTTGATCAGGGCTTTTCCGGTTTCTTCCAGCTTATAGAGCCGGATTATCCCTTGTTGGACCCCCAGGTCCAGCGCTGGAAATACATCGAGTTTTCCCATGGGGGAAATCATGATCATCTGTACAGTCCAATGTCCTACTCCTTTTATAACGGTCAATCGTTTGACCAGTTCATCTTGCGGGAGTGCATTCCAGTCGATATCCTGATTTTCTTTTTGCAAAAAAAAGGAAGCAATGTTGCGAACATAATCCGCTTTTTGATAAGAGAGCCCCACCGAGCGCAGGGACTCGGTTTCCATTTTGGTTAAAGTTTTTAAATCCAGTTTTTTATCATCAAACCTATCCAATAAACGTTGATAGATGGTAGCGGCTGCTTTTATGGACAATTGTTGATACACAATAGATTCTATCAGGGCATGGCTCAAAAGGGCAGGAGTGGCCATCAGTTTAGGAAAAGGGATGGATTCAATTACAGGTATTAAAACGGGATCTTTGGATAAATGACGGGTAATTTTAGGTTTGGAAACGGGCATAGAGTAAAGGTATGAAAAGAGTAATTATTTTGATTTTCTTTGTCCAGTCCTGGTTGCAGGCGCAGGTGTATGAGTTCAACACAATGCAGATGGCTCATTGGAATGAAGCTGGGGAAGATTATTCGGATATATGGGGATATGCTGCTGCGGGAAGAGAGTATGCCATCATCGGTTCACGGACAAAAATTTATTTTATTGATGTTACAAACCCCACGGCTCCGGTAGTAATAGAAGCGTTTGGCCCATTTACTTCGACCTCCTGGAGAGAATTCAAAACGTATAGTCATTATGCCTATGCAGTGACGGATGGCCCTGATGCCGGTGGTTTAAGGATATTCGATTTGCAATATTTACCGGATACCGTCATTCAGGTGAGGCAGACAACGGCATTTTTTACAAAATGTCATATGCCGTTTATTGATGAAGCCAATGCCCGTTTGTATTGTGCAGGCACTGATACCCGAAATACTGGCATCATCGTGCTGGATTTGTCCACCCGACCGGACAGCCCCAGTGTTCTGATCAATCAGGCTCTTCCCAGAGGTTATGTCCATGATATGTTTGTTAAAAACAATATCGTTTATGCTTCGCATGGCGGCAATGGTCTTTCTCAATATGATTGTACCGGAGCTACGTGTACCGGAGAGCTTTCTCATTTTCAAACCGGCGGATATAACCACAGCAGTTGGATGACGGCAGACAATAACCTAATGGTCAATGCCATTGAAACCCCTGGTCATCCACTCTGGTTATTTAAACTGACCGGGGGAAACATCAGCAGTGAAAACTATAAAACCTTTAAATCCATTACGCTCAAAGAACAGTATCCAAACAGGCCACCGGAGGATACCGCGAATATCGGGCACAATCCCTATATCATTGGAAACCGGGTTTATGTTTCCTATTATACAGATGGAGTACAGATATTTGATATCAGTGATGTAAACAACATCCGGCGAATTGCCTATTTTGATACGGACCGGGATCATACTTCTTATTTTCCCGTATTCCGGGGATGCTGGGGAGTTTATCCTTTTCTTCCATCCGGCAATATACTGGCGAGTGATATTCAATCCGGGCTCTGGGTCTTCCGGGTAAATGAGGCGGCCTTAACCTTAAATTTTATCCAGCTAAAAGGTAGGCTGATTCATATTAACCAGATCGGGCTCCAACTTGATTTTATTGCTCAAGCGGGTACAAAATCCATTTGGCTGGAAAAGAGTACAGATAGTATTACGTTTAATCCCTTCCGTGAAATTGAGGGTTGGAAAAAACTTATAAAATATCATGGAAGTATTTTGGATAATGAAGTGTCCCTGAATAACTATTATCGTCTTAGAATTATAAATGAAGACGGTTCATCCACTTACTCCAACGTGCTTAATATAAAAAGCACTAAATCAAAAATTAAAATTTGGCCAAACCCGGTAGAATATCGTTTTAATATTGTGGCTGTTTCAGATATTACGAAAATCACCTTGAGCGATATACAGGGTAGAACATTATTTAAATGGATCAATCCCCCGACCTCTATTGATCTGCCGGAAATGATAGGTAATGGGGTTTATATTTTGGAGATCCAGGAAGGTCCGGTATCCAACTTTAGTAAATTAATCGTGCAGCGTTAAACATAAATAGCTCAAATTAATGTCCTTCCATTTGTCGCCATCCTGACGGCCCTGGTTAACCTTAACCTATTTTGGGGCAGTTGGTCGATTTTCAACTGAATGACATTGTCGGAGATAAATAGGGTGATTAAGTTTTGGTGCATTGTGGAAAAGTCGCTATGCCCTACTTTTTAGGGGATCACCACAGTTGATTTTCGGAGTAGTAATTCGTTTATTTTCCCAATTTTCTTTTGAATTTATTTAAAAAAAGTGCAATGCAAATAATTACAATAAAAGTTTATCAATTTATATATTAATTACCAACGATTTTCACGTTCTTTCATTTTGCCATCAGCATTTGGTGGTAAAACCCATTGCTTTTCAATAAATCTTCATGCCGGCCTTGTTCGACTACTTTGCCATCGTGCAAAACAACAATATCGTCACAGTGTCGGATGGTTTTTAACCGATGTGCGATGATGATTAATGTTTTTCCCTGTGATTTAAACCAATCCAGGGTGTCCAGTACCTGGGATTCAGCCCGTGGATCCAGCGCTGAAGTAGCTTCATCGAGTACCAGAATTTCGGGGTTTCGATAAAGAGCCCGTGCAATCCCTAATCTTTGTTTTTGACCCCCGCTCAGGTTGATTCCCTGTTCACTCACGATAGCCTGATATCCCATGGGCAGACCGTCAATAAAATCATGGATACCCAACCGGGTGCATAGCGCTATGATTTTTTTGAGATCAGGGTTAAAATCACCAAGCGCAATATTCTCCATAATGGTACCGGTAAACAAGTTGATTTGTTGTGGTACAATAGAAATGGTCCTCCTGAGGCTGTTTATGGAAATATATTGCAAATCGTATGAGCCGATATATATTTTTCCTTCTTTTAAGGGATAGAGGTTTTGTAATAAAGCAGACAAGGTTGATTTTCCACTACCACTTTCTCCTGCGATGCCAATTGAACTGCCTTTTTTAATTAGCAGATTCATTCCTTTAAAAACTTCTACTCGTGTTCCATATCGAAATGTTATCTGAGCAAACCGTATATCCCCCATTATTTCAGGGCATAGATCAATTTTGGGTACAGCACTGAGCTCCGTGTCCAGATCGATGATTTCAAATAACCTGTCCGCAGCGACCAGTGCATCCTGGATGGACCTGTTGGCTCCAATCAGAGCAGCTGCGGGTCCGGTAAAATAAGCGATCAAAGCATAAAATGATAGCAATTCTCCTGGAGACAGTTCGCGTTTAATTACAAAAAAAGAACCGGCCCATAATATGATAATAGTAAGCAGCCGGGTCGTCCCTTCAGTAATACTGGCAATACCGAGCCCCAGGGTGCCGGACTTGAAAATGGAATCAAGCAGGTTAGTAAACCGGGCTTCTGTTTTTTCCTGAGTTGGTATTTCGATCCCGAATTGTTTGATCGTTCCGGCAGCGTGCAGACTTTCCACCAACTGGGCTTCCAGCTCAGCACCTTGCTCCATCAATCGCCTGACCCAACTTTTGTTAATCCAGTTGCTAAACCAATAAATTAAAATATAAAACGGAAGGACAGCCAGGATGATCAGCGCCAGCTTCCAATAATAGATAAACATTACCGCCAGCGAAAACCCAATGATTAAAACATTGACAATAATGCTTTGTGCTATTTCATTGATAAAAGACCGGATTTTTACGGCATCATTGACCCGGCTCATGATTTCTCCGACCCGCATCGTATCAAAAAAAATTTGTGGCAGATAAAGCAGGTGTTTATAATATCCCAGGATCAGCCGTTTATCAATGTATTGACCGGCCTGAAGGGAAAACCAGGATTTTAAATAACCAAAACCAAGCTGAAAGCCCAGGAGGAGGATCATACCAAGACTGAGGAGATGGAGCAGTTTGACGTTACCATCGACGAGGACGAAATCGATAATTTTCTGAAGATAAATAGAGGTAGATAGTCCCAGGATAGTATAAAAAAGGGCTGCCATCAGAGCCATAAACACCAAGCTGCGTTGGGGATGAATTAGTTCCCAAAATCTTAAACCATGTGAGCGGTTTAATCTACCTTTTATAAAATGAGGTGCCGGTGAAATCAAAATGACCACCCCGGTCCAGATTGTTTTAAACTCCTTAAAGTTCATTTTAATCAACCTTCCAGGTCCTGGATCCATCAACGTGACGGTTTGTTTATTAATTTTAAACAACACACAATAATGGTGCAGGGAATTTTTAATCAGAACGTGTACAATAACCGGTAATGGCACAGTACTTAGGGCTTCAAAAGGCCCCTTAACGCCACGGGCATTCATGCCTAAGAAGGCTGCTGCTTCAATCATTCCCAGCACATTTGTTCCTTGTTTATCGGTGCCCGCTTTTTGACGGATGCGGGCAATTGGTATTTCCAACTGATAATATGCAGCTACCGAAGCAAGGCAGGCGGCACCACAATCGGTGATATCCCTTTGTTTTATTTTTACTTTTGATGAAATCATAAAACACCCATGAATTCAAAAGGAGTTATTCAAAGGGCTGATTGTTTATCGGATTAAGCCAGTCATCAACGGTATCCCATAATAACTGCCAAATCGCTCGCTCGGTAATAATAAATCGAGCATTAAGTGTCATTCCCTTTTTTAACTGGACACTATATCCGTTTTTTAGTTGTAGCCGGGAATTGGAAATGGAGCAACGTATTTTGTATACTGGTTTATGATTCATAAGGGTAAAATCATTATCGATAGAAGTGATTTTGCCGGTAAGTAAACCAAAATATTTATAGTCAAAAGCTTCAATCTGAAACCGGACCTCCTGGCCGGGCAATAATAATCCAACGTTTCCAGGGCTGGCTAAACACTCTGCAATCAACTCAACTTCCGGTGAAATATTCCCCAAAAGCTGGCCGGCCTGGATGGCGCATCCCGGGTAAAGGGCATGAACTTCCTGGACAATGCCGCTAACGGGTGCTTTTATCACATATCGATACTCGTTTTCCAGCAATTGTAAACGCTGGGTTTCAAACTTTTTTAACTCTTGTTGTTTAAGATCCAGTTCCTGTTCCCAAAATAGAGGTTGTTCGACCAAAAAAGCCTCACGGGCAGCCGTAAGCCGGTTAAATTCAGTTTCTTTATCAAAAAGTTCTTTGGGTGCTATGACTTTCTCTGAAGCGAGATGAGTAGCAATATCGAATTCTTTTTTCGCCTTATAAAGTGAAAAAGTCAGTTCCTGAGCAGTATGATTAAAACGATAATATTGCTGACGCAATACGGGATGTTTTACCTGATTAAGGGCAGGGAGATTAGTTTTTTTATTCAATAAGCATTTAAGGTCAGCAATGTATTCGGCTCTCCATGATATTTCATAATTCAACAGGGCTATTTGATTGTCTCTTTCGTGATTTTTAAGCCTGAACAACAGCTCGGAAGACGATACGGCTTGTCCTTCCTGCACATAAATGCTATCAATGATACCACTCGTCAGGCTGATGATTCCTGTCCTTTCTTGTTCGGGCCTGATCATTCCAGGTAAGGCGATGGACACCGGTACAGAGGTCATTCCAGAAAAAAGAAATATCAGGACAAAAAAGGAAGCGGTAATAATATAGAATATACTTTTCAAGAATCAGGGTTTTAAACTTGGATCCCGGAAACCGGGACAGGGTTGATCTAAACGGTGTAGAACCGGGTGATTTATTAAAAAAATAGAAGAATAGCTAGTGGTTTGTATCGATCCTGAATATCAAAGCAGCGGAATTTGAATGCAAGTGATGTGAAAGAGAAGATAAGTGGATGGGATATCAACCCAAAACGAAGGAGGGCTGTTTTCCTTGTTAAGTAGTGAAATTTAATCACGTTTCAGATTGATGGTGGGGTATTCCGAAAAACGAATAAATTTAAAAAACTTAGACCATCCCGAAACCGGGATGATCTAAGCGCGTCCCATTGTTAATACCGATTACAAAATATAACCCAAAATAAAATGAAAGAAATGCCAGGATATTTAAAATTTGCTAAAAAGAAGTTAGCCTTATTAAAGTTAAACCCTATCCTTCCGTATAAAAGAAGAATTTGTATTTAACCTTCCATTTGATCTGCGAGATATTTGTCGGATAAAAAAGCCCACTTAAAAAATTTAATCAGCAAAGAAACCAGACAAACAATCCCAACAAATCCCCAAATTCCCCAGGTGTTTAACTCATCATTTATTTTTTTCCAATTCATGGGGACATTTTTTCATGATATTTCATTATTATTAATAAACCGTTTAATGATGGTTTAAGGCAATCAGGTTTGCCATTAAGAGCCAGGGTGAAGAGCGCTGCCGTGAATAAGGTGTTTATTGACATACGCTCCTTCGTCAATGCCCCAGAGGATGAATCGGGTCAAAACATATACTACATCGTACACAAAAGAAGTTTCTTTAGTGGGAGCACCACCATCAATATGAATTATTTCATTATATGATAATTCTAACATAGTGTTTAGTTTTATTTGTTAAAAAATGAAGGAATGATCTCACAAAAAATAATCTTAGCAAAATAATACACTCCGGCCATAAAACAGATAAAAACAAAGGTGTTTAAGTTCCCAATGTATTCAATTGCTTTGATTATTTTTTGTTTCATAGTTATACGATTTTTAAATTAATGTTTGACGTGGTCTTGTACCGCGTCCGAAACGGCTTGCTTAACGTCGCTCCAATTGTCAGCGATATAAAGAAAGATAGCGCCTGCGACTGATTTTTTTAATGCTGCTCTAAAAAACTCAGGTCCGAGCCCACTTCCACCC
>Ga0163153_10003639_pt1 | contig 20320 bp, 16 predicted proteins | sample OliLakLV19MP6IB1_FD_148629 | JGI IMG/M metagenome (GOLD analysis project Ga0163153, IMG submission 148629) | Freshwater microbial mat bacterial communities from Lake Vanda, McMurdo Dry Valleys, Antarctica - Oligotrophic Lake LV.19.MP6.IB-1 | ecosystem: Environmental > Aquatic > Freshwater >...
TCGAAGTGCGAGGCGAAATCCTGGAGCTGAAGAATACCATCAACACCATGGTCGATCAGCTCAACGGTTTCGCTTCCGAGGTCACCCGCGTGGCGCGCGAGGTCGGCACCGAAGGCAAGCTCGGCGGCCAGGCGGCCGTGCCCGGCGTTGCGGGGACGTGGAAGGATCTGACCGACAACGTCAACTCGATGGCCTCCAACCTCACCGGACAGGTCCGCAATATCGCCGAGGTGACCATCGCGGTCGCTAACGGCGACCTGTCGAAGAAGATCACCGTCGATGTGCGTGGCGAAATTCTGCAGCTGAAGGAAACCATCAACACGATGGTCGAGCAGCTGCGCTCATTCGCATCCGAGGTCACCCGCGTGGCGCGCGAGGTCGGCACCGAAGGCAGGCTTGGCGGCCAAGCGGCAGTGCCCGGCGTGGCGGGGACGTGGAAGGATCTGACCGATTCGGTCAACACGATGGGCGCCAATCTCACAGCGCAAGTTCGCGACATTGCCGAGGTCACCACCGCCGTGGCGCGCGGCGATCTCAATCGCAAGATCACTGCCGACGTCAAAGGTGAAATTCTTGAACTGAAGAACACGATCAATACTATGGTCGATCAGCTTAACGGCTTCGCTTCCGAGGTCACGCGCGTGGCGCGCGAGGTCGGCACCGAGGGCAAGCTCGGCGGCCAGGCGCAGGTTGCCGGTGTGGGCGGCACTTGGAAGGATCTCACCGACAGCGTCAACTTCATGGCCTCCAACCTCACCGAGCAGGTACGCGGCATCGTGAAAGTTGTGACGGCAGTGGCCGACGGCAACCTGAACCAGCGCCTCACCGTGCAGGCGAAGGGCGAGGTCGCGGCCCTCGCTGACACCTTCAACAACATGACGGACACGCTCGCGGTTTTCGCAGAGCAGGTCACCAACGTTGCGCGCGAGGTAGGCGTGGAAGGGCGGCTCGGCGGCCAGGCCAACGTGCCAGGTGCTGCCGGTACTTGGAAGGACCTCACCGGAAACGTCAACCTGCTCGCCGCCAACCTTACCAGCCAGGTGCGCGCAATCGCCGAGGTCGCAACCGCTGTCACCAAGGGCGACCTCACGCGCTCCATCCAGGCGGAGACCCGCGGCGAGGTGGCCGAGTTGAAAGACAACATCAACACGATGATCTCCAATCTGCGTGACACAACCGAGAGCAACCGCGCGCAGGACTGGCTCAAGTCTAACATCGCCAAATTCACTGGCATGCTCCAGGGCCAGCGCGAGTTGAACACCGTGGGCGAGATGCTCCTCAGCGAGCTGGCGCCGCTGGTCAAAGCGTACCAGGGCGCCATCTACCATCTCAGCAGCAGCAGTAGTAGTAGTAGTAGTACCAGTGTTGTCGATGGCACGCTAAATCTTCTCTTCTCGAGCTACGCGCATAGCGGCGAGCCGCTCGCCAAAACCCTTCGCCTCGGTGAGGGCCTCGCCGGCCAGTGCGCGATCGAAATGAAGCGCATCCTTCTCACTGATGTGTCGCCGGATTTCATCACCATCACTTCCAGTCTCGGCGCGGCCCAGAAAGTGAACATCATCGTACTGCCGGTGCTGTTCGAGGGACAAACAAAGGCGGTGATAGAGCTGGCGACGCTGCAGCCCTTGACCGAGATCAATCTCGCCTTTCTTGATCAGCTAGCCCTGAGCATCGGTGCGGTATTCAATACCATCGAGGCGACGGTGCGCACCGAGGGCTTGCTCGCGCAGTCGCAGCAGCTCACGGTGGAGCTGCAATCCCGCCAGGGTGAGCTGCAGCAGACCAATGAGGAGTTGGGCAACAAGGCCAAGCTGCTTGCCGATCAGAATGCCGAGGTCGAGCGCAAGAACGCCGAGGTCGAGCAAGCCCGCCGCGCGCTCGAAGAAAAAGCCGCCGAGCTGGCGCTGACCTCGAAATACAAATCCGAGTTCCTGGCAAATATGTCTCACGAGCTGCGGACACCCCTCAATTCCATCCTCATCCTCAGCCAGCAGCTCGCAGAGAACGCGTCGGGCGCCCTCTCCGACAAGCAGGTCGAGTTTTCCCGCAACATCAACTCCTCCGGCTCCGACTTACTTCACCTCATCAACGATATTCTTGATCTGTCGAAAATCGAGTCCGGCACCGTCTCCGTTGAGGTCGAGGAAATCACCTTTACCGCGCTGCGCGAAACCATCGATCGCAACTTCCGTCACGTGGCCGAGGCCAAGAACCTGCCGTTCCACGTGCACTTTGCCGAAGGGCTGCCGTACGCCATGGACAGCGACCCGAAGCGTCTCCAGCAGATTCTCAAGAACCTGCTCTCCAACGCCGTCAAATTCACAGCCAATGGCCACGTCGATGTGCGAGTGACGATCGCCACGCAGGGCTGGAGCCTCGATCACCCGGCGCTTGGCAAAGCCCTGCAGGTCATTGCCTTCAGCGTCGAGGACACCGGCATAGGGATCGCGCCGGACAAGCAGCGGTTGATTTTCGAGGCCTTCCAGCAGGCCGATTCCGGCACCTCGCGTAAATATGGCGGAACCGGACTCGGGCTCGCCATCAGCCGCGAGCTGGCCGCGCTGCTCGGCGGCGAGATCAAGCTCGCCAGCGTGTACGGTCAGGGCAGCATCTTCACACTTTACCTGCCGCTGCACTACTCCGGCAGCGAGAGAGCTCTGGCCCTCGTAACCGCAGACCAAGTGCCCGCACGCGGGATACTGGCCCGGCCGGCCGCGCGCGACGAGCACATCGAGGATGATCGCAACGGGATCGTGCAAGGCGACCTCGTGGTTCTGATCATCGAGGACGACCCGCACTACGCCCGCATCCTGCTCGGCCTGGCGCGCGACAAGGGCTTCAAGGGCATCGTCGCCACCAAAGGCTCGCTCGGACTTTCCCTTGCCCGGCAGTTCCGTCCCTCGGCTATTTCGCTCGATATCATCCTGCCCGACATGCTCGGCTGGACCGTGCTCAACCAGCTCAAACTCGACCCGCTCACGCGCCACATCCCGGTACAGATCGTCAGCTTGGAGGAAGAGCGCCAACACGGCCTCGCGCACGGTGCCTTCGCCTACCTCGTCAAGGAGCCCACTACCGAGGGTCTGAACACGGCGTTCGAGCGCATCAAAGAGTTCACTTCCGCGCGTACCAAGCGGCTGCTGATCGTCGAGGACAACGACATCGAGCGGCAGTCCATCGTCGAGTTGCTCGCCTATGAAGACATCGAGGTCGTCACCGCAGCCACTGGCGGTGAGGCGCTGGCGGCGATGCTCAACCGCGCCTTCGACTGCGTGGTGCTCGACCTGCGCCTGCCCGACATGACCGGCTTCGATCTGTTGGCGAAGATGCACGGCGTGCCGACGCTGGCGAACGTGCCAGTAGTCGTCTTCACCGGCAAGGACCTGACAAGAGCCGAGGAGACGCAGCTCAAAACGATGGCCAAGAGCATCGTCCTCAAGGACGTCCAGTCGCCCGAACGACTGTTGGACGAGACTGCGCTCTTCCTGCATCGTGTGGTCACCGACCTGCCGGCGGAGAAGCAGGCCATGCTTCAGCGGCTGCACGGCTCGAACGAGGTCTTGCGCGAACGCAAGGTGCTGGTGGTCGATGATGACGCGCGCAACATCTTCGCCCTGACAAGCATGCTGGAGAACCACGGGATGAACGTGATCAGCGCGACCGGTGGCCGTAGCGCCATCGATATCATACATAGAACGCCCGATCTGGCCATTGTGCTGATGGACATCATGATGCCGGACATGGATGGCTACGAGACGATGCGCGAAATCCGCAGCGCCTCGGAGTTCAGCACCCTGCCGATCTTGGCCCTCACAGCGAAGGCGATGAAAGGAGACCGCGAGAAGTGCCTCGACGCCGGCGCCAGCGACTACATCGCCAAGCCGGTGAACACCGACCAGCTCATGTCGCTGATGCGCGTCTGGTTGTTCCGATGAACCAGAACATTCTCGAATTTGTGCCGTCGGCCAACGGTCGATCACCGAAAATAACGTCCGGGGATCGCGCCGCCGCTACGGTTCCGGCATCCGCCTCCGGCGACGACCTCATCAACATCCTGATCGTCGACGACGAGCCCAGAAACCTCACCGTGCTCGAGACCGTGCTGGACGACCCAGGCTACCGTTTGGTCCGGGCGGAATCCGCCGACGAGGCGCTGCTCGCGCTCCTCGTGGAGGAATTCGCTCTCCTCATTCTCGATATCCGCATGCCCGGCGTGACCGGTTTCCAGTTGGCCAAAATGATCAAGGAGCGCCGGAAAACCGCACTGGTGCCGATCATATTTCTCACCGCCTACTACAACGAGGACGAGCACGTTCTCACAGGCTACGACACCGGCGCGGTCGACTACCTGCACAAGCCGGTCAACCCGGCCATCCTGCGCTCGAAGGTCGCCGTCTTCGCCGAGTTGCACCGCAAAAGCCGTGAGGTCGCCAGCGCCAATCGCGCCCTGCTCGCCGAGGTGGCCGAGCGCCGCCGGATCGTGGAGCAACTGCGCGAGCTGAACGACACCCTCGAACTGCAAATCGCAAATCGCACCGAGGCGCTGCGCGAAAAGGAGCACTTTCTCCGGCGCGTCATCGACGTGTCGCCCGGCTTGCTCTCCGTTTTCGACGTGGTGGAAAAGCGCACCGTCTTTATCAGCCAGCAGGTTGCTGCAGTGCTCGGCTTCAACGCCGACGAAGTGCACGCCATGGGCAGCGAGGTCGTGACCAGCGTGATGCACCCCGACGATCACCCGCGCTTCGAGGAACACTTGGCCCGCGTTATGGCGCTGAGCGACACCGAGAACGCCAGCTTCGAGTTCCGGACGCGCGACCGGGCGGGCGCGTGGCGCTGGTTCCAAAGTCAGGATGCCGTGTTCGCGCGCGACGCCGCTGGGCGTGTGCGCCAGATAGTCGGCACGCTCCTCGATATCACCATGCGTAAGCGAGCCGAGATGAGCAACAAGGTGCTCATGGCCGAGGTCGACCATCGCGCCAAGAATCTGCTCGCCGTGGTCCAGGCGGTTGCCAGGCTGTCCGCGTCCGGCGGCGATCCGGCAACCTTCGTGCAGCGACTGTCGGAACGGATCGGCGCGATCTGTGCCAGCCACGATCTGCTGGTCAGGAGCGATTGGCACGGCGTTCAAATGATGGAACTCGTCGAGGTGCAACTCGCCAACTTCAAGGACATGATCGGCACGCGGCTGCTGCTCGACGGTCCGCCAAGCATGCTGACGGGGGCGGCCGCCCAAAGCATCGGCATGGCGCTGCATGAGCTGAACACCAACGCCGCAAAGCATGGCGCGCTCTCGAACGGTGAAGGCCGGGTGCGCATCTCGTGGCAGGTCACCGATGCGAAGGAACCGATGTTTGAGATGTGCTGGCTAGAGGAAGGCGGGCCAAAAGTCGCCCGGCCCGATCGCATGGGCTTCGGTCACACGGTGCTCGGCTCCATGGCACGAATGGCAGTTGCCGGGACGGCCGAGGTCGAGTTCCGGGAGAGTGGGATTTGCTGGCGGTTGTCTGCCCCTGTCGCAACAACGCTGCAGAACGGGGGGCCGAGTAGAATCGTTCGACTGGATGCCCTGTAATCGAGAGCAGCGCGCAGTCATGGCGGCGGCATAGCGGCGATGGCTATAATCCTTGTCGTCGAAGATGATGCGATTATTCGCGAATTCGCAGAGATGATGATTGAGGAGTGGGGCCACAGTATACTCTCGGCGGGCGACGTCGAGGAGGCGCTATCGCATCTCAATTCCTCAAACCAGATCCACGCACTTATGACCGACATCTACCTCAAGAAGGGGGAGGCTCACGGCGGATTCACGCTTGCGCAAGAGGCCGTCAAAATTCGCCCGCAGTTGCGCGTACTCTACACGACCGGCCATTCGCTCACAGACGAGATGAAAGGCCAATTTGTCGAAGGCGCCCGCTACCTAGCAAAGCCATACACGGAACGACAGTTGCGAGAAGCTGTTGATCATCTCGTCGCCCTATCGTCGCTTTAGATTCATCGCGCAGACGCGAAAGTGCGCGCGCTGTCCCCCATCCCCTGCGAGCCACAAGTGCTTCGCAGGCACTTCCCCCGCAAGCGGAGGAAGACTGAAAATCTGGTGTCTGCCCCCGCTTGCGGGGGAAGTGGCTGCGCCGCGTTAGCGGCTGCAGACGATGGGGGGAAGTGCCGCGCACGTCCGCGTCTCCGCGCGGATTCGGAAGATTGTGACGGAACATGCTCTGAATGTTGGTATTACGAAACACCCAACGCAAAGTCAGCCTCAACACTGTCCAGGTAACTCAATAGTTCGCCCAGCTGCTGGCGCGATACGGCGGTGTCGGCGTTTTCGGAGGCCAGTTGAAGTGCGGCACCAAAATCGGTGATGGGCTGAAATCCAAAGGCGCCGCCGGAGCCGCTAAGCTGGTGCCCGAGATACCTCACGGTCTCGAAGTCGACACGGTCCACGGCGTCGGACATGGCCGCGACGTTTTCCCTGCAATTCCTGAGATAGGCGGGAATTCGTTTCGCCAGTCTTTGATTTACGCTCGGTGAAACAGACGCCTCGCCGCCGCTATCCGCCGCCGGTGACTGGGGCGTTGAGATGCAGTGTTCCGCGATGGCTTGCAGCAGCACGTCTTGCTTGATCGGCTTCGTCAGAAAAGCGGTACAGCCGGCGGCCAGGCACATCTCCCGGTCGCCCTTCAACGCCGACGCCGTCAACGCAATGATTGGCGTGGCGGGTCTGCCTGCACTCTGCTCCCACGCTCGAATTGTCCGTGTCGCGGTTAAGCCGTCCATGACCGGCATTTGCCGGTCCATCAAAACAAGATCGTACTTTTTCGCTTTGAACATCTCACAGGCACTTGCCCCATTTTCGGCAACGTCGATGCGGAACGGAGTGTCTTCCAGATAGGCCATGGTGATTGTGCAGTTGTCTGGGGAGTCTTCCACCAGAAGAATATTCAACGCCGGCAACACGGCTTCGGGACCTTCTCCGACGGTGACCGTCGCTCGTCTGGAGGCGCCCGCCCAACGTTCGAATGGGACGGTGAACGAAAAGGCGCTGCCAGATCCAACTTCGCTTTCGACCCAGATGCGTCCGCCCATGAGCTCGACAAGGCGCTTTGAAATCGTCAGACCCAAGCCCGAGCCGCCAAACCGCCGGGTCGTCGAGGTGTCGGCTTGCGTAAAGCGTTCGAATACAAGGCTCAATTTTTCAAGGGGGATGCCGATGCCGGTGTCCCTAACGGTGAAGCGCAATGCGGTCGGCACCGCCAAATCGGTTTCCAGGGTCACGTGCAGCGAGACCGTGCCGGCCTGGGTAAACTTGATGGCATTACCGAGGAGATTGAGAAGCACCTGCCGCAACCGCGTTGGATCGCCTATCAAATCCGTGGAGACGTTCGGCGCGATCTCACACACCAGTTCCAGCCCCTTTTCGTGGGCCCGGGCCGCGACCATCTCGGTCACGATCTCCAAATGGTCGTTGAGCGCAAAGCCGGTCTTCTCGAGCTCAAGCTGCGACGCCTCGACCTTCGAGAGATCGAGAATGTCATTGATGAGATTCAAAAGATTGTCGCCGGCGCGCCGGAAAATGCGCACATACTTATCCTGTTCAGTCGAGAGTTCGGTTTTTGCCAGCAGATCCGCAATGCCCATGATCGCATTCATCGGCGTTCTGATCTCGTGGCTCATGCTGGCGAGGAAATCCGACTTGCTGCGGCTGGCACTCTCGGCAATAGCCTTGGCCTGCTGCAATTCCAGCTCGAACCGCTTGCGGTCCGTAACGTCGCGCGCCGCGGCAAACACGCCCTGTAACTTTCGGCTCCGGTCGTAAAAGGTGGTCGCGTTATAGGACACGACAGTCTCGGTTCCGTTGCGCGATCGCGCGGTAAGTTCGTAGTCCGTGACGGACTTTTCGCTCAAGACAAGTTTGATTGCAGCTTCCGCTCGATCCGGATCGGTGAAGAAATCCTTGAACGGCGCACCGATCAATTCGTCGCGCGTACAGTCGGTGAGCGCTTCCATCTGCTTGTTGACGTCCGTGATGATGCCCGATGGATCCGTGGTCATAATCGCGTCGATGTTGGATTCGATCAGCGAGCGGGTGTAAAATTGCTGATCCCGAAGCCGCTGATCGGACTTCTTCTGCTCCTCCTCGACGAGCTTGCGCGCGGTGTTGTCGGTGCCGATCAACAGATAGCCGATGATGGCTTCCTGGGCGTCGCGCAACGCGGTGACGGAAACCACCGCCGGAAATCGGCTTCCGTCCTTGCGAATATAGGTCAGCTCGTAAATGTCTTCGATGCCGCGCGAAGCCTTGAACACAAGAGCCTCGAAGCCCGGTGTGATGGGTGTCGCCAGTTCAACGCTAAGCGATTTGGCGCGAGCGACGATTTCTTGCGGATCGGAGATGTCGGCCGGCGTGATCTTGTTCATCACCTCCAGCGCCGTATACCCCAGCATGCGCTCGGCGCCGACGTTGAAGATCTGGATGACGCCTTTAGCGTCGGTGGCAATGCTCGAGAAGTTGGCGCTGTTGAAAATGGCGCTCTGCAGGGCACCAGCCTTCAGCAACGCTTCCTCGGCCTCTTTGCGCGCGGTGTTGTCGGTGCCGATCAACAGATAGCCGATGATGGCTTCCTGGGCGTCGCGCAACGCGGTGACGGAAACCACCGCCGGGAATCGGCTTCCATCCTTGCGAATGTAGGTCAGCTCGTAAATGTCTTCGATGCCGCGCGAAGCCTTGAACACAAGAGCCTCGAAGCCCGGTGTGATGGGCGTCGCCAGTTCAACGCTAAGCGATTTGGCGCGAGCGACGATTTCTTGCGGATCGGAGATGTCGGCCGGCGTGATCTTGTTCATCACCTCCAGCGCCGTATACCCCAGCATGCGCTCGGCACCGACGTTGAAGATCTGGATGACACCCTTCGCGTCGGTGGCAATGCTCGAGAAGTTGGCACTGTTGAAAATGGCGCTCTGCAGGGCGCCAGCCTTCAGCAGCACCTCATCGGTCTGTCCGGGTGCTGTAGTGTCGGGGATGTCGGAAATACCGATGCGTTTGCCTGTTTCGTCGAGCCGGTCAGTGATGGTGTCGCCTGCGTGTTGAACTCAAAGTGTAGGCCTATTCGCAGCCAAACGCACGACATTTCAATTTGGATAATCGACAGCGTCGGCAGGCCGGACGGCAGGATAATTTGAACGTGCGCGGCGAGAAAAAGTTCCGGCGGCGGGATAAACATTTGTTAGTTCTGGCCGGCGCTTCGGATCAGCAAGTGTTCGAGCGGAACCTTCGGTTGATCGCGGGGTTGTCTCTCGGCAAGTCCAAAAGGAGGATACGTCATGACTACCATCATTGAACGGCCCAGCGGCGGGAGCGACGGCAGTACCGGCGTGCTCGCCCTGATCGTCGTATTGATCGCCGTTGCTGTGATCGCCATGTTTGCTTTTGGCGCGTTTGACCGGCGGCCCGTTGAAACGAATTTGACCATCGAAACACCGCCTGCTGCAATGGCACCAACCGCGCCGATGGCACCCACAGCGCCGATGGCGCCAACGGCACCAACGGCACCGACAGCGCCAACGGCACCGCAGGCCGCACCGGCCGACCCTGAACCGGCCCCCCCGCCGGTGGAATAATCAGTCGATCCGGCCGCAGGTACATTCGTTCGTATCTGCGGTCTGCGAGTCCCGTCCTTGGCGGCGTTTTTCGCCAGGGACGGTTCGCATTCTTTTGTTCGGCTCGCGGCGCGGAACATTGGGGCGCAGTGTGCGTTTCCTTGTGACAGACCGGAGGTCTTGAACAGGGGGGGTGTCATGAAATCGCTTTTGGTAGGGATGTTTCGCCGTTTCGTGAAATCGGGACGGATTTCGATTGTCGGACCCGACGGTACGGTTGCCGAAGCCGGGGACCCAGCCGCACCGCCGATCATCATGAGGATTCACGACAAGCGGTTGGCGTTCGACCTGTTGTGCGACCCCCACATGGCATTCGGCGACGCCTACATGAATGGGCGCTTCACAATCGAGAATGGCGACATCGCCGATCTGCTGGACCTGATCACCAGGAATTTGGGTACGGGATTCGGCGGTGGTCATCTGGTATGGATTGCTCGCCTGCGCGCGTTTGGCCGGCGGTTTAACCGGCGCAATTCAGGGTCGCTTGCCAAGCGCAATGTGGCCCATCACTACGATTTGTCGGGTGGTCTCTATGACCTTTTTCTCGATCACGACAAGCAGTATTCCTGCGCGTTCTTTGAATCACCAAACGACACGCTAGAAACGGCGCAGCTCAACAAGAAACACCGTATTGCGGCCAAACTCGCGCTCGAACCGGGACAGACAATCCTGGATATCGGATCGGGTTGGGGTGGATTGGGAATATTTCTCGCCTCGATCGCTCCGGTCGATGTCACGGGCGTGACGCTTTCAACCGAGCAGCTCAAAGTTGCAAATGCCCGCGCGGAAAGCATCGGCGTAGGCAATCGCGTCCGGTTCCGTCTCGAAGACTATCGCAGCCTCAAAAGCAAATTCGACCGGATTGTCTCAGTGGGCATGTTCGAACATGTCGGACCCAGTCACTACGACGAGTACTTCCAGCAGATCGCGCAGCTGCTCGACGACGACGGGGTTGCACTCGTTCACTCGATCGGCCGCAGCGACGGGCCCGGCACAACGAACCCGTGGATCGCCAAGTACATTTTCCCAGGCGGTTATGTGCCCGCGCTGAGCGAAGTGCTGCCTGCGGTGGAGCGGGCAGGGCTCATCGTTACGGACATTGAAATTCTGCGCCTGCATTATGCGAAAACACTTGCCGAATGGCGACGCCGGTTCACCGCCAATCGGGAACGCGCGAAGCGCCTTTACGACGAGAAATTCTGCCGCATGTGGGAGTTCTATTTGGCAGGCGCCGAAATGGCATTTCGCCACCAGGGTCAGATGGTGTTCCAGATGCAGCTAACGAAGAGTGTCGACGCGTTACCGATCATGCGCGATTACATGATGCCGGTCAGCACAGCGGCGCAAACGCGTGCAAATGATGCAGCCCGGAATTTTTGAGAGCGCCGCGCTCCGAAACGACCTCAGGACTGTTCGAGAATAGCCACCATTCGGTCGAGAGCAACGATCTTGGTCGATATCATGTCGCGCGTAGCCGCCGCGTCGGTGTCGGTCCACTGGTTCATATCGCGCAGCTCTTGCATGCGCGTCCGGTAATACTCGATGTGTCCCAAACGTTCTCCGGGGGTCATTCCGATAACGCTGCTCATCGCCAGCCGGCCAAATTTACGCATCGATTATCTCCGCGGTTCCCGTTGAAAACGTGCCTTTCGGGATATGGTTCCGTGCACGGGAACTCTTTTTGTTGTGCCGCGTTGTCTCCTTGGATTTATCGGGTCCCCGCTCCCCGGAGCAAAAGTGGAATTAACTCATGAATTTTGTTGTTTTTGCCGGGTTCCTTACCCTTTCCGGGTCATTTGCCAGTGGCATCTGCTATGCGGAAAATGCTGGGTGTTAGTGGGAACGTCGATCAAATCATGCGTCGCAGCGACAGCACTGTTGTTTGTCACCGCTTGCGTTGTGCCCAAAGATTTCGATACCGGCGGTGAAATTCGGGCGGTGCATGCGGGCATTACAACCTTGGCAATGCCAAAGACGGTCTACTTCGCAACCACGCGCTGTCAGGAGAACCCCAGCGCCGGTGCGCCGGGCACCAGGGAGGAGCTTTTTAGCAAACGTTGCTGGGACGAGGACCTCAAGAACGAAGAGATGCTGCGCCTGGGCTTCGGAATGGCCGACAGCGGCAAGGTCACTTGCGGTTCTGCGGCCGTTATGGTCATGCCGCCAAACGCAGACGCCGAGGCTGCGACCACAGTCGGCTTGCCGGTGTCGCTCAACTGCGGCGATGATTTCTCAGTTTTGCGTCAAGCGGTACAGAACACGCGTTGCCGCTGCGCGCTGGTCTTCGTGCATGGCTACAACACCACCTTTGCTTTTGGCGTGAAGCGCCTAGCGCAGCTGGCGCTTGACTTGTCTTACGACGGCACACCAATCTTGTTCAGTTTCGCCGCCGCAGGACGTTTCGGCGACTACATCAACGACACCGAGGCGGGAGAACTTGCGGGGCCTGCACTTCATCGACTGTTGGTTGACTTGTCACGAAGCGACGCTGCGCACGCACCGTCCGTCGATGTCATCGCGCACAGCATGGGCGCACGGCTCACATTGCGCGCAATCAACGAAAGCAACGGACCGGCGCTGCGTTTTGTCGTGCTGGCAGCACCTGATATCGACACGACCGCCTTCCTGCACCTGGCCGGCAAGGCCTCTCCGCATGTCCGGCGTCTGACGGTGTACACCTCGAAATTCGACGTCGCCATGTCGGCATCAACGTCCATGCACTCCGGACGTTCGCGCGTCGGAGAAGGGCTGAGCGCTTCAGCAGCAAAGGATCTCTCTGGAACGGAAATTATCGATGCGACCGACAGGGCAACCGATCCTTACGCACATTCCTATTTCGCGGAGTCGAAGGTGATGGTCGACGATATTCGCGCTGCGTTGGCAGGCATCCCGGCGCCAGAGCGCAAACGGCTCATCTGCAATCCCGCCGGGTCACAATCCGTTGTCGTTTGCAAAATGCCCTGCCCGGAGGAGGCAACGTGCGGGCCCAGCTTCTATCAGCGCTCCCTGCATTGGCTGCTTGATTGAGACGTAAGCATGAAAGGCCAGGAATTTTCCATTACAGTCCGCGTGCTCCTGGTTCTCGCCTTGGTGGTAAGTGCCGGCTTTGCAGCGGGCGTTTTGTGGTACCAGGGTCCTGAGGCATGGCTCATTCGCACCGCTCTGATTGGTGTATGGTTTGCGTTCACCGTCTCCTGCGCGGTTTGGCTGTTTCGCGGGACAGGCGGTCGCGCTCTGATTGTCTATGGAGCTGCCTTTGCAGCGCTCCTATTGTGGTTTGCCCTTATCGAACCGCGCAACGACCGCCTCTGGTCGCCCGAGATGGCGCGTACGCTTACCTATACGCATGATGGCAGTAGCATTGTCGTATCCAACCTTCGCAACTTTGCCTGGACGGGTCCCGCAGCAGCGGTCGAACGCTGGGAAGTGCGTCGCTACGACCTGAGCGCCCTCAAATCCGTCGACGTGCTCTCGCTCTATTGGAAGGGGCCGCGCATCGCGCACACCTATTTCAGCTTCGTGTGGTCGAACGGTGAGGCGCTTTCGATTTCAGTCGAGATCCGCAAGGAAATGGGTGAGGCCTATTCCCCGATCGGTGGTTTCTTCAAAGCCTACGAGCTTTCGATCCTGGCCGGCGACGAGCGCGACTTCTATGGCTGGCGCATCTTCTTCCCGAAAGAAGACATTCAACTCTTCCGCACCCGTGCAACGCCACAAGAGGCGCGCACGCTTCTCTTGGCGCTACTGGATAGTGCGAACGAATTGGCTAAGGCGCCTGTCTTCTACAACACGCTCACTGAAAACTGCACCACTGAAGTCTGGATGCTTACCGAAGCGCTCGGCGCCGGGTCTCCAAGCGACCTGCGCATCCTGGCGTCAGGATATCTGCCGGAGTTTCTTTACGACCTGACGATTCTCGACACCGCGCGCCCGCTGACGGTCCTGCGCGATCAAGGGCGCATACTGCCTGCCGCACGCGTGGCGGTCGGCCGTGGCCTTGTGGGTCCTGCATTCTCGAAAGCTATCCGCCAAGGCGTGCCGCCATTTTCGACCATGCTCGACAAACCGGGGGATAGATTCCACTGATATGGTGTGCATGCGGGATCGTTACCAAATATAGAGTTTTGCTTAATTTCACGTCGCTGGATATAGCCTGACTAATCTGGCATGCTTCATGCTTCAGTCGCTTAAATGTGCGCACGCGACAAATCAAAGGATCGGTTTCCCATGACGGCATTTGAAAGCCTTTCATATCCCGTCTCGTTTACACCCTCAGTGGTGAACATGATGCTTGACGCGCTTGCGGATGCCCGGCGGATTTTGACTGCAAAGGGAGTGCAAACAAACGCCGTCGCGGAACTGGCAGTGCGCGAGATTCTCGCGAAGGGTATTATTCAAACTGCAGAACTCGGCGAGCGCGATCCGGCCCGGCTGCGTGACGCCGCTGTGGCGCACTACATGAGCCAAAGCCCACTGAGCTGATTTTCACAGCGGCCAGATGATCGGTACCATCAATATGGCCACGGCGTAGATCAACACCGTCAGCGGAAGTCCCACTTTGAAAAAATCAGAAAAACGATAGCGACCCGGGCCATACACCATCAGGCAGGACGGCTCGAGCGGCGTCAGATACGAGCAGCTCGCGGCAACGGCGACCATCATGGCAAAAGTGCGAGGGTTTAGATCCATCGCCTGCGCGGTCGCGATCGCGATAGGTACAACCACGATTGCCGCCGCCTGGTTGGACATGGGCTGGGTCAACGCCAGCGTGAGTGCGAAAAAGCAGGACAATATTACCCAGGGCGGTTGATCGCCAGCGACCGCGATGAGTTGCTGCGCCAGGAAGCTGCCTGTGCCGGTGGTGTCCATAGCGGTGCCCAGGGAAAAAAGCGCACCGATCAGAATGAGAATTTTCCATTCGACTTGCCGGTAGGCTTCCTCGGGCGAAATGCAACGCGTCACGAGCATCAAAAACGCGCCGCCAAGCACAGCAACGGCCAAAGGCGCCAGCTTGAACGTCGCGACCGCTAGTGCAAGCGCAAAGATCAAAGCGGCAAGCGGCGCGCGCTCAACATTCAGCCGCGTATGGTCCACGCCGCCAAATATGCTGAACAAATTGCCCTGCTCCAATGCCTTCACGTTCTCGGGCTTTCCCTGCAACAGCAATACGTCGCCCAAACGCAGGGCAACGCGGCTGAGCTTTTGCGGTATAACCGAGCCGCCGCGGTTGATTGCCAGAACTTGCAAGCCATAACGATCCTTGAATTCTGCGCCTTTGAGGGTCGCGCCGATGAGCGGCGAGTTTGGCAACAAGGTTCCTTCGACAATCGTTTGCGCGTCGCCGGCAGCCTCTTCATCCGTATGGTGGACATCGGCACGCAGTTCGACACCGGCAATCTCCTTGACCTTGAGGACGTCCGAGCGCTTTCCTGTAACCCTTAGATCGTCGCCGGCTTCCAAAATGGCGCCGTCGGGCGATCCAGCGACCGGCGCGCCGTCGCGCAAAATCTCAACCACTCCCAAACCGGAGTCTTTGCCCAACCGGGTCTCGGCGACAGCCTTGCCGATCAACGCAGAGTCTGGAAGAACCACCAGCTCGGCGTGATAATCCCGCTCGCCGACATCCTTTGCCGAAGCAGTATCGGCGCGATCAGGCATCAAACGCACACCGATGAACCACATATAGACAAGACCCAATACGGCGATCAAAAGTCCGACGGGTGCGAGTTCGAACATTCCCATAGGTGGCATGTTCTGGCGCGCCATTAGATCGCTGACCACCAGATTGGTCGATGTGCTGATCAGTGTTACCGAGCTTGTGACAATGGATGCAAAGGCAAGGGGTAGAAGATACTTTGACGGGCTCACACCCGACTTGGCCGCGAATCCAAGTACGATCGGGATAAAGAACGCCGTTGCCGCCGTGTTGCTGATAAACGCAGAAAGCATTGCGACCGAAATCATGATCGCCGGCAGCATATAGGTTTCATTGCGACCGATGAGCGCGACCAATCTGCGGCCTGCGAAGTCGACGACACCGGTCTGACCAAGGCCTGCGGTCATGATCAGAAGACCAAGGATCATAAGGACCGTATCGCTGGCGAATCCAGCGAAAGCCTGAGCTGGGGTCAACAACCCCAGGATTGTTGTCGCAAGCATCACACCCATCGCTACGACATCTGCAGCTATCCTGTCCCACGCAAACAACACGATGGCGACACCGAGGATTGTCAGGCAGAGAGCGACTTGAATCGTCATCGCGGGCGAATCCTTGGTGCCGGTTCGCGCACGAAAAAACTTACAGCACTGGAGATTTGGAAAACCGGGTCACGGCGCGCGTACTCTGAGTAGCGCTTGTCGGGAGATTGAACCGTGACCCGGAACTCATGTATTAGCGTCCCGCTTGTTTGTCGGTGCCGCGATTGATGCGCGTGATCTTCGTGCCTTCGATGCTGACGCCGGCCATCAACCCTTGTTGGTTGAAGATGAAGGCATAGGCGTCGTCCTTCAGTGTGCTGGTCGAAAGATTTTTCGCAACGCCTTCGTCGACGATGACGACGGTCGGCCCAACGCCGATTTCCCAGCCCGCAGTCTTTTCAAGGTAGGTGACGGCTTTCTCGTTCATTAGAAATACGACATAACCGTAGGACTGTGCACCGGCTTGCAGACCCCAGGACCCGGTGACCGAATTGTAATAGTCGGCCACGCGCCCACCCTTCATCAACGTGCCTTCGCCATAGGCGCCGCCGAAGACGAGACCCGCTTTGACTATGTTTGGAAAGACAAGAATGGCGCGAGCGTTTTGGGCGACGCCTGCAGCAATCCGATTGGTTTGCTTGAGTTTTTGAAGTGCTTGAGCTGAATCCCGGTTCAGATCGTCAGCCGTCGCCGCTTGTGCCGCTGCAGTGGCGCCCAATGTCAGAATCGCCGCCACGGCGAATACCGCAGCCATAAAATCCCGTTTCATATTGCTCATATCAATTTCCTTTTGTTGCCCATGAAATGCCGGGTTGCCGGTCACGCGCCATGGGACAGGGCGCTGACATAGTGAACGCCAGGACGGTCTAATGGTTCCCGGCGCAGACACCGAAAAGAAAACGCGCGCGGATCCGCAACCCCGCGCGCGTACGTGTCAAGGTTCAGTGTAGCGTGTCGGCGAATTTACGAACTTGTGCTTCGGCTTCTTCTTTGGCGACGCCGTAACGCTTTTGAATCATGCCGATCAGCTGATCCCGCTTGCCGGCAATCTTCGTGAGCTCATCATCCGTGATCTTGCCCCATGTTTCGCGGGCTTTGCCTGTCATCTGCTTCCAGTTGCCTTCAACTTGGTCCCAATTCATTCGTATATTTCCCTTCAGTTGTGCAGCCCGGTTGTCGGGCTTGCGGCAAATAGAAAACGCGAAGTGTCCCGTATCGGTTCCCGCAGAAATCCGGGAATCTTTGGCTTGCCACTGCAGTAGTTTGCGCGGGCATCAGCTGGCCCTTGGCGACCTGCCAATACCCGCGCTGCGCGTGCCGCTTGACGCTCAACGCGCAAGAACACGCACTTGACGATGTAAACGATTACTGCAAATCGATGGTGGAACGGCGATTTTGCGGCTCCTTCATGTTGTCGCCTGTTTGAACGAGCAGTTCAGTTTCGCCTTGGCCGGACGCTGTGATTTTGGCCGACTCGATCCCCTGTCCAACAAGTTCCTGGCGCACCGTGCCGGAACGGCGCTCCGATAGCTGCTGGTTGTATTGCGGCGAACCGACGGTATCAGCGTGACCAACGACGACGATGCTGGCAGAGCCGAGTTGCTTGGCAGCTACGGCGGCTTCTGCAACGACGCGTTGCGCTTCAACTGTCAGGTTTGATTTGTTGAAGCCGAAGAAGACAAGAAACTGCTTCGGCGCGGCCGGCGCTACGGATTGCGGTGGAGGTGCTTCAACCATCGGCGGCAGCACGGCAACGCTACGCACTTCATCGGGATAGAGGTCGTAGCGAAGCCCAACCGTCACAGTATGGTTCTGAATGTCATCTGTTTGGTAGAAATCGGAGTGGCCCAAATGCCGCCCCTGAAACTCGGACGCATCTGATCGCAAGTAGCGATAGTTCAAGGTAAGATCCATGCGCGAACTGGCTGCATAACTGAGCCCGGCGATGCCTTGATAGGCAAATCTGGTATCCTCGTCTTGATCGAGAACGCCGTCGTCGAATTCGGCGTGCACCGCGCCGGCGCCTGCACCCAAACTTACCGTCATGCGATTGGTGACCGGGATGTCGTACAGCGCATTCACCATAAGCGAGGTCGAATTGAGCTCGCCACCCGGTGCATTGGAGACACCATTGATGGCGTCGATATCATTGTGGCGATAGCCGAGCTCACCTTCCAAACGCCAATTGTTTTGGAAGGCATAGCCGGTCGTGGCGATACCGGCCCAGCCGGTGTCGAATTCAATGTTTGCGGGCCCTGTGGTGGGCAAACTGGTGCTGAACGTGGTGTCGTTGTCCGACACCCAATTTGCGCCGCCCTCCAGCCCAATGTACCAGCCCTTGTTTTGACCGGCATTGGCCGGCGCAACAATACCGAGAACGACACTTCCGGCGACGATAAATACCTTGGCTCGCATTTTAACTACCTCTGATTTGGGGATGGGGACGCCATTAAAACGGGTAGGGCAGGCAATAGTTCCGGGTGGGGGCATGACGTATTTGTAAGGCGCCGGGCCGCACTTGCTATCCTGCGGTGCGGGAACTCTCTCAAGGTTTCAGGCGTTCTTCATATGTCAGGTTCCCCCCTGAATAGAGGAATACACTCCCATGAAATCCAAACTCACTTTGATGGCGGGTGTCGCAACTGCGGCACTCTCAGGCGCGATGATGATGACCTCGGCGCTTGCCGCAAATTATGATGACCAGGTCGAAGAAACCCGCGCACTGAATCTGCAGGCGCTAGCGGACGCGCGGAGCCAAAATGGATCCACGATGCCGATGCCGATGCCTATGCCGACCGCAAACTCGGGCGACGCAGACGAGGCTGACGGTATGGGCGGACCCAGCTTCGATGGCCCGCCCGGACCTGACGACATGGGCACCGATACGGGTGACTGGGACGATGAGGCAGACGAACCCGCCGATGCGCTCCCGCCAGACGATGTCGAATAGTGTTCACAACTGACCCAAAAAGGACCGGCTCATGAACAAATTCACCTATAGCGTCTTTGCCGCTGGCGCATTGTGCGCCGCTGGCTTGGTCGCAACGGTAGTACCTGCAGCGGCGCGCGACCGGGGAGATTCGAACTTCTCCGTTTCGCTCGGCAATGTGCAGTTCGGATATTCCGACGGATACTACGACAATGATCGCCGCTGGCACCGCTGGCGCAGCAACAGCCATCGCAATTGGTATCGTCACAACCACGGTGACTCGTACTACCACATGCGCCGCTCTCGTGATCGTGACCAGTATCGTCGCGATTGGCGGGGCGGCAGCCGGGCGGACTGGCGTGGCAACGGGCGCGACAGAGGCGGCGACTTCTCAATTTCGCTCGGCAATGTGGTTTTTGGATATTCCGACGGCTACTACGACAACGACCGCCGCTGGCACGGCTGGCGCAACGACAACGAGCGCAACTGGTACCAGCGTAACCATCGCCGGACGTACTACCAAATGCGCCGCAACAGAGACAACCACCGCAATCGCCGCGACTGGCGCGAAGGCAGGCGCAACGACTGGCGCGACGGCGACCGCTATTAACTAAAATCGCCTTGTGCGAAACCCCGGTAGCCAAAAGGCCGCCGGGGTTTTTTTTGTTCAAAAGCATGTTGCGGCAAAATTACGAAGACAGCGCACTAAACCCGAATTCGCATCTGTCAGCTTCGATGAAGTGAGAACAGCTGTTCGTCAGGCGCCCGGGGGCGGCGGCGCATGATGTCGTCTTCTTCCGTCTCTGCTTCGAACACGAGAGAGCGGACGGAGTCGATGACAGGTTCAAGGAACGCGATGCGAATCGGCCCGAACAATATAGGAAGCCAGAACCGCAGCGGCAGCAGCGCCAAACCCGTCGCGACCGGCGATACGTTTGCGTTCGCCATCCCGGATCACAAGTGCGCGCGGGCTGGTCAGATCGCGCAGCGCCTCAAGCACACGCTCGGTACGTGTCTCTTGAACAACTGTGATCAAGATCGACATCAAAGCGAAGGCAAGCAGCACCAGTGCGTCGGTGATCGACCCCAAAATCAAATAGACGACGCCTCCGCCGAGCAGCAGCGCCAGCATTGGTTCGCGCACGACTTCCATGACGATGCGAAAAGGTGTCCGCCGGTTTGCCGCCGGCAGTTCGTTGTGCCCTTCGGCGTTCAACCGGGCAAGTGCGTCAGCTCCGGAAAGACCGGTGGGGCCGGCACGCCCGTTGCTTTTCATGCCGCCCCTAGCAGCTCAAGTTCTCGCATCCAACGCAGACCCCCGGACATCTGGAGCCGTTACGGCGTTGGCGGCGGGGTGCACTTGAGTGTGCCGTTGTCATTGGCGATGTCGGGTGCACCACGACACTCGCGCAGATTGATGGAGGTCGGCTTCCAGGCACCGCTTGCATCCTTGCATTCCGCGCTGAGTGTCCCTCTCTCAACCGCGACGTTGCGGCAGCTCGTTTTATACGAGCCTTCTGGAGCAGGCCGTGGGCCCCC